>Ga0310839_100028_pt1 | contig 320526 bp, 308 predicted proteins | sample SM_ome_7_FD_201305 | JGI IMG/M metagenome (GOLD analysis project Ga0310839, IMG submission 201305) | Sorghum-adapted microbial communities enriched on stacked mutant (SM) sorghum from Joint BioEnergy Institute, Emeryville, California... ...
GTGGTGTCTCCTCTGGGTTCGTCGGGCCGACTTCTGGCAGGAAGCCGACGAATCACACGAGCGCCGCGGTGGCCGCCTCCTTCGACGGGCCCGACGCTCGAGCTACACCACTTCTATCTACTCGACCAAAGTCCGGGAACGATCCGCCTTCGCATGACGAACGGCGCTCATCAAGTCCAACGAACTCCAACGACCGGCGAGTGAGCGCTCTCCCGAGTGGGGTCAACCTAGGTTTCGACCTGAACGACGAAAGCCCCAGCAAAGCTGAGGCTTTCTCGGAGTGGGCGCGGCTGGTTTCGAACCAGCGACCTCTCGCGTGTAAAGCGGCTGTTCGCCGTCCGCTTCCGCGCCTCATCTTCCCGATCCTACGGGCGGTTCTGAGGCTCTCAGACGGCCCGCGGGGCCGGTCACGTTGGGCCACGTGCGGCCACGTTTGGCCCAACGATTGACCCAACGGGAGGCTGAGGTGCATCACCGGAGAACGGCCCGCGTCGTGCTGTGGGGCGGGCGCCCCGACGTCGACTACCAGCTCGGATCACCGGACGACCGCGTCCGGGCGAAGCAGCTCCACGCGATCGCCGCGCTGGCGCGCGGGGCTCGGCAGGTCATCGCCGGGTTCACCGTGAGCGTCAAGCCGATGGTCGATGCGCTCGACCTCACCGACCGGCTGCCGTCCGGGACCCTCGGCCTCGCGGACAAGGACGGCTGCCGCGTGTGGATCGCCCGCTGGGTCACGCGTGACCGCGAGCAGACCTGCCACACCGTGCTTCACGAACTCGGTCACGTCGCCGGGATGGAGCACTCGAAGAACCACCCTCGGTCGATCATGCACGCCGACCCGTCGCGTCACGACGACCGCCGCTGCACGCGCCGCAAGGCCCGCAAGGCCCGCAAGGCGACCCGTCGCGCGTCGGCGCCCGACAGGGGCGTGTAGCGTTCGGCCGGCCATGCCCCGGCCGGCGACGGGAGCGATCGAGTCCTACCCGTGGAAGGACGGCAAGACCGTCACGTGGCGGCTGCGCGTCCGCGTCAACGGGCAGCGGTACCGGATCGACCTCGGCACCAACCACGAGGGATGGTCGCGCGAGCGCGCTCAGGTCGAGCTCGACGGGATCATGGAGCGCATCCGGCGCGGCACATGGGTTCCGCCCGGGCAGGAGCCGCCCGAGCCGGTGGCCCCGGACCTCTCGGAAACGGTGCAGCGCACCGCGTCCCGGTGGTGGCAGCGCCGGCAGCGCGAGCTAGCCGACAACACGCGCGCCGACTACCGGTGGCGGCTCGACCACGTGCTCCGCGGCCTGGGCCGCGAGCCCACCGCCAGCCTCAACGTCCGCCGCGTCGATGAGTTCCGCGACGGGCTCCGCAAGCGCGGCCTCAGTCCGCGCTCGGTGAACATGGTCCTCGACGTGCTCGCTCAGGTGCTCGACGACGCCGTTGAGTACGAGCTGCTCGACGCGAACCCGGCACGCGGCAAGCGCCGGCGCCTCAAGGTCCAGAAGGCCGACCGGTCCTTCCTCGAGCCCGACATGGTGGTCGACATGCTCGACGTCGCCGGGGAGTGGGAGCAGAGCCTCCCGCCCCACCAGCGGTACGGGCGCCGCGCGTTCCTCGCCGCTCTCGTCCTCTCGGGTCCGCGGATCAGTGAGCTGACCGACTCGGATCGCGGCGCGCTCGACGTCCACGCTGGCGTGCTCAGGCTCGGCAAGAAGACCGCCGCGGGCCGCGGGCGCGTCCTCGAGCTGTCGGCGTTCCTGCTCGACGAGCTGCGCGCCCACCTCGCCGCGGTCCCCGCGGAGCTGCGCGACGAGCACGGGCCGAGCCTGCCGATCTTCCCCACCCGGACCGGAGGCAGGCTGAACCCGTCCAACGTCCGCAACCGGCTCCTGGCCGGCACGCCCGAGCGCAACGGCAAGGCCGCGATCAAGGGCGTCGTCGAGCGGACGAACGAGAAGCGCGCCGCCGAGGGCAAGCTCCTGCTCCCCGACCGGGTGACGCCGCACACCCTCCGCAGGACGTTCGCCTCACTGTGCTTCTTCGCCGGCCGCGATCTGCGGTGGGTGATGGGCCAGCTAGGTCACGACGACCCGCGCATGACGCTCGCCGTCTACGCCCAGGCGATGAAGCGCAGCCGGGTCGACGAGCAGCTCGTCTGGCACCTTATGCGGCTACCTCACGAGCCCGAGCGCGGGCGGCAGGTGACGAACAAGGAGGTCGAACGTGAGGAAGCTCTGTAGCGCGCTGCTGGTCGCCGGGATGGTCGCCGCGGGATGCGGCGGCGACGACTCGGTAGAGGCCGAGGGCGGCGTCAAGATCGCCAACGCCGACGTCCGCTACAGCGAAGAGCAGGCCGCCAAGATGATCGGCCTCGAGCGCGACGACAGCGGGATCGCGTGGGTCCACCCGGAGTCCGACTGCGACGTTGCGGTCGTCATGACCGATCCCGACTCGGTGGCGATGTACCGGGACGCCGGCGACACCGTGGTTTCGACCGCCGACGACAGCGTGGGCGTGAAGATCGTCGACGACGACCCGTCCTGCCCGGACGCGCTCGCCGCCGCGATGAAGAACGTCAAGTAGAGCCCGCCAAGGAGGGAGAGGTGTTCGAGCTGGCCGCGATCAAGGGCAACGAGCTCGAGGACGAGCTGCGGCGTGCCCGCACATAGGAGGTGATTACGCCAATTCCACCCCGGACACGCCGCTCGAAGCGACTCTACACCGATCGTTTAGCCCAGGGATTGGCCCAACGAGGGAGGCTGGCCGGTCCGAGGCTGTCGGTAGGGTGTCGCGCTCGTGGACGGACACCCAATGTTCATCGGCGGTTTCGGGGAATGGGCGCGGCTGGTTTCGAACCAGCGACCTCTCGCGTGTGAAGCGAGCGCTCTCCCACTGAGCTACGCGCCCGGGATCGGGCCGTCAATCCTAGCGGTCCGCCGCCTCCCCGACCGGCCCTGCCCGCCGCCGCGGGCGGCTCCGGTGCAGGGCCCGATCGGTGAGCCGGGGCTCCGTCCGTCCTACGAGCCGTCGGCGCAGTCGTTCGCGCCGATGCGCTTCGCGCGCTCGTCGGACTCCTTGTCGAGCTTGTCGCCCTCGTCGGAGACCCGCTTGAACGCGGCCTCGTCGCCGGACTTCGCCGCCTCGGCGAGGTCGTCGGCCAGCTCGACGACCTTGCGGCCGTTGGCGACCTGGGCCTCGTGCTCGTCCTTCAGCTCCTCGGGCGGCTCGAGGTCGGCCATCTTGTCGACGCCGGCGCGCGTGACCTTCTTGGCCTCGGCGACGAAGTCGGCGATCTCGTCGACGCTCGTCGGCTGCGGGATCTTCTCGATCTGGGCGTTGCCGTCCCGGCAGATCTTGTTGAGCTCGGCGACGTAGTCGCTGCGGCTGAGGGCGTCGTCGCCGCCGCACGCTGCGGTGCCGAGGAGGGCCGCGACGAGCAGCCCGGTGAGGGTCTTGGTCATCGGCACACCCTGGCGGGTGGGGCGGTCGCCTTGCATCGGGGATGTCCCGAGACAGCACCCCGAAGCTCCGGAGTCCGGTGCTCGGGGCGGCGCTGGATCGACTAGTCTGTGGGGCGGACCGTGCTAGGCGGGGAGGTAGCGGTGCCCTGTCACCCGCAATCCGCTCTAGCGGGGCTGAATTCCCTCTCGAGGGGTTCGGCTCCGGGGCCAGCCGCGTCATCCGTGGCGTCGATGGTTCGGGTCCCGCGCGATGTCGGCACGTGAACCAGGTCAGGTCCGGAAGGAAGCAGCCTTAAGCGACCGTCGGCAGGCGCAGCGGGACAGCCCGAGCCGGAGTCGTGGGTGACGTCAAGCGCCCGGCGCCGTGGCTCGAAGGAGGGTGCACGGTCCACCGACTTTCCCGGCCTGACGGATGAGCGGGCCGGTTGCAGGGCAGACGCTCGGCATGGCCACCACGCCGCCGAGCGTCTACTGGCGCCGCCGGATCGTCGCGCTCGCGACGCTCGTGGCGGTCGCCGTCGCGCTCGTGCTGCTGCTCGGCGGCGGCGGCGACGACGACGAGGAGCCCGGCTCCGACCGCGCTGAGACCGGCGCGGCCGCGGCCGCCCGGGCGCCCGGGAGCGAGCTGCCGCGCGGCGGGCGGCGGATCTTCCCCGACTTCCGCGTCGTCGCGTTCTACGGCGCGCCGCAGGACGACGAGCTCGGCGTGCTCGGGATCGGCCCGCCGGCGCGGGTGGCGCGGCGGCTCGAGCGCGTCGCCCGCGGCTATGCGCGCCGGTCGCGGCCCGTGCTGCCCGCCATGGAGCTCATCGCGACCGTCGCCGCCGCGCACCCCGGCGACGACGGACGGCACCGCATCCGCCAGACGAACGCGACGATCGCGCGCTACCTGCGGGCGGCACGGCGCGCGAAGGCGCTGCTCGTGCTCGACATCCAGCCCGGGCACGCCGACTTCCTGGAGGAGGCGATGCACTTCGAGCGCTGGCTGCGCGAGCCCGACGTCGGCCTCGCCCTCGACCCCGAATGGCACACGCCGGGCGCGCAGCCCGGCAGCGAGATCGGCTCGGTCGACGCGCGGACCGTCAACGCGGTGTCGGCCTGGCTGGACCGGATCGTCGCGGAGCGCCGCCTACCGCAGAAGCTCTTCGTCGTCCACCAGTTCACCGAGGGGATGATCCGCGGCAAGGCCCGCGTCAAGCGGCGGCGCGGGCTGGCGATCACGTTCAACGTCGACGGCTTCGGCGACCGGGCGAACAAGCTCGCCAAGTACGCGGAGTTCACCGCCGCGACGCCCGAAGGCTTCCACGACGGCTTCAAGCTCTTCTACCGCGAGGACACGGATCTCATGACGCCGGGGGCGGTCCTCGACCTGCGACCGCCTCCGGATCTCGTCGTCTACGAGTGAGCTCACGCCGCGGCAGGCGCCATCGCCGGCGACGCCTCGAGCGGCGAGGACCCGAGCCCCGCCTGGAGCAGGACGCCGAGGAAGAGCATGATCCCGCTCACCGCGCTGAATAACGCGACGGCGAACACGATGCCGGAGGTGGAGGAGCGCCGGGGGAGCACCGCCGGCTCGACGAGCGGCGTGGCGCCCGCGCGCTTGCGCCGGACCTGGTGCCGGGCGAACGCGCCGAGGCCCGGGATCGAGGCGACGAGCATCGTCGCGATGCTCTGCGAGGCGATCGCGCCCGTGCACCTCGGCGGGGAGGAGCGATCGGCCGAGCTGCGGCGCCGCTGCACCGAGCTCGTCCTGCAGAGCCTGCCCGCGCCCGCGCCCGGGCCCGAGTTGCCGGGCGAGCCGCCGCGCGACGAGGAGCTCGGCGCGCGCTGGATGCCCTGAGCGCGCCCGATCTGGTGGGCTACGCGCAGGATGGAGACACGACTGCTCATCGCCGGCGAGCTCGTCGCCGGCGACGGACCCGCGCTCGAGGTCGAGGACCCCGCGCGCGAGGAGATCATCGCCACGGTCGGCACGCCGTCGGACGCGCAGCTCGACGCGGCCGTCGCCGCCGCCGCGGACGCCTGGCGGCCGTGGGGCCGGATGCCCGCCGCCGAGCGCGCCGAGCTCCTGCACGAGGTCGCCGCGCGGCTGCGCGCGCGGACCGACGAGCTCGCCGAGCTCATGACCCGCGAAGGCGGCAAGCCGCTCGTCGAGAACCGCGACGAGATCGGCTGGACCGCGAGCGCGTTCCAGTTCTACGCCGAGGTCGCGCGCTCGTCGGCCGGCCGGGTCATCCCGCCCGTCGAGGCGACGCAGCTCGCGATGGTGGTCAAGGAGCCGCTCGGCGTCGTCGCGTGCATCGTGCCGTGGAACTACCCGCTGCTCCTCCTGGCGTGGAAGCTCGCGCCCGCGCTCGCGGCCGGCAACGCGACCGTCTGCAAGCCGTCCGAGCTCACGCCGCTGTCGACGCTCGCGCTCGCCCCCTGCTTCGAGCACCTGCCGCCCGGCGTGGTGAACATCGTCGCCGGGGCGGGCGACGTCGGCGCGCGCCTCGTCGCCGACGAGCGGGTCGACGGGATCGCGTTCACCGGCTCGGTCGCGACCGGGACGCGGATCGCCGAGACCGCGGCGTCGCGGATCGCGCGCGTGAACCTCGAGCTCGGCGGCAAGGACCCGTTCATCGTCTGCGCCGACGTCGCCGGCGAGATCGAGATTGCCGCGCGCGGCGGGGCGTGGGCGGCGTTCCTCAACGCCGGCCAGGTCTGCACGTCGGCCGAGCGGTTCTACGTCGAGAAGTCCGTCTACGACCCGTTCGTCGAGGCGTTCGTCGAGCACACGCGGTCGCTGCGGATCGGCGACCCGATGAACCCGGCGACCGACGTCGGCCCGATGGCGTCCGGCGCGCAGCGGGAGAAGGTCGCCGAGCAGGTGGCGGCGGCCGTCGACGCGGGGGCGGAGGTCGTCGTCGGCGGCGACCGCGCCGGGCAGGACCGCGGGCACTACTTCGCGCCCGCGGTGGTGACCGGCGCGCCGGCGAGCACCGCGCTGCTGCGGGAGGAGACGTTCGGGCCGGTCGCGCCGATCGTGCCGGTCGACTCGCTCGACGAGGCGATCCGGCTGGCCAACGACTCGCCGTACGGGCTCGGCGCGAACGTCTACACGCGCGACCTCGAGACCGCGATCCGGTGCTCGCGCGAGCTGCGCGCCGGGACCGTGTGGATCAACGACCCGCTCACCGACAACGACGCCGGGCCGTTCGGCGGCTTCAAGCGGTCCGGGCTCGGGCGCGAGCTCGGCGCCGAAGGCCTCGAGGCCTTCCAGGAGACCAAGCACGTCCACATCGAGACGAAGCTCGAGATCAAGGAGTGGTGGTACCCGTACGGCGGGTGAGCACCGTCCACGAGGCGTTGCCCGCCGAGCGCTCGTAGCCGGACGGCACGGCGGGCAGCGTCCGGACCGGGTCGCGGCGGTCGAAGATGAAGCGCTCGGCGACCTCGAGGCTCGACGGGCCGACGTACGTGCAGGCGCCCTCGAGGTCGCCGACGCGGACGTCCCCCGGATCCAGGCCGAACCGGAGCGCCAGGTGCGGGACCGGGCGCCGGTTCGTGACCGCGACCGGCTCGCACGACAGGGCGCTCTCCGGGAGCGCGTCGAGATCGTCGAGGATCCGCTCCTGGATCGCGATCGAACGCTCCAGCCGGTCCAGGCGCTCGAACTGCCCGGGCGCGAAGACCGCGAGGACGACGAGGAGCACGAGGCTCACCGGGGCCCAGCGGCGGTCGCTCAGCCCGCGCGCCAGCGCCGCGCCGGCGAGGATGCACGAGAGCGCCGCGGCGAGGATGAGGTAGCGGGTGATGATCGGCAGGCCGGCCGTCGCGAGGATGCCGAACGCGACGAGCGCGAGGGCGAGCGCGGCGAGCGGCCCGTGGGCGCGGGACCTGAACGCGAGCACGGCGCCGGCCGCGGCCGCGAGCAGGACCGGCTCGCGGAGGATCTCGCCGAGGCGGCGCGGGCCGTAGAGGACGAGGTCGACCGGGCCGGTCTTGCGCTCGAGCTCCTGCGCGTTCTCCTGGGTGCCGAGCAGCGAGTGCAGCGGGTCGCCGGTGAGGAGCAGGTCGTGCAGGGCCCAGAGGACCGGCGCGCTCGCCGCGAGCGCGACGAGCCGGACGTCGCGGCGCCAGAGCACGTAGGCGGCGCTGAACAGCCACGCCTCCGGCCGCAGGAGGCCGGCGAGGGCGAGCAGGCCGAGGACGAGGGGCGCGCGCTCGCGCGGGCGCTTGACCTCGATGAGCAGGGCGCCGAGCGTCAGGCAGACGAACGGGACGTCGACGTAGGCGCGAAGGCCGAAGCTCAGGACCGGCTCGCGGGTGAGGAACAGCAGCGCGGCGGCCGCCCCGGCGGCCGCGCCGAACCACTCCTCGCCGAGGCGGAAGACGAGGTAGCCGGCGAGCGCGAGGAACAGGTAGCTCAGGACGTCGGCGATCCCCGGCGTGACGACCATGCCGGCGACGTTCGCGAGCGGGTGCGGGGTGGGGGCGAGCTCGAGCTCGAGGTCGGGCGCGACGCCGCTCGCCAGGTCGCTCCCCCACAGCAGCGCGTACGCGGTGTCGTAGTTGATGAACGCGTGGCCCGCGAACAGGACGGCGAGCACGGCCGCGAGGAGGGGGATGAGCGCAAGTTTCCGCATGGCGTGGCGTTGGTGGCCCATGCCGGGTCAACCAAGGAAAGAGGGGAATCCTTCATGAAGCGCCTGCTGGGGGTCGCGTGCGTCGTCCTGATCGCATGCCTGTCCGTCGCCTCCGTCGCCTCCGCGGAGGTCCGTCCGGGGGTCCAGACGGTCACCGAGGGCGGTGGCCAGTGCACCGCGAACTTCGTCTTCTCGGACGGATCGACGCGCTACCTCGGGATCGCCGCGCACTGCGTCGGCACCGGGGCCGCGACCGACACGAACGGCTGTGACGCCGGATCGCTGCCGCTCGGCACGCGGATCGAGATCGAGGACGCGTCGAACCCGGGGACGTTCCCGGTCGTCGGCACGCTCGCGTACTCGTCGTGGCTCGCGATGCAGCAGAACGGCGAGACCGACGAGAACACCTGCGCCTACAACGACTTCGCGCTCGTCCGGCTGCCGGCCGGGGCCGAGGTGAACCCGACCGTGCCGTTCTGGGGCGGCCCGACCGGGCTCGGGACGACGACCGCGGCGCTCGACCGCGTGTACTCGTACGGCAACTCGTCGCTGCGGCTCGGGATCGAGCTGCTCAAGCCCAAGCGCGGGGCGTCGCTCGGCGCGACCGGCGGCGGCTGGTCGCACCAGGTCTACACGCTGACGCCGGGCATCCCTGGCGACTCGGGCTCGGGCTTCCTGGACCAGCAGGGCCGCGCGTTCGGGACGCTCTCGACGCTCGCGCTGCTGCCGCTGCCGGCCTCGAACGGCGTCGGCGACCTGGCGAAGGAGCTGGCGTACGCGAAGGCCAACGGCTTCTCGGGCGTGAACCTCGTGCCCGGCACCGAGCCCTTCAACCCCAACCGCATCCTCTAGAGCGAGCGACCAGAAGCACTCCTCCTGGAGGAACCGTCACGAGGCTCCCCGCCGGGCGGCGCGGGAGCCTCGTGTGCGTCCGGGAGGCGGTTGCGGACGAACTCGGCGTACCGCCGCATCGGATCGCCGCCCCAGGCGCCGAAGTGGTCGAGCAGCTCGCGGTCGGCGAGCCACGTCGGTCCCTCGCCGTCGATCACGTACCGATGGCTGCCCCAGGGCCACTGCTCCGGCGCGTCGCACACGCCGGCTTCCACCGGGTTCAGCGCGATGTACGACGCGAGCGTGAGGAAGTACGGGTCGTCCATCACCCGCCGCGACTCGTAGCGCCCTTGGAAGACATGGCCTGACCGCCCGTGACGGCGATTGAAGGCGCGCGCGTAGTCGCCGTGGAGCCGGTGCATCCCGAAGCCGAGATTCGGCTCGGGCGTCTGGACGAGCAGATGGACGTGGTTGTCCATCAGGCAGTAGGCGAAGCACCGCCATCCCGTGTGGTCGACCACCCACTCGAGGAGCTCGAGGTAGAACACCCGGTCGGCTGCGTCGACGTAGATCTCGCGCTGCGCGATTCCGCGAGCGAAGACATGGTGGATGGCCCCGGCCTCTTCGAGCCTCGGACGTCTCGGCATGGCATCAGGAGGCGGGGAGCGGGCAAACCTCGCCCCCGCTCAACCGGGGCCAGGCCCTTCCGTTCAACCGGGGCCAGGCCCTCCACCTAACTCTCACTCACCTGAACGGGGCCAGGCCCCGTGTGAGATAACGGAAGTAGGTGAAGGGCCTGGCCCCGGGTTAGGTGAGGGGCCTGGCCCGGGGTTGGGCGGGGCCGGTGAGCGCGGTGACCGCCGCGTCGACCGCCTCGAGGTTCTTCCGGGTCCGGTGCTCCAGTGCCGCGTCTCGGCCGAGGGTCTGGTCGAGGTCGAGGAACTCGGCGACCTCGCTGCGGGCCGAGGCGATGCGGGCTCCCATCTCCGTGAAGAGCGTCCGGACGTGCTCGGTGCCCGTTGCCCGCGCCGCCTCGATGCGGCCGTTGACCTCCAGCGCCCGGACGATGTCGAGCTCGCGGTGGACGCGGCGGGCGTCGGCGTCGATCCGCGTGATCGCGGCGTCGAGCGCGGCGAGGCCCTCGCGCAGCGAGCCGGCCGCGTCGGAGACCGCGTGGGTCAGGAGCGTGAGCTGCTCGCACATCTCCGGCGACAGCTCCTCGTCGTCCAGGTGCTCGCCCGCGAACACCGCCATCATCTCCGCCTGCACGTGGCACGCGGCGGCGCGGAACCCCATCTCGTCGAGCCGCCCGCCCGCCTGCTCCAGGGCCGCGCCGAGCGACTCCAGGCGCGGCGCGAGCGCGTCGAACCGCGCGCTCTGCAGTCCCGCGATCGCGCTCAGCGGCCCGCCGTCCTCCAGCCGTGACGCCGCCAGCATCGCGTTGAGCGCGAACAGCCGCAGGTCGTCGGACAGCTCGCGCACGAAGCCCGATCGCGTCGCCAGCCGCGTCGCGACGGCGCTGTTGCCGGCGATCGCGCTGAGCATGCCGTCGAGCCCGCGGCGCAGCTCGAGCGCCGACGACAGCACCTGGGCGAGCCGCGGATCCGCGTCGGGCGCAGCCTCGACCAGCGGGGCCAGCGCGCTCTCGCCGACCGCGGCCGCGCGCCGCGTCACCTCGGCCACCATCGCCCGGTGCATGAACGCCTCGTACGTCTCGTACCCGGCGGCGGCGAGCAGCTCGGCCAGCCGCTCCGACGACGCGGCGATCGCCGCCTTGCGCCGCCGCGGCTCGTCGCCCTCGACCGAGCGCTCGAGCGCGACCAGCTCGGCGTACAGGTCCTTGACCAGCGGGAAGAGCTCCGGGTCGGTCGGCTTCAGCCGGACCGAGGCGTAGCCGCCCGGCACCGGCACCGCGACGGCCATGACCCAGTAGTGGTCACCGTTCTTCGCCCGGTTCTTCACGTACGCCGCGACGGGCCGGTGGGCCAGCAGTCGCTCCCAGAACGCGGCGAACAGCGCCCGTGGCATGTCCGGGTGGCGGATGATGTTGTGCGCGCGCCCGGCCAGCTCGTCGGCCGTGTAGCCGCTGACGCGGACGAACACGCGGTTCGAGAGGCGGATGTGCCCCTTGCTGTCTGTTGTCGAGATGAAGAGCTCGTCGAGCTCGAATCTGCGCTCCGGCATCATTCCTGGCAGTCGACCGCTGGTCAGCGAACTTGACCCGCCGGCCGGCGCGGACCCGGCTCGCGAGCGCGCGGTCTCGCCCGGGAGGTCTCCTAGACTGGGACGTCCGTGGCCGCCGCCCCCTCGCTGTACCGTCGTCACCGACCCCGCAGCTTCGCCGACGTCGTCGGCCAGGAGCATGTGGTGCGCACGCTCCGCAACGCGGTCGAGCAGGGCAACGTCCACCACGCCTACCTGTTCGTCGGCTCGCGCGGTACCGGCAAGACGTCGATGGCGAAGATCCTCGCGGCCTGCCTGAACTGCGAGAGCGGCCCGACGACCGAGCCCGACGGCACCTGCGAGAGCTGCCAGGCGATCGCGAACGCGACGTCGCTCGACGTCATCGAGATGGACGCCGCCTCGAACAACTCCGTCGAGGACATCCGCGACCTGCGCGACCGGGTCGCGTTCGCGCCGGTGTCCGGCCGGCACAAGGTCTACATCCTCGACGAGGCGCACATGCTGACCACGCAGGCGTGGAACGCGTTCCTCAAGACGCTCGAGGAGCCCCCGCCGAACACGGTCTTCGTCCTCGCCACCACCGAGGCGAACAAGATCCTCCCGACGGTCGCCGACCGTTGCCACCGCTTCGACTTCACGCGCCCGACGGTGGAGCAGATCGCGACCGTCCTGCGCCGCGTCGCCGACCAGGAGGGCATCGAGATCCCGCCGGACGCGCTCGCGCTCGTCGCGCGCCACGCGACCGGCTCGTTCCGCGACGCGCTCGGCACGCTCGAGCAGCTCGTCACGTACTCGGGCAGGAGCATCGCGCTCGACGACGTCCTGGCCGTCCTCGGCGTCGCCGACGCCGACCTGCTGTTCGAGTCGCTCGACGCGGTCGCCGCGCACGATCCGCGCCGCGCGCTGCTGGCGGTGGCCAAGCTCAACGAGAGCGGCCGCGACGCCGCCGGGTTCATCCGCGACCTGGAGGCGCACGCGCGCGACCTGCTCGTCGTCGGCACGCTCGGCGAGGTGCCGGCGGAGGTGGCGATGACGCCCGACCGCGACGCGCGGCTGGCCGAGCAGGCAGAGCGCGTCCCGCGCCGCGACGTCGTCCGCCTGCTCGAGCTGCTCGCCGCCGCGCTCGAGGGGATCAAGAACGGCGCCGAGGCGCGCACCCAGCTCGAGCTCGCGCTCGTGAAGGCCGCCCAGCCACGCGTCGACCCGTCGACCCAGGCGCTGCTGTCGCGGCTGGAGCGGCTCGAGGCGCAGCTCGCCGGCCGCGCCCCCGCGCCCCAGGCCGCCGCCCCCGCCGCCGAGCGGCCCGCGCCGCCTCCGCAGGCCCGGCCCGCCGCACCCCCGCAGGCCGAGCGGCCCGCGCCCAGCGGCGGCGACCGCCGGGCGACCCCGGACCACGGCGACGGCGGCACCCCCGCCAACGGCCGCCCGCTGCACGCCGTCCCCGGGCCGGACCAGCCCGCCGAGCCCGCCGGCGCGAGCGCCGCCGCGGCCACCGCGACCGCCACCGCCGAGGTCGAGCAGTCCCCGCCCGAGGTCCAGCGCGCCGTGGACGACCTCCCGCCCGCCGGCGAGATCGACCTCGACGCGATCCGCGCGGTATGGACCGCGGTGGTCGACACCGTCAAGAGCGAGAACCTCATGCTCGGCGCCGCGGTGGCGAAGTCGCGCCCGTGCGAGGTGCGCGGCGACGAGCTCGTCGTCGCGTTCGGCAGCGACGACTCGTTCTACAAGCGCAAGGCCGAGGACCAGGCGTGCCGCCAGCTCATCGCGCAGGCGGTGCGCAGCCTGACCGGCGCCCAGATGAAGCTCTCGTTCGAGCTGCGCGACGACGCCGAGCCCGAGCCCGAGGCCGAGCCGACGCTCTCCGAGGACGAGATCATCGAGCGGTTCAAGCAGGAGTTCGAGGCCGAGGAGATCGTCCCCGACGACCACGAGGAGCCACGAAGCTGATGCCCCAGCCCCCGAACCTCCAGCGCATGCTCCAGCAGGCGCAGGAGATGATGGCCGCCCAGCAGGAGGCCCAGGAGAAGCTCAAGGAGCAGAAGGTCGAGGCGTCGGCGGGCGGCGGCATGGTCAAGGTCACCGTGACCGGCGCGATGCGCGTCGAGCGGATCGAGCTCGAGCCCGAGGCGGTCGACCCCGACGACGTCGAGATGCTCCAGGACCTCGTGCTCGCCGCCGTCAACCAGGCGCTGACCCAGGCCGAGGAGCTCGCGGCGAAGGAGATGGAGGGCCTGACCGGCGGCGGGTTCGACCCCGCCAGCGCGCTCGAGTCGCTCGGGCTGGGAGGAGCGCTCGGCGGCCCCGGCGGCGCGGGCCTGCCGGGCGGCGCCGGCATGAACCGCGCGGCCCGCCGCGCCCAGAAGAAGCGCCGCTAGGTGTACGCCCCGCCCGTCCAGCGCCTCGTCACCGAGCTCGGCCGCCTTCCCGGCATCGGCCAGCGCACCGCGCAGCGGCTCGCGTTCCACCTGCTCCGCGCCAGCCCGGAGGAGGCGAACGCGCTCGCCGACGCGATCCGCGAGGTCAAGGAGCGCATCCGCCTGTGCGAGGTGTGCTTCAACCTCGCCGACGAGCCGCGCTGCCGGATCTGCCAGGACGAGCGCCGCGACCCGCACCTCATCTGCGTCGTCGAGGAGCCCGGCGACGTCATCCCGCTCGAGCGCACCCACGAGTTCCGCGGCCGCTACCACGTGCTCGGCGGCGCGCTCAGCCCGATCGACGGCGTCGACCCCGAGGACCTGAAGATCGCCGAGCTGTACAAGCGCGTCGAGGACGACCCGGAGATCCGCGAGGTCGTCATCGCCACGAACCCGACGACGACGGGCGAGGCGACCGCGCTGTTCATCGCCGACGGGCTCCGCGAGCGCCGGCCGGACGTGACGGTCTCGCGGCTGGCGTCCGGCCTGCCGGTCGGCGGCGACCTGGAGTACGCCGACGAGGTCACGCTCGGGCGCGCGCTCGCCGGCCGCCGCGCCCTGTGAGCGACTGCCTGTTCTGCCGGATCGTCGCCGGCGAGGTGCCCGCGCACGTTGCCTACGAGGACGACGAGTTCGTCGCGTTCCTCGACATCCGCCCGCTCTTCCCGGGCCACACCCTGCTCGTCCCGCGCGCCCACCACGAGACGCTGTGGGACCTGCCGCCCGACCTCGCCGCCGGGCTGGCGCACCGCACCCAGCGGCTGAGCGTCGCGGTCAGGGACGCGATGGACGCGGTCGGCGTGTTCAACGCGGTCAACAACGTCGTCAGCCAGAGCGTCCCGCACCTGCACGTCCACGTCGTGCCGCGCCGCCCGAAGGACGGCCTGAAGGGCTTCTTCTGGCCGCGCACGAAGTACGCGTCCGACGACGACGCGGCCGCGACGGCGGAGCGGATCAGGACGCGCCTGCGCGCGACCTGAGCTCGGTCACGCGGCGCAGCGCCTCGTCGAGCCGGGCGCGCGGCAGCTCGCCGGACCGCACGGCCTCGACGACGGCCCGGAACGCCGTGTCCTGCTCCTCGCGCCCGCCGGGGACGACGAGCAGGTCGCAGCCGGCGCGGAGCGCGTCGACCGCCGCCCGGCCGACGTCCTCGCCGGTCGCCGCGGTCGCGGCGATGAGGTCGGCGCTGACCACGACCCCGCGGAACCCGAGCCGGCGGCGCAGCAGCGCCACCGCCTCGGGCAGCAGGGTCGCGGGGGTCACGCCGTCCCAGGCGGCGTAGAGCGCGGCGGACATCTGGATCGCGGGCGCGCGGGAGGCGACCCCGGCGAACGGCCGCAGGTCGCGCGCGACGAGCTCGGAGAGCGACAGGCCGACGGTGGCCGGCCCCTCGATCGGGTCCTGCGACGCGGCGCCCTCGCCGGGGAACCGCCCCGGGGCGGGCGCGACCCCGCCGGCCAGCCAGCCGTCGACGGCCGCGCGGACGAACTCGGCGACGCGCAGCGGGTCGTCGCCGAACGCCCGCGGCTCGGCCGGCCCGCCGCCGATCCCGAGGTCCGCGGAGGGGGCGAGCACGACGTCGATGCCCGCGGTTCGAACCCGGGCGGCGGCGCGCCGTGCCTCGGCGCCGGCCTCGCGCGGCTCACCGTCGACGCCGAGCGTCGGCTGGTCGGCCGGCGCCAGCCCGGGCAGGATCGCCGGGTCGGCGAACACGAGCGGCACGGGCCGCTGGGCGCGCCGCGCGCGGCGCTGGAGCGTGCGCACGAGCGTCCGGAGCTGCTGCGGCGAGGCGTAGTTCGCGTCGGTGACGAGCAGCGCGCCCCAGTGGCGCTGCGGCCCCGTGGCCGTCGGGAATCCGGCGACGAACAGACGTGCGACGCGGCGCTCGATCTCCGCCGCCGACAGGTCGGCCGGCCGCGCGTCCCCGGTGCGCGGGTCGTCGCGGAAGCGCGAGCCGGCCTCGGTCCCGGGGGCACGGTCGGCGCTCCGCCGCTCGGGCGGGTCCTCGCCGGCGACGAGCAGGGCCAGCGCCGCGGCCGCCATGAGCACCCCGGCGAGAACGAACACGATCCTGGTGCGCCGCAGGGGGGATGTGCTCATATCCTGGGGCGTCCATGCCCGAGACGATCGTCATGAAGTTCGGCGGCACGTCGGTGGCCGACGCGGAGCGCCTCAAGCGCGCCGCCAGGCGCATCGTCGAGAAGCGCGAGCAGGGCCACCGCGTCGTCGCCGTCCTCTCCGCGCGCGGGAAGGAGACCGACCGGCTCATCGCCGACGCGTTCGAGATCTCGCCCGACCCCGATCCCCGTGAGATGGACATGCTCCTCTCCACGGGCGAGCGCGTCTCGTGCGCGCTGTGCGCGATGGCCATCAACGACCTCGGGCACCGCGCCATCTCCCTGACCGGCTCACAGGCCGGCATTGTCACAGACACCTCGCACACCAAGGCGCGCATCCTCGACGTGCGCGCCGACCGCATCCGCGACGCCCTGGACCAGGGTCAGATCGTGCTCGTCGCCGGCTTCCAGGGCGTCTCGACCGCGAAGGACGTCACGACGCTCGGCCGCGGCGGCTCGGACACGACCGCGGTCGCGCTGGCGGCGGCGGTCGGCGCGGAGGTCTGCGAGATCTACACGGACGTCGACGGCGTGTTCACGGCCGACCCGCGGATCGTGCCGAACGCCCGCAAGCTGCCGATGGTCACCTTCGAGGAGATGCTCGAGATGGCCGCCTCGGGCGCCGGCGTGCTGCAGCTCCGCTCGGTCGAGTACGCGCGCAACCACGGCGTCCGCATCCATTGCCGATCGAGCTTCCACGACCGCCCCGGTACGGTCGTGGTCGGAGAGGACGTCACCGTGGAACACCCGCTCATCACCGCCGTCACCCACTCGACCGGCGAGGCCCGCGTCACGCTGCTCGGCGTCCCCGACGCCCCGGGCACCGCCGGGCGCATCTTCAGCGCGCTCGCCGACGCGAACGTCAACGTCGACATGATCATCCAGAACGAGCCGGTGGGCGAGGCCCGCGCCGAGGTCTCGTTCACGGTGCCGCGCGACGACCTGCGCACGGCCCGCGCGGCGCTCGAGCCGCTCATGCAGGAGGTCGGCATCGAGGAGATGACCGCCGACGAGACGATCGGGAAGGTCTCGATCGTCGGCGCCGGCATGAAGAGCCACCCGGGCGTCGCCGCGAAGGTGTTCAAGACGCTCGGCGACGAGGGGATCAACATCGACATGATCTCCACCTCGCCGATCAAGATCTCGTGCGTCGTCGCCGGCGAGCACGTCCGGCAGGCGGTGCAGTCGCTGCACGACGCGTTCGAGCTCTCCGGCCCGGACACGATCCGGCCCGAGCAGCCGTTCGGGGAGTTCGCGGCATGAGGGTCGCGGTCGCAGGCGCCACCGGAGCCGTCGGCTCGATCATGCTCGAGGTCCTGCGCAAGCGGGGCTTCCCGGCGGACGAGGTCGTCCCGTTCGCGACCGAGCGCTCGGCGGGCCGCACGCTCGAGCACGCCGACGCGCCGGTGCAGGTCATGTCCGAGGAGACGATCCAGGGCTTCGACATCGCGCTGTTCAGCGCGGGCGGCGGCACCTCGAAGGAATGGGCGCCGCGGTTCGTCCAGGCGGGCGCGGTCGTCGTCGACAACTCGAGCGCGTGGCGGATGAACGACGACGTGCCGCTCGTCGTGACCGAGGTCAACCCGGACGACCTCGCCGGCCACAAGGGCATCGTCGCGAACCCGAACTGCACGACGATGGTCGCGATGCTGCCGGTGAAGGCGCTGCACGACGCGTTCGGCCTGAAGGCGATGGTCGCCACGAGCTACCAGGCGGCGGGCGGCGCCGGCCAGAAGGGCATCGACGAGCTCGCCGCCCAGGTCCCGGTCGTCGGCGCTGACGTCGAGCAGCTCGTCAAGGACGGCGACGCGGCGCGGCGCAAGGTCGAGCACGAGGTCCACGCCGACACGCTGGCGTTCAACGTCGTGCCGATGCTCGGCAAGCTCACCGGCGACGAGGGCTACACGGACGAGGAGCTCAAGCTCCAGAACGAGTCGCGCAAGATCCTCGGCCTGCCCGGCCTGCCGGTCTCGCCGACGTGCGTGCGCGTGCCGGTGATGGTCGGCCACGCGATCGCGGTCCGCGCGACGTTCGAGCGCGAGCCGGATCTCGACGAGGCGATGGCGGCGCTCGAGGCGTTCCCGAACCTCGTCGTCCAGGACGCTCCGACGCCGCTCGAGTGGGCGGGCCGCGACGAGGTCGCGGTCGGCCGCGTGCGGCGCGACCTGGGCGACCCGTACTCGCTGAACTTCTTCGTCGTCGGCGACAACCTGCTCAAGGGCGCCGCCCTGAACACGGTGCAGATCGCCGAGGCCCTGCACGAGCGCGGCCTCGTCCGCCCGGCGCAGCCCGCCGCGACCTGATCGGTCAGCGCCCGACGCGCCGCACGCGCTCGCAGCGGTGCGTCCGGTCTCCCGGGCCGGCGTAGACGACGTCGCGCCCGGGGCCGCAGTCGACGAGGTCCGCGCCGCGGCCGCCGATGATCACGTCGTCGCCCCGGCCGCCGATGAGCACGTCCCGGCCCGGCCCGCCGTCAAGCCGGTCGTCGCCGCTGCCACCGTCGACGCAGTCGTCGCCCGGGCCGGCGGCGACGCGGTCGTCGCCGCCGAGCGCGCGGATGAGCTCGCTGGTCCCGGACCCGGCGAGGACGTCACGCCCAGGCGTGCCGCGCGGCGCGCTGAGGACGGCCAGGCGGCCGGTCTGACAGAACGGGGCGAGGCCGGCGGCCGCGGCGGCGACCGCGACGCTCCGCCCGCGACCGCGGATCGGGGCGCTCGCGGCGGCGGCGAGGGGCGCGGGCACGACGGCGGCGTCCGCGGCGACCGTGTCCGGGGACGCCGGCGCCTGGGCGGCCGGGCGCCGGGCGGGGCGCTCACCGGACGCGGCCTGGGGCGGCGAGGCGACCGCCGCGGCGGGCGCCGGGTCCGGCGGGACGAGCAGCGAGAGGAACGGGTCGCCCGGGGCCGAGGGCGGCTCCTCCGGGTCGCCGTCCGGCTCCTTCGGCGGTTCGTCCTGGCCGGCCGGGTCCTCCGGCCCGCGCGGCGGGTCTGCCGCGCCGCCCGGCTCGTCCACCGCGCGCCCGCCTGGGTGGCCACGGGCGCCGCGGCAAGCGCCAGCGCCGCGATCAGCGCGCCCCAGGGCCACCGTCCGTGCAGACGCCCCATGGAGCGACGCTACTGCACCCGGCCCGGCGCGTGCCACCGGCCCGGGCGCGCGCGCCCGGCGCGACCGGCGCCGCTACCCCGCCCGGCGCTGCCGCGCGACCGGCGCCGCGACGCGCGTCGGCGTCTCGCGCCCGCGCAGCACCACCGCGTCGGCGAGCGACCACCGCGCCGCCTCGCCGTCCCGCGCCGCCTCGACCGCCCGCGCCGCCGCGAGCACGCGGTCCCCGCGGCGCTTGGCCAGGTCGCACAGCCGGGCGGCCTCGTTCACCGGGTCGCCGATGACCGTGTACTCGAAGCGCTCCTCGGCGCCGACGTTGCCCGCGACCGCCGGGCCAGCGGACACGCCGACGCCCGCGTCGACCGGCAGCGCCTCGAGCGCCCGCCGCAGGTCCCGCGCGGCGGCCAGCGCCGCGCCGGCCGCGTCGGGGTGCGACGCCGGCGCCCCGAACACGACGAGCGCCGCGTCGCCCTCGAACTTGTTCACCCAGCCGCCGTGCCGGCCGGCGACGTCGACGACGACCGCGAAGAACTCGTTCAGCAGCGCGACGACCTCGCGCGGCGGCCGGCGCACCGCCAGCGACGTCGAGCCGATCAGGTCGGCGAAGAGCACCGCGACGTCGCGGACCTCGCCGCCGAGCTGGGTGCCGTCGCCGCTCAGCGCCTCGCGCACCACGTCCTCGCCGACGTGGCGGCCGAACAGGTCGCGCAGCTCCTCGCGCTCGGCCAGCCCGGCCGCCATCGCGTTGAACCGCGACTGCAGCAGCCCGACCTCGCTGGCGTCGTCGACCTCGACCCGCGCGCCCAGGTCGCCCTCCTCGACGCGCCCCATCGCGCGCCGCAGCGCGCCGAGCGGCTCGGAGACCGACTTGGCGCTCAGCACCGTCGCGCCGAGGCCGGCGAGGATCGCCAGCGCGGCGAGGACGACGATGCTCCACGCGAGCTCCTCGACGGTCGTCTCGCCCGGCTCGATGAGCGTGTGGAGGCCGAGCAGCCCCAGGCCGAGCAGCGGGCTGCCGGTCGCGAGCGCCCACGTCAGCACGAGGCGGCCGTTGACCCCGGGGCGCTGGGGCGCCGGCGCCCCGTGCGCGAGCGCGCGGGCGGTGATCGGCCGGGTCAGCCGCTCAGCGAGCAGGTAGCCGAGCGCCACGCACGTGATGCCGCCGAGCACGATCGTCGAGCCGACGTGCCAGGCGACCTCGAGCGAGAACGGGAGGTTGAGCAGGCAGAACACGACCGCGGCCGCGGCCCAGTCCGCGGCGCTGATGCCGGCCGACCGCAGCGGGATGCGCAGCGCCGCACGCCGCTCCTCGGCGGTCGGCGCGCGGCCGGACTCCAGCCACCGGCGGACCGGCCGGAACGCGCTGTCCGCCCACCGGAGGCTGACGAGCAGGGCGATCGGGCCGAGCACCGCGAGCGCGCCCGCGTTCACGAGCAGGAGGGTCCGGTCCGAGACGGTGTGCCCGTGCGGGTCGGGCAGCACGAGCCACAGCAGCAGGAAGACGTCGATCGCGCCGAGGACGCTGGCCGCGGTCTGCGCGAGCCGGACGCGCCGGCCGACCATGTGGGCGAGGCGGGCGCCCTCCGCCGGGGCGGGCGCGCCGGGCGCGCCGGCGCGCCGGCGGGCGAGCGACAGGCCGGTGGTCCCCGCACCCATCGCCCGAAGGTACTCCCCGCGCGCCGGCGCCGCACCACCGCGACCGTGAGGTCGGTCACTTGACAGGTGACCGATGATCGGCCGGTGAGCCTCTCTCCACGGATGGGGATCGCCGCGGTGCTCGCCGCCGCCCTCCTCGCGCCCACGCCCGCTCCCGCCGCGGCCGCGCCGGCGCCTCCGGCGACGGACCGCGCGACGTTCACCGCCGCGGGCAGCGTGCGCCAGGCCTACGTCACCGGCGCCCGCCGCGGCGACCGGCTCATGCTCGTCCGCCGCGGGCGGATCGTCGCCCGCGGGACCGCCGACCGGCTCGGCAGCCGGATCTTCCGCCGCCTCGCGCCGGGCGGCGGCTACACGGTGCGCGCCCGGCGCGGCGGCCGCGTCGTCGGCACGCGCCCGTTCCGCGTGCTGTCCGAGCGCCGCCACCCGCCGCGGCGCTTCTACCGCGCCAAGCGGCTACGGCCCGGGCTGAACTACGTGACGATGCGCGACGGCGTCGAGCTGGCGATGACCGTCCGCCTGCCGCCCGGCAAGCGCCTGGAGGACGGGCCGTTCCCGACGGTCATCGAGTACTCCGGCTACCAGGCGGCCGCGCCGAAGGACCTGCTCTCGTCGATCGTGGCCTCGCTGTCGGGGAGCGGGGGAGGCGGCGGCGCCGACCCGCTCGTCCCGGCCTCGTCGACGTTCGTCGGCGCGGTCATCGCGCCGATGCTCGGCTTCGCCACCGTCAGCGTGCAGATGCGCGGGTCGGGCTGCTCGGGCGGCGCGTTCGACCTGTTCGACCTGCCGACGACGCTCGACGGCTACGACGCGGTCGAGACCGTCGCCGCGCAGCCGTGGGTCAAGGGCGGCCGGGTCGGCATGGTCGGCATCTCGTTCTCGGGGATCACCCAGCTCTTCACCGCCGGCACGCGGCCGCCGCACCTGGCGGCGATCAGCCCGATGTCGGTCACCGACGACATCTACACGGCGACCGGCTACCCGGGCGGCATCTTCAACGACGGGTTCGCGCTGAGCTGGCTGAAGGACCGGATCGCCGACGCGCGGCCCGCGCCCGCCGGCGGCCAGCCGTGGGCGCGCGCGCTGACCCGGCGCGGCGACCGTCACTGCATCCGCAACCAGCGGCTGCGCCTGCAGACCGAGGACGCCCTGCGGCTCGTCGAGGAGAACCCGTTCCGCACGCCCGCGCTGTTCGACCAGCGCGCGCCGTCGGCGTGGATGGGCCGCATCGAGGTTCCGACGTTCCTCGTCGGCCAGTTCCAGGACGAGCAGACCGGCGGGCACTTCGCCGAGAGCCTCGGCCGCCTGTCCGGCAACCGCCGCGTGTGGATCACGCTGCAGAACGGCGTCCACGTCGACTCGCTCGCCCCGCAGGTGTTCACGCGCTGGGTCGAGTTCCTCAAGCTCTACGTCGCCGGCGAGGTGCCGGTGATCCCCGACAGCGTGCTCGGGCTCGGCGGCCCGCTCTACCGCTACCTCGCCGATGCCGACGCGGCGCCGCTCGAGCAGTCGCGCCTGGCCGGGATGCCGAGCGTCGCCGCCGCCCGCGCGGCGTTCGAGCGCGACCCGCGCGTGCGGCTGCTCATGGACAACGGCGGCGGCCCGGCGGGACCGGGCACGATCGGCGCGCCGTGGGAGCTCGGCTTCGGCGCCTGGCCGCCGCGCCAGACCGCGGCGACGTCGTTCGCGCTCGGGCCGGGCGGCCGGCTCGTCCGGGGCGCCGCGGCCGGCGGCGGGCGCGTGAGCTACACCGGCGATCCGCGCGCACGGCCGGACCGGACGCTGCCCGGGCGCAGCGAGGCCGACGCCTGGAAGGCCCAGCCGCCCTACCGGTGGGCGCCGGTCGCGGCCGGCAAGGGGCTGGGGTGGATCAGCGAGCCGCTCGGCTCCGACGTCGTGATCGCCGGCCCGTCGAGCCTCGACCTGCGCCTGCGCTCGACCGCACGCGACACCGACCTGCAGGCGACGATCAGCGAGGTCCGTCCCGACGGGAGCGAGATCTACGTGCAGAGCGGCTGGCTGCGCGCCTCGCACCGGCGGCTGGACCGGGCCGCCTCGACGCGCGTCCGCGCGGTGCCGACCCACCTGCCGCGCCACCGCGCGCCGCTCACGCCGGGCCGGACCGCGCTGGTCCGCGTGCCGATCGTGCCGGTCGCGCACGCGTTCCGGGCCGGCTCGCGGATCCGCGTGACGCTGACCGCGCCGGGCGGCGAGCGGTCGCGGTGGAGCTTCCGGACGATCGAGCGCGGCCGCACGCGCAACACCGTCGAGCTCGGCCGCTCGGCGCTCGTCCTGCCGGTCGTGCGCGGCGCGACCGCGCAGGGCACGCCGCCGCCGGCCCCGGGCGCGCTGCGCGGGCAGCCGGCCCGGGCCTACGTGCCGGCGTCGAACGGGGGCTGAGCCGGGCGGCGACGATTCCCGCTCCGGGGCGACGAAGCCCTAGGATCCGGAGCGGCCGATCGGAGCGACGAGCTGAGCACGACTGAGACGGACCTCGCCGTGCGGGCCCAGGGCCCGCCGCGCATCGCGCGCCCCGCGCTCGCCGCGCGGATCGCCGCCGCGCTCGACGCGGGCTCGGTCCTGCTCGTCGCGCCCGCCGGCTACGGCAAGACGATGGCCGTCGAGGAGGCGGTCGCGCTGCGCGGCGGCCCGGTGGCGTGGGTCGGCTGCGCGGAGGGCGACCGCGACGCGGGCCGCGTGCTCCTGCGCATCATCGACGCGCTCGGGCGGGCCGCGCCCGGCGTCGCCGACGTGCCCGCCGAGCGGATGGCCGCGGGGACCGAGCCGGTCGACCCGGTCGTCGTCGCGCGCGACCTGCGCGAGGACCTCGAGCGGCTGCTCGTCGACCCGCTCGTCATCGTGCTCGACGACGCCGAGCGGCTCGAGGACGTGCCGCGGGCCGCCGACGTGGTGGGCGCGCTGCTCGACGGGCCGGGCGACGCGGTGCGGGTCGTGGTGGCGAGCCGGCGCCGGCTCGGCCTGCGGACGGCGAAGCTGCGCGCCGCCGGGCGCCTGGCGACGCTCGGCCCCGCCGACCTCGTGTTCACCCCCGACGAGTGCGCGGCGCTGCTGGCGCTCCGCGAGGGCCGCACGCCGCCCGCCGGGCGGGTCGAGGCGGTCATGGAGGCGACCGAGGGCTGGCCGCTCGGCGTGTCGCTCGGCGGCCTGGGCGGGGCGACCGCGCCGGGCGCGCGCGGCGGCGTGTTCGACTTCCTCGCCGAGGAGGTGCTCGACCGCCTCGACCGCCGGCACCGCGAGGCGCTGCTCGTCGCCGCGCTGCCGCGCGAGCTCGAGCCCGGCGTCGTCCGCGCGCTCGGCCTCGACGACGACGTCATCGACGGCTTCGAGCGCCTCGGCCTGTTCGTCACGCCGGTCGACGCCGCCCGCCGCCGTGCGCGGCTGCACCCGCTCGTCCGCGAGTTCCTGCTCGAGCGGCTGCACGCCGAGCGCGACCCGGCCGCGCTGCGCGAGCTGCACGCCGCGCTCGCCGGGCCGGTCGAGGAGGCGGGCCGGCTCGAGGACGCGGTCGACCACTGGCTCGACGCGGGCCGCTGGGACGAGGCCGCGGCGGCGGTCGCGCGCGGCGCGTGGTCGCTCATCGGGACCGCGCCGCAGACCGTGCGGCGGTGGCTGGAGCGGCTGCCCGGGCGCTGCCGTGAGCTGCCCGAGCTGCTGCTCGTCGCCAGCCGCCTGGAGTTCGGCGCCGGCCGCCACGTGCCGGCCGCGGACGTCGCGCGGCGGGCGGTCGCCGGCTTCCGCGAGCGCGGCGACGTGCGGATGGAGTGGCGGGCGCGGCTGGCGCTCATGGACGCGCTGCACGGGATGGGCGCGTTCGGCGAGGCCGTCGACCTGGCCGAGGGCATCGACTCCGAGGCGGTGCGCGACGTGCCCGAGGCGCCCGACCTCGCGGTGATGGCCGCGATGTGCCTGTCGCACGAGGGGCGCTTCGAGGAGGCGGCGGAGCTCAACCGCCGCGCCCGCGAGCACCCCGCCGCGGGCGCGAGCGCCCCGCTCGCGCTGGCGCTCGAGGGCCTGTTCCTCGACCGTCCCGCCGGGCGGCTGGACGACGCGGTGCGCAAGGCGCGGGCCGCGCTCGCGCGGTTCGAGCGCTCGGACCCGTTCGGCCGCGCCCCGTTCGTGCGCGCGCTGCTGCACCTCGTGCTCGAGGAGCAGGGTCACGACGACGAGGCGCTGCGCGAGTCGCAGCGCGCCCGCGAGGAGGCGCGCCGCCTCGGGGTCGGCGGCTACCTCGCGACGATGCTGCTGCGCCACAGCGTCGGCATCCACGCGCGCGCGGGACGGCTGGAGGAGGCCGAGCGTGCGCTCGCGCAGGCCGGCGAGCAGCACACGTCGGGCTGGCGGCAGGTCGACGTGGCGGCGGCGACGCTGCACGCCGCCCGCGGCGAGGCCGACGAGGCGGCGGCGGTCGCCGAGGGCGCGGTCGCGTTCGTCGAGCGCGGCCCGTGGCTGCAGCGGCTGCACGCGGTCGCGTTCCTCGTGCCGGTGCTCGTGCAGATCGGCCGCCACGCGCGGGCGCGCACGCTCGTCGACGAGACGCTCGCGCTCGCCCCGCCCGTGTACGTGCTCGCGCTCGCGCGGCTGCGCGCGCTGCGGGCGTGGCTCGCGCACCTCGACGGCGACGAGGCGCGCGCCGACCGCGATCTGCGCCGCGCGTGGGCGCAGGCCGGCGACCAGGTCCCGCACCTGCTGCGGCGCGAGTGGCCGCGGCTCGAGCCGCTCCTGTGGCCGGCGGCCGAGCGCGGCGTCGTCCGGCCCGACGCGCTCGTCACCGCGGTCTCGGCCGCGTTCCCGGGCGGGCCGCAGCTCGCCCGCTTCGCCGGCCATCCGGCCCCCGCGGTGCGCCGCGCGGCGGTCGGGCCGGCGCTGCGATCCGGCGAGCCGGGCGCGCTGGCGCGGCTGCGCGAGCTGTGCGACGACCCGGACCCGGGCGTCGCCGCGGCCGCCCGCGCCGGCGCCGAGCAGCTCGCCGCCGATCCGCCGCCGCTCGCGTTCACGCTGCTCGGCGGCTTCGGCGTGCGGCGTGGCCAGTGGGACGTCGACGACGCCGCGTGGACGCGGCCGATGGCCTCGCGGCTGTGCCGGTTCCTGCTCGTCCACCGCGGCGCGCGGGTCAGCGAGGACGTCCTGTTCGAGGCGTTCTGGCCCGACAAGGGCACGGCGGCCGCACGGCGCAACCTGCAGGTCGTGCTGTCGCTCGTGCGCGCCGTGCTCGACCCGCCGGGGGCGCCGAGCGTCATCGACGTGTCCGAGCGGACCTACCGGCTCCTGCTGCGGCCGGGCGACAGCGTCGACGCCGACGACTTCCTCGCCGCCGCCGACGCCGCCGGCCGCGCGGCGGACGACGAGCGGCTGGCGGCGCTCGAGCACGCCGCCTCGCTGTGGCGCGGCGAGCCGCTGCCCGAGGACCGGTACGCCGAGTGGGCGACCGCGTGGCGTGAGCGGCTCGTGACGCGGTACGCGGACGTGCTCGCGCGGCTGGCGGCCGCGCACCGCGAGGCGGGCGACCTGCCGGCGAGCGTCCACGCGGCGCGGCGGCTCGTCGAGCTCGACCCGCTCGACGAGGCGGCGCAGCTCACGCTCATCCGCGCCTACGCGGCCGCGGGCCGGCGCGCGCACGCGCTGCGCCAGTACCTCGCGTTCCGGCGCGCGCTCGTCGACGCGCTCGGGGTCGAGCCGTCCGCCGAGGCCGCCCGCCTGCACGCGCGGCTGCTGGCCGGCGAGACGGTCTGAGGCGCGCGTTGACGATCCGGTGAGCGCCCGTGCGTAGCGTCGCCGCCCATGCTTCCCGGAACCCTCGCCCGAGCGGGCGCGGCGGTCGCCGGCGCGGTCGTGGCGGCCGCGCTCGCCGCCGTGGCCCCGGCCTCCGCGGCCACCTTCTACGTCGACGCCGGGTCCTCCGCGCCCGGCGCGTGCACCAGTCCCGCGAACGCCTGTACGACGATCGGCGCGGCCGTGACGAAGGCGCGCGGCGCGTCGGGGCCGGACACGATCGTCATCGCGCCCGGCGTCTACGAGGAGTCGCTCAATCTCAGCCAGCCCGCCGACGCGGGCCTGGCGCTCGTCGGCGCGGGCGCGGGGCCGTCCGGCACGGTCCTGCGCCCGCCGGCGAGCACGGTCGTCACCGGCGGGGCGACGCTCGCCGCGGACGGCCAGTCGCTGAGCGGCGTCCGGATCGAGATGCGCGAGGGCGCCGAGAAGCTCCGGCCGCTGTTCATCTACGCCTCGGACGTCGCGGTCAGCGACGTGCAGATCGCCGCGGACGAACCGGGCAACGGGGAGATCGCGATCACGGTCGAGCGCGGGAACGCCGTCCTGAGCGGGGTCGAGGTCGACGGCACGTGGGCCGGCAGGGCGCTGTTCGTGTCCTCGAGCAGCCTCGGCGCGATCGTCCGCGACTCGGATCTGCGCAGCAACGCGCTGACGACGGTCGCGGCCTTCCGCCAGCCGCTCACGCTCGAGCGCACGACGGTCGCGAGCGCGCGGGCCGACGCGATCGGCGTGGCGATCGAGTCCGCCCCGCTGACCGTGGACTCGTCGCTCATCACCGGCGGCGCGATCGGCGTGCAGGTCACCGAAGGCGGCGCGAGCGTGCGCACGCACGTCGTGCGCGACTCGACGATCGACGTCGGCGCCGCGGGCGTCGCCGACGCCGGCGGCGCGGCAGGCCGCGTCCAGGTCTACGGCGAGGCGCACGCCACGCTGCGCTTCGAGGGCTCGCTCCTCGTCGAGCCGCAGGCGACGCCGTGGGTGGAGGCCGGGAAGACCGGCGTCGGGCAGGTCGAGTGCGCCGCCAGCGACGTCCGCGACCAGGTCGCGAGCACCTCCGGCGGCCGGGCGGTGATCGCGTGCGGCGCGGGCTCGGAGGAGAACACCTCGTCGCCGCCGGAGACGCTGTTCGCCGGCGGGCCCGCGGGCTCGTACGACCACCGTCCCGCGCCCGGCGGCCCGGCGGTCGACACGGGCCGCGCCGGCCCGGACGGCGGCGAGCAGGCGCTCGGCGGCACGCCGCGCGCCGTCGACGGCGACGGGGACTGCGACGCGCGGCGCGACCGCGGCGCGTACGAGCTGACCGGCCACGAGGGCACGCCGCCGGCGAACCTCGCGATCGACGTGACCGGGGCCGCCGTGGCCGGCGGCCCGCCGGTCGGCTTCGCCGGGAGCGCCGAGGACGACGACGCGCCGCTCACGTGGGCGTGGTCGTTCGGCGACGGCGGTACGGCGACGGGGCAGAGCGCCGAGCACGCGTTCGCCGCCGCCGGCCCGCACGACGTCGAGCTGACCGTCACCGACGCCGCCGGGTGCGTCTCGCGGCTGGTGCGGCAGGTCGACGTCGCAGACCCGGTCGTCGAGGACGACGGCGCGGGCCCGGGGGCCGGCGCCGGTGATGGCGGCAGCGGCGGATCCGGCGCGGGGACCGGCACCGGCGGCGGGGGCGGTGCCGGGCACGGCGCTGCGGGCGCCGCCGGCAGCGGTGCCGGCGCCTCCCAGGGCGGTGGGGGCGGCGGCGCGACCGTCACGCCCGCCCCGGGCACGCGGCGCGGCGCGGCCTCCGTGCGCGACGCCGCCGCGCCGGTCGTGCGGCGGCTGACGCTCTCGCCGCGCCGGCTGCGCACCCGCGGGCGCCGCAGCGGCGGGTCGCTGGCGCTGCGGCTGTCCGAGGCCGCGACGGTGACGGTCACCGTCGAGCGCCGCCGGACCTGTCCCCGCGGCCGCGAGGGCAGGCGCTGCACGCCGTGGCGCGCCGCGGGGACGCTGCGCCGCGCGGCGAAGGCCGGCACGACGACGCTGCGGTTCACCGGCCGCCTGAACGGCCGCGCGCTGCCGGCGGGCCGCTACCGCCTCGTCGTCGTCGCGACCGACGCGGCGGGCAACCGCTCGCGCCCGAAGACCCTCGGGTTCACGGTGGTGCGCTGATGCGGCGCCCGGCGGGGTCAGACCCCTTCTGGCGCGTCGGCGCCCTTGCCGCGCTCCTGCTCCTCCTCGCTCCGGTGGCCGCGGAGGCCGCGACGGTGTGGACCGGGAGCGCCGGCCAGATGCGGCAGCTCGTCGTGCGCGCCGCTTCCGGCGAGCGCAACGACGTGACGATCAGCGGGCCGGTCGGCGGCGAGCTCGTCGTCGAGGACGCGGGCGCTCCGCCGGTCGCCGCCGAAGGCTGCCGGCAGGACGGCCCGGGACGCGTCGCCTGTCCTGCCGCGGACCTGCTCCGCATCACGGTCGTCCTCGGCGACGGCGACGACGCGGCGCGGTTCGCGCTGACCTCGGCGATGGGCGCGCTGCCCACCGCCGAGGTCCTCGGCGGCCCCGGTGACGACGTTCTGCAGACCGGCCCCGAGGGCCAGCAGAACCTCGACGGCGGGGAAGGCGACGACCGCCTCACGAAGACCGGCACGACCGGCTCGACGTTCCGGGGCGGGCCCGGCGACGACGTCATCCGCACCGTCGACGCGCAGGCCACGCTCGGCGGTGTCCCGCCGCTGTCGGAGGGCGACGAGGTCGCCTGCGACGACGGCCACGACAGCGTCGAGGCCGACGGCATCGACCGCCTCCAGGCGTGCGAGGCCGTCACCTGGGCCAGCCCGCCGGTGAGCGCGCCCCGCGACCGGCGCCGCGGCGGGTCCGGCGGGGACGGCGACGAGGGCCGGGGCGAGGACACCGGCGCGGGTGGCCGCGGCACGACGGCGCGCCCCGTTCTGACCGCGAAGCTCGGCGGCGCCCTCGTGGCGTCCCCGGCCGGCGTGACCCGGATCAAGGTCGCCTGCGACAACGGCGACGCCCCGTGCCGCAACGCGACGGTCGTCCTGCGGCTCGCGACGAGCGGGCGCACCGCACGCCCGGCGGCCGCGGTCGTGCTCGGCCGGGCACGGGCGACGATCCCCGCGGGCAGGACCCGCACCGTCCGGGTGCGGCTCAACGCCCGTGGCCGGCGCCTGCTCCGGCAGCGCAAGCGGCTACGGGCGCGGCTGACGCTGACCGCCGCCGGGCGGACCGCGTCGCGGACCGTGACGATCCGCCGCCGGGCCGGCTAGCGCTCGGCGCCCTCGTCGTCGGGCGGCGGCGCGATGTCGCGCTTCAGCCGCTCGCGCGCGTCCTCGAGGCGCCGCTGCATCTCGGCGGCGCCGCGGGCCATGTCGTCGGGAAGGGGTGGCGGCGGCCCCGAGGCGTCCTCGGGAGCCCGCCCGAGACCGGGCAGGGCTCCCGAGGTGATCACCTTGCGGGCGATCCGCCTACCAGCCTTCGGCGCCGACGCCGGCCACCACCGCATTGGTCCAATCGATGACCGCGGTCGGCTTGACGACGTGACGGCCCAGGCCCAGCTCCTTCGGGTCGAGCCCGAGCGCCAGGCCGAGGAGCTGCGGCAGGTGCAGCACCGGGAGGCCGAGCTCGCGGCCGCCGTACCGCTCGGCGAGCGGCTGCTGCAGGTCGAGGTTCAGGTGGCACAGCGGGCACGGCGTGACGAGGCAGTCGGCCTCGGCGTCGATCGCGTCCCCGAGGTGCCGCGCCGCCTGCTTGAGCGACGCCTCCTTGTTCATCGTGATGATCGGGAAGCCGCAGCACTTGTGCTGGCCGGCGTACTCGATCACCGTGCCGCCGAGGGCGTCGATGAGCATGTGCAGGTAGCGCTCGCGCGGATGCGACTCGTCGATGCCCAGCCGGTCGGTCGGGCGCACGATGTAGCAGCCGTAGAACGGGCCGACCTTCAGGTCCTTCAGCGGGCGCTTGACCAGCGAGCGGACCTTGTCGAGCCCGATGTCCTCGACGAGCAGCCAGAGCAGGTTCTTGTTGACGACCTTGCCCTTCTCGTAGCGCAGGCCGCCCTCGAGGTTGCCGTTGATCGCCTCGCGGTACTCGGCGTTCGCATCCAGGCGCTCCTGGCACTCGGTCTGCGAGCCCTGGCACGTCGAGCAGATGTTCATCATCATCGCGTCCGTCTGCGCCGCGAGGGCGAACGTCCGCGCGTTCAGCGTGTCGGCGAGCTCCTGCGAGTGCTCGGCGATGACGCCGGCGCCGCAGCAGTTCGCACGGTCGAGCTCGAGGAGCTCGATGTCGAGCAGCGGCGCGACCTTCTCCATCGCGCCGTGCAGCTCGGGCGTGAATCCCCGGCTGACGCAGCCGGGCCAGTAGGCGACTTTCATCGGGTCGGGGAGTCCTCCGGATCCATACCCGGCTGGCCCTGCTCGGGCGCGCTCTGCGCGCCATCGCCGGCGCCGGTCTGGGCCATGACGGCGGGACGGTCGCTCGCGCCGCCCTCCTCGTCCTCGTCATAGCCCGTGATGTACAGGTTGAGCTCGAGGCGCTCGGGCTTGCTCTCGACCTTCTCGTAGATCCGCTGGACGTCCTTGAGGTCGTCCTTCGGGATCTTGTGGCCGAAGATCGCCTTGCCCGGCGTGACCTTGCGCCGCACGAGCGCCTTCGTGATGACGGGCAGCGAGTCGAGGAGCTCGAGGCCCGCGGCCGGCGCGAACTTGCCGAACCACGAGTCGCCGCCGTACGAGCGCGGCAGCAGCTCGGCCTCGTGCAGCAGCCCGTAGCCCTTGATGAGCGTGACGAACGCGCGCTCGTGCCGGTCGCCGTTGTTGCGGTCGACGATGTGGTGGTCCGAGCCGGAGATCCGCCGCAGCCGCATGATCTGGTTCATCGGGGCGACGCCCTTCGGGCACGCCTCGATGCAGTTGAAGCAGTGCGTGCAGTCGTACATGCCGTGCGGGTCCTCGGCGAGGTCCTTCAGGCGCTCGTACTGCTGCGCGTCGCGCGGGTCGCCGACGAAGCGGTACGCCTTGGCGAGCGCGGCGGGGCCGACGAACAGCGGGTCGACCTCCATCGACAGGCACGAGGCCACGCAGGCGCCGCACTGGATGCACGCCATCGACTGCGTGACGTCCACCATGTTCTCGTGGGGGACGATGTACTCCCGCTCGGGGATCGGCTCCTTGTTGATGAGCCACGGGGTGACGCGCTGGATCTTCTTCCAGTGGACCGCGTCCATGTCGACGACGAGGTCCTTGATCACCGGCATGTTGTTGAACGGCTCGACCTCGATGACGCCGTCACGGCCGCCCTTGGCCGCGTCCTCGAGGTGCGTGTGGCACGCCAGCCCGGCGCGGCCGTTGATCATGACGCCGCACGAGCCGCAGATCGCCGCCCGGCAGGAGCAGCGGATCGCGATCGAGCCGTCCTGCTCGCCCTTGGCGCGCAGGATCCCCTCGAGCACCGAGCGGTGCGGCTCGGCCTCGATGGTGTACTCGGCCCAGTACGGAGGCTGGCCGCTCTCCGGGTCGTAGCGCCTGAGGCGCAGCGTGAACTCGGCCATACCGCTCAGTACTTCCTCTCTTCAGGCTGCCACTGCGTGATCGTCACCGGCGAGTAGGACACCTCCGGGACGTCGGACCCGTTGCGCGACACGTTGATGTGCTTGAGCCACTCGTCGTCGTTGCGCTCGGGGAAGTCGGTGCGGAACTGGGCGCCGCGCGACTCCTTGCGCTCGATCGCGCTGACGACCGTCGCCTCCGCGCAGTCGAGCAGGAAGCCGAGCTCGAGCGCGCCCAGCACGTCCTGGTTGAAGACCGTCCCCTGGTCGTCGATCCACGCGGTCTCCGCCTCCTCCTTGAGGCGGCGGACGACCTCGTGGGCCTGGTTGAGACCGTCGGCATCACGGAACACGGCGACGTACTTGTTCATCGTCTCGCCGAGCTCGTCCTTGATCGCCGACACGCGCCGGCCGGTCTTCGGGCGGGCGATGATCGCGTCGATCTCGGCGGCGTCGCGCTCGAGCTCGGCCTCGCCGACCCGCCCGGAGGGCGCCGGCATCGACAGCGCGCGCTGTGCGGCGTGCTCGCCGGCGCGGCGGCCGAAGATGAGCGTGTCGAGCAGCGAGTTCGCGCCGAGGCGGTTGCCGCCGTGGACCGACACGCACGCGCACTCGCCGGCCGCGTACAGGCCGGGGATCGGCGTCGCGCCGTCGGCGTCGGTCTTGACGCCGCCCATGATGTAGTGCTGGCCGGGTCGGATGAGGATCGGCTCGCGCGTGATGTCGGTGCCGGCGAAGTCCTTGCCGATGTTCACGATCTCGCGGAGCGCCTCGAGCGTGCGCTTGCGCGGCACGACCGTGACGTCGAGCCAGATGCCGTTCCCGTCGGGGCCGGCGCCGCGGCCCTCGTTGATCTCGGTCTGCTCGGCGCGGGAGACGACGTCGCGCGAGGCGAGCTCGAGCTTGTTCGGCGCGTACTTCTCCATGAAGCGCTCGCCCTTGCCGTTGAGCAGGTGCGCGCCCTCGCCGCGGGCGCCCTCGGTGATGAGGAACCCGTTCTCGACGAGCGTCGTCGGGTGGTACTGGACCATCTCCATGTCCATCAGCGGCGCGCCGATGCGGAACGCCTGGCTGATGCCGTCGCCGGTACAGACGAGGCCGTTCGTCGTCGGCTTCCATGCCTGGCCGGCGCCGCCGGAGGCGAGGATCACGTTCTTGGCCTTGAAGATCTCCATCCGGCCGGTGCGGATGTCCCGCCCGACGCAGCCGACGCAGTTGCCGTCGTCGTCCTGGATGAGCGAGGTCGTGAACCACTCCTCGTAGCGATCCACGCGATCGCTGTACTTCATGAGCTGCTCGTACAGCACGTGGAGGATGGCCTGGCCGGTGATGTCGGCCACGTAGTAGGTGCGGGCCTGGGAGGCCCCGCCGAAGGCGCGGGTGCCGAGTTCGCCCTGGTCGTTGCGGTGGAAGGTCACCCCGATGTGCTCGAGGTGGATGATCTCGTTCGGCGCCTCACGCGCCATGATCTCGATCGCGTCCTGGTCGCCCAGGTAGTCCGAGCCCTTCACCGTGTCGAAGGCGTGCGACTCCCACGTGTCCTCGGGCTTGAGCGCGGCGTTGATCCCGCCCGCGGCGGCCACCGAGTGGGAGCGGACGGGATGGACCTTGCTCATGATCGCCACCGTCGCGCCGGCATCCGCCGCCGCGAGGGCTGCGCGCTGGCCTGCGAGGCCGGCGCCGATGATCAGGACGTCGTGTGCGGGCATTGCGACTGCAATCTACGGAACTGCGGTCGTCAACGCCCTGCGCACCTGTTCGACGGTCAGGACTCCCCGCAGCACGCCCGCCTGGTCGACGGCCATGACGGCGCCGAGACGGCGCAGCGGCTCGGCGCCGATGACGGCCTCGAGCGGCTGGTCGGTCGACACCGGGTCGCCGGGGGTGAGCAGCTCGGACGCGGCGAGCGCGGGCCGGCCGGCGTTGATCGCGGCGGCGATCCGGTGGCGCTCGGCGATCCCGAGCAGCCGGCCCTCGTCGTCGACGACCGCGAACCACTCGGCGTTGTAGCGCTCGAACCACTCCTCGGCGTCGATGAGCCGCGTCGACGCGGGGAGCGTCACCGGCGTCGTGTCCATGATGTCGCCGACGGTCACGCCCTCGAGCCGGTCGGTCACGCGCGCGCTGACCGCGGCGCTCTTGGCCGAGCCGGCGATGAGCCAGCCGAGCACGAGGTACCAGGCGCCGCCCCAGTCGTCCTGGGCGAAGATCCGGTAGGCGCCGAACGCGATGAGCAGGAAGCCGAAGCCCTGGCCGAGCCGCGCGGCCGCCACCGTCCCCTTCGTCCGGTCGCCGGTGAGCTTCCACACGGCCGCGCGCGCGATGCGGCCGCCGTCGAGCGGGAACGCGGGCAGCAGGTTGAAGAAGAACAGGACCGCGTTCATGAGCGCGAGCCAGCTCAGGAGCAGCTCGACCGCGTTCGCCGAGCCGTCCTGGAGGCGGATGACGTCCATCACGTCGCCCGCGCCGTAGATCAGCGCGGCGGCGGCGCACGTGACGATGAAGATGAGCAGCGTGACCGCCGGGCCGGCGGCCGCGACGCGGAACTCCTCGCCGGGGGACTCGCTGTCGCGGCTGAGCTTGGCGATGCCGCCGAACAGCCACAGGTCGATGCCCTCGACGCGGATGCCCGACCGGCGCGCCTCGAACGCGTGGCCCAGCTCGTGGAGGACGATCGAGCCGAAGAACAGGCCGGCGGCGGTGAGGCCGACGAGGTACGCGACCTCCTGGCTGGAGCCGAGGACGTCCTGGAACTGGTTGGACAGCGCCCAGATGACGAAGAAGAGGATCAGGAACCAGCTGGGGCTGGCCCCGATCCGGATCCCGGCGACCCGGACGAGTTGGATCGACCTCTCGCCGAACACCCTGTCAGGAAGGGTACTCGCCGGGGCCGACCGTCAGGGCAGCGAGCGCAGGAACCGCGCGATCTCCGCCGCGACGCGCTCGGGCACGTCCTCCTGCGGGAAGTGGCCGGTGTCCTCGAGGATCACGAGCTCGGAGTCCGGCAGCTCGCGCGCGAACCGGCGCGCGCCGGACACCGGTGAGAACGCGTCGTTCTCGCCCCACAGGATGAGCGCCGGCACCCCGAGCCGCGCGAGGCGCCCCTCGTAGGGGGCGAGCACGCGGTCGAAGTCGCCGGAGCGGTAGAGCGCCAGGTGGCTCGCCCGGCGCTCATCGTCGACGAACGCCTTCCAGTACTCGTCGAGCGCCTCCTCGGTGATCCGCGGCGACGCGCTCCGCAGCAGCTCGGCGAACGTCTCGCGGGTGATCGAGGCCATGATCTGCTCGCCCTGGCCGGGCGTGCGGAGGCCCTGCGCGAGCCCGTGCCACCGGCCGTCGGGGAAGAAACCGGTGCTCATGAGCACCAGGCCGCGCACCGCGTAGGGGCGGTCGCACGCCCACCGCAGCCCGATGAGCCCGCCCCAGTCGTGGACGACGAGGACGACCGGCGCGAGGTCGTGCTCGGCCACGAAGTCGTCGAGCGCCTGGACGTGGTCGTCCCACGTCCCGGCGCGCCCGCGCAGCGGGGGCGAGTCGCCGAAGCCGGGGAAGTCGGGCGCGACCGCGCGGAAGCCGGCGTCCGCGACGGGACCGAGCACGTCCCTCCACAGGTACGACGAGTTCGGGTACCCGTGGAGCAGCAGCGCGACGGGCGCGTCCTGGGCCCCCGCCTCCCGGAACGACATCGGCATGAGCGCAGCTTGTCAGAGCGCGGCCGGTGCCCGCGCGCGGACACCGCCGGGCCCGGGCCCGGCCGGGCGGACCGCCCACCGCGTCAGAGGGCCGGCGTGTGGCGCTCGACGATCGCGCGGGCGTCCACGCCGGCCGGCAGCGTGCCGTAGTTCAGGCCGCCGTCGCCGGCCAGGCGCGAGGCGCAGAACGCGTCGGCGACCGCGGGCGGGGCGTGGCGGACGAGCAGCGAGCCCTGCAGCGCCAGCGCGAGCTTCTCGACGATCCGCCGCGCGCGCATCTCGACCGCCTCGAGGTCGGCGAACTCGTCGCGCAGGCCCGCGACGAACGCGTCGAGGCGGGCGTCGGCGCCGGCCGCGAGCTCGACCTCGGCGAAGTACGCCTCGAGCGTCGCCGGCTGCTTGGCCAGCGCGCGCAGGACGTCGAGCGCGTTCACGTTGCCCGAGCCCTCCCAGATCGAGTTGACCGGCGCCTCGCGGTACAGGCGCGGCATGCCGGAGTCCTCGACGTAGCCGTTGCCGCCGAGGCACTCCATCGCCTCGAACGCCAGGCCCGGGTAGCGCTTGCACACCCAGTACTTGCCGACCGCGGTCGCCAGGCGCCTGAGCGCCGTGTCCTCCTCGTCGTAGGCGCGCGCGAGGCGCATCGCGAGCGCGGTGGCGGCCTCCGACTCGACCGCCAGGTCGGCGAGGACGTTCTGCATGAGCGGCTGGTCGACGAGCGTCTTGCCGAACGCCGCGCGGTGCGCCGCGTGCCACGTCGCGTTCGCGACCGCCCAGCGCATGCCGGCGGCGCTGCCCAGCACGCAGTCCAGGCGCGTGTGGGCGACCATCTCGATGATCGTCGGCACCCCGCGGCCGAGCTCGCCGACGAGCTGCCCGTACGTCTGGTCGAACTCGACCTCGCTCGACGCGTTCGAGCGGTTGCCGAGCTTGTCCTTCAGGCGCTGCAGGCGGAACGTGTTGCGCGTGCCGTCGGGCAGGACGCGCGGCACGAGGAAGCAGCCGAGGCCCTCGTCGGTCTGCGCGAGGACGAGGAACACGTCGCACATCGGCGCGCTGCAGAACCACTTGTGGCCGGTCAGGCGGTAGCCGTCGCCGTCGGGCACCGCGCGCGTCGTGTTCGCGCGCACGTCCGAGCCGCCCTGCTTCTCGGTCATCGCCATCCCGCACTTGGCCGAGTCCTTGCCGGCGCGCAGCTCGGGGTCGTAGGCGTGCGCGGTCAGCTTCGGCACCCACTCCTCGTACAGGTCGGGCTGGTGGCGCAGCGCCGGGACCGCGGCGAACGTCATCGTGATCGGGCACCCGTGGCCGGCCTCGGCCTGGCCGCTCGTCAGGTACATCGCCGCGCGCGCGACGTGGGCGCCGTCGCGGTCGGACGTCCACGGCAGCGCGTGCAGGCCCTGCTCGGACGACAGCCGCATGAGCTGGTGGTATGCGGGGTGGTACTCGACCTCGTCGATCCGATGGCCGAAGCGGTCGTGCGTGCGCAGCTTCGGCGGGTACTCGTTGGCCTGGAAGGCCCACGTCGTCAAAGGCTCGCCGCCCCACGCGCGGCCGACCTCGGCGCACCGCTCGCGCGCCCAGCCGGCGCCCTCGCGCTCCAGCGCCTCGACGAGCGGGACGTTGGTCGAGAAGAGGTCGAGGTCCTGCAGCGGCGGGACCTGGTTCGTGACCTCGTGCGTGGTGAACGGGGCGGTGACAGCGTCGACGGCCATGCGTGCAGCCTACGCCGTCCCCGGGGCGGTCAGGCCGGGTCTGTCAGGCCACGCGGCGGAGCTGGTCGACGACCGGATCGAGCAGCGCGCGATGGTCCAGGCGGCGGAACGCGGCGACGACCTCGGGGTCGAAGTGCCGGCCGGCCTGGTCGACGATCTCCTGGACCGCCCGGCCGAGCGGCCACGCCTTCTTGTGCGGGCGCGGATGGGCGAGCACGTCGAACACGTCGGCGACCGCGGTGATCCGGCCCGCGAGCGGGATCGCGTCGCCCGCCAGGCCGGCGGGATAGCCGCTGCCGTCCCAGCGCTCGTGGTGGGTGCGGGCGATCTGCTCGGCCAGCCGGAGGATCGGCGAGCGGGAGCCGGACAGGATTCGGCCGCCGATCTCGGTGTGCTGCTCGAGCATCTTGCGCTCGTGGTCCGACAGCGCGCCCGGCTTGAGCCAGACCGCGTCGGGGATGCCGATCTTGCCGACGTCGTGCAGCGGCGCGGCGAGGCGCAGGTGCTCGATCGTGTCGTTCGCCAGCCCGAGCTGGCGGGCGAGCAGGGCGGCGGTGCGGCCGACGCGCTTGGTGTGCTGCGCGGTGTCGTCGTCGCGGTACTCGGCCGCGAGCGCGAGGCGCTCGAGCGTCTCCTTGCGCGCCTCCTCGAGGTCGGCGGTGCGGGCGCGGACCCAGCGCTGCAGGTCGTGGTTGCGGTCCTCGAGCGCGCGCTGCAGGCGGCGGGTCTGGAGGATGTTGCCGACGCGGAGGAGCACCTCGACGCGGTCGAGCGGCTTGGTGACGAAGTCCTTGGCGCCGAGGCCGAGCGCGCGGCGGCGGGTGGTCGGGCTGTCGTCGGCGGTGAGGACGAGCGCGGGCACGCCGGACGCGACGACCGCCTCGAGCAGGTCGAAGCCGTCGGTGCCGGGAACCTGGAGGTCGAGCACGACGAGGTCGGGCTCCCACCGCTTGAGCAGCACGTCGAGCACCGCGGGCGAGGTCGCCGTCCGGACGTCCTCGTAGCCCGCGGCTCCGAGGATCTTCGCGAGCAGGGCGGCGCCCTCGTCGTCTTCGACCACGACGATGCGCTGCGCCGCTCCGGCTCCGTCCGGCATGACCAACATGGCCTTCCGGTGGTCGGCGGCTGCGCCTGAACATTGAGCGGGCTACGAGGCGGCTTGGACAGTCGGCTCGTTAGCATCGCCGCCGCCCCGACAAAGGACCCTGCGCATGGCCAAGATCAAGGTGAAGAACCCGGTCGTCGAGCTCGACGGCGACGAGATGACCCGGATCATCTGGAAGTTCATCAAGGACCAGCTGATCCTCCCTTACCTGGACATCGAGCTGAAGTACTTCGATCTCGGCATCGAGTCGCGCGACGCGACCGACGACCAGATCACCGTCGACGCGGCGAACGCGATCAAGCAGTACGGCGTCGGCGTCAAGTGCGCGACGATCACGCCCGACGAGGCGCGCGTCGAGGAGTTCGGCCTCAAGCGGATGTACCGCTCGCCGAACGGGACGATCCGCAACATCCTCGGCGGCGTCATCTTCCGCGAGCCGATCGTGATCTCGAACATCCCGCGGCTCGTGCCGGGCTGGAAGAAGCCGATCATCATCGGCCGTCACGCGTTCGGCGACCAGTACCGCGCCGAGGACTTCCTCGTCCCGGGCGCCGGCAAGCTCACGATGACGTTCGAGCCGGCCGACGGCGGCGAGAAGATCGAGGTCGACGTCTTCGACTTCCCGGGCAGCGGCGTCGCGCTCGGGATGTACAACCTCGACGCGTCGATCATCGACTTCGCGCGCGCGTCGATGCGGTACGCGCTGGACCGCAAGGTCCCGCTGTACATGTCGACGAAGAACACGATCCTCAAGGCCTACGACGGGCGCTTCAAGGACCTGTTCCAGAAGGTCTACGACGAGGAGTTCAAGGAGGAGTTCGAGAAGCACGGGCTCACCTACGAGCACCGGCTCATCGACGACATGGTCGCCGCCGCCCTGAAGTGGGAGGGCGGCTACGTGTGGGCCTGCAAGAACTACGACGGTGACGTGCAGTCCGACACCGTCGCGCAGGGCTTCGGCTCGCTCGGCCTCATGACGTCGGTCCTCATGACGCCCGACGGCAAGACCGTCGAGGCGGAGGCCGCGCACGGCACGGTCACGCGGCACTACCGCCAGCACCAGCAGGGCAAGGAGACGTCGACGAACCCGATCGCGTCGATCTTCGCGTGGACGCGCGGGCTGCACTACCGCGGGCTCATGGACGACACGCCCGAGGTCGTCGAGTTCGCCGACACGCTCGAGCGGGTCTGCGTCCAGACCGTGGAGAGCGGGAAGATGACCAAGGACCTGGCGCTCCTCGTCGGCGGCGACCAGGGCTACCTGACGACGCAGCAGTTCCTCGCTGCGATCGACGAGAACCTGAAGAAGGAGATGAGCAGCTAGTGGCTACTCGCATCGCCGTCACCGGCGCGGCCGGGCAGATCGGCTACGCCATCCTGTTCCGCATCGCGTCCGGCCAGGTCCTGGGCCCCGGCGAGAAGATCCAGCTCAGCCTGCTGGAGATCCCGCAGGCGGTGAAGGCCGCGGAGGGCACCGCGATGGAGCTCGACGACTGTGCCTTCCCGCTGCTGGAGTCGATCGACATCTACGACGATCCCAAGCAGGCCTTCGAGGGCGCGAACATCGCGTTCCTCATCGGCGCGCGGCCGCGCTCGAAGGGGATGGAGCGCGCCGACCTGCTCGAGGCCAACGGCCAGATCTTCAAGCCGCAGGGCGAGGCGCTGAACGCCGGCGCCGCGGACGACATCAAGGTCCTCGTGGTCGGCAACCCGGCGAACACGAACGCGCTCATCGCGCAGCGCAACGCGCCGGACATCCCCGCCGACCGGTTCACGGCGATGACCCGCCTGGACGAGAACCGCGCGAAGGGCATGCTCGCCAAGAAGGTCGGGGTCGGCGTCGAGGCGATCCGGGACCTCGTGATCTGGGGCAACCACTCGCCGACGATGTTCCCGGACCTGTTCCACGCCAAGGTCGACGGCAAGCCGGCGATCGAGGCGATCGGCAACGACATGGACTGGTACGAGAACGAGTACATGCCGAAGGTCGGCAAGCGCGGCGCGGCGATCATCGAGGCGCGCGGCGCGTCCTCGGCGGCGTCGGCGGCGAGCGCGGCGATCGATCACATGCGCGACTGGGTCCAGGGCGCCGACGGCCTGCGCTCGATGGCGGTCCCGTCCGACGGCTCCTACGGCATCGACGAGGGCCTGATGTCCTCGGTGCCGGTCCGCTGCTCGGGCGGCTCGTACACCCGCGAGACGGGCCTCGAGCTGAACGACTTCGCGAAGTCGAAGCTGGAGATCACCGTGGGCGAGCTCCGCGAGGAGTACGAGGCGGTCAAGAAGCTCGGCCTTGTCTGACTAATTAAAAATGGGGCCAGGCCCCCCACCTGACAAGGGGCCTGACCCCTCTGTTTAACCCCGGGGCCAGGCCCTTCACCTGACGAGGGGCCTGGCCCCGCGTAAGGTGAGGGGCCTGGCCCGGTTAATTCAGACGGGGTACCAGCCCCGGCCCTCCTTGCGGACCTTGCCATCCTGCTCGAGGCCGGGGAGCACGCGGTACAGGTAGTTCTGCTGGATCCCCATCTCCTGTGCCATCTCGGGGATCGTGATGCCCGGGCGGCTCTTCACCACCTCGAGCGCCTGCGCCGCGCGGCTGCCGCTGCCCGGCGGACGGCCGCGCCGCCCCGTGCCGCCCGCACTACCACCGCTGCGGCGGCTCGTCGTCCTCGAACCCGACGTGTTCACCCCGCTGAGCGCGCGCAGCGCCGCGTCGAGCCGCTCGTACTCCTCGACCGCGGGCCGCAGCTCGTCCATGCGGGCCTGGATCTCCTGCTTCTTCTGTTCCAGGAAGTCAGTCATGACACAAACGGTAACTGTGAATCACACCGTATGAGAAAGATCGGTGTCACATCTGAACCGTCGCGGGCGCCGGCTCGGGTTAAGGGGTTTCGCCGATGTGCGATCGCGACCGCCGTCGCATGGTGGCCGCATGCAGCATTCGAGAACCCTCCTGCGCCGGCTGGCGGTGGCCGGGGCGGCGCTTGCGATGCTTCCCGGGATCGGCGGGGTGGCCGACGCCGCCGAGGTCGTCCGCGAGGGCGACACGCTCGTCCTGCGCGGCAAGCCCGGCGAGCAGAACCACCTCGCCGTCCGCGCCTCCGACAACGGCGCCGGGCGCATCGAGCTCTCCGACCGCACGAGCCATCCGATCACCGCCGCCCCGGCGCTCGGGTGCACGATCACGCAGACCGGCTTCGGCGCCTTCGCCGACTGCCCGGTCGCCGGCGTCACGAACCTGCGCCTCGAGGGCGGCGACGGCGACGACGAGCTCGACATCTCCCCGCACGGCCTCCCGTTCACCACGCCCGTCGTCCTCGACGGCGGCCCCGGCGCCGACGACATCGCCGGCCCGACGACCGCGCTCGCGGTGGTCATCCTCGGCGGCGACGGCGACGACAGGATCCAGGGCGGCCAGGGTCCCGACCGGATCGACGGTGACGACGGCGACGACCACATCACCGCCGGGCCCGGCGACGACGTCCTCAGCGGCGGCCGCCGGCTCAGCGCGGACGTGCTCCGGCGGCCCCGGCCGCGACACCATCTCCGGTGACTGGTACGACCCGAACGCCCCCGACCGGCCGATCCACGTGTCCCTCGACGGCGCGGCGAACGACGGGCGGCCCGGCGAGCGCGACAACGTGCTGTCGGTCGAGGTCATCGAGACCACCCGCGTCGCCACGCTCGTCGCGGGCGCCGACCCGGTCGAGTTCTCGGCGACCAACACCCCCGCCGGCGGCTCGACGCTCATCGGCAGCCCCGGCCCCGACCGCCTGCGCTCCGGGGCGTACGACGACCGCATCGACGGCGGCGCCGGCGCCGACGCGATCGCCGCCGGCGCGGGCGACGACACGATCACCGGCGGTCCCGGCCCGGACACGATCCTCGCCGACGGCGGCGTCATCTGCGACTTCGTCGCCTGCAGTTCGAGCGGCCAGGGCAACGACACGATCCATGCGCGCGACGGTGAGCGCGACAGCATCGACTGCGGCCCCGGCACCGACGTCGCGTACGTCGACCCGGTCGACGTGACGAGCGGCTGCGAGACGGTGGTGACCGGCGCGCAGGCGCCCGGCGCAGGCGGCGGCGCGGCGACGCAGCGCGGCGGCTCGGGGACGACGCCGAAGGGCGGGGCCCGGCGCTGCGTCGTGCCGAAGGTGGGCCGCGGCGCGACGCTGAAGAGCGCCCGCCGCGCGCTGACGAAGGCCGGCTGCAAGGTGAAGGTCCGCCGCGTCCGCTCCAAGGCCGTGCGCAAGGGGCGCGTGATCGGCCTGACGCGCCGCACCGGCCGGCGCCACCGCCCGGTCGCGGCCGGCCGCAGGCTCGCCCGCGGCGCGACGATCTACGTCACGGTCTCGCGCGGCCGGCGCTGACCGTGCCGGCAGCCGGGGAGCCGCGTGACGGCGGGACGGACCGGCCCGTCTACGCCCGCACGCGGCTCTCGGCGAGCCGCTTGAGGTTCTCCAGCGACGCGTGCGCCTCACGCTGCGCCATCCCGCCGGCGAGCAGGCGCTCGGCGGTCGAGCCCAGCGGCCCGAACGGCGCCCGGAACTCGTTGCGGTACCGGTAGAGCGTCCCGCCGTCCTGCGCGATCAGCCGGTTCTCGATGAACGCCTTCGAGCGCATCGGCCCCTGGCCCTCGTAGCGCGCGTACGTCGGCGGGTCGACCTCGACGAGGTCCCACGTCACCCAGAACGGCACGCCGCGCAGCACGAGCTGCTGCTTCATCTCGAAGCCGCGGTCGGTCGGCTCGCCCTTGACGTCCTTGACGTCGCGGGCGATCGTCACCCAGTCCAGGGTCCCGTAGGGATCCATCGCCAAGGCGAAGACCTCCTCGACCGGGGCGTTGATGAAGATCTCCGCCTCGACGGCGCTCATCGGGCGCGAACGCTACCCGGCTCGAGCTGTTCCCACTCCATCAGCGCGTGCTCGACGGCGCGGTCGAACCGGTGCAGGCGGACGCCGAACAGGTCGCGGGCGCGCATGTCGCGGGGCAGGATGTCCGCCCCGAGCGACCCCATGAGCGGCTCGATCAGCCCGGGGTCCTCGCCGGCGATCGCCGCGGCCACCTTCGACGCGACCGGGGTGAGCGAGACGGGCAGCGGCACGCCGGGCCGCCCGACGATCATGAGCTCGGCGATCCGCTCGAGCATCTGCCCGTAGGTCAGCCGGTCCGGGCCGGCGATGTCGAGCGACTGCCCCGCGACCGACGGCTCCGTCGCCGCCCGCGCCAGGTACTCGAGCACGTCGCGCCCGTCGATCGGCTGGGTGCGATAGCGCGTCCACGGCGGCATCGGCAGGACCGGGGTCCGCTCGATGAGCCGGACGAGGAACCGGAACGACCGCGACCGCGCGGCGACGACGATCGACGCGCGCAGCGCGACCGACGCGGGGACCGCCTCGAGGAGGAGCTCCTCGACCCGCAGGCGGCTGGCCATGTGCGGCGAGATCGGGCCGGCGGGGAGGATGCCGCCGAGGTAGACGATCCGCCCGACGCCGGCCCGGACGGCCGCGTCGGCGAACGTGCGCGCCCCCTGCTCCTCGCGCTCGATGAACGACCCGTCGGGCGCGGTCTCCATCGAGTGGATGAGGTAGTAGGCGACGTCGCAGCCGGCGAGCGCCTCGTCGAGCCCCTCGCCGGTCAGCACGTCGCCGCGCACGACGGGCACGCCGAGCCCCGACGCCCGCTCGGGGTGGCGCGCGTAGCCGACGAGGTCGTGGCCGTCGCGCCGCAGGCGCGGCGCGAGCGCGCCGCCCACGAAGCCGGTGATGCCGGTCAGGAGGATCCGCAAGGCCAGGTCCCTACCCTCTGCGCGTGCCTCGTGACCCTGACATCGCCGTCGTCGGCGCCGGCATCCTCGGCCTGGCCGTCGCGCGCGAGCTGCTGCAGCGCAGGCCGGGCCGGCGCGTCGTCGTGCTCGAGCGCGAGACCGAGATCGCCCGGCACCAGACCGGCAACAACAGCGGCGTCATCCACGCGGGCATCTACTACCAGCCCGGCTCGCTGAAGGCGCGGCTGTGCGTCGAGGGCATGAAGCGGATGTACGCGTTCTGCGAGGAGCGCGGCATCGCCCACGAGAAGGTCGGCAAGCTCATCATCGCGACCGGCCCGCACGAGCTCGACCGCCTCGACGAGCTCGAGCGCCGCGGCACCGCGAACGGGGTCCCGGGCCTGCGGCGGGTCGACGCGACGGGCCTGAGGGAGATCGAGCCGCACGCCACCGGCATCGCCGCGCTCCACTCGCCCGAGACCGGCATCGCCGACTTCCCGGGCGTCGCCCGCGCGCTGGCCGACGACGTCCGCGAGCTCGGCGGCGAGATCCGGCTCGGCATCGCCGTCGACGGGATGCACAAGCGCGCGAAGGGCGTCGAGCTGACGACGTCCCAGGGCCCGCTCGCGGCGGGGAGCGCCGTCGTGTGCGCCGGGCTGTGGGCCGACCGGCTGGCGGTCGCGGCCGGCGAGTCGCCCGACCCGCGGATCGTGCCGTTCCGCGGCGCCTACCTGCGGATGCGTCCCGAGGCCCGGCACCTCGTCAAGGGCCTGATCTACCCGGTGCCCGACCCCGACCTGCCGTTCCTCGGCGTGCACCTGACGCGCCACATCAGCGGCCAGGTGTGGCTCGGCCCGACCGCGCTGCTCGTCGGCGCCCGCGACGCCTACCGCCTCGGCCGCATCCGCCCGCGCGACCTGGCCGAGTCGCTCGCCTGGCCGGGCACCTGGCGGGTCGTGCGCCGGTTCTGGCGGACCGGCGTCGACGAGCTGCGGATGGCGGTCAGCCACCGCGCGTTCGTCGCCGCCTGCCGCGCCTACGTGCCCGAGCTGCGGCCCGAGCACGTCGAGCGCCGCGGCGGCCCCGCGGGCATCCGCGCGCAGGCCGTCGGGCGCGACGGCCGGCTCGTCGACGACTTCCTCCTCGCCGAGGCCGAGGGGGCCCTCCATGTGCGCAATGCGCCCAGCCCGGCGGCGACCTCCTCGCTCGCTCTCGCGGCGCTCATCGCCGACAAGCTCGAAAACGCCCGCTCGTAGCGGCGGAACGGCCCAGAAACCCCGTATTTGCGGGGTCTTAAACAAAACAGCGGCATTTGCGAGAACCGGGGATGCAGCCCGCCGCGAAGTGAGCTTGGATCCGTCGCGTGCCGAACGCGAAGTCCTCCTCACGCAACGTCTCGTGCGAGAACTGCTTCTTCCGCTGCAACATGCTCTGCGCCCTCCGGCAGGACGAGCCTTGCGCGACGTTCCGGCCGAACCACCCGGAGGGTCTGCGGCCGCCGCGGCAGCTTCGCTTCACGTTCCGCTCAGAGCGCCGGGCGCGCGCCACGTGGGCGTTCCCGAGCGCCCAGGAGCAGGCCGCGCTGCACCGCTGAGGCCGGCGGCGCAATAGCATCGGCCCCGGTGAGGGTCACCGTCCTGGGCAAGTCCCCGTCCTACACGGACGCCGGCGGAGCGTGCAGCGGCTACCTGGTCCAGGAGGACGGGGTCACCGTCCTCCTGGACTGCGGCAACGGCGTCTTCGGGAAGCTGCGGCGCTTCGTCGACTACGTCGACGTCGATGCGATCGTCATCAGCCATCTGCACGCCGACCACTTCCTCGATCTCGTCCCGTACGCGTACGGCCTGACGTACGCGCCGCGCCAGCAGCCCGTGCCGGTGCACACCTGGCCGGGGACCGACTCGCCGGCGCGCCCGGTGCTGCACGCCCCGGTCGGCGCGCGCGAGGTCTTCCGCCGCGTCACCGGCGCGTGGGGGAGCGAGGACCTCATCGAGAACGCGTTCGACGTGCGCGAGTACGACCACAGCGACGTGCTCGAGATCGGGTCGCTGCGCGTGCGTTTCCACCCGGTCCCGCACTTCGCGCCGAACACGAGCGCGGTCGAGTTCTCCTCGACGAACGGTGGCGGCCGGATGACGTACGGCGCCGACCACTCGCCGACCGACGAGCTCGTCGACTTCGCGCGCGGCACCGACCTGCTGCTCATCGAGGCGACGCTCCCGCGCCCCGAGCGCGACGGCGTGCGCGGCCACATCACCCCGGCCGAGGCCGGCGAGCACGCCCGGCGCGCCGGCGCGCGGGAGGTGGTGCTCGTCCACATCTCCGACGAGCTCGACCGCGACTGGGCCGAGGGCTGCGCGACCGCGTCGTTCGGCGCACCGGTCAGGGTGGCGTCGGAAGGCGACGTGTACGAGGTCTAGGCAGGTACCTTCCGGCTCATGTCTTCGCGCGACCTCTTCGCCAACTTCGAGCGGATGCGTCGCGAGGTCGACGAGCTCTTCGGCGAGGTCTTCGACCCGCACCGGCGGCGGGCGGAGTTCTCGCCCGCGGTCGACGTGTTCTACGTCGGTGACCCGCCGCGGGCGGTCGTGCACGCCGAGCTCGCGGGCGTCGACCCCGACGAGGTGAAGGTCGAGGTGCGCGGGCGCGAGCTGCTCCTCGTCGGGCGCCGCCTGCCGCCGCAGGCCAAGGGCCGCCTCTACCAGCAGCTCGAGATCGAGCACGGCGCGTTCCGGCGCGTCATCCCGCTCGGCGCCGACGTCGACGCCGACGCGGCGACCGCGAACTACCGCGACGGGATCCTCGAGATCACGCTGCCGCTCCGCACCGAGCGGCCGGCGTCACGCAGCGTGCCGATCCGCCAGGCCGGAGACGACCGATGATCGACATCACGTCCGGCTCGGGCGGGAACGGCGCCCCCGAGGGCCCCACCACCCGCCACATCCCGTCTCCTGCCCGCGTGCTGCCGCTGCGCGAGGCGGTCGCGTTCCCCGACACCGTCGTCCCGCTCGCCGTCGGCCAGGAGCGCTCGATCGCGCTCATCAACGACGCGCTCGCGCACGACCGGATGCTCGTCATGGTCACGAGCCGCGAGCCCGATGTCGACGAGCCCTCGCCCGACCAGCTCTACGAGGTCGGCGTCGTGGGCGTCATCGCCCGCATGCTCAAGGCTCCGGACGGGACGCTGCGCATCCTCGTCCAGGCCGGCCCGCGCGTGCGGATCACCCATTGGGTCCGCGAGTCGCCGTACCTCGTCGCCGAGATCGCGGAGGCCCCCGACACCGACACCGAGGAGACGCCCGAGCTCAAGGCGCTCGTGCGCAACGTGCAGAGCACGTTCGGGCAGATCGTCGAGGCGCTGCCCTACCTCCCCGAGGAGCTGCAGGTCGCGGTCGCCAACGTCGAGGATCCGAGCGCGCTGTCGCACCTCATCGCCGGCTCGCTGCGGCTGAAGACGGCCGAGAAGCAGGAGCTGCTCGAGGAGGTCAGCGTCCCCAAGCGCCTGCGCCGGATCGCCGAGATCCTCGCGAGCGAGCTCGACGTCGTCCAGCTCGGCAGCCGGATCCAGTCCGAGGTCCAGGGCGAGATCGACCGCACCCAGCGCGAGTTCTTCCTGCGCCAGCAGCTCAAGGCGATCCAGGAGGAACTCGGCGAGAAGGACCCGACCGAGGCGGAGGTCGACGAGCTGCGCGAGCAGCTCGACGAGATCGACCTGCCCGACGAGGTCCGCAAGCAGGTCGACCGCGAGCTCAACCGGCTGGAGCGCATCCCGCCCGCGGCCGCCGAGCACGGCGTGATCCGCAACTGGCTCGAGTGGGTCGCGGCGCTGCCGTGGAACAAGAGCACCGAGGACAACCTCGACCTCGCGCACGCGCGCGAGGTGCTCGAGGAGGACCACCACGGGCTCGAGCGCGTCAAGGACCGCATCCTCGAGTTCCTCGCGGTGCGCAAGCTCAAGCCGGACGCGCGCGGCTCGATCCTGCTGTTCGTCGGCCCGCCCGGCGTCGGCAAGACGTCGCTCGGCCGGTCGGTCGCGCGCGCGCTCGGGCGCAAGTTCGAGCGCATCAGCGTCGGCGGCGTGCGCGACGAGGCGGAGATCCGCGGCCACCGCCGCACGTACATCGGCGCGATGCCCGGCGTGATCATCCGCGCGATGCGCGACGCGGGGTCGGACAACCCGCTGTTCATGATCGACGAGCTCGACAAGATGGGCTCGGACTTCCGCGGCGACCCGGCGAGCGCGATGCTCGAGGTGCTCGACCCGGAGCAGAACGCGACGTTCCGCGACCACTACCTCGACCTGCCGTTCGACCTGTCGCGCGTGATGTTCATCGCGACGGCGAACACGACCGACACGATCCCGGGCCCGCTCCTGGACCGCATGGAGGTCATCGAGATCGCGGGCTACACCGAGGAGGAGAAGCTCCAGATCGCCAAGCGGTACCTCGTGCCGCGCCAGCTCGAGCGCAACGGCCTGAAGAAGAGCTGGCTGCAGATCTCCGACCGCGCGCTGCGGACGATCATCCGCGAGTACACGCGCGAGGCGGGGGTGCGAGGCCTCGAGCGCCAGATCGGCACGATCGCGCGCAAGGTCGCGCGCGAGATCGCCGAGCAGGACGGGCGGCCGAGGAAGCGGCGGAGCATCTCCGAGGCGAAGGCGCGCGAGCTGCTCGGCAAGCCGCGCTACCAGTCCGAGGTGCGCCGGCGCACGCGCGAGCCGGGCGTCGCGACGGGGCTGGCGTGGACGCCGGTGGGCGGCGACGTGCTCTTCATCGAGGTGGGGGCGATGCCCGGCACCGGCAAGCTGACGATCACCGGGCAGCTCGGCGACGTGATGAAGGAGTCCGCGCAGGCGGCGCTGTCGTGGGTGCGGGCGCATGCGCCCGAGGACCTGCCCGAGGACTGGTTCGCCAAGCACGACCTGCACATCCACGTGCCCGCCGGGGCGATCCCGAAGGACGGGCCGAGCGCGGGCATCACGATGGTCACGGCGCTCATGTCGCTCCTCACCCGGCGGCCGGTGCGCGACGACGTCGCGATGACCGGCGAGGTGACGCTGCACGGCGAGGTCCTGCCGATCGGCGGGCTGAAGGAGAAGGCCCTCGCGGCCCAGCGGCTCGGGATCCGGCACGTCATCGCGCCGGAGCAGAACCGCCGCGACGTCGAGGACATCCCCGCCCAGCTGCGCGACCAGCTCGAGTTCCACTGGGTGTCGCGCGTCGAGGAGGTACTGGAGGTGGCCCTCCAGGGATCCCGGGTAGCATCCCCGGACCAGAACGGCAAGCCCCGCGAGTCAGGAGAGGAATGGCAAAGAAGACCAAGGCGGCAAAGGCGTCGGCAGGTGCCGCGGTCACCGGAGCCAGCCCGTACGTCCAGCGGTTGATCCAGGACGAGGAGCTGCGGGAGACGATCCGTGCGGCCATCGAGTCCGGCCGCAGCGCCTACCACCGCCTCAACAACGGCAAGGCGCCCCACAAGGCCCTGCTCGACGACAAGAAGCTGCACAAGGACCTGCAGGCGGCGGCTGACGCCCTGCGCGAGGCCACCGAGGCGCTCCGCGAGGGTCCCAAGAAGCGCAAGAAGCGGCGCAAGGGCGGCGTCGGCCGCCTGCTGCTGCTCGGCATCGTCGGCGGCGGTCTCGCGCTGGCGGTGAGCAGTGAGCTGCGCAACAAGGTGCTGGACCTGCTGTTCGGCGCCGAGGAGGAGTTCGACTACACGTCGACGACGTCGCCGTCCAGCCCGGCGCCGTCGCAGCCGGAGACCGCGGGCTCGACCAACGGCTGACGCCGCTGCCCACACACCCGAAGCTGGAGCGAAGGGCGCCGACGGGGCGCCCTTCGTCGTCTGCGAGGGCTAGCCTGTCGGCCGTGGAAGCTGCCACAAGCGCCGAGCGCCCGCTGCAGGGCGAGAAGGCCGAGCGCATCGTCGAGGCGATGCGCACCTCGGTCGCGCGCCGGGGCGTGGCCGGGTCGACGTTCGACCACGTCGCGCGCGAGGCCGGCGTCTCGCGCGGCCTGCTGCACTACTACTTCGGCACGAAGGAGCGGCTGCTCGCCGAGGTGCTGCGCCGCGACTGCGAGGTGCGGATGGCGGCGCTCGACGAGCGGATGGCCGACGCGCGGACCCTCGACGACGTCCTGGCCCGGATGCTGTCCGAGCTGCAGGCGCTCGTCGAGCGCGACCCCGACGTCCTGACGCTCGTCTTCGAGCTGTTCACGGTCGGCCGGCGCAACCCCGAGCTGGCGCCGGAGTTCGCGCAGCTGGTCTCGCGCACGCGCGACCAGCTCGCGCAGGTGCTGGCCGCCAAGCGCGACGAGGGCGTGCTGCGCCTGGCTGCCGAGCCGGAGGCGATCGCCGACCTGCTGTTCTCGCTCGCCGACGGGCTCGCGCTGCGGATGGTCGCCGAGCCCGACCGCGACTGGCGCCCGGCGATCGACGCGGCGACGCGGGCGATCCGCCCGCTGCTCGACGCCCGCTGACCGGCGCGGTCAGCGGCGCGCGACCCTGACCGCGACGGTCCGGCCGGCGGGCCGCAGCCGCGTGGTGCCGGCGAGCGTCGCACGGGCGACGACCCGGGCCCGCGGCGCGAGCGTCCGGCGCAGGCGGACGGTCGCGGCGAACCGGCAGGTGCGGCCGCGCCGCGGCGGGCGGAGCGCGGCGGACGCACGGCCGACCGTCGTCCGGCCGGCGGTGAGCGTCACCGTCACCCGGCCGCCGCAGGCGCTCCGCGCTGTCCCGGGCGGAAGGACGAGGGTCCCCGTGACGCGCGCCCGGCGGCTGCGCGGGCGCAGGCGTGCGGTGACGCCGAGCCGGCCGCGGGCACGGCTGTCCGCCCGCGGCCGCGGCGCGGCGCCCGCGGGCGGCGTGGTGGCAGCGAACGGCAGCGCCGCGGCATCGGCCGGCGGCGCCGCCGGGGGCGGCCCGGGCGGGGGCGGCGCCGCGAACGTCGCGCTCGCGGAGCCGCGGTCGTCCTCGGTCGCCGGGCCGCCGCCGGGCACCGAGTCGGGATCGAACGCGGCCGCGTCCTCGACCCGCGCGGTGAGCGTCGCCGTGCCCGGCGCGGCGCGCGTCCCGGTGATCGTCAGCGTCGCCGTGCCGCCGGCGGCGACCGAGGGCAGCTCCCAGCGGTCGGGCGCCGCGAGCGTCCCGGCGGACGGCGCCGCCGACGTCACCGAGAAGCCCGCGGGGAGGCCCAGCGCGACGACGGCGGCCGTCGCGTCCGGCCCGGCGTTGGTGACTGTCACCGCGAACGTCACCGGGCTTCCCGGCCGCTGCCGGTCCGGCGCGACCGACACCGCGACCGCGAGGTCGGCCACCACCCCGACGCCCGTGTGCCCCGTGGCCGCGACCGGCGTGTCCGAGGCGGCGGACGCGCCGTCGCCGAGCTGGCCCTCCAGCCCCCGCCCCCAGCACCTGACGGTCCCGTCGGCGTGCAGCGCGCACGCATGCGCGTCACCCGCGGTGATCGCGCGGACGCCGGTCAGCCCGGTCACCGCCGCGGGCTCCGCACGGCCGACGAGGGTCCCGTCGCCGAGCTGGCCCGCGGCGTTCAGGCCCCAGCACGACGCCGTCCCGTCGGCGAGGGCCGCGCAGGTGTGCCACCCGCCCGCGGTGATCGCGACCGCCGGGTCGAGATCGTCGACCTGCAGGGGCTCGTAGCTGCCCTGCACGGCGGCGTCGGCGCCGATCTGGCCGTAGCCGTTGTAGCCCCAGCAGTGGACGGCGCCGTCGTCGGTGATCGCGCACGAGTGCGTCGCGCCGGCGGCGATCGCGCGGACCCCGGTCAGCTCCTTCACCGTGACCGGCGTCGTGCTGTCGTCGGTCGTCCCGTCGCCCAGCCGGCCCCAGAAGTTCCCGCCCCAGCACCGTGCGGTCCCGTCGGCGAGCACGGCGCAGGTGTGCTCGTGGCCTGCGCTGACCGCGACGGCTCCCGTCAGGCCGGCGACCGCGACCGGGGCGAGAGCGTGGTCGGTCGACCCGTTCCCGAGCTGCCCGGCGGCGTTGTGGCCCCAGCAGGCGACGGTGCCGCCGGCCCGCACCGCGCACGCGTGCGCACCGCCGGCGCTGATCGCGGTCGCGTCGGCGATGCCGCTGACCGCGACCGGCTCGTCGGACGAGATGCCCGTGCCGTCGCCGAGCCGGCCGTCCGCGTTCTCGCCACGGCACGCGATCGTCCCGGCGCGGCTCAGCGCGCACACGAACCCGTCGCCGGCGGCCACCGCCGCGACGTCCGCCGTGCCGGCGATCGTCGCGGGCGTGTCGCTCGTCACGCCCGAGGCGCCCCAGCAGGCGACCGTGCGGTCCGGTGCGAGGGAGCAGGTCGCGTGGTACCCGGCGTCGAGCGCGCCGGCCTGGACGCGGAGCGCGTGCGAGCCCGCCTGCTCGGCTGCCGCGGGCGGCGCGCCGGCGAGGGTGAGGAGGAGCGTGGCGGCGCAGGCGAGCGCGCCGCCGCCGAGGAGGCGAGCGATCCGGGACATGCGGGCGACCGTATGTCGGCGCGGTGACTCCGATCGTCAGGGTCCCCACCCTGAACTTTGCGCGCTGGTTAGGGTCGCCCGCGTGGCCACACGGACGGCCGGCGACGCGCTCGTCGAGCGCACGGACGAGCTGCGCGCGCTCGACGAGCTCACCGCGGCGGCGGGCGGCGGGCGCGGTGGGGTCGTCGTGGTCGAGGGCGTCGGCGGCATCGGCCGGACCGCGCTGCTGCGCGCCGCGGCCGACCGCGCCCGCGGCGCCGCCCGCGTCCATGTCGCACGCGGCGGCGACATCGAGGCCCAGGTGCCGCTCGGCGCGGCTCGCGAGCTGTTCGCCGAGGCCGTACTGGAGCTGCCGGCGGACGCGCGCGAGGCGCTGGCGGGCGGGCCGGCGCGCGCGGCGGCCGACCTCGTCGCCGGCGGCGAGCCGCCCAGGGTGCCGGACCCGGCGCTCGCGCTCCCGCACGCCTTCTACTGGCTCGCGGTTCGTCTGGCCGAGCGCGCTCCGCGGCTGCTGCTCGTCGACGACGCCCATCTCGTCGACGAGATGTCGCTGGCCGCACTGGCCTTCCTCGCGCGCCGGCTCGACGATCAGCCGATCGGGCTCGTCGTCGCGGTCGACCGTGCGCCGGCACGCCCTCCCGCCCTCGACGACCTGGTGGCGCGCGCGACCGTCGTGCGACCCGCGCCGCTGTCGGACGCGGGCTGTGCTGCGCTCGCCGCGTCCGTCCTGGGCGAGCGCGCGGCGCCCGGCGCGTGCGCCGCGCTCGCCGTCGCGGCGGGCGGCAACCCGCGGGTGCTCCAGGAGCTCCTCCGGGCGGCGGCGGACGCGACCGGCGACGAGCCGCTCGACGCGGCGACGGCCGAGCGGCTGACGCCGCAGACGCTGACCGCCTCGCTCGAGGTGCGCCTGCGGCGGCTGGGCGGGCCGGCGCTCCGGCTCGCCCGGTCGGTCGCGATCCTCGAGCAGTCGAGCGTGCCGGTCGCCGCCGCGCTCAGCGGGATCGTCGTCCGCGACGCGGCCGTGGCGGCCGAGGAGCTCGCGGGCGCCGGGATCCTGTCCGCGGGGCTTCCCCTGCGCTACGCCCAGCCGGCCCTGCGGCGCGCGGCGCTCGACGCGATCCCGGCCGCCGATCGCGACACGCTGCACCGCGCCGCGGCCCGGGTGCTCGCCGACCGCGGCGACGACGACCGCGCCGCCGTGCATCTGCTGGCGTGCGCACCGGACGCCGACCCCGCGGCTGTCGCCGTGCTACGACGTGCCGCCGCCTCGGCGGTCGCCCAGGGCGCCACGCCGACAGCCGTCCGCCTGCTCCTGCGCGCGGTCGCCGAGGCAGGGCCCCGACCGCCGGCCGGGCTGCTCGCCGACCTCGGCCGGGCGCAGCTCGCGCTCGGTGACGCCGCGGGCGTCGGGCACCTCGAGCGGGCGCTGGCGGTGCTCGACGGCGATCGCCCGCGCGAGCGCGCCGAGGTCGTCGCGGCGCTCGCGATGGCCGAGGTGGGCAGCGGGGGCCCCGACCGCGGCCTCGAGCGCCTCCGCACGGCGCTCGAGGGCGCCGCGCCGGGCGGCGAGGAGGAGGGAGTCCTCCTGCGCGGTTACCTCGGGCTCACCCACGCCGGGCACGCGGAGGGCACGCGCCGGCTGCTCGAGCGCCGCGTGCGGGCACAGGGAGGGCGCGCCGCCGACGCCGCGACCGCGGCGCAGGTCGCGCTCATGGCGTTCGTCGCCGCACGCCCGGCGCCCGAGGTGGCCGAGCTCGCACGCGCCGTCCTCGCGACACCGGACGCGCACGCATGGGCGGGCGCCGGGCCGCCGCCGCTGACGATGGCGGCCTGGACGCTCGCGGGCGCCGACCGCTTCGACGAGGCCGACACCGCGCTCGAGGAGCTCATCGCTGCCGCGCAGGCCAGCGGCTCGCCGCTGCTGCTCGAGCTCGCCGTCGACACGCGGTTGTACGGGCGCTGGCGCCGCGGGGACCTCCGGACGGCGCAGGCCGACGCCGAACGGGTGCTCGAGCTGAGCGCGATGGGATGGGACCACCCGGTCGTCCCGGCGCGGTGGGCGCTGTGCGACATGCTCGCCGACCGCGGCCTCGTGGCGGAGGCGCGGGCGGCGCTGGCGCCGCTCGAGCCGCTCGCCGACGACGGTCCGCCCGCGATCCAGACCGCCTGGGCGCTCACCGCCCACGCGCGCGTCGCGCTCGCCGCGGGGGATCCGGTGCGGGCCTACGACCGCGCGGGCCGCGCGCTCGAGCTCCTTCGCGCGCTCGGCGCCGTCAACCCTGCGGTGTGCCCGGCCGGCGAGCTCGCCGCGCTGGCGGCCCTCGAGCTCGGCGAGCACGCCGCCGCGGACGCGATCGCGAAGACCGACCTGGTGCACGCCGAGGCGTTCGGGGCGCCGCGGACGGTCGCCGCCGCGCGGCGCGTCCGTGCGCTCACCGGCGGCGAGGACGAGCGGGTCGGACGGCTCGAGCACGCGATCGCCGCGCTCGACGGCTCGCCCGCGCTGCTCGAACGGGCGCGTATCGCGGCGGAGCTCGGTCACGCGCTGCGGCGCCGCAACGCGCTGCCCGCTGCGCGCGAGCGGCTGCGCGAGGCGCTCGACCTCGCTGTGCGCTGCGGCGCCGACGCGCTCGCCGAGCGCGCCCACGGGGAGCTGCGCGCGGCGGGCGGGAGGCCGCGGCGGACGCGCTCGACCGGGGCCGACGCGCTCACGCCGCGCGAGGAGGAGCTGTGCGCGCTCGCCGCCGCCGGGCACACGAACCGCGAGATCGCCGAGCGGCTCTTCCTCACCGCGAAGACCGTCGAGACGCACCTCGGGCGCGCGTACCGCAAGCTCGGGATCCCGGGCCGGAGCGGGCTGGCCGCGGCGCTCGCGGCCCGCGACGAGTGACGTGGTCCGGTCGCCGGCGTGGCTAGAGGTCGACGAGCATCACCGGGTCGTCGACCGGCGCGTACTCGAGCGTCAGCGCCGAGCAGTTCCACAGCGTCGTCGCGCCGCGCACCCACCGCCCGCGGCCCTCGTGGATGTGGCCGTAGACGCACAGGCGGGGGCGGACGCGGTCGACGAGGTCGAGCGCGGCGGTCGAGCCGACCTTCCGCCCGTTCGACGCGAGCGCGTCGCCGTAGCCGCGCGGCGGCCCGTGGAGCATGAGCACGTCGACGTCGTCCGGGACCGCGGCGTACCGGTCGGCGAGGAACACCTCGCCCGCCCGGCGCGGCGCGTTGTACGCCCAGCCGCCGAACCACGGCGTCCACGGCGAGCCCCACACCGTCACGCCGCCGACCGTCGTCGCCGCGTCCTCCAGGTAGGTCCAGCGCAGGTCGCCGGGGACGTCCTCGGGCGCGCGCTCGAACACGAAGTCGTGGTTGCCGGCGATGCCGGCGACGGTCCCGGCCGGGACGTCCTCGAGCCAGGCCCGGAACTCGGTGTCGAGCCACCGGGCCTGGTAGGCGACGTCGTGGTCGGCGGTCGGGCAGATGTCGCCGGCGACGAGCAGCAGGTCGCAGGCGGGGACCTCGGGGAGGACCCCGTGCAGGTCTGCGACCGCGCCGATCCGCACTTCAGCCGAAGAGCCTGGGCAGCTTGACGAGCACGCGCAGGTCGCCGCGCGGGCGCAGGCGGCGGCGCAGGATGAGCCGCGCCGGCTCCGCCCGGCCGGCCGCGACGTCGACCCAGTCGGCGAACGACGTCTCGAGCCGCAGCGTCGGGTTCGGCGCCGCGCCGCGCTCGGCCCGCGTCGCGCCGTCGGCGATGACCAGGTGCCACGGCTCGTGGTCGGTGAAGTCCCACTGCACGGTCGTCCCCGGCCGGACGGCCGCGGTGTTCGCGGTGCGGCGGAGCTGGTCGAAGAGGATCTCGGTCGAGACCTCGTCCGGGCCGCGGTAGTTGTGCCGCGGGCCGAGGTAGCCGGACTTCATGAGCGTGATCCCGCGAACGCCGCGCTCGCGCGGCGGCAGGTCGATCGGCAGCGGGAAGCGGGGGATCTCCTCGAGCTGCAGGCCGATCGCGCGCAGCCGCGCCTCCTGCGCCCGCGCGCCCTCCTCGTAGAGCTCCTCGAGCGTGTAGCCGAGCGACGTCGTGTACGTCTCGTCCCAACCCGGGATCTCGGCGACGCACGTCGTCTTGGGGAGCGTCTCGCGGAACTCCTCGACGATCGCCTCCTGGATGCCGGCCGGGTCCTCGCGGTACAGGTCGGCGAGCAGCCGCACGCCGAACGCGATGTGGCGCTGCTCGTCGAGCGCGACGTTGCGCATGCCCTCGCGGAAGCCGGGGAGGAGGTCGAGCTCCTCGAGCTTGGTCTCGAGGATGTGCTGGCCGGACTGGGCCAGGCCGCCCTCGATCATGATGTGGTAGAGCGTCACCGCGCGGGCGAGCAGGTGCTTGTCGTGCGGGTTGCGGCGCAGCCGCTCCGCCATCTGCTCGAGGTGGCCGAACGTCTGCCGGTGGCCCCAGGTCAGCTCGGGGAGCGTCGCCTTCAGCGTCCCGCCGACCGTGCCGTCGCCGACGCCGACGACCTCCTCGAAGAAGCGCTTGAAGAAGACCGTGTGGCGGGTCTCGTCGACCTGCTGGGTGGTGATGAACTCCTTCTGCTCCTCCAGCGGGGCGGCGTCGACGTACGGGCCGAGCGTGTCGGCGACGGTGTCCTCGCCGTGGAAGAACAGCGAGAAGATCCACAGCGCGCCCTTGCGCTGCTGTGGCGTCATCCGCTCGTGCCAGTCGATCCGGTCCTGGCCGAAGTCGATCTCGGTCGCGCGCCAGTTGCCCCGCTCCCACCGCGCGTACAGGTCCGGGTACGTGATCTGCTCGGTGGCTGCCGGGATCGTCGCACTCATGAACAGGACCGTACACCCGGACCGAGGGCCGGGCGAACGGCTCCCGCGCGACGTCGGCGGGCGTCAGCGCGAGAGCGTGTAGTCGCGGCCGGCGAAGCAGTAGTCGAACTCCATCCGCGGCATCCCGCTGAGCGGGTCCGCGCCGCTGATCGGAGGCCGGTACTCGACCACGACGTTCCCGGTGACGCGGCCGCCGGCGACCTTGCCGGTGAACTTCAGCTTCGTGAAGCCGTACCCGCTCGTCGCCTCCCAGCTGAACGAGCCGTCCGGCGCGACGGCCGGGGCGGGGTCGTCGGCGACCATCGAGAACGGGTGGCTGCCGATCGCCTTGCTCTTCGTGCAGCTCAGGCCGAGCGTGCCGTTGAAGCTCTTCACGACGCCGCCCTCGATGATCATCACGTACCCGGCGTCGCCGCCGCCCTGGCCGCGGTAGGTGCCGTCGATCCCGGCCTCGGCGGGCGCGTCCGGCGTCGTGCCCCCACCGCCGCCGGTCCGCTGCCGCGGCTTGCTCGTCTTCGCCTTGCCGATCCGCACCGTCGCCTTCGTCGTCGCCGGCTTGCCGACCGGGCCCTTCATCGTCGCGGCGAGCGCGAGCTTCTTGATCCTGGTGGAGAGTCGCCTGACCTTCACCCTGACGCGCCTGGTGGCGCCGGCGGCGACCTTGACCTTCGCCGAGCCGAGCGCTCGCCTGCCGCGCCGCAGCACGACCTTGCCGCTGACGGCGAACGCGTGCGGGTTCGTGACGGTGACAGTCACCGTCCGGCCCTTGCGCTGCACGGTGCGGGCGAGCGTGACGCGCGGTCCGCGCCTGCGGATCGCCGCGTACGGATCGGTCGTCGTCGTCGCGCGCGGCTGGGACGCCGGGGTCGAGGCCGGCGGCGTCGCGGGCCCGGGCGCCGGCGGCGGCGCCGCGCCGCCGTCACCGGCCGGCGGGGCCTGCTCGCAGAAGACGCAGTCGTCCCGGGTCTCGTCGCCGAGGCCGTCGCCGTCGGCGTCCGGCTCGACCGTCGCCTGGTACGCGACCCACCCGAGCCGCGCCGACGTCGCGGCGCGGGTCTCGCCCGTCGCCGGCGCCGGCTCCCAGGCCACGATCCGGTTGGAGTCGAAGATCGACTCGTCGGCGGCGATCTGCGCGCCCGGCGACAGCTCGACGCCGATGAGGTCGCCCGCCCGGACCGGCAGCGACAGCGCCGCCGAGACCGTGCCGCCGGTGAGCGTCACCGGCGCCGACACGGCGCCCGCGGTCGCCCCGCCCGGGCCCGGCGTCAGCCGCCGCAGCCGAGCGGTGCCGCCGCTGCCCTTGATGCGCAGCCCGGTGACGACGCCGTCCACGTCGGCCACCTGGTCGAGGCCGGCGAGCCGGGTCTGCGCGACCGTGCACCCGCCGGGGCACGACAGCGGGTCGCCGCCGAGCACGCCGTCGGGGTCGGTGCCGATCACCGACGCGGCGTGGGCGGAGGCGGCGGGCAGCAGGCAGAGGGCGAGCAGGCAGAGCACGGTCCGGGTCATGGCGGCGACGCTAGGCGCGCCCCCGGGCCGCGGCATCGGCGAAATCCCCGGCTGGTCCCCGGCGGCGCGGCCGATGCCCTCCTCCGGCCTGCTAGGAGGAGGCGAGCTTCGGCGAGGTCCAGGGCGCCTCGAGCTTCGCCTGGAGCACGTCCGGGAGCTCGTCGATCGCCACCCGCTCCTGCTCGAGCGAGTCGCGGTCGCGGATCGTGACGGTCCGGTCCTCGAGGGTCTGGTGGTCGATCGTCACGCACCACGGCGTGCCGATCTCGTCCTGGCGGCGGTAGCGCTTGCCGATCGAGCCGCCCTCGTCGTACTCGGCGAACATCCGCCTGCGGAGCGTCGTGAACACCTCGCGCGCGACCTCGGGCTGGCCGTCCTTGCGCACGAGCGGCAGCACCGCGACCTTCACCGGCGCCAGCCGCGGATGGAGCTTGAGCACCGTCCGCGTCTCGCCCTCGATCTGCTCCTCGTCGTAGGCGTCGACGAGGAACGCGAGCGTCGCGCGGTCCGCGCCCGCCGACGGCTCGATGACGTAGGGGATGTAGCGCTCCTTCGTCTGGCCGTCGTAGTACTCGAGCTTCTCGCCGGAGAACTCCGAGTGGCGGCGCAGGTCGTAGTCCGTCCGGTTCGCGACCCCCTCGAGCTCGCTCCAGTCCATCGGGAACAGGTACTCGATGTCGGCGGTCCCGGACGAGTAGTGGCTGAGCTCGTCGGCCTCGTGTTCGCGCAGCCGCAGGTGATCCGGCCGGATGCCGAGGTCCTGGTACCAGCGGCGGCGCTCCTCGCGCCAGTACGCGTACCACTCCGACGCCTCCGCGGGTGGGACGAAGAACTCGAGCTCCATCTGCTCGAACTCGCGCGTGCGGAAGATGAAGTTGCCGGGCGTGATCTCGTTGCGGAACGACTTGCCGACCTGCGCGATGCCGAACGGCGGCTTCTTGCGGCTGAACTGCAGGACGTTCTTGAAGTTGATGAAGATGCCCTGGGCGGTCTCCGGGCGCAGGTAGGCCGTCGAGCCCGTCTCCTTCACCGGCCCGACCGTCGTCTCGAACATGAGGTTGAACTGCCGGACGTCGGTGAACTCGTGCCGGCGGTCCTCGGTCTTCGGCAGGTTCGCCTTCGCCGGGCACAGCTCGTCGCGGTCGACGTGGTCGGCGCGGAAGCGCTGCTTGCACGCCTTGCAGTCGACGAGCGGGTCGGTGAAGCCCTCCAGATGCCCCGACGCCTCCCACACCCGCGGGTGCTGCAGGATCGCGCTGTCCAGCGCCACGACGTCGTCGCGCTCCTGCAGCATCGAACGCCACCACTCGTTCTTGACGTTCGTCTTCAGCAGGACGCCGTAGTGCCCGTAGTCGTAGGTGGAGCCGATTCCACCGTAGATCTCCGAGCTGGGGAAGATGAAGCCGCGGCGCTTGCACAGCGCCACGATCTTGTCCATGGTCACGACGTCGGTAGGCATCGACGCCTGATCGTAGACTGATGCTCCGCGATGCCGATCTACGAGTACCGCCGCCAGGACGGAACGACCTTCGAGGTCATGCAGAAGTTCAGCGACGATCCGCTCACGGTGGACCCCGAGACGGGGCAGCCGGTCGAGCGGGTCTTCCGTCCGCCGGCGATCCACTTCAAGGGCTCGGGATTCCACAACACGGACTACGGCACCCGGAAGCGCAACCGCGAGAAGTCGTCCTCGGACGACGGGTCCGGTGACTCGTCCTCGGGCGGCGAGTCGTCGTCGAGCTCCGAGTCGGCCTCGTCGAGCTCGGCCTCCTCGTCCGACTAGCGCTCGCCGGAGCCGAGCGGGCGGCCTCCCGAGCCGCCCGCCCCGTGGTGCTCCGCGTCCCCCACTGCCCGTCGCGGGAAGTCTTCCGGGGACACGAACGCATCCGCGCGCGGAAACTTGCGGCAACTCGTGGGCCGCGCCCCGTCAGCCGTCGAGGAAGCGGCGGACGGCGGCGGCGCGGGCGCTCTCGGGCACGATCCCGCTCGGCGTGCCGAGCACGTGCGTCTCCGGCGAGCCGCCGATCGCCAGCCCGGCGAACACGGCCATGAGCGTCGGGCCGCTCATGTCGGTGCGGAACGTGCGCGGTGCCTGCCAGCTGATCCACGGCAGGCGGGCGAAACCGGCGGGGCTCAGCACGCGGCTGCGCATCGCACTGATGATCCGCTGCTGGCGCCGCGCGCGGCTGAGGTCGTTCTCGCGGGGGTTGCACTCGTTCTTGCGGGCCCGGGCGAGCGCGAGCGCCTGGTCGCCGTTGAGGTGCTCCTTCTCGCCGGCCTTGATCCGGACCGTCACGCCGCCGTTCTTGTAGCCGCCGTTGATCCGCGCGACGACGCAGCCGCCCTTGTAGTTGATCCCGCCCATCGCGTCGATGAGGTCGGGGAATTCGGAGAACGACACCTCGATGACGTGGTTGACGTCGATGCCGAGGTACTGGCTGACCGTCCGGATCGCGAGCGCCGCGCCGCCGTACGCGTAGGCGGCGTTGATCTTGCTCCGCCCGTGACCGGGGATGTCGACGATCGTGTCGCGGGCGATGCTGAGCCGGCTGTTCGCGCCGCCGCCGACACGCAGGAGCATGATGCTGTCGCTGCGGCTCGGGCCGCTCGTGCTCGCGCCGGCCTCCTGGGTGCCCTCCGGCCGCTGGTCGGAGCCGAGGACGAGGATCGTCGTCGGGCTCGCGATCGGCGGGCCGCCGCCGGCGAGCGCGTCGTTCGTCGCGTCGTCGACCTTGCCCTGCTCGATCTGGGCGCTCACGAGGAAGAGCAGCAGGCTCACGCCGATCCACGCGGCGAGCGCGATCGCCGCCCACTTCGCGACGCGCTTCTTCGTGATCGGCCTGCGGCGCGGCGCGCCGGGGGCGCCCGGAGCTCCCGGCGACCCCGCCGTGTCCGGCCGGCCGGTCTCCGCGCGCAGCTCGGCGAGCGGGTCGGCCCGGGCCGGCTCGTTCTGCGGCTTGGGGTCGCGACGAGGCAGGAGGGACCGGCGCGCGCGGTACTTCGTGTACTTCGGGGGCTGTGGGGACTCCGGGTCGCTCATCGCGAGCGGTGTATGGTGGCAGCGCGATGCCCGCCGGTTGTGTGATCGGCGTCGATCTCGGCGGGACGAAGCTGCTGGCGGGAGTCGTGGACTCCGGCCTCAACGTGCACCATCGGGCGTATCGGCGATCCCGCGGCGCGAGCGAGGCCGAGGTGCTCGACATCATCGTCTCAGCCGTCCGCGAGGTCAGAGACGCAGCCGAGCGCCCGATCGCGGGCGTCGGTTTCGGCATCCCGTCGCTGGTCGACCAGGAGCGCGGGACCGCGGTCTCGACGGTCCACCTGCCCCTGCGCGACGTGCCGTTCCGGGACGTGATGGCCGAACGGCTCGGCCTGCCGGTGTGGGTCGACAACGACGCGAACGCCGCGATGCTCGTCGAGCACCGGGCGGGCGCGGCGCGGGGCGCGTCGCACGCGCTGATGTACACGCTCGGCACCGGGATCGGCGGGGCGGTGCTCGTCGACGGGCGGCTCGTGCACGGCGCGCGCGGCGGCGCGGGGGAGCTCGGCCACATGACCGTCGACATCGACGGCCCGGTCTGCCCGTGCGGCCAGGTGGGGTGCCTGGAGGCGCTGGCGTCCGGGACCGCGCTGGGCCGCGAGGGCGAGCGCGTGGCGCGGGCGGTGCCCGACTCGCGGCTCGGGCAGGCGCTCGCCGCCGGGCGCGAGATCACCGGGATGCTCGTCACCGAGCTCGCCCACGACGGGTGCCAGGCCGCCCGCGACGTGGTCGCGCTGATCGGGACGCGGCTGGGCGTCGGCATCGCGTCGATGGTCAACGCGCTGAACCCGGAGGTGGTCGTCGTCGGCGGCGGTGTCATCGCGGCGGGGGACCTGCTGCTCGAGCCGGCGCGCGACGTCGTCCGGCGCCAGGCGCTCGCGCCGTCGCGCGACGACGTGCGGGTCGTGCCGGCGCGGTTCGGTGAGGAGTCGGGGATGCTCGGCGCGGCGCTGCTGGCGCTCGACGGGCTCGACGGCAGGCTCGCGGCGGCATGAGCACCGGCCGGCTCATCATCTGCCCGACGCCGATCGGGAACCTCGAGGACGTGACGCTGCGCGTGCTCGCGGCGCTGCGGTCCGCGGACGTCGTGGCGTGCGAGGACACGCGCCGGACGAAGGTGCTGCTCGACCGCTACGGCGTCGACGCGCGCCTCGTCTCCTACCACGAGCACAACGAGCGCGAGCGGGCGGCCGAGCTCGTCCGGCGGATGGCCTCGGGGGAGGTCGTCGCGCTCGTCTCCGACGCCGGGATGCCGCTGGTCAGCGACCCCGGCCACGTGCTCGTGACGGGTGCGGTGGCGGCGGGCGTGCCGGTCGAGGTGCTGCCGGGGCCGTCGGCGGCGCTCGCGGCGCTCGTCGCGAGCGCGCTGCCCGCCGACTCGTGGCGGTTCGTGGGGTTCCTGCCGCGCAAGGCGTCGGCGCTCGAGGAGATCTGGCGGTCGCCGGAGACGGTGGTGGCGTTCGAGTCGCCGAAGCGCCTCGCGGCGTCGCTGGCGTCGCTGGCGGCGGTCGACCCGTCGCGGCCGGTGGCGGTGTGCCGCGAGCTGACGAAGGTCCACGAGGAGGTCGTCCGCGGCGACGCGGCCTCGCTGGCCGAGCGCTACGCGGCGTCCGAGCCGCGCGGCGAGATCGTCCTCGTCGTCGGCCCCGCCTCCGAGACGGCCGACGAGGCGCCGGCGGTCGACGCGCTGCGGCGGCTGGTCGAGGCGGGCGCGAAGGCGCGGCCGGCGGCGGCGGTGGTGAGCGAGCTGACGGGCGTGCCGGCGAACCGGCTGTACCGGGCGCTGAAGACGGGGGACGGGTAGCGGGGCGGGGGTTCTGCGGCCGCGTTGTCGCGATGTGCCGGCCTGCGGCGGGTGGTCCGCGTCCGTCGCCGGTGGTGGCGGGCTGCGCTCGCGCCGTTCGGTACCGGTGATGGCGAGGTGGTGGGTGGTCCGAACTGCCCCTGGTCAGGAGGTGGGGGAGCGGGCTCGCTGCTCGCTCAGTGCCAGCCCGCGGTGTCGCCCGGTTGCGTCCCGGGGCGATCTTTGGCGTTCGTGGTGCGTCTGGCGACCCGTGCGTGCCGAAGATCCCGCCGGTGCGAGCTTCGCCGGATGTTTGGCGCTCGTGGTGCGCCCGGCGACCCGTCCGTGCCAGAGATTCCGCCGGTGCGGGCTTTGCCGGATGTTTGGCGCTCGTGGTGCGTCTGGCGACCCATGCGTGCCGGAGATTCCGCCGGCGCGCCCGACGGTCGGCGTCTTTCTCGCGCCGGGCGAGCCGGACGAGACGGTCGCCTGGGCGCGCGTTTCGTCCGGGTCGCCGGACCGCGTTCGCGCCCGCCGCGCGACCTGGACGAAACGGTCGGCTGCGTGCGCGTTTCGTCCGGCTCGCCGCGCGGCGCCGCGACCGGACGTGGCCTGGGGCGGCGCGGGCAAGGCCGCGCGTCACCGGCGGACGGGACCGCCCAGACGCGCACACGCCGCCGACCGGCACGGCAGACGTGCCACGTTCGGGCGCTTCACCCACCCTTCCTGACCAGCGGCCGTTCGGCCCACGCCACGGTCCCCGTCATCGAACCCACGCGGAGCGAGCCGGGCCGGACCACCGGCGACGGGCCCGGACCACCCGCCGCAGGCCGGCACCACCCGAGGAGCCGGGCGCGGCAGCCGCCTACGGCCCCGAGCCCGTCCCCGCGTTCGGCAGCCGCTCGTCGAGCTCGCGCTCGATGCGGTCCTGCAGGCGGCGGACGTCGCGGTCGAAGTCGCGCTGGACGACCTCGACCTGGTCGTTGAGCTCGTCGTCGAGGCGTGCGCCGAACTCGGCGAGCATGAGCAGCGTCCCGAGCAGGATCGCGCCGATGACCAAGAGCGTCGCGAAGACGACCGCCGGCCACGGGCTCCGGCGCCGGTACGACGAGCCGCAGAACGGGCAGTGCGCGTCGACCGTCCGGGCCACGGTCGAGCAGCGCGGGCAGACACGCTGGGGTGGCTGACCGGTCGGAATCGCACTCACCGCGCGCACATTGCCACGTCTTCGCGCAGGGCGTGCAGCGATTCCGTCACGCCGGTCCACCACCGATTGCCCACGCGCCACGGTGTCCGGCGTGCCGCCCCCACCGTCCCCGCCTCGCACCCTCGCGCACGTCCTGCGGCCCGACCGCGCGCTCGTCCGTCGGCCCGGTCTCGCGCTCGTCCCGCGGCTCACGCACGCGGTCGTCCCGCCGCCCGCACGCGCGATCGTCCTGCGGCTCACGCAGGCGGTCGTCCCGCGGCCAGCACGCGCGATCGTCCCGCGCCCCACGCGCAAGCTCGTCCCGCGGCCAGCACGCGCGATCACCTGCCTCGCCGCCGTCGCCCTCGTCGCCGCCTCCGCGCTCGCCGCCCCTCCGGCCGACGCGCGGGCAGCGCGGTGGGTCGCGCCCGTCGAGGGCGACGTGGTCGCGGCGTTCCGGTACGACCGCGGCTCCCCGTTCGCGGCCGGTCAGCGGCGCGGCGTCGCGTTCGCGTCCAGGCCGGGGGAGGTCGTCGTCGCGCCGTGCTCCGGGCCGGTGGCGTTCGCAGGTCGCGTGCCGGGACGCGGGCGGGTGGTCGCGCTGATCTGCGGCGGGCTGCGCGCGACGGTGCTGCGCCTCGGCGCGACCGCCGCGCGCCGCGGCGACCGCGTCCGCCGGGGCACGCGTGTCGGGACCGCGGGCGAGACCCGCGTCGACCTCGGCGCGCGCCGTGTCGGCGACAGGTTCGGCTACGTCGACCCGCTCGGACTGGTCGGCGCGATCGCACCGCCCGAGCTCGGACCCGCCCCGCCGCCCCGCCGCGAGCCGCCACGCGCTCCGCTGGCGTCTCCGGCCCGGCGAGTCGCGCCGAGCCCGTCTCGGACGCCACAGCCCGCGCCCGTCATGCGGCCCGCGCCGAGCTCGGCTCCGGCGCCGCAGGCGGCACCGTCCACGGCCCCGGTGCTCGCCTGGCTCGGGCTCGCGCTCGTGGCCGTCGCAGCCCCGGCGGGCGCGCTCCACCTGCGCGGCCGGCGCCGCCGTGCAGACGTCGTAGATGCGCGCGGGACGAGGCGTGCACGTGCCGCTCGATAGCCTCACCGGCGCGATGCCCTTCTACGTCACGACGCCGATCTTCTACGTGAACGCCGCACCGCACCTCGGGCACGCGTACACCACGATCGCGGCGGACGTGATGGCACGCCACATGCGCCAGCGCGGCGAGGACGTGTTCTTCCTCACCGGCACCGACGAGCACGGCGAGCCGGTCGCGCTCGCGGCCGAGGCGCAGGGGATGACGCCGCGCGAGCTGGCCGACAAGAACGCCGAGCGCTTCAAGGCGCTCATGCCGCAGCTCCACGCGTCGAACGACTTCTTCATCCGCACCTCCGACCCCGAGCACGAGGCGAAGGTCCAGGAGGTCCTGCAGCGCGTGCACGACAACGGGCACGTCTACAAGGGCCTGTACGAGGGCTGGTACTGCCCGCGCTGCGCGGACTTCAAGTCCGAGAACGAGCAGGGGCCCGGTCACACCTGCCTCATCCACGAGATCGAGCTCACGCGCGAGCAGGAGGAGAACTGGTTCTTCCGCCTGTCGACGTTCCAGAAGCCGCTCGAGGAGCTGCTGCAGACGGAGTTCGTCCAGCCCGCCGCGCGCCGCAACGAGGCGATCGCGTTCGTCGCGCAGGGCCTGCAGGACGTCAGCCTCACGCGCGGGAAGATCACGTGGGGCGTGCGGGTCCCGTGGGATCCCGGCCACGTCTTCTACGTCTGGTTCGACGCGCTGCTCAACTACTACACGGCGCTCAGCTACGCCCGCGACGGCGAGGACATCACCGAGCGCTTCTGGGGCGAGCCGACGACGCACCTCATCGGCAAGGACATCCTGAAGTTCCACACGATCTACTGGCCGGCACTGCTCATGGCCGCGGACCTGCCGCTGCCCCGGCGGGTCTTCGTCCACGGGTTCCTGCTCGGCGGCGACGGGCGCAAGATGTCCAAGTCGCTCGGGAACGTGCTCGACCCGTTCGAGGTCATCGAGCGGTTCGGCGTCGACGCGCTGCGCTTCTACCTCATGCGCGACGTCTCGTTCGGCGAGGACGGCAGCGTGTCGATGGAGGGCGTCGAGAGCCGCTACACGACCGAGCTCGCCAACGACCTCGGCAACCTCGCCAGCCGCACGATCAAGATGGTCCAGCGCTACCGCGACGGCGCCGTGCCGGACGTCCCGCTCGACGAGGGCCTGCAGCGCGACTTCGCCGCCCTCTCCGGCGACTTCTGCCGGGCGATGGACGACTTCCGCGTCTCCGACGCGCTCGAGGTCGTCTGGGAGCGCGTCCGGCGCCTCAACGCGTTCGTCGAGGAGCAGGCGCCGTGGCAGCTCGCCAAGGACGAGGCCCGCGCCGGCGACCTGGACCGGGCGCTCGCGTCGCTCGTCGAGGGCCTGCGCACCGTCGGCGTGATGCTCGTCCCGTACCTGCCCGAGCGGATGGGCGCGCTGCTCGACGCGCTGAACGTCGAGGACCGCACGCTGCGCGCGTTCGGCGAGGGAGCGCGCGTCGAGCGCGTCGGCGACCTCGAGCCGCTCTTCCCGCGGATCGACCGAGCCGCAGCCGCTTGATCGACTCGCACACCCATCTCGGCTCCTGCCGCCAGGACGACGCCGAGCTCGTCGCCGCCGCGGAGGCCGCCGGCGTCACCCGCATGCTCACCGTCGGGACCGACAGCGCGTCGTGCCGCGAGGCGCTCGAGCAGGCCGAGCGCTTCCCGCAGGTCTACGCCGCGATCGGCCGGCACCCCAACGAGGCGACCGGGTTCGGCGACCGCGACCTCGCCGAGCTCGAGGCGCTCGCCGCCCACGACAGGTGCGTCGCGATCGGCGAGACCGGCCTGGACTTCTACCGCGACCGCACGCCGCCCGACGACCAGCAGCGCGCCTTCGAGGCCCAGATCGACCTCGCCCGGCGGACCGGCAAGCCGCTCGTCATCCACACCCGCGCCGCCGAGGACCCGACGATCGCCACGCTCGCCTCGCAGGCCGCCGGCGTCACGGTGATCCTGCACTGCTTCTCGATGCCCGGCCGCCTCGACGAGTGCCTCGAGCACGGCTGGTACATCTCGTTCGCCGGCAACGTGACCTACCCGAAGGCCGAGGACCTCGCCGCGGCCGCGGCGCGCGTCCCCGACGACCGGCTGCTCGTCGAGACCGACGCGCCGTACCTGACGCCGCAGGTCGTGCGCAAGGAGCGCAACCAGCCCGCGTACGTGGTCCACACCGCGCGCTTCGTCGCCGAGCGCCGCGGCGTGAGCTACGAGGACCTCGAGGCCGTGGTGGAGCGCAATGCCCGAGCCGTCTTCGGCTGGGACTGACCTGCCCGCCCAGCCGAGCCTCCGCCGGCTGCGGGCGTTCGGTATCCGCCCCAAGCGCGACCTGGGCCAGAACTTCCTCATCGACTCGAACATCCTCGGGGTGATCGAGCGCGCCGCCGAGCTCGGACCCGACGACGTCGTGCTCGAGATCGGCGGCGGCCTGGGCGTGCTGTCCGAGCACCTCGCCGCGCGTGCCCGGCACGTGCACGTCGTCGAGCTCGACCGCACGCTCGAGCCGGCGCTGCGCGACGCGCTCGACCCGCACCCGAACACGACGCTGCACCTGGGCGACGCGCTCCACCTCGACCTCGCCGCGCTCGACCCCGCGCCGGGCAAGGTGGTCGCGAACCTGCCCTACGGCATCGCCGCCTCGGCGATCCTCAAGACGATCGAGGAGCTGCCCGGCGTGGCCCGGTGGGTCGCGATGGTGCAGAAGGAGGTGGGGGAGCGGTTCGCGGCCTCGCCCGGGACCGCGGCCTACGGGGTGCCGAGCGTGCTCGCACAGCTCGCGTGCGACGTCAAGGTGCTGCGCGCCGTGTCGCGCACCGTGTTCCACCCGGTGCCGAACGTCGACAGCGTGCTCGTCGGCCTCACCCGCACCGGCCCGGCGCCCGACCCGTTCCTGCGCCGCGTCGTCCAGGGCGCCTTCGCGCACCGCCGCAAGGCGCTCGCGCGGTCGCTCGCGCTCGCCGGCGTCGCCGACCGGAACCGCGTGCGGGCGGCGCTCGAGACGCTCGGCCTCCCCGCCGACGTGCGGGCCGAGCGCCTCGGACCAGGCCAGTTCCGCGACCTCGCCGACGCGCTGCGGTGATCGAGCGCGCGCCCGCGAAGATCAACCTGTGCCTGTTCCTCGGGCCCGCGCGCGCGAGCGACGGGCGCCACGAGCTCGTCACCGTGTTCGAGCCGCTCGCGCTGCACGACACGGTCCGGCTCGAACCCTCCGGGTCGGGCCGCGACGAGGTCGTCTGCCCCGGCGTCGAGGGCCCGAACCTCGCGGCCCGCGCGCTCGCCGAGTTCCGCGCCCGGACCGGGTGGGACGGCGCGCCCGTCCGGCTCGTCATCGACAAGCGCATCCCGGTCGCGGGCGGGATGGCCGGCGGCTCGGCGGACGCCGCCGCCGCGCTGCGGCTCGCGCAGCGCGCGTCGGGCCTGGGCGACGACGCGCTGCTCGTCGACATCGCGGCCGGCCTGGGCGCCGACGTGCCCGCGCAGATCCGGCCGCGGCGGCTGCTCGGCACCGGCGCGGGGGAGGTCCTCGAGCCGCTGCCGGCGCCGGCCGAGCCGTACGGGGTGCTCGTGCTGCCGAGCGCCGCGCAGCTCCCGACGGCCGAGGTCTTCCGCGAGGCCGACCGGCTCGGCCTCGGACGCACGCACGCCGAGCTCGACGCCGCCCGTGACCGCGTCCGCGTCCTGGCCCGCGGCGGCGACGCGCTCACCGACCTGCCGGTCGTCAACGACCTCGAGCCCGCGGCGCGGTCGCTGCTGCCCGAGATCGGCGAGGCGCTCGACGCCGCCCGCGCCACCGGCGCCGTCCACGCGCTGTTGTCGGGCTCGGGCCCCACCGTGCTCGGCCTGTTCCGCACCGTGCGCGACGCCGAGCGCGCCGCGGCCGACCTGCACCGGCGCCGGCCGCTGCCGCTCGTGACCGAGCCGCTCACGACACACTGAGGCCATGCGGCCGCTGCCCCTCGCCGCCGCCGCGCTCGCGGTCATCGCTCTCGCGGCGCGCTGGCGGACGATCCCGCCCCCGGCCCGTCTCGCCGTGCTCGTCGCGGCCGCGGCGGTCGCGGCGTACGGGGCCGGAGCGTTCGACCTGCCGAACGTCGAGCGCGCGCTCGAGGACGCCGGCGAGGCGCTCGGCGCGTGGACCTACCTGCTCGTCGGGGCGGCCGTGTTCCTCGAGACCGGGGCGTTCGTGGGGCTGCTCGCGCCGGGCGAGGTCGCGACGATCGCCGGCGGGGTCTTCGCCGGCCAGGGCGTCATCGACGTCGTCCCGCTGCTCGTCCTCGTCTGGGCCTGCTCGGTGGCGGGCGACAACCTCTCGTTCTGGCTCGGCCGCCGGCTCGGGCGCGGCTGGCTCGTCCGGCACGGGCCGCGCTTCCGGATCACCGAGCAGCGCCTGCAGGCCGTCGAGCGGTTCTTCGCCCGCTACGGCGGCGCGACGGTCTTCATCGGGCGCTTCGTCGGGTTCGTCCGCCCGCTCGCGCCGTTCATCGCCGGCGCGTCGAACATGCGGCGCGTGCGGTTCGTGCTCTACGACCTCGCGGGCGCCGGGATCTGGTCGGCGACGTTCGTGCTGCTCGGTTACGCGTTCTGGCGGAACTTCGACCGCGCGACGCAGATCGCCTCGACCGGCTCGCTCGCGCTCGGGACGCTCGTGGCGATCGTGGTCGTCGTCCTCGTCGTGCGGGCGCGTCACAATAGGCGGCGGTCATGAGCAACGAGGCGATCACGTACCTCGTCGGCGCCTGCTGCGGCGTGTTCGGGCTCGCCGCCTACGCGGCGTGGATCCTCGTACCCGCGTGGACGTCGTACAGCCGCTGGTGGGAGCGGGTGGCGGCGGCGTTCCTGACGCTCTACGTGCTGGCCGCGATGGTCGGCCTGGGGCTGCTCGGCGGCGCCGCGATCGTCTGGTTCTACGACCGCTGGGCGGGCTAGGCCCGGGCGCGACGCCTGTCTGGCCCTACCATCTGAGGTGATGTCGACGCCCCCAGGGACGGAGTCCGGGCTCGACCTCACCGCGCTCGAGGCCATCACCGAGGCGGTGGAGGGCGGAGCCGGGCTGCCCGAGGTCACGCGTGCCGCGGCCCGGGCGCTGGGCACGAGCCTCGTGCTCGTGGACCGCAGCGGCCAGGTGCTCGCCGTGGCCGCGAAGTCCCCGGCGGACGAGCGCTCGCTCATGGGCGACGCGCCCGACGTCGAGGTCGTCGAGCTGCGCGTCGCCGACACCACGGTCGGCCGCCTGCGCATGCGCGTGGGGTCCGCGTCGCCGATGATGGTCCGCCTCGTCACGACGCTCCTGGCCTCGGAGGTCGAGCGCGTCCGCGCTCCCGAGCAGGCCAGCCGCGAGGCCGTCGCCGGGTTCATCCACCAGGTCCTCGCGCGCGGGTTCGAGTCGCGGGCCGAGCTGCTCGCGCGCGCCGAGGAGCTGGGGATCGCGCTCGGCGGCGGGGCGAGCATCGTCGTCGCGCGCGCACACGCGCACGTGGCGACCGACGACGGCTGGCGCGCCCGCGTCCTCATGGCCGCCGAGCGCGGCGCGCGCGCCGCGGTGCCGGCGGCGGTCGCGGCGCTGCGCGACCGCCCGGAGGTCGTCGCGGCCGAGGTCGTCGTGCTCGTCCCGGGCGCCGACGAGGACGAGGGTGCGCGGGTCGCCGAGGCGCTCCGCCGCGAGCTCACCGCCGGCCTGCCGGGCCACACGTTCGCGATCGGCCGCAGCCGCGTGGCCGCCGACCCGCTCCTGCTCGACCGGGCCGGCAACGAGGCGCTGCTCGCCGCGAACGTCGCCGAGGGCGACCCCGAGAACCCGGTGCTGGCGTTCGAGGAGACCGGCGCCTACCGGCTCCTGCTCCCGGCGATGAGCGAGGACCCGGCCGAGCTGCAGCGCTTCTACGCCGAGACCGTCGAGCCGCTCGTCGTCTACGACGAGCAGTACGCGACCGATCTCGTGCAGACCGTCGAGGCGTTCCTGGAGGCCGACGGCAACGTCGCGGGGACGGCCGCCAAGCTCTTCACCCACCGCCACACGATCCGCTACCGGCTCGAGCGCGTGCGCGAGCTCTCCGGCCTGGACGTCGGTTCGACGGACGGGCGCGAGAAGCTCAGCCTCGGGCTCAAGGCGATGCGGGTCCTGGGCATCGCCGCGCCCACGGGGCCTGCGGCCGAGAATGCAGCTTGGCGCTCGCGCGATCGGCAGAAGCCGCCCCGGACTTGAAGCGCTAACGCGCCAACTTTGCCTTCTCTGGACGAATAGATCGTAGGCGCCATCGGCATTTCCGGATGTTGGTGTGACATAAGGCCCCGGTCTGTCCTTGAAGCCCTCCCGGCACCGGCCGATGAAGAGGACGTGCAGGGAGGAACACACAAGACTCACGGGACCGGCCGGCGGCGCGGGAGCCGCATGCGGTCCCTCGCTTGGTCGGTGGTCGGCCTGCTGGCGGCGCTCGCCCTCATCGGCGGCTCGCTGGTCGGCCTGGACCGTCAGGTGTTCTCGAACACCGACTGGCACAAGCCCGACGACGACGGCCGCGATCGCGCCGTCGTGCTCGCGCCCGGCGACGAGCGGCCCGCCCCGGCGAGCCTGGCCGACGTGGTCGGCGCGACCGCCGAGGCGCTCGAGGGCACCGCGCCCGACGCCGAAGGTGCGACGCCCGTGGCCGGTGACGACGACGAGACCGTCAGGGTCAGCGCGCCCGCCGGCGCCGGCGCCGATGGCAGCGGCGCGGGCCGCGCGGTCCGGCCGGAGGTCGAGCTCGAGGAGCCGGCCGCCGAGTCGTCCGGCGACGCGGCGCCCACCGGTTTCCGCGCCAGCGGCGACAGCGACGGTGACGGCCTGAACGACAAGACCGAGCGCCGGCTCGGGACGGACGCCCGCTCGGCGGACTCCGACGGCGACGGCATCCCGGACGGCTGGGAGGCCAAGCACGGGCTCGACCCGCGCAACCCCGCGGACGTCGACGCCGACGACGACGGCGACGGGCTCAGGAACCGCACCGAGTGGCGCGTGCGCTCGAACCCGCGTCTGCCCGACACCGACGGGAACGGGATCCCCGACGGCGACGACGACACCGACGGCGACGGCATCCCGAACGCGGTCGAGCAGGACATGCAGGGCGCCGAGCCCGATCTGCCCGACACGAACAACGACGGCGTGCCCGACGGCGCGATCGACGAGGACGGCGACGGCCTGCCGAGCGCGGTCGAGGTCCAGATCGGGACGAACCCGGAGCTGCCGGACACCGACGGCAACGGCGTGCCCGACGGCGCCGAGGACGCCGACGGCGACGGCGTGCCGAACGCGGTGGAGATCGTCCTGGGCCTGAACCCGGGCTCGCCCGACACCGACGGCGACGGCGTGCTCGACGGCGCGCTGGACAGCGACGGCGACGGCGTCGCGAACGCGGCCGAGGTCGCCGCGGGCGACGATCCGGCCGTGGCCTCACCGCCCCCGCCGCCTCCGGCGACCGAGCCGGCGCCGACGGCGGCGCCGGAGGTCCCGGCTCCGCCGGCCGAGCAGCCGGAGGCGACCGAGGCGCCGGTCGCGCCGTTGCAGGCGACCGAGCCGCCGGCGGCCGCCCTGGCCGAGGTGCCGCCCGCCGAGACCCACGCCCCGGACGTCAAGACCGCGAAGCCGGCGGCCGAGGCCGATGAGGCCGAGACCTCCGAGCCGGCGGAGACGTCCCACGGGGCCGGCGCCCGGGCGCAGCAGCGCGCGACGGACGCCCCGGCGCCCGCCGAGGACGACGACGAGCAGCCGGCGAAGGACCCGCGGCGGGACGAGAAGGCCGAGCAGCCGAAGGCCCGCAAGCCGGAGGCCAAGGCCCAGGGGCCCGCGGCCAAGGCCCAGCAGCCGCCGGTCGAGGCTCCGCCGGCCGAGACCCGTCAGCCGGCGCCCGAGGCCGAGCAGCCGCCGGCCGAGGCCCAGCAGCTGCCCGCCGAGGCCCAGCAGCCGCCCGCCGAGGCCCAGCAGCCGGCGCCCGCAGCCGAGGAGCCGGCCGCCGCGACCGAGCAGCCGGCGCCCGAGGCCGACGCGCCGGCCGCCGAGGCCGAGGCGCCCGCCGCCTAGACCCTCACCCGACCCCGACCCCGACCCCGTTCCCGCCGCCCGCGACGCCCAGCGTCGCGGGCGGCGTCTTTCTAGGATGCCCGGGCCATGGGCCGCATCGGTGTCATCACGGGCTCCGGGACCTACGCGCTCCCCGGCTTCGACGGCGAGGCACGGGAGGTCACGACACGGTTCGGGACGGTGCGCGCGACCGTCGGCACGTTCGCCGGCGCCGAGGTCGTCCACGTCTCGCGACACGAGGAGGGCCACCGGCGGCTCTCGAACCACGTCAACCATCGTGCGAACGTCGCTGCGCTGAAGGAGCTCGGGGCGAGCGCGGTGCTCGCCGTCACGGTGTGCGGCGCGGTCGACCCGGAGCTGCCGCTCGGATCGCTCGTCGTGTTCGACGACCTGCACTTCCTCGCCAACCGGCTGCCCGACGGCTGGCTCTGCACCCTGTACGACACGCCCGGCGAGCCCGGGCGCGGCCACTGGGTGTACGAGGGGCCGTTCAGCGCGGCGGGCCGGGCCGCGCTGCTCGAGGGCGCCCGCGAGGCCGGGCACGAGGTCCGCGACGGCGGCTGCTACGGCCACGTCGACGGGCCGCGGTTCAACACGCGGGCGGAGATCCGCTCGCTCGCGCTCGCCGGGGTCGTCGCGGTGTCGCAGACCGCCGGCCCGGAGACCGTCCTGTGCGGCGAGGCCGAGCTGCCGTACGCGCTGCTCGGCTACCCGACCGACTACGCGAACGGCGTGCAGGACGAGGCGACGCCGGTCGAGGAGCTCATGCGGCTCATCGAGGCGTCGACCGCGACGTTCGCGTCGACGCTGTCGGCGGCGGTGCCGCGCCTCGCGGCAGCCCACCTGCGCCCGGTCGGCACGACGATCCGCTTTGGCTGAGCGCGCCGCGGCGATCGTCATCGCCGAGGCCCCGCGGCCCGGGCTGTGCAAGACGCGCCTCGAGCCGCTGCTCGGCCCGGAGCGGTGCGCGGAGCTGCAGGCGGCGCTCATCCGGCGCGCGACGGCGTGGGCGGCCGCGGTCGGGACGCCGTACCTGGCGTTCACGCCTTCCGGCGCGCGCGACGAGATGGCGGCGCTGGCGCCGGCGGGGACCAGCCTGATCGCGCAGGCCGACGGGGATCTCGGCGACCGGCTCGCCGCGGCCACGACGCAGGTGCTCGCCGAGCACGGCGGGCCGGTCGTGCTGATCGGTGTCGACACGCCGCAGCTCCGCCCCGAGGTCGGGTTCGCGGCGGTCGACGACCTGCGCAACGGGACCGACGTGACGTTCGGGCCGGCCGCCGACGGCGGCTACTACCTCGTCGGGCTGCGCGAGCCGCACCCGGAGATCTTCGCGCTGCCGTCCGAGCTGTGGGGCGGCCCGCAGGTACTCGAGCGTTCGCTCGCGCTCGCCCACCGGGCCGGCCTGCAGCTGGCGATGCTGCGCACCGAGCGCGACCTCGACGACGAGCACGACGTCCGCGCGATGCTCGCCGATCCCTTGACGCCGCCGGAGATCGCGAGGATCCTGCGCACGGACTGATGCAGCGCGCCGGGTTCCGGTGCGGGCGGGTGCGGCCTCCGTGCAGCCTTCCCGGCCAACCCTGTGCATTTTGCTGCGTTTGACCCGGAGTGACCGGCAGGCCGCCACAGGATGGGCGCACGTGCTGACCGACGTGCTCGAGAAGCCCGGGCGCGTCCGCCCACATTTCCAGCCCATCGTCGACCTCCAGCGAGGCGAGGTCTGCGGCTACGAGGCGCTCGCCCGGTTCACGGACTGGCCGGGCGTCCCGCCGGCGGAGGTGTTCGCCGCCGCCGACGACCACGGGATCGGCGGCGCGCTCGAGGCGCAGATGGTCCGCGAGGTGCTGGAGGCGCGCCCGCACGTGTCGGCCGACCGCTTCCTGTCGGTCAACCTGTCGCCGCACGCGGCGCTGACCGACGAGGTCCAGGACGTGTTCGCGGCCCACGACCGGCTCGACTCGGTGATCGTCGAGATCACCGAGCAGACCGACACCGACCTCGACGAGCTCGGCACCGCGCTCGCCGAGCTGCGGGCCCGCGGCGCGCTCATCGCGGTCGACGACGCCGGCGCGGGGTACGGGAGCCTCGCGCGGATCACCGCGCTGCATCCGCACTTCGTGAAGATCGACCGGTCGCTCGTGCACAACCTCGACAACGACCCGGCGAAGGCCGCGGTCGTCGAGACGCTCAGCGAGCTGTCGTCGCGTATGGACGCCTGGGTCGTGGCGGAGGGCATCGAGCGGCTGGAGGAGCTCGACACGCTCATCCGCATGAGGATTCCCCTCGGGCAGGGGTATGCGTTCGGCCGGCCGGGACCGGGGATGGCGGAGCTGGAGGCCGAGCTTGCCGGCCACATCCGCGACCGGTACCGGCCGGCCGCCCGGGAGCTGCACATCGCGGCGCTCATCGAGGCGGTCCCGACGCTGCCCGAGCCGGTCAGCGCTCGCGCGCTCGGCGTCCTGTTCGACCGCCGCCCGGGCCCCGAGTACATCGCGCTCGTCGACGCCCAGGGCCGCCCGAGCGGGCTCGTGCGTCGCGAGGACCACCTGCGCCACGAGGGCCCGGTCCGCTCGCTCATGCTCGTCACGCGCGACATGCCGCTCGCCGCGGTCGGCCGCCGCGCGATGGCGCGCCCCGCGGCGCGGCGGTTCGACCCGCTCATGTGCTGCGACGAGTCGGGGCGGTACGCCGGGCTCGTCCGGATCGAGCGGATCGTCGACGCGCTGGCGAGCTGCGTCGTCGACTGAGCGGGGTCGTGGCCGCGTCCTGGTGACTGTCACCGGGGCGGGTGTGGACGTGGTCGGGGTCTGCGGCGGGTGGTCCGCGCCCGGGTTCGTTTTCGCTCGCTCCGTGCGGGTTCGGTGGTGGCGGGGTGTCGCGTGGTCTGAACGGCCGCTGGTGAGGCTGGGTGAGCGAAGTGCCCGGCGCGTGACGGGCCTGCCGTCGTCCGTGCTCGGCGCGCCGGACGGGTCCGCGCGGGAGCGAGCTGGATGAAACGCGCACCCAGTGGACCGTTTCGTCCGGTTCGCTGCGCGGGCGGCGGGTCGGCCGGACCCGCGGGGAGCGAGCTGGATGAAACGCGCACCCAGCCGGCCGTTTCGTCCGGTCCGCTCGCCGCGGATGGGAGCCGTCCGGGCCCGCGGTCGAGCGGCCGAAGGGCGCGCGGGGGCGGCACGCCCACCGGCCGATCGGAACGGGCCCGCGCCGGTGCGGCGCGGGTGTGTCGACGCATCACGGTGATGCCGGAACGATTCGACACACCCATCCCGGGCCCCGCCGGGTGTGTCGACTCATGACGGCTATGTCGGGACGAGTCGACACACCCGACCGACGTGGCGCACCGCCGCTCGTTCGTCGGCCCAGCAGGCCGTGGTGGCGGGCCGACGCCCGCCCACCGGCTCGGCCGGGCGAACCGGCGCGCGCGAGGGTCCGGCCGCCCGCCCCGGCCGGGAGGAGCGCACCGCGAACCCGCTCCACGACCTCCTGACCAGCTCGCTGTTCAGACCACCTACACACCGCCCCCACCGAAGCCCGCGCGGAGCGAGCCGGCCCGCCCCGAACGCCCGGCGCGGACGACCCGCCGCAGACCACCCACCACGCCCGGCAGCCCGCCCACGCGCGTCGGCGACGGTCAGGCCTCGGAGCCGAAGAACGTGCGGAGGTTCCCGTCGACGTCGAGCGTTGCGAACTCGCGCGTGCCGAATCCGGTGGCAGAGACGCCGGTCACCGCCGGGTGGAGCACGCCCCGCGGCGCGAGCTCGGCGTAGAGCGCGTCGACGTCGTCCACCGCGATCCGGCAGCTCGCGGTGCCGGCGAGGAACGACTCCGCGCCGGACCGGACCGGCCGCTCGGCGAGATCGCGCCGCTCGCGCCACCGCTCGTCGGTCGCACCCCACAGGTGGAGCTCGGCGCCGTCGCGGACGACGACCGCGAAGTCCGCGGTCTCGTGCACGACGTCGAACCCGAACCGCTCACGGAAGAACGCCACCGCCGCGCGCACATCACGGCACGGCAGCGCCGGCACCGTCTGCCCGAGTCCGACCTGGCTCATGCCCGCGGTCTCACTCACGCCGCGTCACGGTGCTGCCGGCGCTCGTACGAGCGCACCCACTTGCGGATCGCGTTGTCGGACACGCCGTACCTGCGCCCGGTGCCCGCCCACCCGAGTTCCGCGATCTCGCCGAGGAGCTGCTCGTACGGCGGCCGCTGCACCCGTCGCGCCGCAGGGTTCGGCTTGCCGAGCCTGTTGAACGCGGCGGCGCACTGCACGGAGCAGAACCGCTGGCTCTTGCGGGTGACCGTGTACTCGGCGCCGCACTGCAGGCACGGCCGCGGCGGGGTCGCTCCGTTGCGCCGGCAATGCGTGTCGAGGGTCGCGTTGCAGTTCGGGCAGACGATCCGGAGGTTCTCCAGGCGGTTGTCCAGCCGGTCACCGTTGATGTGGTCGAGGATCAGCGCCATCCGCCGGCCGCGCCACTCCTCCCCCTGGTCGCACAGCTCGCATCGTGGCGTCTTCAGACCGGCGCGATAGAGCCGGTCCTTGAGGTGCGCGCTCGAGGTCGGCCGTCCCGCGACGAGGACCTGCTCGAGCGGCGTCGCCCGACCGCGCCCGCGTTCGGCGCTGCGTGCGTACGGGTCGAAGTGGTCGACCGGGATGTCCCAGATCTCAACCCACTTCTTGAGGATCCGCCACGCGCCGCCCCGGGCCGACATGTCGAGCCGGCGAAGCGCCTCGGCGTAGCTCTTCGACGCGGCGACCGCTACGCGTGCCTGCTCTTCCGTGTACCGTGGCGCCACGAACGTATGTTCGCATGGGCGGCGGACGGGATCGGCGAGCTGGGGAGTCCGGATTTGAACCGGAACCTCAAGGCTCCAAAGGCCTGCGGGCTGCCGTTACCCCACTCCCCAACGCCGGTCCCAGAGAGTAGGCGCCTACGATTGGGCGCATGGCTCGACTCGTCGCCGTCGTGATGGCCGCCGGCCAGGGTACGCGCATGAAGTCCTCGACCCCCAAGGTGCTGCACGACCTGTGCGGGTGGCCACTCGTGCGGTGGCCCGTGGAGGCGGCGAAGGCCGCCGGCGCCGAGCGCGTCGTCGTCGTCGGCGGGCCCGACCGGGCGCTCGAGGGGCAGCTCCCCGAGGGCGTCGAGCTCGCCGTGCAGGAGCAGGCGCTCGGGACCGGCGACGCCGTGCGGTCCGCGCGCGAGCACTTCGGCGAGGGTGACACGGTCGTCGTCCTCAGCGGCGACGTGCCGCTCGTCACCGCCGAGGCGATCCGCGCGCTCGCCGACGCGCACGCGCGCGCGGGCACCCCGTCGACGATGGCGACGATGGTGCTGCCGGAGCCCGGCGCCTACGGCCGCGTCGTCCGCGACGCCGCCGGGCACGTCCAGCGCGTCGTCGAGGCGAAGACCGAGGGCGACGCGACGCCGGAGGAGCTCGAGATCCGCGAGGTCAACACCGGCATCTACGCGTTCGACGGCGGCAGGCTGTCGAGCGCGCTCGACCGGCTCACGAACGACAACGCGCAGAGCGAGTACTACCTCCCGGACGTCCTGCCGCTCATGGGCGCGGTGTCCGCGCACGTCGTCGACGACCCGGCGCTGACGCTCGGCGTCAACGACCGCGTCGACCTCGCCCGCGTCCGCGAGCACGCGCAGCGGCGCATCCAGGACGAGCTCGGCCGCGCGGGCGTCACGATCGTCCAGCCCGCGTCGACCTCGATCGACGTGACGGTCCGCATCGGCCCGGACACGACGATCGAGCCCGGCACGGTCCTGAAGGGCGACACGACGATCGGCGCGCGCTGCACGATCGGGCCGCAGACCACGATCGCCGACTCGACGCTCGGCGACGACGTGCGCGCCTTCCACGCCTACATCGTCGACAGCACGGCCGAGGACCGGGTGACGATCGGGCCGTTCGTGCACCTGCGCGGCAACACGGTCCTGCGCGAGGGCAGCAAGGCCGGCACGTTCGTCGAGATGAAGAACAGCGACGTCGGCGCCGGCTCGAAGGTCCCGCACCTGAGCTACCTGGGCGACGCGACCGTCGGTGCGAACACGAACATCGCCGCGTCGACGATCACCGCGAACTACGACGGCACGAACAAACACCGGACGACGATCGGCGCGGACGTCAGGACCGGCGTGGACACGACGTTCGTGGCCCCCGTGACGGTCGGCGACGGCGCGGTCATCGCGGCCGGCTCGGTCGTCACCGACGACGTCCCGGCCGACGCGCTGGCGGTCGCGCGGGCGCGGCAGCGCAACATCGACGGCTACCGCCGCCGCGAGGGGTAAAGTTCACCTCCCGTGAGCGCCCTCCAGACGCAGCCGGCCCCCGCGTCGAGCCTCGACATCGGCTACGACAAGAAGCTGATGGTGTTCGGGGGGCGTGCGCACCCCGAGCTCGCCGCGAAGATCGCCGACAACCTCGGGATCGGCCTCGGTCCCGTCACGCTCAAGACCTTCTCGAACGGGGAGGTCTACTGCCGCTACGACGAGTCGATCCGCGGCGCCGACGTGTTCATCGTCCAGCCGGTCTGCGGCAACCCCGTGACCGGCATCAGCGCCAACGACGCGCTGATGGAGCTGATCCTCATGATCGACGCGGCCGTGGGCGCCTCGGCCCATCGCGTGATCGCGGTGACGCCCTGGTACGGCTACAGCCGCCAGGACAAGAAGTCGATGGGCCGCGAGCCGATCTCGGCCCGCGCGGTGGCGAAGATGCTCGAGGCGGTGGGCGCCGACCGCGTGCTGACGATGGACCTGCACGCCGGCCAGCTCCAGGGCTTCTTCCAGATCCCCGTCGACCACATGACGGCGCTGCAGATGCTCACCGGGCACTTCCGCGACCTGAACCTGCCGGACCTCGTGGTGGTCGCGCCGGATGTCGGCCGCGCGAAGCTCAACCAGAAGTTCGCCGAGAAGGTCGGCGGCGACCTGGCGATCCTCACGAAGGAGCGCCCCGCCCACCAGGTGGCGGAGATCGGCTACGTCATCGGCGACGTCAAGGACCGCACCGCGGTGCTCCTCGACGACATGATCGACACGGCCGGCACGCTGAAGGCGGCGGCGCAGACCGTGCTCGAGTCGGGCGCCCGCCGCGTGTACGCGGCCGCGACGCACCCGGTGTTCTCGGGGCGCGCGTTCGAGAACCTCGCCGAGGCGGGCTTCGAGGAGATCGTCGTCACCGACACGATCCCGCTGCGGCCGGGCGCGCCGGACAACATCCGCGTGCTCAGCTGCGCGAACCTGCTGACCGACTCGATCCGCCGCATCTTCACCGACGACTCGGTCTCCGAGGTCTTCGGCGGCGAGAACCAGCTGTTCTAGGTGGTCCCGCCCGCCCGGAACCACGAGTGAGCATCCTCACCGTCATCGGGCCCACCGCGGACCAGGTCGCCCGCGCGATCGATCCGCAGGCGTGGGTCCTCGACGGCGGCCCGGGCACGCCCGCGATCGCCGCCGCGCACGCGGGCCGCGAGCACGCGCCGGCGGAGCTCGCCGAGGGGGCGCGCGCCGCCGAGATCGCGGCGCTCGACGCCGACGTGCTCGCCCCGCTCACCGTCCGCTTCGCGGTCCGCGACCTGGCGGCCGAGCTCGCCGCGCCGGTGGTGCTCGCGGTCCCGGCCGAGGACGGCCTGACCGGCCGCGCGCGCCAGGCGGCCGAGGCGGTCCGCACGGCAGGCCTGCCGCTCGCGGCGTTCGTGCTCACCGGCTGGCCCGACCCGCCCCCGCGCGTGCTGCAGGACGAGCGGGCACTGCTGTACGAGACGACCGACACGCCGGTGCTCACGCTCACCCCCGGCGAGCAGCCCGACTGGCCGGTCGACGAGTGGCTCGAGACCCCGCCGCCAGCCGGCACCGGCTCGGCCGCGGCGGTCCGGCCGCAGCGCGTCGCGCTCGAGCCCTACCGCGCATGGGAGGGCGAGGTGGCCGGCGACCCGCGCACCGCGCCGCGGCCGCGGATCATGGAGGCGCTCCTGGAGATCATCGGCGTCGAGGGGCCGATGCTCGCGTCGCGGGCCTACGCGCTCTACAACAAGGCGGCGGGCGGCAAGAAGCTCACGAGCGTCGCCCGCGCGCCGCTGTCGAACAGCGTCTACCACCTCGCCCGGGAGGGGAAGATCGTCCTCCGGCGCGCCGACGAGGTCCCGTGGCAGGGCGGCGACGACATCGTCCAGATGCCCGACAGCCCGGCGGTCGTCGTCCGCGAGCTCGGCCCCCGCGAGCTCATCGAGGTGCCGCTCGACGAGGTCGCCGAGCTCATGCGCCGCCTCCGGGCCGCCGGCCACACCGCCGACCTCAAGCGCGCGGTGCTCGACACGTACGGGCTCGTGCGGATGACCGCGCGGGCCGAGAGCTACCTCAGCGCCGCCGAGGAGCTGCTCGGCGGGTGAACACGGCGGCCGCGGTGCTGGCCGACCGGCTCGGCCTGACCGACGACGAGCTGCTGACCGTCCTCGACGCCGACCCGCTCTCGGTCGTCTCCGGCGACCTCGAGCACCGCCCGGAGGTCGCGATCCTGCTCGCGCTCACCGAGGACCTCGACCCCTCCGTCCTGCGCCGGTGGCTGCGCGCGCAGGGCCCGGCGGGCCGCCCGGTCGACCTCCTGCTCGCCCGCGACTTCGCCGCGTTCGAGGACGCGGTGGACGACCTCCGCGGCCGCGGGATGGTCATCCGCGCGCGGCGATGACGCCGCCGGGGCTAGGCGCGATCGGGGCGCTTCTCGCCCGGCCAGACGCCGGTGAGGTAGCGGAAGCCGGCCGCGCCGCTGCGGTTGACCGCCGCCCGGACCGCCTGGAACACCGCGCCCTGCAGCGCGGCGGCGGCGACCACCTTCGGCCACGAGGTCTCCTCGACCGTGGCGCCCGGCGGCTCCTCGTCGTCGAGCTTCGACCACACCCAGTTGAAGATCGACCGCGAGAGGAAGCCGGCGGCGATGCCGAGCACGATGCCGAACGGCCGGTACAGGAGCTTCATCGGCCTGGACCTTACCGCCGTACGGTCCGCAATAATCTCTTCATGGGTGGTCTGGAGGACGCCCCGCATCACGAGGAATCGGACGAACTGCTCCGCCGGGCCCTCCTCGACTCGCAGGCATCGGCCTCGGTGGCGCTGCGGGTGCAGCCGCTCTCGACCTGCGACGCGCTGACGATCATCTTCCACGGCAGGCGCGACCTCGGCACGATCCAGACGTACGTCGCCCACGGCGGGCTGGGCACCGGCACGCAGGTGGGCGCGAACGATCTGCTGCGCGTGCCGTGCGACCTGGACCTGGGCGACGCCGAGGACCGGGACGAGGCCGAGGCGCTGTACGCGGCGCAGGCCAAGGCGCTGCGTGACGCGATCCAGGCGGCCGACACGGTGCTCGCCGTGTGGCGCGAGCCGCTCGAGGAGGTCGCCGACAGCCCGGTCACGATCGACCGCTCGATCGACCTGGCGGTCCAGCTCCCGGCGCACCGCCTGATGCCGGTCGCGCTCGTCGCGCCGGACAAGCAGGTGGTCGTCGCGCCGGTGTGCAGCGCGCGCACGCTCTCCGAGGGCCGGCCGCCGCTGGGCATCGCCTGCGCGCAGCAGGACGTGGCGCGGGTCTACCCGCTCGCCGAGGAGCCCGAGGCGTGCCTCGAGGACTTCCTCGCCACGGCGGCCGAGCACGCGCGCGAGATGGCCGAGCGCCTGGAGCACCAGGAGGCGTCGGTGGAGCGCTTCCTCGAACTGAGCGGCGAAGACGAGTGACCCGAACCGGCCGCCGCGTCGCGATCGCCGCGGCGGTCGTCGGGTTCCTGGCCGTGAGCGCGCTCGTGGCCAGGTGGCTGGCGGCCGACGGGACCGAGCGTGCCGCCGTGGAGCGCCTGCTCGCCGCCCAGCTCCGCGGCGACGGCGCCGCGATGGCCGCGGAGCTCGACGGCTGCGACGCCCGCTGCCGGGCGCGGATGGACCGGCTCGCCACGCGGCTGGGGCGCGACGGGCGGCTCGAGATCATCCGGTACGACTCGGACACGGCGCGGTCGCTCGGCGGCGCGACCGGGCCGACGCGGGTCGTGTGGCGCGCCGGCGGCCCGGACCCGGGGCTGCCCACGGTCCAGTGCGTCACCGTCCGGCGCACCGGCAACGCGCTGACCGGGCCGGCCGTTACGCTCCTCGACCTCAGCGCGCCGATCGGGCGGGAAGCGAGCTGCTGAGGCCGCCTCCGCAACCTTCGGCCCGACCACGTGTTCTCTTCCCTCGTGCCGATGCCGAAGACGCTCCTGCTGCCCCTCCTCGCCCTGGCGGCGCTCCTCGTCTGCGCCGCGCCCGCCGCCGCCCAGGACACGCCGAAGCGCGAGGTGCTCTACCAGCACGGACCGCAGAACCGGTACCTCATGGGCGGCGAGTGGCTGTTCCGCCTCGACACCGCCAACCAGGGCCTGCGCCAGGGCTTCCACAAGCAGACCTCCACGGCCGGCTGGACGAAGACGACCGTGCCGAACGCGTGGAACGCCCAGGACCAGTCGGTCGAGTCGATGCGCGGCACGGTCGGCTGGTACCGCAAGGACTTCCGTCTGCCGTCGAGGAGCAGCCGCTACGACTGGACGATCCGGTTCGAGTCGGTCAACTACCGCTCGCGCGTGTGGCTGAACGGCAAGCCGATCGGCTCGCACCGCGGCGCGTACATCGGGTTCGAGTTCCGCATCCCCCGCAGCGCGCTGAAGCGCAGCGGCGTCAACCGCCTCGTCGTGCGCGTCGAGAACGTCCGCAAGACCTACGACCTGCCGCCCTCGGGCTTCACGCGCACGAGCGTCCCGACCGGCGGGTGGTGGAACTACGGCGGGATCCTGCGCGAGGTCTACCTCAAGCGCGTCGACCGGGTGGACTTCACGACCGTCCAGGTCCTGCCCGACCTGCCGTGCCGGACGTGCGCGGCGACGGTGAACTTCCGCGTGACCGTCCGCAACTTCTCCGACAGCGGCCAGCGCGTGTCGGTGGCCGGGAACTTCGGTGACCGCCGCATCAACCTCGGGCGCGCGTCGGTCGGCCCGAAGAGCTTCCACACGTTCCGCGAGTCGATCCGGGTGTCGCAGCCGCGGCTGTGGTCGCCGAAGAGCCCGTCGCTCTACAACGTGCGCCTGCGCGTGCGCGCCGGCGACCGGGTCGCGAACCGCTACGAGCTGAAGAGCGGCATCCGCTCGATCAAGGTCGTCGGCGGCAAGCTGCACCTCAACGGCCTGCCGGTGAACATCCGCGGCGTCTCGCTGCACGAGGACGACCCGCAGCTCGGGTTCGCGATCAACAACCAGATCCGCGACAAGTTCATCGCCGACGCGCGTGAGCTGGGCGCGACGATGCTGCGCTCGCACTACCCGCTGCACCCGTACTTCCACGAGCAGGCCGACCGCTACGGGCTGCTCGTCTGGTCGGAGATCCCGATGTACGCGATCAAGACCGACAAGCTCGCGAGCGAGATCGTCCGCAAGACCGGCGCGAACGAGCTGCGCGAGAACGTCCTCGCGAACGGCAACCACCCGTCGATCGCGATGTGGTCGGTCGGCAACGAGCTGAGCGCGCGCCCGGGCCCGGTGCAGGGCGACTACCTGCGGCGCGCCGCGAACCAGGCTCGCGCGCTGGACCCGACGCGGCCGATCGCGTACGCGGTCGCTGGCTACCCGGGCGCCGGCTGCCAGACCGAGTACAAGCCGCTCGACGTGATCGGCATCAACGAGTACTTCGGCTGGTACCCGGGCCCGAACGGGCAGATCGCCGACCGCACGGTCCTCAGCGAGTACCTCGACCAGGTCCGCGCCTGCTACCCGGACAAGGCGATCATGATCACCGAGTTCGGGGCGGAGGCCAACCGCCACGGGCCCGTGGAGGAGAAGGGCACCTACGAGTTCCAGCAGGACTTCATCAACTACCACCTGGGCGTCTACGCGACGAAGCCGTGGCTCAGCGGCGCCCTGTACTGGACGCTGAAGGAGTTCCGCGTGCGGCCCGAGTGGGACGGCGGCAACCCGCGCCCGCAGCCTCCGATCCACCAGAAGGCGGTCATCGACTTCCAGGGCAACCGCAAGCCCGGCTTCGCCGACCTGCAGCGGCACTACCTGGCGACCGACCAGTACCCGGGCCAGCCGGCCGCGGGCTCGTCGCGCCGCCGGTAGCGCCGCCGCCCGCGGTCACGCGGCGACGGCGTCCTCCGCCGGCGTCCAGAGCGCGTCGATGGCGGCCTCGGCCGCCAGGCGGCTCTGCTCGGCGATCGGCTCGAGGTGCCGCAGGTCCGGCATGACGTAGGCGAAGACGAGCTCGCGGGTGATGAAGATCGGCTCGAGCGCGAGCAGCGACAGCCCGTGGGGGAGCCACTGCTCGGCGTGGTCCCAGCCCTCGCGCGGCGTGCCGGGCCCGTAGCCGCCGCCGCGCGACTGGAGCACGATGAGCTCACGGCCGGAGACGAGGCTCTCGTTCGTCCCGGGGTCGAGCGACACGCCCGGCGCGATGAGGTGGTCGACCCACGCCTTGACGGTGCTCGGCGCGCCGTAGTTGTAGGTCGGCAGCCCGAGGAGGATGACGTCGGCGGCGCGGACCTCGTCGACGAGCGTGCGGCTGAGCTCGTAGCTGCCGTCGAAGTGGGGGAGCGGGTCGGCGGCGAGGTCGCGGTAGGTGACGGTGCCGCCGGGGTGCGCGGCGCGCCAGCGCGCCGCGGCGCGGGCGGTCAGCTCGCGCGTCACCGACCTCTCGCCCTGGAAGCTCGAGTCGACGTGCAGCAGATGGGCCCTGGTCTCGTGCTCCTTCGCAAATCGTTGGTAAAGAGCAAACGAGTTGTACCACGCAAATCAAGTGCGGGTCGCCACGTAGACTGGGCGGCATGGCAACCCGACCGCGCGTCCGCGGCACCACCGTCCTCCTCGACCACGTCGCCCGGCTGGCCCGGACCGCGGGCGAGTCGGCGCTGGCCGGGCTGGGGCTCCGCCCGCGGCACCTGCGGACGCTGACCGTCCTGCGCGACGGCGGTGAGCTGACCCAGCGGGCGCTCGCGGCGACGCTGTCGATGGACCGGACGAACCTCGTCGGGCTGCTGAACGAGCTCGAGGCCGACGGGCTGGTCGAGCGGCGCCGGTCGGCCGCCGACCGCCGCCGCCACATGGTCGCGATCACCGACGCGGGCGCCGAGCGCCTCGCCGAGGCCGAACGCGTGCTGACGGGCGTCGAGGACGAGGTGCTCTCCGCGCTCGACGCGACCGAGCGCGACACGCTCTACGCGCTGCTCGCCCGCGTCTCGGCCGATCGCCAGGCCGTGTGCGGCGGCGAGGAGCCCGCCTGCACCGAGGATCCCGCACCCGGGTGCTGAGCCCGTTCCGGCCCGCAGCGGCCGGGGCCGTCCGCGACGAGGTCGCTACCATCGGACGCCGCCATGGCCAACTCCACGACGACCCTCACCGCCACGCCGCGCGAGATCGAAGGCTCCCGCGCGAACCGCCGACTCCGCCGCGCCGGCCGCGTGCCCGCGGTGCTGTACGGGGGTGAGGGCGAGCCGAAGCACTTCAGCGTCGACGCGCGCGAGCTGCGCCAGGCGCTGCTCGCCTCGGGCGCCGTCATCGAGCTCGACGTCGGTGGCGAGACGGCCACGGCGGTCGTCAAGGAGCAGCAGCGCGACCCGGTCCGCGGCGACATGCTGCACGTCGACTTCGTCCGCGTCCGCATGGACGTCGCGATCCAGGCGGTCGTGCCGCTCGAGCTGGTCGGCGCCGAGGACGCGCCCGGCGTCCGCGAGGGCGGCGTGCTCGAGCAGCAGCTCCGCGAGGTGAACGTCGAGGCGCTCCCGGCCGAGATCCCCGAGGCGGTCCGTCACGACGTGTCCGGCCTCGAGATGGGCGCGACGCTGCACGTCAGCGACCTCACCGCCCCCGAGGGCGTGAAGATCCTCGACGACCCCGAGACGGTCGTCGCGTCGGTCACCCTGCCGCGCGTCGAGGTCGAGGAGCCCGAGGGCGTCGAGACCGAGACCGAGGTCGTCGGCGAGGGCGAGGCCGCCGCGGCCGAGCCGGAGGCCGGCGGGGACGAGGGCGAGCAGGCCGACCAGGGCTCCGAGTAGCCGGCCGCCGTGCGCTTCGGCCGCCAGGCCTCGGCGCCGGCCGACTGGCTCATCGTCGGGCTCGGCAACCCGGGCGCACGCTACGCCGGGACGCCGCACAACGTCGGGTTCGAGGTCGCCGACGCGCTCGCGCGCCGGTGGGACCTGCCGAAGGCCAAGAAGAAGTTCAACGGCCTGATCACCGAGGGCCGCGCCGGGCCGGGAGGCCCGCGCGTCGCGGTGCTCCTGCCGCAGACGTACATGAACGAGGCCGGCCGCTCGGTCGGCCCGGCACGCGGCGCGCTGAAGATCGACGACCTGTCGCGTGTGCTCGTCATCCACGACGAGATCGACCTGCCGTTCGGCGAGATCCGCACCCGCGTCGGCGGCGGGCTCGCCGGGCACAACGGCCTGAAGTCGCTGCGCCGCGAGCTCGGTGACGCCGGCTTCACGCGCGTCCGCGTCGGCGTCGGGCGCCCCGACTCGACGGACCCCGACATCGTCGCCGCGTACGTGCTCGGCAAGTGGCGCCGGCCGGCGGAGGAGGTGCGCGCGCTGGTCGAGCGGGCGCGTGACGTCGCCGAGCGGATCGTGCTCGAGGGCGGCGTCGGTTAGCCGCCCCCGCGGATCACGACGTTCCGTGCCGGTCGCGCTCCGGCGGCCGCCAGACCGCGGCCCGCACGAGCGGCCCGCGGTGCAGACCGGCTCCGACGATCCCGCCGGCGAGCAGCAGGGCCTCGTCCTCTGGGGCACGGGCCCCTCGACGACGTACGGCCCGCCCGACGCGCACACCCCGCGGTCCCGATCATGAGATCGCGCATCGCCGCGGTGGCGGCGATCACGCCGGCCGCGAAGACGGCCAGGCCGATCATCACGCCGCGGCACCCGCGGCGCGCCGCAGGTCACACCTGCACGTAGACGATCGACGGGTCCGCCTGGTCGATCGACACCTGCACGGTGCATCCCGGCTGGACCTGCGGCAGGAGCGGCGCGGCGATCGGCTGCGACACCGTCGCCGGGTAGGGCGCTCCGCCGGGCGGGAACACGGTGAGGTCGAGCTCGACGACCGGCTGCATGTTCACCATCTGGTGGCCGCCGCGGATCGCCGTGACGGTCGCGCTGCCCTGCGTGCCGGTCACCGCCGCGTTCGCCGCCGCCGTCTGCTGCGCCATGAACTGGTTGGCCTGCGCCATCGACGCCTGCGCGTCGGCGAGCTGCGCGCCGACGTCCCAGTCCTTCTGGATCTCCTTGGCCTGCTTGTTCAGCTTGCGCATGTCCTTGAACAGGCCCATCGCTCAGCGCCCCATGTAGATCGCGTTGAACTGCTGCGCCACGGCGGGGTTGCGCTGCATGCGCGCGGCCCAGCCGTCCATCGCGGCCTGCCACGCGTCGGGCGCGATCCCGTGCGCCGCCGCGATCGACGGGTCCTGGCTGCCGGCCATCTCGCGGCAGATCCGGGCGTACTGCTCGAGCGACACGCCGGCGATCGGCTCGGCGTCCGGGCCCGCGAGGGTCGTGGCCTGCTGCGCGGCCGCCGCGGCCTGCGCCTGCTGCATCGCCGCGGCCTGCTGCGCAGCGGCCATGTGCTGCGCCTGCTCGCCGAGCTGCATCGCCTGGTCGACGATCCCGGGCGCGGCGGCCATCGCCTTCTTCGCGTCCTTGAGCTGCTTGAACATGCCCATTCCGGGCCTCCCGTCGTCGTGGTCTCGGCGCGAACGTACGCCGGTTGGCGCGTTCGCATCAAGTCATCTGAGACCGATCTGAGACTGGGCGCCGCTCAGCCGCGAACGGTCAGCTGCGCCCGTGCGGAGGAGCCGGCGACGGTGATCGTCGCGACGGCGCGCAGGCGGCCCTTGGCGCGGCGCAGCGCGCGGCGCGCGCGGGGCCCGAGCGCGATCCGGACGGTGGCGCGGCCGCGCGCGTCGGCGCGGAAGCGCGCGGTGCCGAGCGTCAGCCGCACGCGGCGGCGGCCCTCGCGGATCCTGGCCGCGGTGCGCAGGCGCAGCGTGCCGGTGGCGCGCGGGCGCGTGGTGAAGGCGAGCGTGAGCCGGCCGCGCCGCAGGCGGAGCGTCCGGCGCTGCAGGCGGAGCGTGAGGGCGGGGCGCCGGGTGGCGCGTGTCGCCGCGGCGGGCGCGGGCGAGGCCTCCGGCGGCGCCGGCGCCGGCGCCTCGCCGGCCGGCCCGGTCGTGAACGTCCGGTCCGCGCCGGCGTGCGCGACCTCGCCGAACCGCAGCGCCTCGAAGCGGTAGTGGTACGTCGTCGACGGGGCAAGGCCGGTCAGCGTCGCCGACCGCGTGACCGCGCCGCGGCCGGCGCCGGCCTGCTGCGCCGGCGTCGCCTGCCCGTAGGACGGCGTGGTGCCGTAGGCGACGCGCCAGGCGGTGCCGGCGCCGTTCGGGTCGATCGTCCCGGTGACCGTCGCCGACGACGGCCCGACGGCCGCCACGTCGCCGGTGACGGCCCGGGCGCTGTTGTCCTCACAGCCGCCGAAGCGGATGCTGCTCAGGCTCCAGCGGCGCAGCGTCCCGAGGTCGGTCGGGCTGTTGTCGACGATCTTCAGCGTCCAGGTCCCCGCGGTCGAGTGGCCGTCGAACGCATCGAGGCTCTCGGCGGGGCGGAAGCGCCCGGTGAACGGAGCCTCGTCCGCCGAGACGACCTGGATCGACCGGGGGGGCGTCGTCGGCGAGCACGGTGCCGATGAGGTTGTCGCCGCCGTCGCCGCCGCCGCCCGGGGCATTGAGCAGCTCCCTCGTGACGCCGTCGTGCGTGAGCGTGATGGTGAGGTCGCCGACCCAGGTGTGGCGCAGGTCGTCGATCGTGACCTCGAGCTTCGAGATCGGGACGCCCGGCCCCGGGATCTCGACCGTGGTCGTCACGCCGTCGGCCGACCAGTCGGGGATGCCGACCGGCGCGGCCGGTCCGCTGCCGGTGTCCGCGCCGGTGCGGGTTCGCGTCCCGGTGTATGCGGGCACCGCGAGCTCGGTGGTGCCGGCGGACGTGGTCGCCGTGAGCCTGAGCCCGAGCGGCGCCCCGCACACGGTCCCGGGGTCGACGGTGAACGTCGGGAGACGCTCGGGCGCGGCCGTGCCGAACAGCGGCGCGGCCGCGAAGCCGGCGGTCGGATCCAGGACCGTCACGTTCGCGCCGCCGGCGAGCGTGGCCGAGAACGGCGGGACGGGGCCGACGGTCGTGTTGCGGAGCGGCTGGCGGAGCACCACGGTCTCGCCCGGCTCGGCGACGCCGTCGCGGTCGCCGGTCGTGTCCCGGATCTCCGGCGTGCCCCCGATGGAGACGTTCGGCAGGTCGAACGCCTCGGTCGCGCTGCTCCTGTTCCGCGTGCTCGAGGACGCCGACGCGCCGAGGCCGCGGGCGGCGAACACGCGCCACAGCGTGGCGTAGTGCGCGCCGCCGGTGGCGAGGTCGGCCTGGATGATCGCGTCGCGCATGTCGACGTATGTGGGGTCCGGAGCGCTGATGCGCATGCCGTCGGTGATCAGCCGCCGCGCGGTGACCGGGCCGAGCTCGCGCCGGAGGTCCCACAGTGTCTGCGACCACATCTCCCCGGCCTCGTGCTCGCCGAAGGCCCCGCGGATGTCCTGGTAGGTCCAGGCGCCGCCGCGGTAGGCGCACCGGCCCGTGTTCTCGCCGACGCGGCAGTCGATCGCCTGCCCGCGGATGCCGGTGCCGTCGGCGCTGACGTACGTGGCGATGGACAGGTCGCCCACCACGTCCGGGTCCTCCTGCGCGTAGCCGGCGGCGACGAGGTAGTCCAGCGCGTACCAGTCGCTCCACCCCTCGCCCATCGCCCGGGCCTGCTGGCTGTAGATCGTCGTGGCGCCCGCCGGGTCGACGACGAGGCGGTGGGACAGCCCGTGCGTGTACTCGTGGTAGATGATCTCCGCGTCGTGCCCCGACACCACCGAGCGGGTCGTGTACGGGTAGAGCTGCATGCGCGGGGACTGGCCGTCGGGCGGCGTGCTCATGTTCGCGTTGTCCGTGCCGCCGCCGTCGTTGTTCTCGGCCAGCACGCGGTCGCCGCCGAGCCCCTGCCCGCTCGCGTTGTGCGCCTGGAAGTTGCCCGAGGCCTCGTCGAACCCGATCGGCGGGGCGAGCAGGTGGTCGTGGAAGCGGTTGACGTGGACGAACACGTTCGTCGCCGCGTGCGACTCGTTCGTGGCGAGCGTGGAGGTGTCGCGCGAGTCCCAGGTGCACCCGCCCGGCGGGCACGGCGGGAACGAGAACGAGACGTCGAGCGGGCCGAAGTCCCAGTCGCCGTCCGGCGTCGCGGGCACCTCCTCGCCCGCGTCGGCGACGTTGTCGGCGTTGCGGTCGTTGTAGACGTGGACGTTGTTGCCGCGCAGCCGCTCGTTCGCGCCGCGGTCGTCCAGCCATGTCGGGTCGGCGTCGAGGTCGATGTCGACCGGGTCGCCGCCGCCGTTCGGGCCCGCCGGCGCGCCCGGATGGCGCGGGTAGAGCTCGGCGTTCGTGGCGTGGCTGGTCAGCGGGCGCCGGTGCAGGATCTTGCCGGTGTCGGCGTCGACCGCCTGCTCGTACGCGGCCCCGCCGGCCCCGGTCGTCGTGACGCGCCAGACGAGCCGCGCCCCGTCCGGCGTCGCGAAGACCGCCAGGCGCGCATGCCCGCCGTCGCTGAACTCGGTCCGCCGCTCGGCGCCCCGGGCGGTCCGGGCGCGCGGGGCGAGCAGCGAGCCGCGCGCGTCGGCCGCGCCCGCCGCGTAGGCCTCGCCGGCGCTCAGGCGCGGCGTGGTGTCGGCAAGCGCGAGGTCGGGCTTGGCGCTGCCGCTGACCGCGATGATCCGCCCGTCGGGCGCGACGTGCCCGACGATCCCGGTGTCGTACGAGGCGATCCCGCCGACGGTCTGCACCCAGCGGACGGTCGTGATCCCGTCCGGCGACGTCGCCCGGGCGGTGAGCCGCAGCGACCGCAGGTCGTCGGCGTCGAGGCCGAAGATGTCCCGGTGCTCGCGGACGTAGGCGAGGATCCGGTCGGCCGGGTCGCCCTCGCCGGGGCCGGTGAGCATCCCGTCGGCGCGGCGCATGTCCTCGACGCCGCCGGTGGCGGGGGCGGTCCTACGGCGCCGAGCGCGCCGAGCCGGCCGTCGGCCGCCCTGCGCGCCTCGGCGATCGCCCGCGGAACCGGCGCCTTCCGTCCTTCGCGGCTGTCGAAGAACGGCCGCCCGGCCTGCGCCGCGGCGTCGGACGGGTGCGCCGCAAGGCTCGTCGCGGCGATCGCGGCGACGATCGCCCACCGGCAACAAGTCGAGTGCACGCGCGTCCTTGGCGTCAACGGTCCTCCGGGACGCGCGCATGGTGCGAGACCCGCGTGCCGGCGTCAAGCGATCGGGCGCGCCCGCACTCGCGCCTGCGGCGGGGGATGCGGACGGCGCGGCCTACACTCGGTCAGGCCACCGGCCGGGCCGTCTGCCCGGTCGTTCTGCGTGCCCTTCCCATGGCCCTCCGCCCGCTCCTCGACCAGCTCACGGACGACCCCGGCGCCGCGCGCCTCGTGCGCGAGGGCGGTCGCGCGTTCGTCTCCCAGTCGCTGCGCGCGTACGTCGTCGCGGCGCTCGCCGACTCGGCCGACCGGCCCGCGCTCGTCGTGGCCGGCGACGACCGCCAGGCGCGCGACCTGGCCGCCGACCTCGCGGCGTGGCTCGACCCCCGCCCGGTCCGCTTCTACCCCAGCCGCGGCGTGACGTACGAGTCGCACCTCGCCCCGCCGCCGCACCTCGTCGGCCTGCGCGTGGCGGCGGTCGACGCGCTGCTCGACGCGCGCCCCGACGGCGGCGAGGCGCCGGTCGTCGTCGTCTCGGCCGTCGCGCTGTCGGAGAAGGTCCCCGACCCCGAGCTGCGCCCGCACGGCTTCACGATCCGCAAGGGCGACCTGCTCGACCTCGGCGAGACCGCCGAGCAGCTCACCGCGATGGGCTACGCCCGCGTCGACCAGGTCGAGGACCGCGGCCAGTTCGCGATCCGCGGCGAGATCCTCGACCTGTTCCCGGCCACGCGCGACCGCGCGGTCCGCGTCGACCTGTTCGACATCGAGATCGAGTCGCTGCGCGAGTTCTCGACGTTCACGCAGCGCTCGTTCGGCGACGTCGACGAGGTCGAGGTCGCGCCGGCGGCCGAGCTGGCGGCCGAGCACCGCGAGCTCGCCGAGGTCGCCGCCGGCGACGAGGAGGGCGAGCGCCCCGACATCGCCGAGCTGCTGCCGGTCGACCGCTTCCACGCGTTCCTGGACCTCGCGCCGCAGGACGCGACCGTGCTCATCGCGGCCGACGAGGACGTCGCGCCGGCGCTGCGCGACCACTGGCAGGACGTGTGCACCGCGTTCCACGACGAGGACGCCCGCCACCTGTACGTCAGCCCGGACGACATCACCGCCGCGCTCGACGACCGCGCGAAGGTCCGGCTCAGCTCGATCCAGTCCGACCAGGAGATCGAGCTGCGCGCCCAGACCGCCGACACCGCGGCGCGCTCGCTCAAGGACGCCGAGACCGAGCTCGAGAAGCTCGTCCGCTCCGGCTACCGGACCGTCGTCACGTGGTCGACGACCGCCGAGGGCCAGCGCGCCGCCTACAACCTCACGCGCCTGAAGGCGACGTGGGAGAGCGACGAGCCGCTCCAGTTCCGTACCGCGCGCCTGCGCGACGGCTTCATCGCGCCGGGCTTCAGGCTCGCCGTCCTGCCCGACCACCGGCTCCTGCGCCGCCGCCGCGCCGAGCGCACCGGCGGGATGGACGCGGGCCGCCGGCGCCGCGGCGCGCTGCGCTCGTTCGCCGACCTGCGCACCGGCGACATCGTCGTCCACGAGGACCACGGCATCGCGCGGTTCGCCGGCTTCGACACGAAGACCGTCGCGGGCGTCACCCGCGACTACCTGAACCTCGAGTTCCAGGGGTCGGACAAGGTCTTCATGCCGGTCGACCAGCTCGCGAAGATCAGCCGGTACGTGGGCGCGGGCGGCAGCCACCCGCCGCTCTCCAAGCTCGGCGGCAAGAGCTGGGAGGCGATGAAGACCCGCGCCCGGCGCGCCGCGCAGGAGCTCGCGGGCGAGCTGCTCAACCTCTACGCCGAGCGCCGCCGCCGCACCGGGTTCGCGTTCCCCGGCGACTCGGAGTGGCTGCAGGAGTTCGAGGCGAAGTTCCCCTACCAGGAGACCGCCGACCAGAAGGAGGCGATCGAGCTCGTCAAGGCCGACATGGAGGCCGAGCGCCCCATGGACCGCCTGATCTGCGGCGACGTCGGCTACGGCAAGACCGAGGTCGCGCTGCGCGCGGCGTTCAAGGCCGCCGACGCCGGCAAGCAGGTCCTCATGCTCGTGCCGACGACGATCCTCGCCCAGCAGCACTACGGGACGTTCGCCGAGCGGCTGAAGGACTACCCGTTCACGATCGAGCACGTCAGCCGCTTCCGCCCCGCGCGCGAGCAGAAGCTCGCGATCGAGGGCTTCGCGAACGGCACCGTCGACATCCTCATCGGCACGCACCGGCTGCTCAGCCGCGATGTGCGCGCGAAGGACCTCGGGCTCATCATCGTCGACGAGGAGCAGCGCTTCGGCGTCAAGCAGAAGGAGCTGCTGCGCCAGATGAAGCTCAAGGTCGATGTCATCTCGATGAGCGCGACGCCAATCCCGCGCACGCTGCAGATGTCGCTCGCGGGCCTGCGCGACATCACGGTCATCGAGACGCCGCCGGAGGGGCGGCGGCCGATCAAGACGTACGTCGGCGAGTACGACGAGGAGCTCGTCAAGCAGGCGCTGCAGCGCGAGAAGGCGCGCGGTGGGCAGGCGTTCTTCCTGCACAACCGGGTCGAGACGATCGACGAGACCGCCGAGCGGCTGCGCGCGCTGTGCCCCGGGATCAGGTTCGAGGTCGCGCACGGCCAGCTCGACGAGAAGGCGCTCGAGCAGCGGATGCTGAGCTTCCTGCGCGGCGAGGCCGACGTGCTCGTGGCGACGTCGATCATCGAGTCGGGGATCGACATCCCGCAGGCCAACACGCTCATCGTCGAGCGCGCCGACATGTTCGGCCTCAGCCAGCTCTACCAGATCCGCGGGCGGGTGGGCCGCAGCCGCGAGCGCGCCTACGCGTACCTGCTGTACCCGAGCGCGGCGGCGCTGACCGAGGAGGCGGCGAACCGCCTCGCGGCGCTCAGCGACTACACCGAGCTCGGCGCCGGCTTCAAGATCGCGATGCGCGACCTCGAGCTGCGCGGGGCGGGCAACCTGCTCGGGGACGAGCAGTCCGGGCACGTCGCGGCGCTCGGCTTCGAGCTGTACATGCAGATGCTCGACGAGGCGGTCGCCGAGAAGATGGAGGAGGGCGCCGAGGCCGACGGGCGCGAGCCGGTGCGCCTGGACGTCAACGTCGACGCGTACGTGCCCGCCGATTACGTGCCGTACGAGCAGGCGAAGGTCGACGTGCACCGGCGGATCGCGGGCGCCTACGACGTCGCCGAGCTCGAGGAGCTGCGGGCCGAGCTCGAGGACCGGTTCGGGCCGATCCCCGAGCCGCTCGCCAACCTCATCGCGCTGCAGCGCGCGCGGATCAAGCTCGGCCAGGCCGGAGCGAGCGCGGTCACCTTCCGGGGCAACCGTCTCGCCGTGACCCCTATCGAGCTAGACTCCGTCCGCGCCCGGAAGCTCCGTCAGGAGATTCCCGAGGCGTTGTACGAGTCGGGCAAGTCGCAGGTCTCGGTCCGTGTCCCGGACGATCCCGAGCAGCGTTTCCCGGCTGTCGTCCGCGCTGCGGACGTGCTGCTCGCCGTGGCCTCAGAAGCGGCTTAGACAGCTCTTAAGACCACAAGCTTCCCTGGGATCTCTATGCATCACGTCGCAACACTCCGTCGCGCTGTCCTCTGCGCACTGGTCGTCCCTGCGCTCGCGCTCGCGGCGTGCGGCGACGACAACGTCCCCGGCAACGCCGTCGCGAAGGTCGACGACGAGCTGATCACCAAGAAGGACTTCGACCACTGGATGCGGATCGCCGCGATCTCCTCCCAGGCGCAGATGCAGTCGCCTGACAGCAAGGAGACGCCGAAGGCCCAGATCCCCGATCCGCCCGAGTTCACCAAGTGCGTCGCGAACAAGAAGAAGACCGCGCCCAAGCCCGCCAAGGGCCAGCCGCGGACGACCGACGCGCAGTACAAGGAGCAGTGCAAGCAGGAGTACGAGGGGCTGCGCGACCAGGTGATGCAGCTCCTGATCCAGGAGAAGTGGGTCGCCGGGGAGGCCGCCGAGCAGGACATCAAGGTCACCGACGCCGAGGTCCGCAAGCAGTTCGAGCAGCAGAAGAAGCAGTCGTTCCCGAAGGAGAAGGACTACAAGGAGTTCCTGAAGACCTCCGGGTTCACCGAGCAGGACGTGCTTTTCCGCGTGCGGCTCGAGCAGCTCTCCAACAAGCTCCGCGAGAAGGTGATCAAGGGCAAGGACAAGGTCACCGACGAGCAGATCCGCGCGTACTACGACAAGAACAAGCAGCGCTTCGCCCAGCCCGAGCGGCGTGACCTGCGCATCGTCCTGACGAAGGACAAGGCGAAGGCCGAGGAGGCCAAGAAGGCGCTCGAGGACGGCGGCTCGTGGAAGAGCGTCGCGAAGAAGTACTCGATCGACCAGGCCTCCAAGAACCAGGGCGGCCAGCTCCTCGCGGTCGCCAAGGGCCAGCAGGAGGCGGCGCTCGACAAGGCCGTGTTCAGCGCGAAGAAGGGCGAGCTGTCCGGCCCGGTCAAGACGCAGTTCGGCTGGTACGTCTTCGAGGTCTCGAAGATCACCGAGGCCAGCCAGCAGACGCTCGAGCAGGCCAAGGAGACCATCAAGGGGATCCTCGCCTCCGAGAACCAGCAGAAGGCCCTCGACGCGTTCATCAAGGACTTCCAGGAGGAGTGGAAGGAGAAGACGAACTGCCGCAAGGGCTACATCACGCAGGACTGCAAGAACGCGCCGAAGGAGAAGAAGACCGAGACCACGGCGGCGCCGCAGCCGGCACAGCCGCAGGAGCAGCCGTAGGCTTCAGGCGCTCTGCCGCGCGCCTCTGACATCACCGACGCCCTCGGACGGCTCGACGCGCTCACGCGCAAGCTGCGCGTCGAGTGTCCGTGGGACCGCGAGCAGGACGAGCGCTCGATCGTCCCGCACACGCTCGAGGAGGCCTACGAGCTGGCGGACGCCGCGAACCGCGGCGACGACGCCAAGCTCCTGGACGAGCTCGGCGACGTGCTCTTCCAGGTCCACTTCCTGAGCCTGCTCATGGAGGAGCGCGGGGCGGGCGACCTCGCGCAGGTGGCCGAGCACGTCCGCCAGAAGCTCATCCGCCGCCACCCGCACGTGTTCGGCGAGGTCGAGGCGCAGACCGCGGGCGAGGTCCTGCGCAACTGGGACCAGATCAAGGCGACCGAGCCCGGCCGCGAGCAGGGGATCTTCGGCGAGGTGCCGGAGAACCTGCCGAGCCTGCTGTACGCGCGCAAGGTGATCCGCCGCGCCCGGACCGCCGGCATCGAGCCGCCCGAGCCGGACGTCGCCGCGGCGGCCGAGGACGCGACCGACTTCGACGCGATCGGCGACCTGCTCTTCGCGTGCGTCGAGCTGGCGCGGCGGCACAAGGTCGACCCTGAGCTCGCCCTGCGCGCCGCAGCCGATAGGTTCCGCGCCGCCCATGAGTGAGATCGAAGCCGTCCACGCACGCCAGATCCTCGACAGCCGCGGGAACCCGACCGTCGAGGTGGAGATCCGTCTGCGCTCCGGCGCGACCGGGCGCGCCGCCGTCCCGAGCGGCGCGTCGACCGGCGAGTTCGAGGCCACCGAGCTGCGCGACGGCGGCGACGCCTACCTCGGCAAGGGGGTCACGACCGCCGTCAGGAACGTCAACACCGAGATCGCCGAGGCGATCCGCGGCACCGACGCGGAGGACCAGCGCGGCCTGGACCGGCGCCTCATCGACCTCGACGGGACGAAGAACAAGAGCCGCCTCGGCGCGAACGCGATCCTCGGCGTGAGCCTCGCCGCCGCGCACGCCGCGGCGGCGGAGGAGCGCCAGCCGCTGTGGCGCTACCTCGGCGGCGAGCAGGCGCACATCCTGCCGGTGCCGATGATGAACGTCCTCAACGGCGGCGCGCACGCCGACAACAAGGTCGACTTCCAGGAGTTCATGATCGTCCCGGCCGGGGCCGGCACGTTCTCCGAGGCGCTGCGCATCGGCGCCGAGGTGTTCCACAACCTCAAGAAGACGCTCCACGACCGGGGCCTGGGGACCGCGGTCGGCGACGAGGGCGGTTTCGCGCCGGACCTCGAGTCGAACGAGGCCGCCCTGCAGGCGCTCATCGAGGGCATCGAGAAGGCCGGCTACCAGCCTGGTGAGGACGTCTTCATCGCGCTCGACCCGGCCACGAGCGAGATCCACACCGACGGGGTCTACGACCTGCACCACGAGGGCCGCAGGCTCAGCTCGGCCGAGATGGCCGACTACTGGGCCGAGATGGCCGGCCGCTACCCGATCGTGTCGATCGAGGACGGCATGGACGAGGAGGACTGGGACGGCTGGAAGGTCCTGACCGACAAGATCGGCGACCGTGTCCAGCTCGTCGGCGACGACCTGTTCGTGACGAACACCGAGCGCCTCAAGCGCGGCATCGACGCGGGCGTCGCGAACTCGATCCTCATCAAGGTCAACCAGATCGGCACGCTCACCGAGACGCTCGACGCGATCAAGATGGCGCGCGAGGCCGGCTACACGGCGGTCATGTCGCACCGCTCGGGCGAGACCGAGGACGTGACGATCGCCGACCTCGCGGTCGCGACCGGCTGCGGCCAGATCAAGACCGGCGCGCCGTCGCGCTCGGACCGGGTCGCCAAGTACAACCAGCTCCTGCGGATCGAGGAGCAGCTCGGCGCCGACGCCACCTACCCGGGGCGCAGCGTCTTCCGCCGTTAGGCGGTCGGGGCCGGGGGCGGGCGTCGGCTCGCCCTCCGGCCCCTTCTCAGGGGGGCTCGGTTCGCGGCGGGTGGTCCGCGTCCGGGGGCAGGCGGTCACGTCCGGGTGACGGCGCCGGTGCGGCGAGCCGGACGGAACGCGCACTCGATCGACCGTGTCGTCCGGCTCGCGCGTCAGGCGCGACCCCGGTTCGGCGAACCGGACGAAACGCGCGCTCAGGCGACCGTTTCGTCCGGCTCGCTCGGCGCGCCCAGTCGAGGGGCCGGGCCGGCGGCGCGCGGGCGGGATCTCGGGCACGGACGGGTCGCCAGGCGCACCACGGATGCCAAGGATCGGCCGGGCGCGCCGGCGCCCCACCCGGTGCCCGGAGGAGCTCACCGCGGACCGGTCCCCCGACGCCGTGACCGGCCGCCGTTCGGGCCACGCGACTGCCCGCCACCGGGCCCGAACGGCGCGAGCGACAGCCCGGCGCCACCGGTCCCGCGCCCCGGTCACCCGCCGCGGGCCGCCGCACCCGCCGGCGACCCCGCTGCACATCTCCGTGCAGGCGCCGCCCGCACGGAGGAGCGGCGTCCACGGTCCCGAATCCCGTGGGCAATGGCCGCCAGGAATGCCGCTGCCCGCATCCGCTGGGACCGCGTCGGCCGCGTCGCGCTGCTGCTCGTGTTCGTCGGCGTGCTCGCGCTCTACGTCAACCCGCTGCGCTCGTACGTCTCGACGTGGCAGGAGTCCAAGCAGCGCTCGGCGGAGGTGGCCGAGCTCGAGGCCGAGAACCGCAGGCTCAAGGCGCGCAAGGCCGAGCTGCAGGACGACCGCGCGCTCGAGCGCGAGGCGCGCCGGCTCGGCATGGTCCGGCCCGGCGAGCGCGCCTACGTGGTCCAGGGCATCCGCCGCTGAGCGGCGCTCCCCGGCGGCTCGCCGGCGCGCGCTACCGTGGCGCGGGTGACCCGGGACACGTTCGAGATCGCCGCCTACCAGTGGCACGAGGGGGACCGGCGCATCCGCGAGGCGCCGCCCGAGCAGCAGCGCACGCTCGAGCGCGTCGTCGAGGGCGCCGTCGCCGAGCTGCGCCGGCGCCTGGGCGGCCCGTTCCGCGCCTCGGAGCTCGTCACGCTGTACGAGGAGCAGGGCACCCGCTGGGTGATGGAGATCGCCGCCGCGGTCGCGCCGGAGGACCCGTGGGCGTGGGACCAGCGGGTGGCGGACGCCGCATTCGCCCGGTACCTGCGCGAGGCGTCCGACTACGCGGGCGGCCGGCGCGTGCTCGACGAGTAGCCGGCGCGCTGCAACGGGAATCTCTTGGCAGCGCCGGCCGGGATCTGGTGTGCTTGCCCCATGACTGTGCGCCTTGCCGCATCTCTCGCTGTCCTGATCGCCCTCCTGGCGGTTCCGAGCCTCGCGGGGGCGAACCCCACGGTCCAGGTCACGACCGTCTCGACGACGAACCTGTCCCGCCTTCCGGCGACCGTCGTGCACCGCCTGACGCTGACCGCCGGCGCCGAGGACGAGAGCGTCCGCGTCAGCGCGATCGCAAGCGGCCCGCTCGTCGTCGGCGGATCGGCGGTCATCGACCAGCCGCTCACGGCGACCGGCGCGCCGACGAAGGCCTGCGTCGGCCGCTGGCAGGCCTTCCACGAACCGTTCCGGGCGCCGACCGACTCGGTCGTCGGCTTCACGATCCCGGCCGGGACGACGGCGTGGGTCGACGCGACGGTCACCGCCGAGGACCGCCTGTACGCCGACGAGGACCTCGACGTCGAGTTCGCCATCCAGCCCGAGACCGGCAACGCGTTCACCGTCGGCACCGACACCGCCGACTGGAACGGCCCGACGACGCCCGAGATGTCGCTGCGCGTCCTGCGCGGCAGCGGCCGCTCGACGGTCGTCGCGGGCACGGCGGAGGGTGTCAGCCGCGGCGTCGCCGAGATCTGGGGCTACCGGCCCGGCTCGCGCCGCGCGACGCGGCTGAAGAGCGTCCGGGTCCAGAACGACGGCGACTTCTCGTGGGCCGGCTGGCGGCCGCGCTCGGGCCGCTGGGAGCTGTACGCCCGCTATCGCACGTCGCCGCGCGGCCGCGTCACCGGCGCGACCGAGTGCGGGACGATCGTCAACGTCGGCCGCTGACCGACGCGGCTGCGCGCGCCGCTCAGGCCGCCCGGTGCAGGATCGCCCGGCGGCCGAGCGGCGCGAAGCCGACCTTCGCGTAGAGCTGCTTGGGCCAGTCGCGATCGTCGGCGACGATGACGACGAGCCCGGCGCCGCTCTCGGCGGCGATGCGGGCGCCCTCGGCCGTGACCGCGCGGCCGAGTCCGGTCCCGCGCGCGGCGGGCAGCGCGTAGACGTCCTCGAGCTGGGCGACGTCGCCGCCGAGCCGGACCGAGCACATCGCGGCCGGCCGGCCCTCGTGCTCGGCGACCACGAGCCGCTCGGGCCCGGCGGCGTGCTCGCGGCGGCGCCGCTCGACGAGGTCCTCGACCGTCTCGCGGGCGTGCTCCTCCTCCTCGAGCCAGGCGGTGAACAGCTCGAGGATCTCCTCGAACCGACCCTCGCGGACGACCGCGCCCGCGGCGCCGCCGCCGGGATCGGGGTCGTCGACGAGCCGCATGACGAGCTCACAGTCGGTCGTCCAGCCGCGCGGCTCGCGGCCGGCCGCGTCGAGGAGCCGCAGCGCGGTCGCCTCGTCCTCGACGAGCAGGTGGCGGTAGCCGGCGACGGCGTGCGCGGCGGCCGCCGCCTCCGCGTCGGCGAGCGTCAGGTCCGGCGCCGGCCGCTCGATGCGCAGCGCGTTGACCGACCACGCATGGGGCAGCGACGGGGTCCTGAGCACGGTGCCGAGCGGCACGGCGACGGTCTCGTCGGCGCACGCGTCGCCGATCGACCAGATGAACCGCAGTCCCCGCTCGAGCGGGTCCACGGCCTCAGTCGTCGTCGTTGTCGTCGTCGTCCGAGCTGCCGGCGCGGCGGATCACGATCTTGTCCTCCTCGATCGTGACCTCGACGGGCCGGTGGCCGGCCCAATGCTCGGCGTACACCGGGTTGTCGACGACGGCGGGGTCGAGCCACAGGCCGTAGCCCTCCTCGCCGTGGTCGAAGGTGGCCTCCAGCGGTGCGCCGGCGCTCCGCGAGGACCGGCGCCTGCCGCCCCGGCGCCCGCGGCGCCGCTTGGGCTTGGCGTCCTCGTCGTCCTCGTCGTCGCCCGACTCCTCCTCGGAGGACTCGGGCTCCTCGGCCTTCGCGGCCTCGGCGGCATCGAGCTCGGCGGCGATGCGCGCCTCGTCCTCGGCGCGGAGATCGATCTCGTCGTCGAAGTCGACGCCGTTGCCGGCCTCGACCTCGCCGTCCTCGAGGCCCTGTTCGCGCTTGAACGCCTGGATCTGCTGGACGGTCACCTCGAGCTGGTGCGCGATCCACGCATCGGTGCGGCCCTGCCGGACCCAGCTCCGGATCTGGTTGAGGTGCGGTCGCAGTGAACGTCTGGCCAAAGCGCGGGCCAGACTAGCGCACGACGCGGCGCGCACGACGATGTGGCTTTGCGATCAACCTCCGCAAAGAGGTGTGTTCAAAGCGCAAGGTTCGCGTGAACGCTGCGTTGTCGCTCCCGTAGGATGTTTCTCAAGGTCCGGCCCGGGGAAGCGGCGAAGGAACCACCGTGGCCCGGCGGCAGGGAGGTGCCACCAATGCTCGTGCTCACGCGCAAGTCCAACCAGTCGATCATGATCGGCGACGACATCGAGGTGTCGGTGCTGTCGATCATGGGCGAGAAGGTCCGTATCGGGATCCAGGCACCGCGGGACGTGCCGGTGTTCCGCCGCGAGGTCTATCTCGAGATCCAGCAGGAACGCCAGAACGTCGCCTCACCGGCCGCCGGTGGCGATGATCCACGCCCCGAGGTCGAGCGCGAGCTCGGCCGTCTCGGCGGCAGCGGCGGCACCTGAGCGGGCGATCCGCGCCGCCCGGGCGGCGCGGGCCCTCAGCCCATGACCATGTAGAGCGCCTGGAACATCGCCACCGTCACGAGGACCGCGGTGGCGATGAGCGTCAGGACGAGCACGAAGAACCGCAGCGTGCCGCGCTTGTGGACCTTCTGGAGCTGCCGGTCGCGCGAGCGCGCGGCCGCCTCGCGGCGCAGGCGCTCACGGCGTGCGGCGTCCGCCTGGGACTCCTCCAGGAACGCCTGCTCGAACTGCGCGAAGGACTGCCGCATCCGCATGACGCCGTGCACTCTACTCCCGCAGGGGCCCGATCCGCTCAGCGGCAGGCCGACCACAGGCCGCGGCCGGCGGCCCGCGCCTCGCCGGCCAGGCGCGCGTACTCCGCGGCGCGCTTGACGTTCGGCGGGACCGTCAGCGGCAGCGCGTACCCGCGCCGCACGAGCTCGGCGTTGACCGGCAACCCGTCCTTCGCGCGGGTGACGTAGGCGAGCAGGCGCCCGTAGCGGTCGCGGTGCTCGACGTCGAGCTCGAGCCGGACCTTCCGGCCGAGCACGAGCCGCTTGGTGAACGCGGTCGCCTGCTTGCCGAAGCACTCGACCGGCGACCCGGGCTTGCGGGTCTCGGGCGTGTCGACGCCGATGAGGCGGATGCGCTCGTCGCCGATGCGGATCGTGTCGCCGTCGACGACGTGCGTCACGCGCCCCTCGGTGAGCTCGTCGGACGAGCCGCCGGAGCCGAGCTCGATGTCGATCCCGCCCTCCGAGCAGGCGGAGACCGCGGCGGCGGCCAGGGCCGCGGACGCGGCGGCGGCCAGGACGCGGGTGCGAAAGCGGGACAGCATGACCGTGCCGAACCTACGCCGCCTCCCGGTCGGCTTGGGCGCGCGCGTGCAAGGTGGCGGGAAACCGACGGGTCAGGCGGCCCGCGACGCGTCATCATGCCGCCATGACCTCCGTCCTCATCGTCGACGACCACGCCGGGTTCCGGCGCGCGGCGCGGCGCGCCCTCGAGGCGGCCGGCTGGCACGTCGTCGGCGAGGCCCGGGACGGGGAGGGCGGGCTGCGCGAGGCGGCCTCGACGGCCCCCGACGTCGTGCTGCTCGACATCCAGCTTCCCGACGTGAGCGGGATCGACGTGTCCGCGCAGCTCACCGCGGGCCCCGGCGCGCCCGCCGTCGTGCTCACCTCGACGCGCGATCCGGAGGACGTCGCGCCGCTGCTGCCGCGCAGCGGCGCCGCCGGGTTCGTGCCCAAGGACCGTCTCACCGCAGAGGCGGTTGGCGCGGTCGCACAACGCTCACTCGACAGACCGGATTCCAGCGCCAGATAGGGTCCGCCCCGTGGCGCTCGGCACGGATGCCCGAACGGGGTTCGACAGCGGCGAACCCCATCTCCAGGCGATGCTCGAGTCGTCGCTCGACTGCGTCGTCGCGATCGACGGTCATGGGCGGGTCGTCGCCTGGAACCCGGCCGCCGAGCGCACCTTCCGCCGCACGGCCGCGGACGTGCTCCTGCAGGACATGGCCGACACGATCGTGCCGCCGCGCCTGCGCGACCAGCACCGGGAGGGGCTGCGGCGCTACCTGTCCGGCGGCGCGCCGCGCGTGCTCGACCAGCGGATCGAGACCGTCGGCGTGCGCGCCGACGGGACCGAGTTCCCCGTCGAGCTGACGATCACCCGGATCGACGTCCCCGGCGAGCCGCTGTTCGTCGGCTACCTGCGCGACATCTCCGACCGCGTCGCCGCCGAGGAGGAGCTGCGCGCGTCGCGGGCGCGGATCGTCGCCGCGGCAGACGCCGCGCGGCGCCGGATCGAGCGCGACCTGCACGACGGCGCGCAGCAGCGCCTGGTCTCGCTCGGGCTGACGCTGCGGCTGGCGCGCGACCAGGCGGCCGAGGGGGAGGACGTCACCGAGCTGCTCGACGAGGCGCTCGAGGAGCTGACCGAGACGACCGCCGAGCTGCGCGAGCTGGCGCGCGCGGCATCCATCCCGCCGTCCTCACCGAGGGCGGCCTGGACCCGGCGATCGCGGCGCGCGTCCGCCGGTGCCCGGTCCCCGTGCACCGGACCGCCGAGGTCGGCCGCCGCCTCGATCCCGCGATCGAGGCGACCGCGTACTTCACGGTCGCCGAGGCGCTGACGAACGCCGCCAAGTACGCCGACGCGACCCGGATCGAGGTCGACGTGCGCTGCGAGGACGGGCTGCTCGGCGTCGAGATCCGCGACAACGGCCGCGGCGGCGCCGATCCTCGCAGGGCAGCGGCCTGTCGGGCATCGCCGACCGCGCCAGCGCGCTCGACGGCACGGTCGCCGTGACCACCGGCACCGGCCGCGGGACCACGATCAGGCTGGAGCTGCCGTGCGCGTCGTGATCGGTGAGGACTCGCTGCTGCTGCGGCAGGGCGCGATCCGGCTGCTCGAGCACGACGGGATGGAGGTGTGCGGGCAGGCCGGCGACCTCGAGGACCTGCTCCGCAAGGTCCGCGGCCACAAGCCCGACGTCGTCGTCACCGACATCCGGATGCCGCCGAACCACGTCGACGAGGGCCTGCAGGCGGCGGAGATCATCCGCAGCGAGCTGCCCGGCACGGGCGTGCTCGTGCTGAGCCAGTACGTCGAGCAGTCGTACGTCACGCGGCTGCTCGCCGGCGGCGCCGAGGGCGTCGGCTACCTGCTCAAGGACCGGGTCGCCGAGGGGCGCCGGTTCGCCGAGGCCGTCCGCCAGGTCGCGGGCGGCGGCTCGGTGCTCGACCCCGAGGTCGTGGCCGAGATGATGGGCCGCCGCGCCGAGGGCGACCCGCTGGAGGAGCTGACCGCCCGCGAGCGCGAGGTGCTGGCCCTCATGGCCGAGGGCCGCACCAACCGCGCCATCGCCGCCGAGCTGTACCTCTCCGAGCGCGCCGTCGAGCGGCACGTCACCGGCGTGTTCACGAAGCTCGGCCTCCAGTCGGACGGGCTGGAGCACCGCCGGGTGCTGGCGGTGCTCCGCTACCTCGAGGCTGCCGCCTAGCCCCGGCTAGGCGACCGTGACCTCCGGCGACAGGTAGACGTCCTGGATCGCATGCAGGAGGGCGATGCCCTCGTCCATCGGGCGCTGGAACGCCTTGCGCCCGGAGATGAGGCCCATGCCGCCCGCGCGCTTGTTGATGACCGCGGTGCGGACCGCCTCCTGCAGGTCGGTCTCGCCGGCCGACGCGCCGCCGGAGTTGATGAGCCCGGCCCGGCCCAGGTAGCAGTTGACGACCTGCCAGCGGGTCAGGTCGATCGGGTTGTCGGTCGTCAGCTTCTCGTAGACGAGCTTGTGGGTCTTGCCGTACGAGCCGCCGGCGGCCTGCGCCATCGCCTGGTAGCCGCCGTTGTTCTCCGGCAGCTTCTGCTTGATGATGTCCGCCTCGATCGTGACGCCGAGGTGGTTGGCCTGGCCGGTCAGGTCGGCCGCCAGGTGGTAGTCGGTGCCGTCCTGCTTGAACGACGAGTTGCGCAGGTAGCACCACAGCACGGTGAACATGCCGAGCCGGTGGGCCTCCTCGAAGGCCTGCGCGACCTCGACGATCTGGCGCGAGGACTGCTCGGAGCCGTAGTAGATCGTCGCCCCGACGCCGGCGGCGCCGAGCTCGTAGGCGCGCTGCACCGACGAGAACATGATCTGGTCGTACTCGTTCGGATACGTGAGGAGCTGGTTGTGGTTCAGCTTCACGATGAACGGGAACTTGTGCGCCCACTTGCGGCTGACCGCGCCGAGGACGCCGAGCGTCGACGCGAACGCGTTGCAGCCACCCTCGATCGCGAGCTTCACGAGGTTCTCGGGATCGAAGTAGATCGGGTTCGGCGCGAAGCTCGCGGCGCCCGAGTGCTCGATGCCCTGGTCGACCGGCAGGATCGAGACGTAGCCGGTCCCGGCGAGGCGCCCGGAGTTCAGGAGCCACTGCAGGTTGCGCAGGACGGTGGTGGGACGATCACTGTCCACGAAGACCCGGTCGATGAAGTCCGGGCCGGGCAGATGCAGGTTGTCCTTGGTGACGGTCTGGCACTGATGGCTCAGGAGGGTCTCGGCGTCGTCTCCGAGCAGCTCCTCCAGGCGCGAAGTCGTCATGTCGGCGGTGGTTGCCATGCTCTGGACGTTACCCGGGTACGCTCCCGCGCTGCGCATGCACGAGAACTTCACCTCGAAGGGCTTCACCCTCGGCATCGAGGAGGAGCTCATGATCTGCGACGGGGAGACCCTCGAGCTCTCCAACTCGATCGAGCGGCTCCTCGAGGACATCCCGAGCGGGGAGATCAAGCCCGAGCTCATGGAGTCCGTGCTCGAGATCTCGACGAACCCGTGCGCCGACACGCGCGAGGCGGGCGAGCAGCTCCGCACGCTGCGGCGCCACGTGTGCGAGGCGGCGCGGGGGAAGGGGCTGGCGATCGGCTCGGCCGGCACGCACCCGTTCGCGATGTGGGAGGACCAGCGCATCGTGCGGCGCCCGCGCTACCACGACCTCATCGACGCGCTGCGGTTCGTCGCCCGGCAGGAGCTCATCTTCGGCATGCACGTCCACGTCGGGATCGACGATCCCGACAAGGCGATCCACGTCGCCAACGGCATGCGCGTGCACGTTCCGATCCTGCTCGCGTTGTCAGCGAACAGCCCGTTCTGGCGTGCCGACTCGACCGGCCTGATGTCGACGCGGATGCCGATCTTCCGCGCGTTCCCGCGCGTCGGGATCCCGCCGGCGTACAAGGACTGGGAGGACTATGAGCGGCGGATCACGTTCATGGTCGAGTCCGGGGTGATGGAGGACTTCTCCTATCTCTGGTACGACGTCCGCCCGCACCCGAAGTTCGGGACGGTGGAGATCCGCGCGTGCGACTCGCAGACCCGCGTGGAGCACACGCTCGCGCTGGCCGCGCTCATCCAGGCGATGGTCAAGGAGCTGGCCGAGCACTACGAGTCCGGCGAGCCGCTGTCGGACTACCCGTGGGAGATGCTCGACGAGAACAAGTGGCTGGCGGCCCGGCACGGGCTCGACGGCTCGCTCGTCGACCTGCCGCGCAACGAGATGGTCCCGGCCCGCGACCTCGCCCGGCGCCTGCTCGACCGGCTGCGCGAGCACGCGCAGGACCTCGGCTCGGCCGACGATCTCGACGGCATCGAGGATCTCCTGGCGCGGGGGACGGGCGCCAAGCGCCAGCTCGTCGTCTACGAGGCCAACCGTGACCTGCACGAGGTGATGGCCGAGATCGTCGACGCGACGATTCCCGCCGACTGAGCGGGTCGTTGGGTCTACGATGGGGGGAGCCATGGCCTCCAGCCCCGAGCTCTTCGTCGTCTGCAAGAACTGCAGGTCGCAGGTCAGCCCGTACATCACGGAGTGCCCCTACTGCGGGCAGCGGCTGCGCAAGCGGGCGCCGAAGATCGAGCGCGGCGACGACGGCAGCCCGGGCGGCGCGCGCAAGCGCCGCGGCGGGGGCAGGCGACCGTCGCTGGGCCCGCTGCGTACCGGTGAGATCCCGGGCGTCCGGGGCGACGAGTTCGCCAAGCCGAAGGTCACGATCGCGCTCGTCGCGATCGGCGCGCTGTGGTGGCTGGCGACGATCCCGCTGCGCGACGACGGGGTGGCGCTCGTCCTCGATCCGCTCGGCGAGTGGTGGCAGGTGCTCACCGCGCCGTTCATCCAGACGAACGGTTGGTACCAGTTCGCGGCGCTCGGCGCGGTCGGCGTCTTCGGCTGGCTGCTCGAGCGGCGCCACGGCCCGATCCCGGTCCTGCTCGTGTGGCTGCTCTCCGCCTCGGGCGGCATGGCGATCACGAAGGCGGTGCTGGGACCGCCCGAGGAGGTCCTCGGCCTGCTCGACGGCCCGCTGGCGGTCGGCGCCAGCGGCGGCGCGCTCGGCCTGCTCTGCGCCTGGGCGGTGCCGATCCTGCTCGCCCGGCGGCGGCGCGGCGACATGGACGACGACGCCGACATGCTCGCGGCGGGCGTGATCTTCGTGCTGCTGGCCGCGATGCCGGCCGCGCGCGACGAGATCTCCGAGATCGCCACGGCGGCGGGCATCGTCATCGGGTCGCTGTGCGGCCTGGTCCTCGCGCGGCTGGCGCCGCGGGACTGACGGCCTGCCCGGCGCTCGCTGCCGCGGCGTCCGGCTTGCGTTGCGTGGGCCTGCGGCGGGTGGTCCGCGCCCGTCGTCGGTGGTGCCGGTCAGGCTCGCCCCGCGCGGGTGCCGGTGGTGCCGGGGTTCAGCGTGGTCCGAACGGCCGCCGGTGAGACGGTGGCAGAGCGGGCTCGCTTCGTGCTCGCCCCGGCCGGCGGGGTGGGCGCCGGCGCCGGTCCGGCCGGGTGTGTCGGCTCGTCTCGACAGAGCCGTCATGCGTCGACACACCCGGATCGGAGGCTGGTGGGTGTGTCGACTCGTTCCGACATGACCGTCATGCGTCGACACACCCGCACGGGGTGGCGCGGAGCCGCTCCACTCTGCATCGGGGTGGCGCGGAGCCGCTCCACTCCGCGCGCCGGGGCGGCGCCCGCCGCCGTGGGCGACGCTGCGCCGCCGGCGGATCTTTGGCGTTCGTGGTGCGCGGAGCGACCCATGAGTGCCAAAGATCCGGGGATCACGCGGACGCCGGCCGCCGGCGCGAACGCCCACCGGAGCGCGGCGCGACCGCGGGCCCTGCCACCGCGGCGATCACGCGGCTAGCCGCGGCAGCGCCGCTTCCAGTACGCGAACGTCACCGCGGCGAGCAGCGGCGCCCACAGCAGCAGCGGGCCGTAGCAGGCGAAGAACAGGATCGTCCAGCCGTCGCCGGAGAAGCTGCCGTCGAAGTCCCCGCCGGCGATGCCGATCGCGCCGTAGCCGATGATCAGGGCGACGAGGAGCGCGCCGGTGCTCGCGACCGCGACGACCGGGCGCGCCGGCACGCGCCTGCCGCCGATGAGCGGCATCCACCGCGGCGCGCGCTCGCCCCACGGCCGGACGAGGCCGATCGTCAGAAGCGCGACGCTCTCGACGAAGATCGACAGGCCGAAGATGTAGGGGATCTCCCAGCCGCTGACGGTGACGGGCTCGCCGTCGGCGACCATGCCCATCGAGAAGCCGAGCGCGAGGAAGATGCGCCACAGGCCCGAGGGCAGCGTGACGAGGGCGGTGAGGTGGGCGAGGCGGACGGCCCAGCGCGGGGGCGTGCGGCCGTCGTGCTCGATGCGGGTGGTGGCGGTGGTTGCGAACGTCGTCATGGCCTGTTCCATCGTGCGGAGCGGGAGGGCCCCGCACATCGGACCCAGGTCGCGACGTGGGTCCGACCTGGGTCGCGGCGTGTGCGGCGAGGTCGCGGGCGGCTCACCGTGCCGCCGGCGTCCGCCGCCGGCGCCAGTAGTCGAACGTCACCGCGGCATGCAGCGGCGCCCAGAGCAGGAGCGGCAGGTAGCAGACGCCGAACAGCACGGCCCAGGCCGGATCGGTGAACGCCGCGTCGAACCGGCCGGTGACGAACGCGAGCAGCGTGCCGGTCCAGATGTACTGGAGCGCGAGCGCCCCGAGCGCGGCGACCCCGACGACCGGGGCAGGCGGCACGCGCCTGCCGCCGATGAGCGGCATCCACCGCGGCGCGCGCTCGCTCCACGGCTTGACGAGGCCGACGGTCAGCAGCGCCGTCGCCTCCGCGACGAGCGACAGGCCGAGCACGTAGGCGATCTCCCAGCCGGTGGCGTGGAACGGCTCGCCGTCGTAGAGGACGCCCATCGAGGCGCCCCCGGCGATGCCGACGCGCCACAGGCCGGAGGGGAGCGTCACGAGCGGGGTGAGGTGCGCGGCGACGACCGCCCAGCGGGCGGGGGCGCGAGAGGGTGCGAAGGTCGTCATGGCGCGCCAGCCTGCGGCGATCGCCCGGCGCGCACATCGGCCGCAGGTCGCGACCCGGGTGCGACCCGGGTCGCGGGGTCAGCCCGCCGCGCGGACGAGCCCCGACTCGTAGGCGAGCACGACGAGCTGCACGCGGTCGCGCGCGCCGAGCTTCGCCAGCAGGCGGCCGACGTGGGTCTTGACGGTGGCCTCGGCGAGATGCAGCTCGGCGCCGATCTCGGCGTTCGACGCGCCGCGGGCGACGGCGAGCAGGACCGCGTGCTCGCGCTCGGTCAGCGTGTCCAGGCGGGGGTCCGGGCCGGGCGCGCCCGGCAGGCGGTCGGCGACGTGGGCGAGCAGGCGCCTCGTCGCGCTCGGCGCGATCACGGCGTCGCCCGAGGCGACCGCGCGGATCGCGCCGAGGAGCTCCTCGGGCTCGGCCCCCTTCAGCAGGAACCCGCTCGCGCCGGCCCGCAGCGCCGCGAAGACGTACTCGTCGAGGTCGAACGTCGTGAGCACGATGACCTTCGGCGCGCGGTCGCCGTCGCGCTCGATGAGGCGCTCGGTCGCCCCGACCCCGTCGAGCACCGGCATCCGCACGTCCATGAGCACGACGTCCGCGCTCGTGACCCCGAGGGCCTCGAGCGCCTCCCGGCCGTCGCCCGCCTCGCCGGCGACCTCGATGTCCGGCTGCGACTCGAGCACGAGGCGCAGGCCCGCGCGCACGAGCGCCTGGTCGTCGACGAGGAACACCCGGATCACGACGCGGCGCTCCCGGCCGGGATCCGCGCGCGCACCTCGAAGCCGCCCTCGGGGCGGGGTCCCGCGGTGAGCGTGCCGCCACGGGGCTCGACGCGGGCGCGCATGCCGGCGAGGCCGCGGCCGGTGCCGTCGGCGGACGGCTTGCCGTCGCCGGACCCGTCGTCGCGGACGACGAGCTCGACCTCGTCGCCCGCCCAGCGCAGCGCGACCGTCGCGTGCGTTCCGGTCCCCGCGTGCTTGAGCACGTTCGTCAGCGCCTCCTGGGCGACACGGTAGATCGTCAGGCTCGCGCCGGGGGCGAGCGGGCGCGGGCTGCCCTCCTCGGCCAGGTCGACGGTGAGACCGGCCTCACGCGTGCGCTCGACGAGCGCCCCGAGGTCCTCGGCGCCCGCCGCCGGGCGCAGCGGCGCCTCCTCACCCTCCTGGTCGCGCAGCGCGCCGACCGCGCGGCGCATCTCGGCGAGGGCGTCGCGGGCGGTCGCGGAGATCGTGTCGAGCACGCCCACCGCCGCTCCCGGGTCCGACCGTGCCGCATAGCGGCCGCCGTCGGCCTGGGCGACGACGACCGCGAGCGCGTGGCCGACGACGTCGTGCAGCTCGCGGGCGATCCGCTCACGCTCGAGCGCCGTGGCGAGCGCGGCCTGGTGCTCGAGCTCGGCCGCGAGCAGGCGGGCCCGGTCCTCGATCGCCGCGCGCTCGGTCAGCGCGACGCGCCGCCGGTCGCCGAGCACGATCGCCAGCGTGAGGTGCACGCAGAGCACGAGCCAGGCGAGGATGCCGGCCTCGACGAGGTCGTCGAAGTGCAGGGCGAACGGCACCGTGCCGGCGTACGCCACGGCCGCCCCGGCGACGGCCAGGCGCCGCGGCGCGTACGCGACGAGCGAGTAGAGCGCGACGAGCGCCGCCGCGTTCGCGGCGAGGAACTCGTCGACGAGCAGCAGCTCGAGCCCGCACGCGAGCATCACCGCCGCGAACGAGCCGACCGGGTACCGGCGCCGCAGCGCGAGCGGCGCGACGAGCAGGACGGTGCTCAGGACCGTCGCGAACGTGGCGGTGAACGCCTCGCCGAAGAGGGTGCTGAGCGCGAAGCCGCCGAGCACCGCGGCGAGCAGGGTGTCGGCGAGGACCGGGTGGCGATCGAACCCGCTGAGCGCACGCCGCAGCACGAGGCCAGCATAGGCTCGGCCGGGTCCTCCTGACGTCGCGCCCGCCGTCATCCCCGGGTCGCGCCCGCCGGCGCCCCTCCCGGTCCTCGCCGGGCGTCGTCACCGCACCGTGATCGTCCCCGCCTGTCCGTCGACCAGGCGCCCGACGACCGCGCCCGGGACCTCGCCGGCGCGGTCGGGCGGGAGCGCGACGAGCAGGCCGCCGGACGTCATCGCGTCGGCCAGCAGCCAGCGCTGGGGCGGCGCGACCGACCGCTCCCACGTCGTGAAGGTCTCCGCGTAGGCGCGGTTGCGCTTCGTCCCGCCGGCGATCGCGCGCTCGCCGACCGCCAGGAGCTTCGTGACGCCGTCGATCGCCGGGACGGCGCGGGCGTCGACCTCGGCGGCGACGCCGCTCGCGCGGGCGAGCTCGTGCAGGTGGCCGAGCAGCCCGAAGCCGGTCACGTCGGTCATCGCGTGGGCGCCGGCGGCGCGGGCGGCGGCCGCTGCGTCGCGGTTGAGCGTCGTCATCACCTCGACCCCGCGCGCGACGAGGTCGCCCTTGGCGATCCCGCGCTTGGCGGCGGTCGAGATCGCGCCCGCGCCGAGCGGCTTGGTCAGGACGAGCGCGTCGCCGGCGCGGCCGCCGGCGTTCGAGAGGATCTCGTCCGGGTGGACCGTGCCGGTGACCGCGAGCCCGTACTTCGGCTCGGCGTCGTCGATCGAATGGCCGCCGACGATCGCGCAGCCGGCGGCGGTCGCCACCTCCTGGCCGCCGCGCAGGATCTCGCGCAGGACGTCGCCGCCGAGCTTCTCGAGCGGGAACGCGACGAGGTTCAGCGCACTGACCGGCTCGCCGCCCATCGCGTAGACGTCCGACAGCGCGTTCGTCGCCGCGATCCGCCCGAAGTCGTACGGGTCGTCGACGATCGGGGTGAAGAAGTCGACCGTCTGGACGAGCGCCAGGTCGTCGCGCAGGCGGACGACGCCGGCGTCGTCGGCGGTGTCGAACCCGACGAGCACGTCGGGGCGGTCGGGCCTGGGAAGGCCGGCGACGAGCGGGTGGACGGCCTCGGCGGGGAGCTTGCATCCGCATCCCGCGCCGTGGGACAGGCTGGTGAGGGCGACGGCCATCTCGCTATGGTCGCAACCCCGTGGCCGAGGACCGCCCGACCTACACCGCCGAAGAGGTCGATCGCGCCGTCGAGGCGCTCAGCGACGCCGCGCGGTTCGTGCACGCCCAGGAGGTCGTGACGCACGCGGCGCCCGGGCTCCAGCGCGTGCTCGACGAGGCGCTCGACGCCGGCGGCTGGTTCGGCGCCGAGCACCACGAGCACATCGCCAAGGTCGCGCGGACCGCCGACGAGGAGGAGCGGCTCATCGCGCTCCGCACGCTCGTCGCCGAGGAGACGCGGCTGGGGATGCTCGTCGGCGTCGCGGTCGGGCTGGAGCTCGCCCACGAGCTGAGGCGCGGACGAGAGGAGCAGTCGGGGTGAACATCCAGTTCCTGGGCCATTCCTGTTTCGAGCTCACCGAGGGCGACACGCGGGTCCTCATCGACCCGTTCCTCACCGGCAACCCGAAGGCGCCGGTCGCCGCCGACGAGCTCGAGCCGACGCACATCCTGCTCACCCACGGGCACGCCGACCACTACGGCGACGTCGTCGACATCGCCCGCCGCACGGGCGCGGCGGTCGTCGCGATCCCCGAGATCGCGAGCGAGCTGCAGGGCGAGCTGGGCGAGGGCCACGAGATCCACAACCCGAACCTCGGCGGGACCGTGACGTTCGGCTGGGGATGGGTGAAGCTCGTCCAGGCGTGGCACACCGGCACGACGCCGAAGGGCACCGCGCACACGCCCGCCGGCCTGGTCGTCCACCTCGGCGGCAAGACGATCTACCACCTCGGCGACACGGCGCTGTTCAGCGACCTGCAGCTCATCGGCCACCGCGCGGGGCCGATCGACGTCGCGCTCATGTGCATCGGCGGCCACTTCACGATGGACCGCCACGACGCGGTCCTCGCCGCCGAGTTCGTCGGGGCGCGGCAGGTCATCCCGTGCCACTACGACACGTTCCCGCCGATCGAGACCGACGCCGCCGCGTTCAAGGAGGACGTCGAGCGCGCGACCACGTCCGAGGTCGTCATCCTCCAGCCAGGGGAGACCCACACGCCATGACCCACGCGATCGTGCTCATCGAGGCCGAGCGGGACGCGCTCGCGACGCTCGGCGGCCGCCTCGCCGACCTCGACGGCGTCGGCGCGGCCTACTCGGTCACCGGCGAATGGGACTTCGTCGCGGTGCTGAACCTGCGCCGCCACGAGGATCTCGCCGACGTCGTCACGCACGGCATCGCCAAGCTCGAGGGCGTCGTCAAGACGCAGACGATGGTCGCGTTCGAGGTGTTCTCGCGCCACGACCTCGAGTCGCTGTTCAGCGTCGGCGGCGAGTAGGACGGCCCTACACTGCCGGCGGTGCCCTCGCTGCCGGTCAAGCCCGAGCTCGGGCCGACGCTGCCCGAGCTCGTCGCCCCGTGGTGGCGCCGTGCCCCGCGCGTGCTGCGCATCGCCGTCGTCGCCGCGGCGGCGCTCGTCGTCGCGCTCGTCGCCCTGCGCCTGGCCGGCGGGCCGAGCGGCGACACCACGGTCGTCGTGGAGGAGCCGGTCGCGTTCAACCTGCGCTTCGGCGGCACGCTCGAGCGCGTCGACCCGGGCGAGGGCGAGATGCTCCGGCTCGAGTCGCGCCGCGAGGGCCGGCTCGACCAGTCGTTCACCGTCACGCCGCTCGAGCTGCCGGCCTATCGCGGCCTGCCGGTCGGCGCGCTGCCGGTGCAGGCCGAGGACCTCAAGCAGCGGCTCGCCGCCGAGCACCGCGACTTCGTGCTCGTCGAGGAGGGGCGGATGACGATCAACGAGCTGCCCGGCTACGAGGTCGTCTTCGCCGCCCGCGACGAGCAGGACCGGCGCGTCTACGGGCGCTGGATCATGATGCTGCCCGACGAGCCCGGCGCGCGCGAGGGCGTGACGCTGCAGCTCCTCGCGCGGTGGTCGTCGCGGGTGCCCAGCGCGCAGGTGCTCGGCGACCAGGGGCAGCTCAAGCTGCCGATGCGCTCGTTCCGGTTCGGCACCGAGACGCCCTGAACCCGCGCGATCCGCGGGGCGCCGATGAGTTTCGGCGCGATCCTCCGTCTGTGGGGAGACCAAGCTCCACAAGCACCCGACAGGAGGCGCACTTGTCCCGTCTGACGTTCATCAACCTGCCCGTCTCGGATCTCGAGGCCGCCCGCGCGTTCTTCGAGAAGCTCGGGTTCTCGTTCGATGACAAGTTCACCGACGAGACCGCGACGTGCATGATCATCAGCGAGCAGGCGTTCGCGATGCTCATCACGCGTGAGCGGTTCACCGAGTTCACGCAGCGGCCGGTCGCCGACAAGGGCACGACCGAGGTGATCGTCGCGATCTCCGCCGACAGCCGCGAGGCGGTCGACGAGCTCGCCGACACGGCGCTCGAGGCCGGCGCGACGAGCGCGGGCGACCCGGTCGACCACGGGTTCATGCGCTACCGCAGCTTCTACGACCTCGACGGCCACCAGTGGGAGGTCATGTGGATGGACCCGGCGGCCGCCGAGCAGGGCCCGCCGGACATGGCCGAGACGCCGACGCCGGCGGCGTAGCCCCCGCGAGCGCGGTCAGGCGATGCGGTCGCCCGGCTCGGCGCCCTCGCGGGGCTCGAGCAGGATGACCGTGTCGCCGCGCATCGCGCCGAGCACGAGCACCTCGGAGCGCACGGGGCCGATCTGGCGGGGCGGGAAGTTCACGACCGCGACGACCAGGCGGCCCTCGAGCTCCTCGCGGGGGTAGTTCGTGATCTGCGCGCTCGAGCGCTTGACGCCGATCTCCGGACCGAAGTCGATCCGGAGCTTCCACGCCGGCTTGCGGGCCTCGGGGAAGTCCTCGACCTCGACGACGCGCCCGACGCGCATGTCGACCTTCTGGAAGTCGTCGAACGTGATCTGCACGGCGGCAGACCGTACCGGGCCGCGGCCGGGGCCGGGGCTCAGCGCTCGCCGGGGCGCGGGGCCGGGCGCGGCAGCGGGACCGGGTCGGGCTCCGGGTCGGGCTCGGGCTCGCCGGCCGGCGGATCGGGCTCGGGCGCCGGCGCGGGGGGCGGCGTCGGCTTGGGCTGCGGCTCCGGCTGCGGCTGCGGCTGCGGCGGCGCCGGGGCGGGAGCCGGGGCCGGCTCGGGAACGGGCTGCGGCTGCGGCGGGGGCGGCTGGTGGGCCGCCGGGATCGCCGTGGGCTGCTCGGCCGGGGCGGGCGTGCCGCCGGTCCCCGGCTGGCCCGGCTGGTGGGCGGGCAGGACGACCGTGTCGACGCCCTGCTGCGTGCCGCCGTTCGGCATCGGCGGCAGCGGCGCGCCGCCGGTCTTCGCCGCGCGGCGCGCGGCGGCGTCGGCGTCCGTCTCGCCGGGCTTCAGGTCGGCGGTCTTCATGTCCGCGGTCTTCTCGTCGCCGCGCTCGTCCTCGCCGCCCTTCGCCTGCGCGCCCTTCGCCTCCGGCGCGTCGTCCTCGCGCTCGGTGTCGGGCGCGGACGTGCGCTGCGGCTCGCCGACGACGGCCGTCGCCGGGTCGGCCCCCGGGGCGGGCGGCGCGGGCTTCGGCGCCGCCTGGACCGGTGCGATCGCGGCGTGGGCGGGCGGGTGCTCGACCGGCCCCTGGGCGCGCTTGACCTCGACGGCGCCGACGCCGACGATCGCCGCGGCGGCCAGGCCGGCCGCGGCCTTCGAGGCGACGGTGCTCAGGCCCGCGCCGACCGCGCCGCCGGCGGCGGCGCCGCCCGCGGCGCCCGTGGCGGCGGCCCCGCCGGCGCTCGCCGTCGTGCCGAGGTGCGCGAGCAGGACCTTCTTGAACAGCAGGAGCGGCGCGACCGGCATGAGCGACGCGAGCGCCTTGTTCGTCGCCTTGAGCTCCTTGCGGAAGTTCGTGCAGCGGTCGCAGGTGCGCAGGTGGCGCCGGACCGGCGCGGAGGTGCGCTTCAGGCCCTCGGCGACCTCGCCGAGCTCGACGCGGACCTCCTCGCACGTCAGCTTGCGCGCCTCGGCCATCTCGGCGAGCGACACCCGCGCGCGCACGAGCAGCGACTTGACCGACGGGACCGTGGTCTCCATCGCCTCGGCGATCTGGTCGTAGGAGAGCGCGTCGATCTCGCGCAGCAGCAGCGCGGTGCGCTGGGTCTCGGGCAGCTCCTGGACGTCGCCGATGAGCGCGCGGAACTCCTCGCGCTTGTGGACCTTGTCGGCGGTGGTCTGGCCGCCCTCCGACAGGTGGACGTCCATCGAGTCGACGCCGATCGCCTGGTGGCGGCGCAGGTGGTTCAGCGACCGGTTGCGCGCGATCCGGTACAGCCACGGGCGCACGTTGATCGCCCGGTCGTCGGCGAGGATCGCGTTGAACGCGGCGGCGAAGACCTCCTGCAGGACGTCCTCGGCGTCCTCGCGCGACCCGAGCATGTGCCGGCAGAACGCCAGCAGCCGGGCCTGATAGCGCCCGACGAGGGCCTCGAACGCGGCATGGTTGCCCTTCCGCACGAGCGCGATCAGGCGCTCGTCGGACTGCAGCCGCAGGAGCGGTGTCGGGCCCCGCAGGGCGACGGGATGTCGAAGGGCAGAAGCTTCCACGCGCGTGTGGGGACTGGAACTCCCGACCGGGCCAGGAGTTGCGCGGTTGCGGGCGCAAAGGGGTTCGGCGCCCGCGCGTACGGTCCGGCCAAGCGTAGCCGCCGCCCGGAGCCGCCCACGTCAGTCGCATGACCTCTCCCACGCTCCGCCGCGGCGCGCGGAGACGGAAGAGCGGTCGGATAGCCTCGCCCTCCGACCGCCCGGGTAGTCCAATCGGCAGAGACAGCGGGCTTAAACCCCGCTCAGTGTGGGTTCGAATCCCACCCCGGGCACTGGCGGACACGGGGACTTGACGCGGGCTGCCGCGTCTTTCTAGCGTCGCGCCGTGAGACACAGCCTCGTCGTCGCAACTGTCACGCTCGCCGCGGCACTTGCGGCGGCGGCCGGTCCCGCACACGCAGCCGTGCGCTACGCGGCGCCGTCGGGGACCGACACGGGCGACTGCCTCGACGCGTCGGACCCGTGCACGATCCAGCGCGCGTTCAGTCAGGTCCAGGACGACGACGAGCTCGTCCTCGCGCCCGGGACGTACACCCACGCGGGCGAGCTGGGGACCGCCAGGACCGGCGTCGACGTCCACGGCGCGCCCGGCGGGCCGCGGCCGCTGCTCGAGCTCACCGCCTCCAGCGCCGGCGTGTGGGTGCCGGCGGGCGGGCGGCTCGCCGACGTGCGGATCAGCCTCACCGGGACGATGCCGCCCGGGGGAGGCGAGCCGATCGGCGTCTACGTCCGGCCCGGTGCGGTCGCCGAGCGCATCGAGGTCGCCGCGCGGAGCACGACCGCCGTGGCGGGGGCGTACGTCGACGGCGGGACGCTGCGCAACAGCATCGTGCACGCCGACGGCGAGCTGGTCACGACGGCGGTCCAGGCCTACGGCGCGTCGACCGTGCGCGGCGTGACCGCGATCGCCTCGGGCGGCTCGCTGCGGTCGGCCGCCCTGCTCGCGCGGGTCGCCTCCCCGACCGACGTCGACGTCGCGAACAGCATCCTCCGGGCGTACGGGGCGGGGTCGGACTACAGCGCCGACGCGGTGTTCCACGAGCTTCCCGTCCCGGGCGGCGTCGACCTGCGGGTGAAGCTGCGCCGGAGCAACGTGCGGACGATCGAGACCGTGGGCGGCGCCGCGACGCTCTCGGTCTCCGAGCTCCAGACCGCCGAGCCGCGCTTCGCCGACGCGGCGGCCGGCGACTTCCGCCAGGCGCCGGGCTCGCCCACGATCGATGCCGGGCTGCCGGCCTCCGACGCCACGTTCGGGACGACCGACGTGGACGGCGACGCGCGCACGGTCGGCGCCGCGCCCGACATCGGCGCGGACGAGTGGGTCCCGCCGCCGGCCGTGCCTGCGCCGCCGCCTGCGCCGGCCGGCGCCCCGGTGCCCGCACCCGCGCCGCAACCGGCGCCCTCGTTCGGCCTGCCGCCGGTGATGCGCGCGTTGAGCGTGGCGCGCGACCAGCGCGGCCGCGTTCGCGGCACGCTGCGCACCGGCCTGCCGGACACGCGCCTGACGTTCCGGCTGACGGTCCGCTCGCGCGGGCGCACGATCACGATCGGGCGCCTCACCCGCACCGTCCGCCGCGCGGGCCGCGTCCGCTTCACCGTGAGCCTCACGCGGGCGGGCAAGCGCCGGCTGCGGCGCGCGAGGCGCCTGGGCGCGACGCTCCGCGTGACCGCCAGGGCGCCGGGCCGCTCCGCGATCAGCCGCACGACGCGGGTCCGCCTGCGGCGCTGACCGGACGCCGGGGTTCAGCCCGGAATCCGGGGTAGGCATACTCCGTGGGTGTGAGCGACAGGATCATCGGCGTCGATGTCGGCGGGACGAAGGTCGCCGCTGCGGCGCTGGAGTGCGGAGAGCTGTCAGAGCCCGTCGTCGTCGCCACCGAGACCCGCTCCACCGAGCTGTTCCTCGACCAGATCGAGGAGATCGTCCGCACGGTCGGCGGCGGTGCAGCGGTCGGCCTCGCGGTGCCCAGCGTCATCGACACCGCCACCGGGACGGCGCGCTTCAGCGTCAACATCCCGCTCGCGGGCGTCCCGCTGCGGTCCGTGCTCGGCGAGCGGCTCGGCGTCCCGGTGTACGTCGACAACGACGCCACCTGCGCCGCGATGGCCGAGGCGCACAGCGACCCCGGGACCATCCCCGACGTGCTCGTCATGGTCACGCTGGGGACCGGCGTCGGGGGCGGCGTCGTCCTCCGCGGCCGGCCGTTCCGCGGCGCGACCGGCGCCGCGGCGGAGATCGGCCACATCATCGTCGCCGCGGACCTCACCGGGGGCGCGCCGCCCGCTCCGCCCGACTGGCCGCACCCCGACTCGCTCGAGGGGTGGGCCAACGGCGACGCGCTCACCGCCCTGGCCCGGGCGAAGGGCCTGACCGACGGCAAGGCCGCCGTCGCCGCCGCGCAGGAGGGGCGCCCGGAGGGCGTCGAGGTCCTGCGGATCTACGCCGAGCGCGTCGGCGTGGGTATCGCCAACCTCATGAACATCTTCGATCCGGACGAGGTCGTGCTCGGCGGCGGGGTCAGCGCCGCGGGCGAGCTCGTCCGCGGGCCCGCCGAGGAGGTGGCGCGCCGGCTGACGCTCCCGGGTGTCGGCACGCGCACCCGCATCCGGCTGGCCCGGTTCGGCAACGACGCCGGCGTGCGCGGCGCCGCCCACATGGCGGCGATGGAGTTCGCAGCCGACGTTGAAAGGAGCGCAGACACCCGATGAGCAGCCCCGCCGTCAATGTCAACCCCCGCCTCGCGGCGCTGCTGGAGGCGGGCGTCAGCCCGTGGCTCGATCTCCTGCGCCGATCGCTCATCGAGAGCGGCGAGCTGCAGCGGATGATCGACGAGGAGTCGCTACGCGGCGCGACCTCGAACCCCGCGATCTTCGAGAAGGCGATCCTCGGCTCCGACGACTACGACGAGCAGCTCGAGCAGCTCGCGCGCGACGGCGCCGACGGGCGCGAGACGTACCGCGCGATGGTCGTCCGCGACGTGCAGGCCGCCTGCGACGTGTTCCGCCCGGTCTGGGAGCAGAGCGACCACCAGGACGGGTACGTCTCGCTCGAGGTCGAGCCCGACCTCGCCGACGACACCGAGGGCACGATCACCGCCGCCCGGTACTACTGGGAGCGCGTCGACCGCCCGAACCTCATGATCAAGATCCCGGGCACGCCGGAGGGCGTCCCGGCGATCGAGCAGGCCACCTACGAGGGCATCAACGTCAACGTCACGCTGCTGTTCTCGGTCGACGCCTACCGCGAGATCGCGAACGCGTACATCCGCGGGATGGAGCGCCGCAAGGCCGAGGGCAAGAGCATGGACGTCCACTCGGTCGCCTCGTTCTTCGTCAGCCGCGTCGACACCGAGGTCGACAAGCGCCTGGACAAGCTCGGCCGCGAGGACCTCAAGGGCCTGGCGGGCCTCGCGAACGCGCGGGCCGCCTACCGGCTGTTCCTCGACGAGCTCAAGCCGCGGATGGAGGAGATCGGCGCGCCGCTCCAGCGCCCGCTGTGGGCGTCGACCGGCGTCAAGGACCCGCGGTACCCGGACACGCTCTACGTCGACGGGCTCATCGCGCCCGACACGGTGAACACGATGCCGCCCGACACGATGCGCGCGGTCGGCGACCACGGCGTGATCGACGGCAACACGGCCGAGCTCGACCCGACCGAGGACCTGCGCCGCCTCGAGGAGGCCGGCATCGACCTGAAGGACGTCACCGACCAGCTCCTGGTCGAGGGCGTCGCGAAGTTCGTCACGCCGATGATCAAGCTCATGGCGGGCATCGAGTCCAAGCGCGAGGCGATCGTCACGCATCGCCCGCGCTCGTTCGAGTCGAGCCTGCCCGACGACCTCGAGCAGGCCGTCCGCGAGCGGATCGAGCGCGCCCGCTCCGAGGACGTCGCGCGCCGCGTCTGGTCGAAGGACCCGGCGCTGTGGGGCGGCGACGACGCCACGCCCGAGCTCAAGGACCGCCTCGGCTGGCTGACGATCGCCGAGCGCATGGCCGAGGAGCTCGACGACCTGCGCCGGTTCGCGTCCGAGGTGCGCGGCGCCGGGATCACCCACGCGCTGCTGCTCGGCATGGGCGGCTCGAGCCTGGCACCCGAGGTCTTCCGGCGGTCGTTCCCCAAGGGTGAGGGCGGCCTGGAGCTGCACGTCCTCGACTCCACGCACCCCGCCGCGGTGCGCGAGGCCGAGCAGGCCGTCGACCTCGACCGCACGCTGTTCATCGTCTCGAGCAAGTCCGGCGGGACGATCGAGACGCTCAGCCACTTCCGGTACTTCTGGGAGCGCACCGGCGGGGCCGGCGACCGGTTCGTCGCGATCACCGACCCCGGCTCCCCGCTCGCGCAGCTCGCGTCCGAGCGCGGCTTCCGGCGCGTGTTCGAGGCCGACCCGGAGATCGGCGGGCGCTACAGCGCGCTCAGCCACTTCGGGATCGTCCCGGCGGTGCTGCTCGGCGCCGACGTCGAGGCGCTGCTCGACGGCGCCCAGGTCGCCGCGCAGGGCTGCCGGCCCGACGACCCGGGCGAGCACAACAGCGGGCTGTGGCTCGGCGCGACGCTCGGAGAGCTGGCCCTCCGCGGGCGCGACAAGCTCACGTTCGTCGTCGACGACCCCGAGATCGCGACGGTCGGCCTGTGGCTCGAGCAGCTCGTCGCCGAGTCCACCGGCAAGCACGGCCGCGGGATCCTGCCCGTCGCCGGCGAGCTGCTCGGCGCGCCCGAGCAGTACGGCGACGACCGCGTCTTCGTGCACCTGCGCGGCGACGACGCGAAGCTCGTCGAGGAGGTGACCGGCCTCGGCCACGGCGGCCACGCGGTCCTCACGATCCCGACGCACGGCGCGAAGGACCTCGGCCGGATCTTCTTCTTCGCCGAGTTCGCCACCGCGGTCGCCGGGTGGGCGCTCGAGCTCAACCCGTTCGACCAGCCCAACGTCCAGGAGGCGAAGGACAACACGAAGAAGGTGCTCGAGGGCGGGGCGACCGGCGACATCCCGCTCGGCGGCCTGGACGAGCTGCTTGCCGCCGCGGCGCCGCCGAAGTACGTCGCGTTCATGGCCTACGTGCCGCCGAGCGCCGACGTCGACGCGCGCGCCGAGGCGCTGCGCCGGCGGGTGCGCGACGACACGCGGGCGACGACGACGTTCGGGTACGGGCCGCGGTTCCTGCACTCCACCGGCCAGTTCCACAAGGGCGGGCCGGCGACGGGGCTGTTCGTGCAGATCGTCGACGACACGGGGGAGGACATCCCGGTGCCCGAGAGCGACTTCACGTTCGGGCAGCTCATCCGCGCCCAGGCCGACGGCGACTTCGAGACGCTGCGCGCCCACGACCTGCCCGTCGTCCGCATCCCGCTCGCCGAGCTGTAGCGATGGCCCAGATCGGCTTCGTCGGCCTCGGCCGGATGGGCGGCAACATGGTCGCCCGGATCCGGCGCGACTCCGACCACGACGTCGTCGCGTTCGACTTCAGCGAGGCGGCGGTCCGGGCCGCCGAGGGGCACGGCGCGATCGGCGCCGCGGGGCTGGAGGAGCTCGTCGCCAAGCTCGACGCGCCGCGGATCGTGTGGGTCATGGTCCCCGCCGGCGACCCGACCCAGCAGACGATCGACGCGCTCGCCGAGCTGCTCGACCGCGACGACACGATCGTCGACGGCGGCAACACGAAGTGGACCGACGACAAGCGCCGCGCCGAGCAGCTCGCCGCCCACGGCATCCACTACGTCGACGTCGGCACGAGCGGCGGCGTCTGGGGGCTCGACGTCGGCTACTGCATGATGGTCGGCGGGCCCGACGAGGCGGTCGCGCGGCTCGCGCCGTTCCTCGACGTGCTCGCCCCGCCGCCCGATCCCGAGCACGGCCCCGGCTGGCAGCACGTCGGCCCGGCCGGCGCCGGCCACTACGTGAAGATGGTCCACAACGGGATCGAGTACGGGATGATGCAGGCGTACGCCGAGGGCTTCGACCTGTTCGACAAGTCCGAGTACGACCTCGACAAGGCGAAGATCGCCCACCTGTGGATGCAGGGCTCGGTCGTCCGGTCGTGGCTGTGCGAGCTCGCCGCGCGCGCGTTCGAGCAGGAGGGCAACGACCTCGCGAACCTCGACCCGTACACCGCCGACTCGGGCGAGGGCCGGTGGACGATCGAGGACGCGATCGACAAGGACGTGCCGACGCCGGTCATCACCGCGAGCCTGTACGCGCGGTTCTACAGCCGCTCGAACGGCGACTTCACCCACCGCATGCTGGCCGCGCTGCGCGCGCAGTTCGGCGGGCACGCGGTCCGCACGAAGGCCTGACACCGAGCCCGTGACCGCGACCACCGCAGAGAACCCGCTCACCGAGGGTCTCGAGCGGCTCCCGGTCAGCCCGACGACGCTGGTCATCTTCGGCGCGACCGGCGACCTGGCGAGGCGCAAGCTCCTGCCGGCGATCTACAACCTCGCCCACGAGGGCGCGCTGCCCGGGCGCTTCAACCTCATCGGCTCCTCGCGCGGCGACCTGAGCGACGACGACTTCCGCCGCGTGGCGATCGAGTCGATCGAGCGCTTCAGCCGCCGCACGCCCGACCCGGCGGTGCTCGACCGGCTGCTGTGCGACGTGCGGTACGTCTCCGGCAGCTTCGACGACCCCTCGCTGTACCGGCGGCTCGACGAGGCGTGCGCCGCGTTCGACGACGAGGCCGGGCTGCGGCTCAACCGGTGCTTCTACCTGTCGACCGCGCCGTCGTTCTTCCCGGTGATCGTCGAGGCGCTCGGCGAGCACGGCCTGGACCGCCTCGACGACGCCGAGGTGCGCGTCGTGGTCGAGAAGCCGATCGGCACGAACCTCGAGGAGGCGCGCGAGCTCAACCGCCGGATGCTCGCGGTGCTCGACGAGCACCAGATCTTCCGGATCGATCACTACCTCGGCAAGGAGACCGTCCAGAACATCATGGCGTTCCGGTTCGCCAACGGGATGTTCGAGCCGGTCTGGAACCGCAACTACGTCGACTTCATCGAGATCACCGCGGCCGAGGACATCGGCGTCGGCTCGCGCGCCGGCTACTACGACACGTCCGGCGCGCTGCGCGACCTGGTCCAGAACCACATGCTCCAGCTCCTGGCGAACATCTGCATGGAACCGCCGGTGAACTTCACCGCCGACGAGGTCCGCGACGAGAAGGTCAAGGTCCTGCACGCCGTGAAGATCCCGCGTGAGGAGAAGGTCAAGGACATGAGCGTCCGCGCCCGGTACACGGCGGGCAACGTCGGCGGCGAGGACGTGCCCGGCTACCTGGACGAGCCCAACGTGCCGGCCGGCTCGACGACCGAGACGTACGTCGCGCTGCGCCTGGAGGTCGACAACTGGCGGTGGGCGGGGGTGCCGATCTATCTGCGCACCGGCAAGCGCCTGGCGCGCAAGGTCACCGAGATCGCGGTGACGCTCAAGCCCGTCCCGCACCTGGGGTTCTCGCAGGACGGCTCGCTCGGCGTGCGGCCGAACACGCTCGTGCTCACGCTCCAGCCGAACGAGGGCGTGTCGCTGCAGCTCGGCGCGAAGATCCCGGGCACGCGGATGCGCATCCGGCCGGTGAACATGGAGTTCCAGTACGGCACGACGTTCCTGTCCGAGTCGCCCGAGGCGTACGAGCGGCTCATCATGGACGCGATGCGCGGCGACGCGACGCTGTTCACGCGCGACGACGAGGTCGAGGCGCAGTGGCAGATCTGCGATCCGATCCTGCGGGCGTGGGCCGACTCCGGGCAGCCGCCGGTCAGCGAGTACGAGGCCGGCGACCAGGGCCCCGACGACGCCGACCGGATCAGGTGGCCGCGGCATGGCAGTTGGCGAGCGATCTGACGCGGTCTGGAGCGCGTCGGACACGTCGCCGGCCGAGGTGGAGGCGGCGATCCGGCGGCTCGTCGTCGAGCGCCACCAGGAGAACGCGGGCTACGTCCCGGCGCGGGCGCTCAACATGGTCTGCGTCGTCGACCGCCAGTGGAGCGGCGAGGTCGCCAACCGGCTGCGGCGCGTCGGCCGGTACCACGCGTCGCGCACGGTCGTGTGCGCGATCGAGCCGCGGCGCCGGACGATCGACGCGGTCGCGTCGGTCGCGTCGGACACCGAGCCCGAGCGCGGGGAGTTCGCGCTGCTGCGCGAGACGATCGTCATCACGATCGGCGAGCGCCACGTCCCCGCGCTGGACACGATCGTCGCGCCGCTCGTCGTCAGCGACCTGTCGACCGTGCTGTGGTCGCCGCACGGCCATCCCGAGGCGGTCGACGCGCTCCTGCCGCTGACGCAGTCGGTCCTCTACGACTCGGTCGACGACCCCGACCCGCGCGCCGCCCTGCACCGCGCGTGCGACCTGGCCGACCGCACGTACCTCGTCGACCTCGCGTGGCTGCGCACGACCCCGTGGCGCGAGCGCGTCGCCGCGTACTTCGACCCGCCCCAGGTCCGCCGCCTGCTCGGCGCGATCAGCGCCGTGACCGTGCGCCACAACCCCGGCTCGGAGGTGCCGGCGCTGCTCACGCTCGGGTGGCTGTCGGCGCAGCTCGGCTGGCGGCCGGGAGGCCTGGTCCGCCACGACGGCGGCTACGCCGGGACGGCGCGGGCCAGGCGCCAGGACGTGACGGTCCGCATGCAGGAGGTCCACCAGGGCGTCCCCGGCCTCGAGGCCGTCGAGATCGAGACCGCCGACGGCGCGAGCTTCTCGCTGGCCCGCGGCCCCGGCGGGCTGACCGCGCGCCGGGTCGCGCCCGACGGGCAGGAGCGGACGTGGACCGTGCTCGGCGCGTCGCGCGGCGAGGGCGGGATCCTCGGCGAGGGGATCCGCCAGGCGCTCCTGCGCGACCCGACCTACCCGCGGGCGCTGCGGTGCGCAAAGGTGTTCGCCCGATGACGAAGCTCACGGTCGTACCGGACCCGGAGGCCGTCGCGCGGCGCACCGCCGAACGGCTCGCCGAGGAGATCGCCGCCGCGCAGGCGCGCGGGTCGTCCGCCGTCCACGTCGCGCTCGCGGGCGGCTCGTCGCCGCAGCGCGCCAACGAGGTGCTCGCCGGCATGGACGTCGACTGGTCGGGCGTGCACCTGTGGCTCAGCGACGAGCGGTGCGTGCCGGCCGACCACGAGGACGCCAACCAGCTCATGGTCGTGCGGAGCCTCGTCGAGCGCATCGAGGGGCCGGTGCGGCCGGTGCTGCACGGCGTCCGTGGGGAGCTCGAGCCCGAGGACGCCGCCTGGCTGTACGGCCTCGAGATCGTGCGCGAGGTCGGCGAGGAGCCGGTGTTCGACGTCGTCCAGCTCGGGCTCGGGCCCGACGGGCACACCGCGTCGCTGTTCCCCGGTCACGACGAGGCGTACGCCGCCGAGGCGCCGGTCATCGCGGTGCGCACCTCGCCCAAGCCGCCGCCCAGGCGCGTCACGTTCACGCTCCCGCTCATCGCGCGGGCGCGCTACACGCAGCTCGTCGTCGCCGGCGCCGGCAAGCGCGAGGCGCTCGCCGGGGTGCGCTCCAGCGACCAGCGGCTGCCGCCGGGGCGGCTGGGCGACGGGCTCGACGAGATCATCTGCGACGAGGCCGCCGCCGGCCGGGCGTGACGCGCGAGCTCGTCCTCATCCGCCACGCGGAGACCGCGTGGTCGCTGGCCGGGCGGCACACGGGCCGCAGCGACCTGTCGCTCGTCGACGCCGGCCGCGAGCGGGCGCGGGCGCTCGCGCCGTCGCTCGGTGCGCGCACGTTCGCGCAGGTGCGCGTCAGCCCGCTCGCACGCGCGGTCGAGACCGCGCGGCTCGCGGGCGTCGCCGACGGCGACGCCGTGCTCGACCCCGACCTCGTCGAGTGGGACTACGGCGACTACGAGGGGCGCACCGCGATCGACGTCCGCCGCGAGCGTCCCGGCTGGGTGCTGTGGCGCGACGGCGCGCCCGGCGGCGAGTCCCCGGCCGAGGTCGCCGCCCGGGCCGACCGGGTCATCGAGCGCGTGCTCGCGTGCGACGGCGACGTCGCGCTCGTCGCGCACGGCCACCTGCTGCGGATGATCGCGGTGCGGTGGCTCGAGCTGCCGCTCGAGGCCGGCGCGCGCCTGCCCCTGCCGCCGGCGCGCGTGTGCGTGCTCGGCTTCCAGCGCTCGACGCGCGTGCTGCAGACGTGGGCGGCCGAGGCCGTCCCGCCCCGGTTCACCTGAAACCGGTCGGCGCCATCGCCAGGCGGTCCGAACCGCGGCGGGCGTCGTTTCGACAGCCGGTCCAAAGTTGCGCGTGCACCATTGATGAACGGGCCGGCGGCGCGTAGAACCTCGCGCGCTCTACCCCCTCTCGACGGAAGGACACCGTCTCATGACAGACCATCCGGGCTGCGCGCCACCGGGCGCGCAGACGGTCCCCGCACGGCTCGTGGCGGCGGGGATCGCACTGATGCTCCTGCTCGCGCTCGCGCTCGCCGCCCCGGCCAGGGCGGACGACGCGGGCGTGCCCGACCCGCTCGCGTACGGGCCGCACAGCGTCGACCGCATCGACTACCGGGCGGGCACGGTCCTGCTCACGCATCCGACGACCGGCGAGACGATCTCCGCGCCGATGCGGGGAGCGATCAGCTACCCGACCACCACGACCGAGCCGGGCAAGGTCATCGTCTTCGTGCACGGCCGCCACTCGGTCTGCATCGGCTCGCCCCCGCCGGGCGAGTACTTCTGCGAGGACGAGGAGGACCCGGACGGGACCCCGACGTCGTCGACGATCCGCAGCTACGGCGGCTACGACTACCTCGCGCGCAACCTCGCCTCGCACGGCTACGTCGTGATGAGCATCGAGGCGAACACCTCGAACTTCGACAACAACTGGAAGCACCCCGACGACCGGTTCGCCTCGACGAGCTGCGGCGGCTGGTGCGACGGCGGCGCCGGCGCACGCGCGCAGATCATCGACGCGTCGCTCAACCTGCTGTGGCGCTGGAACAAGGCCGCCGGCCCGTACGTCGAGGGGCGGCCGCAGCACACGGTCGGGACGAAGCTCGTGGGCAAGATCGACTTCGCCGACGGCATCGGCCTCATGGGCCACTCGCGCGGCGGCGACGCGGTCACCGACTACATCGCCTACAACCGCAACAAGACCGGCGGGCAGCGGCGGTTCGTGCTCGACGCGGTGATCGCGCTCGCGCCGGTGAACTACACGCGCTTCAAGACGCCGTACGGCACGAACTACGCGGTGATCCTGCCCGCGTGCGACGGCGACGTGTCGACGCTGCAGGGCGGCCGGTTCTTCGAGAACGCCAAGTACGCCGTCGGCGGTGACGGCTTCGCGAAGGTGCAGTGGTACGTCCAGGGGGCGAACCACAACTTCTTCAACACCGTCTGGACCGACGACGACTCGAGCACCACGACCGACCCGGCGTGCGCCCGGTCGCAGCCGACCACCGCGCGGCTGACGCCCGGCGACCAGCGGCGGGTCGGGCAGGCACTCATGAACGGCTTCCTGCGCCGGTTCGTCGGCGACGAGGAGGCGTTCGACCCGCTCATCACCGGTGAGGTGACGCTGCCCGAGTCGGCGGCGCCGCTCAGGAGCGGCAAGGGCACCGCCCAGACGGTGAAGACGAGCTACGTCGGCCCGGCGACGCGGCGCCTGGACGTGCTGCGGCCCGAGCCGATGCCCGACACCGGCGATCCGTTCCCGGCCGGCGACCTGACCCAGCTGACGACGGCGGCGACCGGCGGCGCGATGGAGACGAGCGGGTTCGACAAGTTCACGATCTGCCAGCCGCAGGACGTCGTGTTCCGCCAGGGACCGACGCTTCCGGTGGCCGACGGGTACGAGATCTGCCCGCGCAGCCAGAACGCCAACGGGTCGTTCACCAGCCGCAACCGGTCGATCGGCACCCAGTACACGCTGGAGTGGAGCGGGCCGGCGACGCTGACCGCCGGGCTCGCGCCGGACGGCGAGCCGGTCGACGTGTCGGGCTTCGGCGCGCTGCACCTGCGCACGTCGGTCAACCGCTGGGACCCGAAGAACCCGCAGGGCGACGGCTACACGCCGACCGCCGCCACGCAGGACTTCACGGTCACGCTCGTCGACGCCGGCGGGCGCCGGGCGAGCACCGCGGCGGCGGGCTGGACGACGTCGCTGCAGCCGTCGATCGGCAACCAGCTCCACGTCGTGCTCAACGGCATCCGGATCCCGCTCACGGCGTTCGGCGGCGTGGACCTCGAGCGCATCACGGCGGTCGAGCTGGGCTTCGGCACGCGGACGCCGTCGGGCTCGATCCAGCTCGCCGACGTCATGTTCCAGGAGGCCGCGCGGCCGGTCGCGCCGACGCCGCCGGGGCCGGATCGCCGGCCGCCGGCCGCGGAGCCGCCGTCGGTCCCGCCGGGTCCGGTGATCTCGGCGCCGGTGGCCTCGACCGCCGCGTCGGCGTCCGGCGGTGCGTGCACCGACCGGACCGCCCCGACGGTGATGCTCGGGCGGATGGCGATGAGCCGCGGCCGGATCGTGCTGCGCGGAGCGGCGGCCGACAGCGGCTGCCCGGGCGCCCGCGGCGCGGCGGCCGGTGGCGTGGGCGGCACGTTCGTGACGATCTACCGCAAGGCGGGCACCCGCTGCCGGTACGTCACGAAGAACGGCCGGCTGCGCCGGGCCGCGTCGTGCTCGACCCCGCTCGGGATGCTCGCCAAGGGCCGCGGGCAGTGGTCGCTGACGATCGCCGCCAAGCGCCTGCCGAAGGGCACGTACCTCGTGCGCGTCACGACGTTCGACCGCGCGGGGAACGCCAAGCGGCTCAAGCTCCGCACCCTGAGGGTGCGGTAGGTGGGGGCCGGGGTGGGGCGCGCTGTTCCGGCGCGCCCCACCCCGCCTGTCAGCCGATCGCCCGGAGCGCCGCGGTCGTCGCCGCCCCCGCGACGACCACGACGAGGAACGGGGCGCGCAGCCAGGCCGCGGCGATCGCCGCGGCCAGGCCCGCGACGCGCACGTCGACCGCGAGGGCCCTCCCGGTCGCGAACGTCTGCACGGCGATGAGGCCGGCGAGCAGCGCGACCGGCAGCACCGCCGCGGCCCGGACGACGCGCGGGTCCTCGAGGAGGCGATGGGGGACGACGAACCCGCTGACCTTGAGCAGGTAGCAGGCGGCGCACCCGACGAGCACGGCGGTCCACATCAGCGCCGCCTCCGATCGCGCCCGAGGGCGATCGCGACCGCGACGAGCGCGCCCACCATGACCGGCGCGCCCGTCGGCAGGAGCGGCACCACGCAGAGCGCGACCGCGGCCGCGACGAGCGCCGCGGCCCGGGTCGTGCGGTCGCGCGCCTGCGGCCACAGCAGCGCGACGAACGCGGCGGTCGCCGCCACGTCGAGGCCGTACGTCTCCGGGTCGCCGAGCGCCTGGCCGCCGAGCGCGCCGGCGAGCGTCCCGAGGTTCCAGCACGCGAAGATCGACAGGCCGGTCGCGAAGAACGCGAAGCGGCCCTGCGGAGGGTCGCCGTCGCGCGCGACCGCCATCGCGGTCGACTCGTCGATGACGAGATGCGCCGACAGCGCGCGCCGCATGCCACGGACCGCGAGCAGCGGCGCCATCCGCAGCGCGTACAGCGCGTTGCGCGAGCCGACGAGCGCGGCGGTCGCCGCGGCCGACAGCGCGCTGCCGCCGTTGGCGAGCACGCCGACGAGCGCGAACTGCGACGCGCCGGTGAACATGAGCAGCGACAGCAGGCAGGTCTGCAGGACGCTGAGCCCGGTCGTGACGCCCAGCGCGCCGAACGAGATCGCGTAGCCGCCGGTCGTCAGCCCGATGGCGAGCGCGTCGCGCAGGATGCCGCGCCGCTCTCGCCTGACCGCCTCGTCGCGCACGGGTCGAGGGTAGGAGCGCCCGTAGACTCGGCGCATGGCGGCAGCGACGGTCATCCCACCCGGCGGCGGCGAGGTCGTCGGCGACTCGCCCGATCGGCGCGTCGAGATCCTGAGCGACACCCCGGGCCTGGCGGTGACCTGGTCGCGGTTCGGGCCGGGACGCGACGGCGCGGACCTGCACGTGCACCGCGAGCACACCGATTTCTTCTACGTGCTCGACGGCGAGCTGACGATCCGGCTCGGCCACGAGGGCCGCGAGGTCCCGCTCCCCGCGGGGACGCTCGTCCGCGTGCCGCCGATGGTCGTGCACGGCTTCCGCAACGCGTCGGGCTCCGAGGTCCGCTACCTGAACCTCCATGCGCCCGGTGTCCGCTTCCCGGACTACCTGCGCTCGATCCGCGACGGCAGCCCGATCACCTACGACCAGTTCGACCCGCCCGCCGGCGGCACCCATCCGCCGTCCGACGCCCAGGTCGGCGAGGTGGTGTCGCAGAGCTCGGAGCGCGGCGCGGCCGTGAAGGTCCTCGCGGCGATCCCGGCGCTGGAGGTCAGCGAGGTCACCGTCTCCGGTGACGGCTGGGAGCCGCCGCCGGCCGGCGACGGGGTCGCCACCGCGCTGTACGTGCTCGACGGCGATGCGGTGATCACCACCGGCGGCGGCACGGTCCAGGCGCCGCGCGGGGCCTGGGTGCAGGTGGCTCCGGGGGCGGCGTGGTCGCTGGCGTGCCCCGCTCCTGTGCGCGTGTTCGTCACCCGCGCCGCCGCCTGAGCGGTTCCGTGCGTCCGGCAGGAGCAGTCCGGACGGCCGGTAGTGTCCCGCCATGCGAACCCAGGTCGTCGTGCTCGCCCTGCTCGTCCTCGCGGTCGCCGCCCCGCCCGCGAGCGCGGGCACGAGCATCACGGTCGTTCCCGGCAACGTGACCGTCGACCAATGCCGGCGCGCCGACGGGACTCGGCTCGCAGATGGGCGCCGACCTCATCTCGGATCGGCTGACGATCGGCAGCGCCGCTGGACGCGGACGTTCAGGCTCTGCGCGCCCCGGCGCGGGTAGGCTCCGGCGATGCGCGGCGGATACGTCCACCATCCCGACTGGCCCGTCCGCGGCCCGCTCGACCGCGTGCTGCCGTTCGAGGACACCGGGTGGGACCTGCACCTCGTGTTCACCGACGACGGCCTGTACGCCCCGGCGCTCGCCCGGTTCCCGGACGGGCCGGGGCCGCATCCGGCGGTGATCTGCCTGCACCCGGGCTCCGGCGGGCTCGGGCTGCCGTTCCTCGCCGACCACGTGCGTGAGCAGGCGTCGCTGCTCGAGCGGCTGCTCGGCGAGGGGCTCGGCGTCGTCGTCGCCGAGGGGCGCGCCGAGCAGGAGGACGCCTACGGGCGCCCGGACGCCGGCGTGCTCGACCACGACGACGTCGTCGCGGTGTTCCGCCACGTCGCCGCCCTGCCCGAGGTCGACGACGGCCGGGTCGCGTTCCTCGGCGTCAGCCACGGCGGCGAGCTGCAGCTCAAGGCGACGGCGGCGATGGGCGGTGGCCCGGCGGCGCTCGTCCCGGCCGAGCCGGCGGTGATCGAGCTGCTCGGCCTGAGGTACCCGGGCGCCCGCGTCGAGGCCGAGCTGCAGTACAACCGCGACGTCGGCGACGACGAGCTCGACCTCGACCGTGCGCTCGAGCGGCTGCGCCGCATCCCCGCCGACCTGCCGATCCTCGTCGTCGGCCGCGACGACGACCACCTCCAGGGCCTGTTCCGCAAGCTCGCCGAGCTGCTCGAGCGCACCGGGCACGCGGTCGAGTTCGTCACGTTCGACCACCCCGAGCACGCCTACCAGTTCGGCCCGCGCCGCACGGAGGCCGGGTACGAGCCGGACCCGGTGACCCGTGCGACCCACGACGCGATCACCGCGTTCCTCGTCCGCCGGCTGCGGTGAGCGTGGGCCGGCCGCACGGCACGGCCCACGCGTCGGGGCGGCGACCTACGCCCGCAGGCGCTCGAGCAGCGCGTCGAGCCGCTCGTAGGTCTGGGCCATCCCGCCCTCCATGCCCGAGCCGAGCATGCCGTCGCGGTCCTCCTTGACGAAGAACGTCGACACGGTCGTGACCTTCGTCTTGTCGCCGAGGTCCTCGAACGTCGCGACCTCCATCGAGACGTAGCCGGGCATGCCGTCCCACTCGAACGTCTGCGCGATCCGCTCGGGCGCGACGACCTCGCGGTACGCGCCCCGGAAGCCGGTCTCGCTGCCGTCGGGGTTCTTGCACACGAACCGCCAGCGCCCGCCGGTGCGGACGTCCATCTCGACGACCTCGGTCGTGAAGCCGTGCGGCCCCCACCACTCGGGGATGAGGGCCGGGTCGGTGTAGGCCTTCCAGACGACGTCGCGCGGCGCGTCGAAGACGCGCTCGATGCGGATCTCGCGGTCGCCCGGCGTGGTGAGCTGATGCGGGTACTGCTGCTTGGTCGTCATGTGGACGCTCCCTTGTGGCGTTCCAGCATCTCGCCGAAGCGGTCGAGACGCTCCTCCATCGCCCGCCGGTAGTCGTCGAGCCAGGCCTGCACGTCGTCGAGCCGGCGCGGGCCGAGCGTGCACACGCGCGTCCGGCCGACCTTCTCGGTGGTGACGAGCCCCGCCTCCTCGAGCACCCTCACGTGCTTCTTCATCCCGGTGAGCGAGATGCCGAAGGGCTCGGCGAGGTCGGAGATCGAGGCGCTGCTCCGCGCCAGCCGCTCGAGCACCGCCCTGCGGGTCGGGTCGGCGAGCGCCTGGAACGACTGGTCGACGGGCGAAAGCTGAACCATCTGGTTCAGTATCGAACCACAAGAGAGGCGGCGCGTCAACGCCGCCTCTCGACGAGGAGCTACCGGCGGAACCGGCGCATCTGCTTGCGCACCGCGTCGTACGCCGGGCGCGGCGTGCCGTCGCGGCGGACGAGGCCGGCGTCGAACCGGCCGACGCAGTCGTCGCCGGTGAAGTTGTAGATGTAGAGGCGCTTGACGTCGCGCCGGAACCGCCTGGTCAGCGTGAACATGAAGTTCACCGCGCGGGCCTGGCGGCGCTCGGCGCTCGCCGGCTTGGCCGGGTCGCACGGGAACGACGAGCCGAACTTCGCGACGCCGCCGGTCTCGGTGAGCCAGAACTGCGCGCGGCGGTTCTGCGCCTTGACCGTCCGCAGGATCAGCCTCGTGCCGCTGTCGCGGTTGCGGTTCGTGTCCGAGTAGTTGTGGATGCCGACGATCCTCGCCAGCGACTTGCGACGGCCGAGCGCGCTGTAGAAGCGGCGGATGTAGCGGTCGACGCCCTTCTGGTCGAGCACGTCGAGCGCGACGATCGTGCACCCGCGGCACATGTCGCGCAGCGCGAGGAAGAACTGCGCGGCGCGGCGCGGGTTGTTCCAGGTCGGCTGCGAGGCGTGGTTGGCCTCGTTCATCGAGCCCCACGTCTTCACGCCCATCGGCCGGTAGCGCTGGATCAGCGCCCGGACCTTGCGCCGGTAGGTCGCGACCGACGGCAGCTTGGCGGCCCGGATCGTCAGGTTGTTCGACGAGATGTGCATGAGCACCTGAGCCCGCCGGCGCCGCGCCGCCTGGACGAACGCGTCAGCCGCGCGCAGGTCCTCCTCGCGGTCGATCGCGTCCCACTTGATGAAGTACCGGACCTTCTTCACGCCGAGCGCCTGGAAGAGCGGGCTGTCGAAGATCGCGGCGTTCTGGTCGCCGATGCCGACGGCGACGTCGACGCGCGACTGGGCGGCGGCGCCGGCCGGGAACGCGAGGAGGACGAGACAGAGGGCGGCGAGGCAGAGACGAGGCATCGATGGCTTCCGTGTCATGAGGGCAGGGACCGTACAGAACGGTTCCGCCCGCACCCGGCAGATCCTGCCGCTGCCGGGCTCCCGACACCGGGGCGTTTGCCTGTCCCGCGGCCGGGTAGCCGCCCGACCTTGCGCCGAGCCCGGAACGTCCTCGCCGCGACAGTCGCCGTCCTCGCCGCCGCGCCCGCCGCGGCCCCCGCCGCCCCCGGCCCCGCGTCCGCCCCGGCCGAGGTCGCCGTGGAGGCCGCCGCCGGCGAGCCGGCCGGCCGCGCGATCCCGCGCCACTTCGCCGGCTTCAGCATCGAGTGGTCGCTCGTCGAGCGCTACATGAACCCCGCCGCCCGGCCCGCGTTCGCCAACCTGCTGCGCAACCTCGGCAGCGGCATCCTGCGGATCGGCGGCGCGTCGCAGGACCTCATGCCGTTCGATCCCGCGGCGCCGAATACGATCCGCGTCATCACGCCCGAGGACGTCGCCCGGGTCCGCGCGACGGTCGACGCGGTCCACCGCGGCGCCGGCCCGCGGCGCCGGACGCCGTCCTGGGGGGTGGAGCTGGGCACCGCGATGGCGCCGGTGAGCGACCGGCGCCCGTTCATCAGCCCCGAGCACACGCGGCGCTTCGTCGACGAGGGCGTGCTGCCGGTCTTCGGCGGGCGGGCGGCGCGCGACCTCGCCGCGGTCGGGCTCGCCAACGAGCCCGACCTGACCTACGGCGCCGACGGCCTCGAGGACTACCTGCGCGACCTGGCGCTCTACGGCGGGGACGCCGTGAGCGGGCCGGTGCCGGTCTCGGCGCCGAACACCAGCGAGGACATCGTCCCGTGGACCGAGCTGCACGCCACGCGCAAGCGCTGGTTCGCGGACTGGCCGCGGATCCTCGACACCGCCGGGCCGGTGATGCGCCGCCGCGCCGGGGCGTTCGCCCCCTACGGCACCGACCACTTCTATCCGCTCGCCCGCACCTGCGAGGACGCGCCGTACCGCTGTCCGTCGATCCCGGCGCTGCTGTCGCCCGAGCGGATGCAGACGCTCGACTACCAGGTCCACCGCCACGCCTCCGTCGCGGCCGAGCGCGGCCTGGGCTACCGGCTCGGCGAGACGAACACGGCGGCGGGCCGCGGCGCGCCGGGCGTCAGCGACGTCGCCGCCGCGGCGACCTAACACGCTCGACATGCTCTTCCACGCGGCCTGTCCGCAGCCGCCCGACCAGCCCGGCGCGAACGCCGACTGCCGGCTCGGCGCGGTGGGCGTGAACCTCCACAACGCCGAGGTCGAGGAGTTCTGGCAGCCCGAGGACGGCAACGCGTACTACAACGCGATCCGCTACGACCCGGCCGACGCGACGGGCGCCCCGAAGGCGGCGGCCCCGTACTACGCGCTGCTGCTGTTCGCGGAGCTCGCGCAGGGCGCCGACGGCCTCCGGCCGCTCGCGGCCGGCGGCGGGGCGGGCGCCCCGGACGTGAGCGCGTGGCAGGTCGACGACGGCCCGGAGCGGCGCGTCTTCCTCGTCAACAAGACCGACCGGCCCGTCGGCGTCGACGTGCGGCTCGGCACGCCGCTCGCGTGGGTGCACCGGCTGACGCCGCACGACCCGGCGGGAGCCGGCCGGACGCTCGACGCGCCCGAGGTCCGCCTGGACGGCCGCGCGGTCGCCGCCGACGGGACGTGGCCGGGGCTGCGGCCGCGGGTCGAGCGGGCGCGGCGCGGGCGCCTACGCGTCGAGCTCGCGCCGGGCGAGGCCGCGGCGGTCCGCACGGGCCGCGCCGGCGGCGGCTGACGCAGGGCGCGGGCCTCGCGGCGCTCGTCGAGCGGAGGCCGCGCTCGGCGGCGCGGAGGTGCGTCAGACCGCGACGGCGTCGGCGTCGGCGGCCGTCTGGCCGACTGCGCCGCATGTGTCCAGCACCGCGGTCGCGAGCCGCTCGTCGCCCTCGAACGTCAGGCTCGAGCGCGACCCGCCGGGCGAGAACGCCTCGATCCACGCGCGCTCGTCACCGCTGACGCGCGCGTCGGCGTCGGGCGCCGGCTGCTCCTCGATCGTCATCCGGCCGCGGCTGACGCGCATCGTGTAGACCTTCTCGGGCCGGCCGCGCGACGAGACGGTGAACTCGACGACGCCGCTCGGCGCGCGGCCGTTGAGGGGGATGCCCGCCGCCGCGCGGAAGATCGCGCCGATGTCGACCGCCTCGCCGGGACGCGGCGGGCCCCAGGCCCAGGCGTACCCCCACGTCGCGAGCGCGCCGACGACCGGCAGGACCTCGCGCGCGCGCTCGGTCAGCTCGTAGTCGACCCGCGGCGGCACCTCGCGGTAGCGCTGGCGGGTCAGCAGCCCGTCGGCGACCATCCGGTTCAGCCGCGAGCGGAGCTGCTCGGTCGAGATGCCCGGGAGGACGCGTTGCAGCTCGACGAACCGGCGTGGGCCGGCTGCGAGATCACGGATGATGAGCAAGGTCCACTTGTCCCCCACCAGATCGAGGGCGCGCGCGTCCGGCGACCACTGGTTGTAGGGGTGCCGCTTGGGCGGCGGAACGGAAGGCATCTCCGGGCGACCATACACCGCGCGAAGGGCGGCGCGGGGAATTTCTCGGTCACTTCCGTCGACGGATATACGATCCGCCCCGCAAGATCCGTTGCGTCCGTCCGTTACAGCGGACGATGGGCAACGTCATCTCGCTCGCAGCACACCGCCGGTCGCGGGCCGCCGCGCCGGCCGGTGCCGCCGTTCCGCGTGCCGCGCGGGCGACGTTCTACTTCGATCTGAGCTCGCCGTTCACCTACCTGGCGGCCGAGCGTGCGGACCGGCTGTTCACCGGCCTGGTCTGGAAGCCCGTCTTCGAGGAGGTCATCCGGTCGGGCGCCGGCGACCGCGCCGCGGCCGAGCACCGCGCGCACGCGCTCGGCCTGCCGCTCGTGTGGCCCGCCGACCTCAGCGCCGAGACCGTGCGGCCGGCGATGCGGGTCGCCGCGCTCGCCGCCGAGCGCGGCTGCGCGGCGTCGTTCGTCCTCGCCGCCTCGCGGCTGGCGTACTGCGGCGGCTTCGAGCTCGACCATCCCGAGGTGCTCGCCGAGGCGGCCGCCGCCGCGAACCTCGGGCTCGAGGAGTGCCTGCGCGCCGCCGGCGACGCCGGCCGCGACGGCGCGATGGAGGAGGCGGCCCTCCGCCTGCTCGCCCAGGGCGCCGACCGCCTGCCCGCCGTCCGGGTCGGCCGCCTGCTGTTCGCCGGCGAGGACCGGGTCGGCGAGGCGCACGCCGCCGCCCACGCGCCCGCGCTGCGCGCCGGCTGAGCGACCGCGCCGCGCGCCGGCCGGCCGTCGGCGCGGCCGCATCGCCCCGGCCCATACGATCCCCGGACCATGGTGGAGCGCGCCCTGCGCTTCGCGTACCGGCGTCTCGGCCCGCGGTATCCGGTCGCGGCTCTCGTGGCGCTGTTCGCGCTCGCGTACGTCACCGGCCTGTTCGGGGTCGTGCTCCTGCGCCTGTACCAGGACATGACCGTCGGCGAGCTGCTGACGATCGCCGCGGTCGTCGTCGGGCTCGTCCTCGTCGAGAACCTGCTGGCGCTGCGCGTCGCGCTGCGGCTCGTGCGCCCGGCCGAGCCCTGGCTGCGCGGCGGGCGCACGCCCGAGGAGGCGGTCCGGGCGTGGTGCGCGCTCGCCGGCCTGCCGATCGACTTCCTCACCACCGGCCGCTGGGCGGCGGTGCTCGGCAACGTCCTGCCGGTCGCGCTGTTCATCACGCTGCTGCTCGACCTGACGTTCGTCGCGTTCCTCATCCTCGTCGCGGGCGCGGCGATCGTCCTCGTGTACGGCACGCTGCTGCGGTTCTTCGGGATGGAGAAGGTGCTGCGGCCGGTCCTCGAGGACATCTCGGCCGAGCTGCCCGACCGCGCCGACCTCGGCACCACCCGCATCCCACTGCAGTGGAAGCTGCTGTTCGCGCTGCCGGCGATCAACGTCATCACCGGCGTGCTCGTCGCCGGGCTCTCCTCGCCGCCCGGCGACCGCACGCTCGGCGACTTCGGCTGGGACGTGATCGTGGCGGTCGCGGTCTCGTTCACGATCTCGCTCGAGCTGACGCTGCTGCTCGCCCGCTCGGTGACCGCGCAGCTCGACGCGCTGCGCGCCGCCACCGCACGTGTCGCGGCCGGCGAGCGCGGTGTGCGCGTCCCGGTGCTCTCCACCGACGAGACCGGCGAGCTCGCCGCCTCCTTCAACGAGATGGTCGCCGGCCTGGAGGAGCGCGAGGCGCTGCGCGAGGCGTTCGGCGCGTTCGTCGCGCCCGAGGTCGTCACGCGCGTGCTCGAGCAGGGCACGACCGACCTCGAGGGCGAGGAGGTCGAGGTGACCGTGCTGTTCCTCGACATCCGCGGCTTCACCGAGCTCGCCGAGCGGATGAGCGCGCGCCAGGTCGTCGCCCGCCTGAACCGCTTCTACGCCGACGTCGTCCCGCTGCTCGAGCGCCACGGCGGCCACGCGAACAAGTTCATCGGCGACGGGCTGCTCGGCGTGTTCGGCGCGCCCGAGCGCCTGCCCGACCACGCCGACCGGGCGATGCTCGCCGCGCTCCACATCCACGAGACCGTGCGCCGCGTCTACGGCGACCGGCTGCGGATCGGCATCGGGCTGAACTCGGGCACCGTGCTCGCCGGCACGATCGGCGGCGGCGGGCACGTCGAGTTCACCGTCATCGGCGACGCGGTCAACACCGCCGCGCGCGTCGAGCAGGCGACGCGCGAGACCGGCGACCCGATCCTGCTGACGAAGACGACGCGCGACCTGCTGACGCTCCCGTTCGGCGGGTTCGAGGAGCGTCCCGGCGTCGAGCTGAAGGGCAAGCGCGAGCAGGTGCCGGTGTACGCCGCGGTCACCGAGCCGTCGGTGGTCGCCGACGCCATGCGCGCCGGTAGCGTGTCGCAGCATGTCGACCGAGACCAGCCCTGACACGCAGACGCTCCACGGCGGGCGGCTCATCGCGAAGCGCCTGAAGGCGCACGGGGTCACGAAGCTCTTCACGCTCTCCGGCGGCCACCTGTTCTCGATCTACGACGGCTGCCGCGAGGAGGGCATCGACATCGTCGACACCCGCCACGAGCAGGCGGCGGCGTTCGCGGCCGAGGGCTGGGCCAAGGTCACCCGGCAGCCGGGCGTGGCGGCGCTCACCGCCGGGCCGGGCGTGACGAACGGGATGAGCGCGCTCGCGTCGGCGCAGGCGAACGGCTCGCCGATGCTCGTGCTCGGCGGACGCGCGCCCGCGATGCGCTGGGGCGCGGGGTCGCTGCAGGAGATCGACCACGTGCCGTTCGTGCGGCCGGTGACGAAGATGGCGGCGACCGCCGACTCGACGGCGGAGATCCCGGGGCTGGTCGACGAGGCGCTCGTCAAGGCGGTGACCCCGCACGGCGGGCCGACGTTCCTGGACTTCCCGCTCGACCATGTGTTCTCCGAGGCGCCCGAGCCGGAGGACGGCCTGACGCTGCCCGAGCCGTGGACCGGGCCGGCCGCCGACGGTGTCGAGCGCGCCGCGGCGATCCTCGCCGAGGCCGAGCGGCCGGTCGTCATGGCCGGCACCGGCCTGTACTGGGGGCGGGGCGAGCAGCAGCTCGTCGCGCTCGCAGAGGAGCTGCGCATCCCGGTCTTCCTGAACGGCCTGGCGCGCGGGTGCGTGCCCACCGACCACGACCTCTTCTTCTCGCGCGCGCGAGGGCACGGGCTGAAGAACGCCGACGTCGCGCTGGTCATCGGGGTGCCGATGGACTTCCGGCTCGGGTTCGGCCAGTCGTTCGGCGAGGAGACCGAGATCATCGTGCTCGACGCCGCCGAGCCGATGCGCGACCACCCGCGCCCGGTCGCCGCCGAGCTGTACGGGGCGCTGCCGGCGACGCTCGACGCGCTGCGCGTCTCGGCGCGGGGTGGCTCGACGAGCGCCGCGCAGGCGTGGGTCGACGCGCTGCGGGAGGTCGAGCGCGAGAAGCGGGCGGCCGAGGAGGCCGAGCGCACCGACGATCGCGCGCCGCTGCACCCGATGCGGCTGTACGCCGAGCTCGGGCGGGTGCTCGACCGCAACGCGATCGTCATCGGCGACGGCGGCGACTTCGTCTCGTACGCCGGCCGGGTCGTCGACACGTACGAGCCGGGCTGCTGGCTCGACCCCGGGCCGTTCGGCTGCCTGGGCTCCGGGCCCGGCTACGCGCTGGCGGCGAAGCTCGCGCACCCGGACCGGCAGGTCGTGCTCCTGCTCGGCGACGGGGCGTTCGGGTTCTCGGGGATGGAGTTCGACACGCTCAGCCGTCACGGCGTCGACGTCGTGGGCGTGATGGGCAACAACGGGATCTGGGCGCTGGAGAAGCACCCGATGGAGTTCCTCTACGGCTACTCGGTCGCGGCCGACCTGGTGCCCGAGCGCCGCTACGACCAGATGGTCGAGGCGCTCGGCTGCCACGGCGAGCTCGTCCGCACGCCGGCGGAGCTGCGGCCCGCGCTCGAGCGGGCGTTCTCGGCGGGCAGGCCGGCGCTGGTGAACGTGCTCACCGACCCGAGCGTCGTCTACCCGCGCAAGTCGAACCTCGCCTGACGCGGCGAGAACGGATCAGAAACAAGGGAAGCCGTCTCGCGAGCGAGACGGCTTCCCGAAGTGGCCCCGTCAGGACGGGCAGGGGTACGTGCCATGAAAGGGCCGGTGTATACGGCCGGGCGGCGGGAGGCGCCGACTAGCGGCTTCGCCCGGCCTATGGGGCCGGATGGAGCAGGGCTCGTCCCCGGCCAGTCGGAAGTATCGACGTTGTCCGGCCGACCGGCACATCGAACATCCGTCCATCGGCCGGGTCCGTTCAGTGCTCAGGCCGGTTGCGGCGGACCGGAATCCACCACGGCGCGGTGCAACGCCGCTCCGCGGAGGATGTCGTGCTCGGACACCTCGATGTGTGCGAGTCCGAAGGCGCGGGCGACCTCGCGTAGCATGGCGACCCCGGCGACGATCGTGGGGGCGCGGTCGGGGTGCAGCCCGGGCACCTTGCGCCGCTCGGCGTCCGGGATGCTCGCCAGGTGCGCGAGGATGCGGTCGAGGACCTCCGGGGTGAGCACGTGCCCGTGGACCTTCGCGGGGTCGTAGGGCTCGAGGGCGAGGTCGATCGCGGCGGTCGACGTGGCGGTGCCGGCCACGGCGACGGCGCCGGTGACGCGGTCGCGCACGGCCTGCGGCACGTACTCGTCGATGATCGTCGCGACCTCGGTGCGGAGCGCCTCGAGCTCCTCGGGGCGGGGCGGGTCGTGGTGCAGGTGGCGTTCGGTCTGGCGGACGACGCCGGCCTGCAGCGAGACGAAGAACGAGACGTCGCGGCCGCGGCCGGCGACGAGCTCGGTCGAGCCGCCGCCGATGTCGACGACGAGGAGCTCCCCGGCGTCCGGATCGGGCGCGCGCTCGCTGGTGGCGCCGAGGAACGTGAGCCTGGCCTCCTCGTCGCCGGGGATCACGCGCGCCCCGAGGCCGAAGCGCTCGCGGACGGCCTCGGTGAAGGCGGCGCCGTTCGACGCGTCGCGGACCGCGCTCGTCAGCACGGCGACGGTGTCGGTCACGCCGTGCGCGTCGATGAGCCCCCGGTAGTCGGCGAGGACGGCGAAGACGCGCTCCATCGCCTCGTCGGCGAGCGCGCCGGTCGCGTCGACGCCCTGCCCGAGCCGCGTGACCCGCGACTCGCGCGCGAGCTCGGCGGTGACCCGCTCGCCCTCGATCTCCGCGATGAGCAGGCGGGTGGAGTTCGTCCCGATGTCGACGACGCCGATGCGCACGGCGCCGGAGCCTAGCCGCGCCGGCCTGCGCTCCACGGCAGGGCCGGCCGGCGCCGGCCGGCTCAGACCGGGTGGGGGAGCGGCTCGCCGGCCAGGCCGGCCTCGATGTTCGCGACCGCCATCTCGGCCATGCGTGCGCGCGTCCTCCCGGTGGCCGATCCGATGTGCGGGACGACGAGGACGTTCGGCGCCCGCAGGAGCGGGTGGTCGGCGGGGAGCGGCTCGGGGTCGGTGACGTCGAGCGCTGCCGCGGCGATCGTGCCGGCGTGCAGCGCCTCGATGAGCGCGTCCTGGTCGACCACGCCGCCGCGGGCGGTGTTGACGAGGATCGCGGTCGGCTTCATGCGCCGGAGCGCCGCGGCGTCGATGAGGTGGCGGGTCTGCGGCGTGAGCGGGGTGTGGAGCGAGACGACGTCGGCGCGCTCGAGCGCGGGCTCGAGCGGGTCGGCGCTGCGGACCTCGATGACCTCCATCCCGAACGCGCGGGCGCGCCGCGCGACCGCCTGCCCGATCCGGCCCGCGCCGACGACCGCGAGCGTGGCGCCGTGGAGCTCGAGCCCGAGGAACCCCGCGGGCTCCCACGTCCGCCACTCGCCCCGCCTGACGGCCTCGGCCGCCTGGGGGAGCCGCCGCGCGGCGGCGAGGATGAGCGCGAACGCCAGGTCCGCGGTCGCCTCGGTCAGCACGCCCGGCGTCACGCCGACGGGGATCCCGCGCCGGCGCGCCTCGTCGAGGTCGATGTTGTCGCTGCCGACGGCGAGGTTCGCGACGACCCTGAGGTTCGGCGCGGCGTCGAAGAGCGCCGCGTCGACGCGGTCGGTAACCATCGTCAGCAGCGCGTCCGCGTCCGCCGCCCGCGCGCGCAGCTGGTCGGGCGGCGGCGGCAGCTCGCCCTCCCAGACGTCGACGTCGTGGCGCTCGGCCAGCTCCGCGACGGCCGGGAACGGCAGCGATCTCGTGATGAAGACGCGAGCCACGGGTAGCGCCGGAGTATGGACGACCAGCAGCAGGAGGGCGTCGAGCCCCGGCCCGAGGACCAGTCCGTCGAGGACTTCAAGCGCGAGGTCGAGGACGACCCGTCGACGGCCTCCGAGACCGAGAAGGACAGCACCGATCTCGACCGTCTCCGGGGCGGCTGACCACCCCTCGCGTGCCGTAGATCACAGACGCGCCTAGCACCTTCACCGGACGAGATCCGGTGCTATATTTCTCGCCAACGCCGCGGGGTGGAGCAGTCTGGTAGCTCGTCGGGCTCATAACCCGAAGGTCGCGGGTTCGAATCCCGCCCCCGCTACTGAGAGAAAGGTCCGGTCCGCCGGGCCTTTCGTCGTTCCGGGGCACCGTCGAAGGCCCCGACACACTCGGCCGGCGCCGGCCCGGCGCTGGGGGCTGCGGTGACGTCGAGCACGACCGCAGGCTCTCGCTCGCCGCGGTCGAGATCCTGCCGCAGGACGCGGACTCCGGCACGCCCGTCTCGCGGACCGCGGGGGAGCGCGCGCCGGGAGGTGACCGGGCGGGAGCGCTTCCGCGGAAGCGCTCCCGCCCCGAAGCGCGTTGCGTGCCTGCGTCGCCCTCGAGTGGGCGTCCCGGCGATTGGGCTTGAAATACCCCTAGGGGGTAAGTAGTGTCCCGGTGCATGCCCCCCGCCGCCCACCCCGCGCACGAGCACCACCACGGCCACGGACACGGCAGCCACGACCATCACGGCCATCACGAGATGCCGGCCTCCGGGCGTCCGCTGACGCTCATGTCGATCAACGCGACGCTGCACTGCCTCACCGGCTGTGCGATCGGCGAGATCGCGGGCATGGCGATCGGGACCGCGCTCGGGTTCTCCGACTGGGGGACGGTCGCGCTCGCCGTCGCCCTCGCGTTCGTCTTCGGCTACACGCTGACGAGCCTGCCGCTGCTGCGCGCCGGCCTCGCGCTGGCCGCCGTCATCCCGATCGCGCTCGCGACCGACACCGTCTCGATCGCGGTCATGGAGATCGTCGACAACGCGGTCGTCCTCGCGATCCCCGGGGCGATGGAGGCCGGCCTGGGCGACGTCCTGTTCTGGGGCGCGCTGGCGTTCGCGCTCGCCGTCGCGTTCGTCGCGGCGCTGCCGGTCAACCGGTGGCTCATCACCCGCGGCCGCGGCCACGCGGTGCTCCACCAGACCGGCATCCACGGCGGCCCGTCGCCGCGCGTCGTCGGCGCGATCCTCGCGGTCGCGTTCGTGTTCGGCGCGGCCGTCCTGATCGCCGAGCTCGTCAGCGAGGACGACGGCGACGACATGGCGGTCGCCGCGCTCGTCCGCTGAGCGGCGCCGGCGGCCCGCCGGTATCGGCTGCCGGCGCGCGACCACAACCCTCGCCGCGGGCGGGCCCGGTGAGGACGATCCCCGCCGATGACCGACGACGGCAGCGGCGCCACCGCCCAGCTCGGGCTCGCCGGGCAGGAGGCGGTCGCGCTCGACCGGCTGACGCGCGAGCTGGCCGGCGCCTGGCGCGGGTTCCGGCGCGCGCGGCCGGGCCAGCCGGCGCTCGACGACGCGCTCCGCTCGCTGGTCGCGCGGCCGCTGCCGGAGCACGGCGTGCAGCTCGCGGCTGCGCTCGACGACGCCATGCAGGTCCTGGACCGGAGCATCGCCCAGGCACGGCCGCGGTTCTTCGGCTTCGTCGGCGGGTCCGGCCTGGAGACCGCGGTCCTGGCCGAGGCCCTTGCCGCCTCGTTCGACATCAACCTCGCCTCGTGGTCCGCCGCCGCGAGCGAGCTCGAGCGCCAGGCGATCCGCTGGCTCGGCGACTTCATCGGCTTCCCCGCGAGCGACGGCCACTTCACGAGCGGGGGCACCGTCTCGACCCTCACCGCGCTCGCCGCCGCCAGGGAGCGCGCGCTGCCCGGCAGCCGCAGAGCCGGGCTCGCAGGCGCCCGCGTCGCCGTGTACGCGTCGGCCGAGGCGCACGGCTCGGTCGTGCGGGCCACCGAGCTCCTGGGGGCGGGCGCGGACGCCCTGCGCCTCCTCCCGCAGCGACCCGACCGCGGCGTGGACCCCGGCGCGGTCGCGGACGCGATCGCCGCCGACCGCGCCGCGGGCGTGGTCCCGCTCGCCGTCGTCGCCACCGCCGGCACGACGCTGACCGGCGCGATCGACCCGCTCGACCGCCTCGCCGACCTCGCGGCCGAGCACGGGATCTGGCTGCACGTCGACGGCGCCTACGGCGCACCGGCGGCGAGCACCGCCGCCGCGGGCCCGCTGTTCGCCGGGCTCGAGCGCGCCGACTCGGTCTCGGTCGACGCGCACAAGTGGCTGTTCGTCCCGAAGGCGTGCGGCGCGCTGCTCGTGCGCGACGCGGGCGCGCTGCCCTCCTGCTTCGCGCACGCCAAGCCCTACATGGCCGAGGCCGACGACGAGCCGCACGCCGTGGACCGGACCCTCGAGTACTCGCGGCCGTTCCGGGCCCTGAAGCTCTGGATGGCGTTCCGCGTCCACGGCGCCGCCGCGTTCCGCGCGGCGATCGAGCGCAACCTCGCCCAGGCCCGGTTGCTGTACCGCCTCGTATCCGCAGAGCCCGACCTCCGGCCGGTCGCCGGACCGCCGAAGCTCTCGGTCATGCCGTTCCAGCACCTGCCGGCAGGCGGCGGAGACGTCGACGCGCACAACGCCGCGCTCGTCCGGCGGCTGCAGGAGGAGGGCCACGTGTGGGTGACGTCCGCGGTCATCGACGGCGCGGTCGCGATCCGGCCCTGCTTCGTGAACTACCGGACGACCGACGACGACGTCCGCGCGCTCGTGGACACCACACGCGGCGCCGCGGTCGCCGTGGGCGCCTAGGCTGTCGCCGATGCGTGGGGCCGGCACACCGTCCGCTCCCTGGCAGGTGCTCGTCGTCGAGGACGATCCGGCGGTCGCGTACGTGCACCGCGCGCTGATCGCGCGGACCCCCGGGTTCGAGGTCAGCGGGGTCGTGTCGAGCGCGGAGGATGCTGCCGCCGAGCTCGCCCGGTCCGCGCCCGACCTCCTGCTGCTCGACCTCACGCTCCGCGGCATGAACGGGGTCGACCTGATGCGGCGGCTGCGCGCCGCCGGGAACACGATCGAGTTCATCGCGGTGACCGCCTCCCGGTCGGCGTCGGTGGTCCGGTCGCTCGTGCATCTGGGCGCCGTCGACTACCTCGTCAAGCCGTTCCCGCCCGAGCGGCTGCAGCAGGCGCTCGTGCTGTTCCGCGAGCGGATGGCGGCGATCTCCGGCGGCGAGCTGACCCAGCAGCAGGTGGACGAGGTGACCGCGAGCGGGCGCACGCCCCGGCGCTGGATCCCGAAGGGGCTCAGCAGCGAGAGCGTCGAGCGCGTCCGCTCGGCGCTGCAGGCCTGCGAGGCGCCCGTGACCGCGGACGAGCTGGCACGCAGGCTGGGGATGGCGCGCGTGACGACCCGCCGCTACCTCGAGTACCTCGTGACGACCCAGCAGGCGACGGTGACGAGCGTCCCGCACGGCCCCGGCCGGCCGCGCAAGACCTACCGCGCGACCGCCCTGCGGCCCTCGCCGTTCTGACCCGCGCCACCGACCAGAACGGTTCGCCTGACGCCGGGCGGGATCTAGCGTCGCGGCCATGAGCGACCAGATCGATCCGGGCGGCTATCGCGACGAGGTGGAGCTCGAGCTCCTCGGCCGTCGCGTGCGGCTGCTCGAGCTCTCGCGGGAGGTCGGCCCGGACATCCCCGTCTACCCGGGCCACGTCGGCGTCGCCTTCTGGGACCACCTCACCCACGAGCAGGTCCGGCGCCAGCGGCTGCCGCCGACGTCCTCGTTCCCCGGGTACGCGGTCCGCGGTCTGGTGGCCTCCGAGCACGTCTCCACGCACGTGGACGCGGTCTGGCACTTCCAGCCCGACCGCCCGGACCTGACGATCGACCGCACGCCGTGGGAGCACCTCATCACCCCCGGGGCGTGGATCGACGTCAGCGACGTCCCGCCGCGCGAGCACATCACGCTCGACCGCGTCCGGCGTGCGCTCGACGAGGCGGGCGTGCGGCTGCGCCCGGGCATGACGCTGCTGTACCGCACCGGCGCCGACCGCCTGTGGCACGAGCCGTTCCGGTACCTCGCCGAGTACCCGGGGCTCGACCGCGAGGCGAGCGAGTGGCTGCTCGACCAGGGCATCGTCAACCTCGGGACCGACGCGGTCAGCACCGACACGCCCGCCGACCCCGACTACCCCAACCACGCCGCGCACGGCGAGCGCCTGGTCATCCACACCGAGGTCGTCGCGAACATCGACCGCATCCCTCGCCACGACGGGTTCTGGGTCGCGTTCTTCCCGCTGCGCCTCGTCGGCGGGACCGGCTCGCCCGCGCGCGCCGTCGCCCTCTGGCCGCTCGAGTGACGCCCACCCCCGCGCACGCCACGCCGGACTTCACGCTCACGGGCCGGCGCGCGCTGGTCACCGGCGCCGGGCGCGGCCTCGGGCGCGCCTGCGCGATCGGCCTCGCGGCCGCGGGCGCCGAGGTCGTCCTCACGAGCAGGACCCGCCGCGAGCTCGAGGAGGTCGCGGCCGAGATCGGCGCCGCCGGCGGGCGCGCCGTCGTCCGCCCCGCGGACGTCCGCGACGCCAGGCAGGTCGCCGCGCTGCTCGGCGAGCACGCCGTCGACGTGGTCCTCGTCAACGCGGGGACGAACGAGCCCGGCCCGTTCGTCGACGTCACCGAGGAGAGCCTCGACCGGATGCTCACGCTGAACGTCAGGGCGGCGTTCCTCGTCGCCCAGGCCGCCGCGCGCCGCATGCTCGCCGAGGGCCGGCCGGGGACGCTGCTGTTCATGTCGTCGCAGATGGGGCACGTCGGCGCCTCCAGCCGGTCGGTGTACTGCGCGACCAAACACGCGATCGAAGGGCTCGTCAAGGCGCTGGCCGCCGAGCTCGGGCCGAGCGGGATCCGCGTCGCCTCGGTCGCGCCGACCTTCGTCCGCACCCCGATGACCGAGCCGTTCCTGGCCGACGCGGCGTTCGCGCGCGACGTGGTCGGCCGGATCCCGCTCGGCCGCCTCGGCGACGTCGCGGACGTGGTCGCCGCCGTCGTCTTCCTCGCGTCGCCTGCCGCGGCGCTGATCACCGGGACCAGCCTCGTCGTCGACGGGGGCTGGACCGCGACCTGAAGGAGGCTCCATGAAGCAGCTCAAGGCCCCGGCCGCCGGCGCCACGGTCGACCGCGCCGTCGGCGAGACGGTGGCGGAGATCCTGCACGAGATCGAGCGCGACGGCGAGCGCGCCGTCCGCCGGTGGTCCGAGCGCCTGGACGGGTGGAACCCGCCGTCGTTCCGGATCGAGCTCGACGAGGCGCGCCGCCAGGCGGCATCGATCGATCCGGAGCTCCGCGCGTCGGTGGACTTCGCCCGCGAGCAGATCTCCCGGTTCGCCGAGGACCAGCGCGCCACGCTGACCGACCTGGACTGCGAGCCGCTGCCCGGTGTCCACCTGGGCCATCGCCACATCCCGGTCCAGGCGGTCGGCTCGTACTCGCCCGGGGGCCGCTACCCGCTGATCGCGTCGGCCCTCATGACGGTCGTCACGCCGCGGGTCGCCGGCGTCGAGCGGATCGTCGCCGTCGCTCCGCCGCGCCCCGGCGTCGGCGGCATCCATCCCGCCCAGCTCTACGCGATGCTCACCGCCGGCGCCGACGAGATCGTCTGCCTCGGCGGCGTCCAGGCCCTCGCCGCCCTCGCCTACGGGCTGGCCGACCTCGAGCCCGTCGATCTCATCGTCGGGGCCGGCAACGCCTACGTCGCCGAGGCCAAGCGCCGGCTCTTCGGGGACGTCGGGATCGACCTGCTCGCCGGGCCGACCGAGATCCTCGTGCTCGCCGACGAGAGCGCCGACCCCCGGCTCGTCGCCGCGGACCTGCTCGGCCAGGCCGAGCACGGGCCGACCAGCCCGGCCGTGCTCGTGACCGACTCGGAGCGGTTCGGGAGGGCCGTGATCGACGCCGTCGAGCAGTGGCTCGGCACGTGGCCCACCGCCGACGTCGCCGGCAGGGCATGGCGCGACCACGGCGAGGTCGTCGTGTGCGACGACCGCGAGGAGATGGCCGCGACGGCGGACCGCTACGCCCCCGAGCACCTCGAGCTGCAGACGGCCGACGACGACTGGTTCCTCGCCCGGCTGCGCAACTACGGGACGATCTTCGTGGGAGCGGGCTCGACCGTCGCGTACTCGGACAAGGCGATCGGGACCAACCACGTCCTGCCGACGCGTCGCGCCGCGCGGTACACGGGCGGGCTCTGGGTCGGCAAGTTCCTCAAGACGGTGACCTACCAGCGCGTCGACCCGTCCGCCGCCGCGACGATCGCCCACCACACCGCGACGATCTGCGACGCCGAGTCGATGGCCGGGCACGCGCTGACCGCCCGCCTGCGGATGGAGCAGCCCGTCGCGTGACCGGCTCCCGCGCGAGCTTGTGGTCCGCGACCCGGGACAGAACCCTCGGACCGGCCCCCCGCGCCGCCGTACGGTGCCGCCGCCCGGCCGGACCCGTGCCGGAGACGACGACGCACCCCGACCCGGAGGAGACCCGCCCGGTGTTCGAGTACTTCCCTGACAACTACTCCTGGTCGCTCTCGGTGATGATCGCCCTCGCCATGGGCGGCGAGATCGACGAGATCGATCGCGCGTGCCGAGGGCTGCGCAGCCGCGCCGCGGCGCGCGACGCGGAAGCCGACCTGGCGTGGTTCGACGCCTGGGCCGCGGAGGGCACGCGCGTGCGGGCGCTCGCGGACGCCGACCACGACGCCGGCCGGCGCTGGGCGGCGGCCCGCAAGTACCTGCGCGCCGCGACCTACCTCCTGCTCGCCGAGCGGCAGACCAGCGTCAAGTCGGAGCGCACGCTCGAGGTCTACCGCCAGGGCCTGGAGTGCTTCCGCCGCGGCGTCGAGCTCGACGACCGCCCGGTCGAGTTCGTGGACGTCCCGTACGACGGCGCGGCGCTGCCCGCGCTCTTCCTGCCGGCCGCGGATGTCGCGCCCGGCACGCGCCCCCCGTGCATGATCCACTTCGACGGGCTCGACGTCATGAAGGAGATCATCTACCTCATGCACGTCAGCGAGCTGCCGCGCTACGGCGTCTCGGTGCTCATCTGCGACCACCCGGGCGTCGGCGAGGCGCTCCGCCTGCGAGACCTGCGGATGACCCCCGACGTCGAGCGCCCCGCCGCGGCGTGCATCGACTGGCTCGAGGAGCGAGGCGACGTCGACCCCGACCGGATCGGGATCATGGCGCTCAGCCTCGGCGGCTACTACGCGCCCCGCGCCGCCGCGTTCGAGCCGCGGCTGAAGGCCTGCGTGGTCTGGGGCGCGATCTGGGACATGGGCCGTCTCTACGAGCTGACCAAGCAGCCCGGGTTCGCGCGGTCGGTCGACCTGGAGCGCACCTTCTCCCAGGTGATGGGCGTCGACGGCGGCCAGGAGGAGCTCGAGCGCCGGCTCGCGGAGCTCACGCTCGAGCCGATCATCGATCGCGTGCGGTGCCCGCTCCTCGTCGTCCACGGCGAGAACGACCGCCAGGCGCCGCTGTGGACCGCCGAGCACACCCATGCCGGCGCGGTCAACAGCGCGGCGCGTGAGCTGCGCGTCCTGACCAAGGCGGAAGGCGGCGCCGAGCACTGCCAGCTCGACAACGTGACCATGGGCACCGACTACATGTTCGACTGGATCGCCCGGACGTTCGGCGTCGACTACGCCGGCTCGCCCGCGGCGCCGGTGGACATGGCCGCCGGCAGCGGCTAGGAGGGGGCCGCACGGGCCGGTACCGTCCCGGCACGCGGATGTCGTCGGAGCTCGAGACGCTGCTCGCCGTCAGCCGCGCGGTCGCGGAGGGCCGCGACCTGCGTGCGACGCTCGACCGGATCGCGTGCGAGGCCGCGCACGTCGCCGGGGCGCGGGCCGCCAGCATCCTCATCCAGCGGGCCCGCGACCAGCCGTTCGACGTCGCCGGCGCCTACCGCCTCGGCGAGGCGTACCAGATCGCGATCGAGCGCCCCACGCACAGCGCGACCCGCCAGCCCGGGCCGTCGTGGCTGGCGATCGAACACGACACGCAGGTCGTCGTCGAGGACGTGCGCACCGACACGCGGTACCGGCCGTGGCGGCGGGTCGCGCGCGCCGAGGGCTACCGCGGCTTCGTCTCCACGCCTCTGCGCGACCGGCAGGCGCGGGCGATCGGGACGCTGGACGTGTACCGGGCCGAGCCCGGGCCCTGGCCTCCCGACCAGCTGCAGATGCTCGCGCTGTTCGCCCGGCACGCGGCGACGGCGATCCAGACCGCGCGCCTCATCGACCACCAGCGCCAGCAGGTGCACGCGCTGCGCCGCCTCGTCGCGACGCTCGAGGAGCAGCGCCACGAGCACGCCAACCGGTTGCACACGATCGCCGGGCTCATCGCGATCGGCGAGCCCGAGAAGGCGCGCCGCTTCGTCGACAGCGTCGCCGCGGGACAGGACGAGGTCAGGCGCCGCATCGGCGAGCGCGTGCACGACCCGACGCTGCGCGGGCTGCTCGTCGCCCAGGCGGCGATCGCCGAGCAGCGGGGCGTCACGCTGCGGGTCGCCGAGCGCAGCAGGCTCGACGGCCTGCCGCCGGGCGTCGACGAGGCGACCGCGGTGACGATCCTCGGCAACCTCGTCGACAACGCCGTCGACGCCGCCGCGGGCATGCCGGCCCCGCGCCGCCGGGTGATCGTGACGTTCTCGTCGAACGGGCGGAAGATGATCTGGCGGGTGCGCGACCACGGCCCCGGGATCCCGGCCGAGGAGCGCGAGGCCATCTTCGACCGCGGCGTCAGCGGCAAGGGGGAGCATCGCGGGGTCGGGCTCTACCTCGTCGCCGACGCCGTGGCGCGCGCCCAGGGGACGATCACGGTCCGTCCCCTCAAGGAGGGGACGAGCGTGACCGTCTCGTTCCCCCGCCGCGCGCAGGTTGCGGCCGTCAGCCCGGACCAGAAGGGGTGATGCGCGGAGGTCCCGGGCGTAGCGTGGCGCCATGCCGATGCTGAAGCCGGCGGGCGGCGACACGCGCAGCGACGAGACCTCGATCACCTCGGCCCTCGCGGTCGCGGACCGATGGCGCGACCGGGGCCGGTGGGACGACGCGGCGGCGCTGCTGCGGGCGATCCGCCCGCTCGTCCGCGAGCGCGCGCCCGACCGCGAGCCCGAGGTGCTCGTGGAGCTCGTGCGCGTGCTCAACGCCCAGGACTTCCTGCAGGGGTACCGCAACGGCGCCGAGGTCCGGACGCTGCTCGGCGAGCTCGACGCCGCGGCGGACGCGACCGCCGACCCGCGCCTGCGCGGCGCCGTGCTCCACGAGCGCGCCGTGCACCTGCACCTGCGCTACTTCACCGACGGCGGCGATCCCGAGCGCGAGCGCGAGCTCCTCGACGAGGCGATCGAGGTCCGGCGCGCCGCGGGCGACCGCAGGGGCGAGGCGATGTCGACCTTCTATCGCGGGTGCGTCGACCACGTGATCCACGCCGACAGCGCGTCGGGCGAGCGCTGGTTCCGGACGGTGCTGCGGATGGGGGCGGAGCTGGAGGACGCCGTCGTGCAGTCCTACGCCGAGCGCCACCTCGGCCAGATCGAGCAGGAGCGCGGCGATCTCGACGGCGCGCTCGAGCGGCTCAGCGCGTCGCTGCGGCTGCGCGAGGAGGCCGGCTGGTACGCCGGAACGGCTCCGGCGCTGATCGCGCTCGCCGAGATCCACCGCGTGCGCGGCGAGCGGAGCCAGGCCCTGTCGGCGCTCCGGCGCGGCCGTGCGGTGGCGCGAGAGCTCGGCGCGCCGTTCCTGTACGAGATCGCCTGTACCGAGTACGAGCTGCTCGCCGCCGGCTCACGCGCCGGCGGCGCCAACGTCCGCGTGGTCGTCGGCCCGCAGGCCGACGACCGCAGCGGTTTCGAACCGTCGGCGGGACCGCAAGGCTTGTCCGGTGCGGGCGAGCGGACCTAGGGTCGCCGCCACGCCGCACGGCTTGGGCCGCCGGTGGGCGACTGGGCGGCGGCAGGCAACCGTGGAGGAGGAGAACCCCGTGGATCTGAACGTCGAGGACGTCCGCGCCGGCGCAGGGGACCGGCGCATCTCGCGGAGGACGCTGCTCACGCGCGGCGGCGCGCTGGCCGGCACGCTCGTGAGCTCGTCCGCGCTCGCCGGCCTGCTCTCCGCCTGCGGCGCGGACGGCACGGGCGCCCGCACGGACGGGGCCGCGCGATCGCTGACCAGGATCGCGCGCCTGAGCGCCGCGATCACGGGGGAGCCCGATCTGCTCGACCCGCAGAAGTCGTCGCTCTACGCCGCCTCGCAGGTCTACGACCACGTCTTCAGCAAGCTGCTCACGATGGACGCGCGGGGCGGGTTCGTCCCGCGGCTCGCCACGAGGTGGCGGCTCGAGGACGAGCGGACGTGGGTCTTCGACCTGCGCGACGACGTCACGTTCCACAACGGCGAACGGTTCACCGCCGACGACGTCAGGTACACGTTCGAGCGCCTGCTGGCGAAGTCGACCGCGTCGTCGTACGCCCAGAACTTCGCCACCCTCGACGAGGTCGAGGTCCTCGCGCCCGACCGGGTCGCGTTCCACCTGTCGGAGCCGTTCGCGCCGTTCCTGACCGTCCTCGCCAACAACGGCCAGATCGTCAAGCGCAAGGCCATCGAGCAGCGCGGCTCCGGCCGCCGCCCGGTCGGCACGGGCCCGTTCGTCTTCGTGGAGTGGGCCCGCGGCGACCACATCCGCCTCAGGCGCAACCCCGACTACTTCGAGCGCCGCGTCCCGTACGCCGACGAGCTCACGTTCCGGATCCAGCCGTCCAGCCCGCAGCGGGTCGAGGCGGTCCGCGCCGGCGAGCTCGACTGGATCGACGCGGTGCCGCCGGAGTCGCTGGTGTCGGTGCGCGACGACCCGGCGCTGCGGCTCGTGACGGCGAACACCGGAGGGCTGCCGCAGTTCCTCATGTTCAACACGACCAGGCCGCCGCTCGACAACACGGCGCTCCGCCAGGCGATCGCGTGGACGATCGATCGCGAGCAGATCCGGAAGGTCGCGTTCCTCGGAGCCGGCGAGACCGGGTCGGAGGAGGTGCCGACCGGATCCCCGTGGTACGACGGGCGCGACCCGTACCGGCGCGGGCCCGACCTCGAGCGCGCACGTGAGCTCATGCGCCGCTCGGGGCTGCGGGACGTCAGGATCACGTTCTCCGCCTGGACGGCGGCGCCCTACCCGGCCAAGGTCGGCGAGGTGATGCGCGAGCAGCTCAAGCAGATCGGGGTCGAGCTCGAGGTCAGGCGCGTGGAGATCTCGGTCTGGCTGGAGGAGCTGTTCGCGAAGAAGTACGAGCTGACGATCGGCTTCAACGAGCGCACGATCGACCCGGACAACTTCTACAGCCTGATCCTGCGGTCCGGCTCCGCGCAGAACGTGACCGGCTACGAGAACCGCGAGTTCGACCGGCTCATCGACCGGGCCCGCGCCGAGCAGGACGAGGCGCGCCGCAGGGAGCTCTACGCGCAGGCCCGGCAGCGGGTGTTCGCCGACGTGCCGGTGCTGTTCGTCCACTACGACACGATGCACTACCTCATGCGCAGCGAGATCGGCGGCTCGGAGGTCCGGCCGAACCTCGAGCTCGGCCTCCAGTACGTCGGGTCGCTCCAGTAGGTGCGGTAACGTCCGCGTCCAGCGCCGCGTCCGTCGCAGATGCGCATCCCCTGGCTGTTCCTCCTGCGCCGACTCGTCCTCACGATCCCGGTGCTCGGGGCGATGAGCGTCGTGGTCTTCCTCGTGCTGCACCTCGTGCCGGGGGACCCGGCCCGGACGATGCTCGGCCTGCGTGCGACGCCCGAGCTGGTCGAGGAGGTCCGCGCGTCCATGCGCCTGGACGAGAGCCTGCCGAGCCAGTACCTGCACTGGATCGAAGGGGTGGTGCAGGGCGACCTCGGGCGCGATCACCTCGCCGGGCAGCCGGTGGGGGAGATCATCGGAGGCGCGCTCCCGGTGACGTTCGAGCTGGCGTTCCTGTCGATGCTCGTCGCGCTCGGCGTCGGGCTGCCGGCCGGCATCCTCGCGGCACGGCGACCGGGACGCGTCCGCCGCGCGACGGAGGGCTTCGTCATCCTCGGGACCTCGATCCCGGACTTCTGGCTCGGGATCATGCTCATCACGCTCTTCTCGACGGCGCTCGCGCTGCTGCCGCCGTCCGGCTACGTGCCGTTCGCCGACGACCCGATCGGCAACCTGCGGTACTTCGTGATGCCCGCGCTCGCGCTCGGCCTGGGGCAGGCGGCGTTCATCGCCCGCACCACACGCGCCGCGGTCGAGGACGTGCTGCGGGCGCCGTTCGTGCTGTTCCTCCGCGCCAAGGGCGTGCCCGAGCCCGTGATCCTCTGGCGGCACGCGCTGCGGAACGCGGCGCCGCAGATCGTCACGGTCGTGGGGATCCTCACCGGCGTCCTGCTCGGCGGCGCGATCGTGATCGAGACGATCTTCGGGCTGCCGGGCCTCGGCCGCGTGCTGATCACGGCCATCGAGCAGCGCAACTACACGGTCGTCCAGGGCGCGGTGCTCGTCATCGCGGCCACGTTCATCACGGTCAACCTCGTCACCGACGTGCTCGTGGCCTGGCTCGATCCGCGCGTCGCGGACGGAGGCGCGGCATGAGCGCGGCCGGTGCGGCGACGCCGGCGGCCGCGCCGCGGCGCCTCGCGCGACGGCGGGAGGGCGGCACGTGGTCGCTGCGGGTCGGGGCGGGCATCGTCGTCGCCCTGGTCCTCGTCGCGGTGTGCGCGTCGGTGCTGGCGCCCCATGACCGCGACGCGATCTCGGCGACCGACGTGCTGGGCGCGCCGACGCCGAGCCACCCGCTGGGCTTCGACGAGGCCGGCCGGGACGTGCTCAGCCGCCTGCTGTACGCCTACCGCGTGTCGCTCGGCGTCGCCCTCGGCTCGGTCGGTGTCGCGCTGCTCGTCGGCGTGCCGATCGGCCTCGTCGCCGGGTTCTACGGACGGTGGATCGACCTGCTGCTCATGCGGCCGATCGACATGATGCTCGCGTTCCCGGCGCTGCTGCTGTCGTTCGTGCTCATCGCGGTGATCGGGACCGGCGTGCGCGCCGCGATCATCGCGATCGCCGCGATCTTCATCCCGGTGTTCGCGCGGGTCGTCCGCACCGCGGCGCTGACGGTCAGCTCGCTCGCGTACGTGGACGCGGCCCGGGCGCGCGGCGCGTCGAACCTCTCGATCATGCTCCGCCACGTCCTGCCGAACGCGATCGGGCCCGCTCTCGTCCAGGCGAGCATCCTCGCCGGCATCGCGATCCAGATCGAGGCGGCGATCTCCTTCGTCGGGCTCGGTGTCCAGCCGCCGACGCCGTCGCTCGGCGTGATGCTCGCCGACGGCCGGAACTTCCTCAGCCAGGCCCCGTGGCTCGAGATCGTCCCGGGCTGCGCGATCGCCGTGTCGGTGCTGGGGTTCATCCTGCTGGCCGACGGGCTGCGCGGCCGGCTGGATCCGTACGGGGTGAGCCGATGAGCGCGCTGCTGTCCGCCGAAGGCCTCTCGGTGCGGTACCGGACGCCCGCGGGCCCCGCCTCGGTCGTCGACCGGGTCGACCTGTCGATCGCCCCGGGTGAGATCTTCGGGCTCGTCGGCGAGTCGGGATGCGGGAAGACGACGTTCGCGCTGGCGGCCATGGGGCTGCTTCCCGCGGACGCGGAGACCTCCGGCCGCGTCGTGTTCGACGGGCGCGATCTGCTCGCGCTCGACGACGAGGAGCTGCGCCGCCTGCGCGGCGACCGGATCAGCATGATCTTCCAGGACCCGCTCACCTCGCTCGACCCGACGTTCCCGGTCGGCGCGCAGATCGCCGAGGCGATCCTCGTCCACCGTGACGTCACCCGCGCCGAGGCGCGCAGGCGGGCGATCGAGCTGCTCGAGTCCGTCGGGATCCCCGATGCCGCGTCGCGCTACCGGGATCCGCCGCACCGCTTCAGCGGCGGCATGCGCCAGCGTGTCGTGATCGCCATCGCGCTCGCCAACGAGCCGGCGCTCGTGCTCGCGGACGAGCCGACGACCGCGCTCGACGTCCGCGTCCAGGCCCAGATCCTCGCGCTCCTGCGTCGCCGGTGCGACGAGCACGGCACCGCCGTGCTGCTGGTCACCCACGACCTCGGCGTCGTCGCCGAGGTGTGCGACCGGGTCGCGGTCATGTACGCGGGGCGCGTGGTCGAGACCGGCCCCGCCGCCGCCGTGCTCTCCTCGCCCGCGCATCCGTACACCAAGGCGCTGCTCGCCGCGCTGCCGGCCCGGACGCGGCAGCGCGGTGCGCTCGAGGTGATCGCCGGCGAGATCCCCGACCTCGTGACGCCTCCGCCCGGCTGCCGGTTCGCGCCGCGCTGCCCGGTCGCGCACGAGCGGTGCTCGGACGTGCCGGCGATGACCGCGCTCGGCGACGGCCACCACGGCGCCTGCTGGCTGCTCGACGGCGGGCCCGCGCGGGCCGCCGCGTCGCCGGTGGAGGAGGACGGATCGTGAGCACGCCGCTGCTGGAGGTGAGCGGCCTGGTCAAGCGCTTCGTGGCCCGCTCGGGCGTCGGGCGGCGCCGGATCGTGGAGGCCGTCCGGGGCGTGGACCTCACGGTCGCGCCCGGCGAGATCGTGGCCGTCGTCGGCGAGTCCGGGTCGGGCAAGACGACGCTGGCGCGCTGCGTGCTGGCGCTCGAGCGCCCGACGGCGGGCACGATCCGCTTCGACGGGGTCGACGTGCACCGGGCCGGCAGGCGGGCGCTCGCCGCCGTACGCCGCCGGATGCAGCCGGTGTTCCAGGACCCGTACAGCTCGCTCGATCCGCGCTGGACGGTCGACCGGTCGGTCCGCGAGGCGCTCGACGTCCACCGGATCGGGACGCCGGCCGAGCGCGCCGCCCGCGTGCGCGAGGTGCTCGAGCGCGTGGGGCTCCCGGCCCGGTTCGCCGACCGCCGGCCGCACGAGCTCTCCGGCGGGCAGCGTCAGCGGGTCGGGATCGCGGCGGCCCTCGCCCCGCGCCCGGACCTCCTGGTCGCCGACGAGCCGGTGACCGCGCTCGACGTCAGCGTGCAGGCGCAGGTGCTCAACCTGCTGCACGAGATCCAGCGGGACCTCGGGCTCGCGATCCTGTTCATCGCCCACGACCTCTCGGTGGTCGAGCACTTCAGCGACCGGGTCGCGGTCATGTACCAGGGGAGGATCGTCGAGTCGGGTGCCACGAGCGCCGTGTTCGAGCACCCCGCCGACAGCTACACGCAGGCGCTGCTCGAGGCCGTGCCGGCGCTCCGGTGACGGGGCGGTGCCGCGGGCCCGGGGGCCCGCGGCCGGTCAGGGGTGCGTGCGCCGCCAGAGGCCCGGGCCGGTGACCCGGGACATCTCGAGGTCGGCCTCGGTCTTGCCGATGAGCGCGAGGGGGAGCCGGGCGTCGTAGCGCTCGGCGACCTCTCGCGCGCGCGCCAGGTCGCGTTCGGCGCCCTCGGGGTCGTCGGCCTCGAGCTTCGCGAACGCCAGCGCGTGCAACGCGGCGGGGAGCGCCGGCTCGCGACCCAGCCGCTCGCGCTCGCGCAGCGACTCCTCGAGCAGCGGCAGCGCTCCGCGCGGGTCGCCGAGCTCCTGGCGGATCTGGCCCAGGTGCCGCGTCGCCTCCGCGCGCGCGTAGCTCGGGCGGTCGCTCGGCGCCATCGCGTAGGCGCGCTCGAGGATCGGCTGGGCGGTCGGCCGGTCGAGCCGGTCGACGTGGTGGAAGATCCCGAGCATCGCCGTCGCCTGGGCGGCGCCCTCCGGGTCGCCCGCCTCCTCGTAGAGCCCGATCGCGTCGGTGAAGCACCGCTCCTCGCGCGGGAGGTCGCCCCGGGCCATGACGAAGTCGATGTGGAGCGTCATCCCGCGCAGGTAGGTCGCGTCCGCGCGGAGCTGCACGGGCAGGTCGTCGAACACCGGCTCGACCGCGTCCAGGACCGCGTGCTTGCGGACGGGGTCGCGCAGGCCGCGGCACCAGTCCTCCTCGCAGCAGCCCGCGACATAGGCGAGCCGGAGCCGGGCGGCGTCGATCTCGTCCTGCTCGTCGGCGAGTCGGGCCGCGAGCACCGCGTGCCCCTCGCTCCAGCGGCCGTGGTGGTAGCGCTCGCGCGCCTCGGCGAGCGCGGCCTGCGTGGGTGGGCTGGGCGTGCCGGCGGCAGCCGGCGCTTGCTGGTCGGTCATGCGGCGTACGCAAGCGACGGCCCGGCCGGCCGGCCAGCGTTCCGGCCGGCCGGGCGGACCGAAATCGTCAGGCGTCGGCGACCGACCGGCGCCGCCGCGCGACCCCGGTGCGCTCGGCCGCCTCGGCGACGGCCGCCGCGACCGCGGGCGCCACCGCCCGGTCGAAGACGCTCGGGACGATGTAGTCGGCCGTGATCTCGTCGGGGGCGATCGTGCCCGCGATCGCCTCCGCCGCGGCGACCTTCATCTCCTCGTTGATGTCGCTCGCGCGCACGTCGAGCGCGCCGCGGAACACGCCGGGGAACGCCAGCACGTTGTTGATCTGGTTCGGGTAGTCCGAGCGGCCGGTCGCGACGACCTCGGCGATGCCGAAGATCTGCTCGGGCGGCACCTCGGGCGTCGGGTTGGCGAGCGCGAAGACGATCGAGCGCTCGTTCATCCGCTTGATGCCCTCGACGCTGACCGCGCCGGGCGTGGCGACGCCGATGAAGACGTCGGCGCCCTCGAGCGCATCGTCGGCCGAGCCGCGCACCCCGCGCGGGTTCGTCAGCTCGGCGTACTCGCGCTTGACGTCGCCCAGGTCGTCGCGGCCGGCGTGGATCGCCCCGCGCGAGTCGCAGCCGACGATGTCGGTCACGCCCGCGGCGAGCAGGATCTTCGTCACCGCCACCCCGGCCGCGCCGACGCCGGCGACGACGACCCGCAGCGACGCGAGGTCCTTGCCGACGACGCGCGAGGCGTTCATGAGCGCGGCGAGCGCGACGATCGCCGTGCCGTGCTGGTCGTCGTGGAACACCGGGATGTCGAGCGACTCGCGCAGCCGGTTCTCGATCTCGAAGCAGCGCGGCGCCGAGATGTCCTCGAGGTTGATCCCGCCGAACACCGGCGCGACCGCCTGCGCGATGAGCACGATCTCGTCGACGTCCTTCGTGTCGAGGCAGAGCGGGAACGCGTCGACGCCGGCGAACTCCTTGAACAGGACCGCCTTGCCCTCCATGACCGGCAGCGCGCCGCCGGGGCCGATGTCCCCGAGGCCGAGCACCGCGGTCCCGTCGGAGATCACCGCGACCGTGTTGCGCTTGATCGTCAGGTTCCAGATCGACTCCGGGTCGGAGGCGATCTTCGACGACACCCGCGCGACGCCGGGCGTGTAGGCCATCGACAGGTCGTCGCGGGTCTTCAGGGGCACCCTGGAGATGACCTCGAGCTTGCCGCCGAGGTGGCTGAGGAACGTGCGGTCCGACACCGCCTCGACATCGGCGCCGGGCACCGCGCGGACGGCGTCGGCGACCCGCTCGATGTGGTCCTCGTCGCCGGCGAGGATCGTGATGTCGCGGACCTTGTGGCCCGGCTCCACCCGGACGAGGTCGATCGCGCCGAGCTGGGCGCCTGCCTCCCCGATCGCGGTGGCGACGCGGGCGAAGGTGCCGGGCTCGTCGGCGAGCCGCACCCGCAGGATTGCGCTGAACGACGCGGAGATGTGCGCCATGTCCCGAGTCTGCGCGCGAAGGCGCCGGTCGAAACCCTCCTACTAGCCTCGGCGCGTGGCCTCACGCGGGAACCTGATCTGGTCCGCCACGCCCGAGGACCTGTTGCCGACGATCATCGCACGTCAGCCGGTGGCCTTCGCGGCTCGCGCGGGCGGTCTGCCGAGCCTGTGGCGGCGCGACGTGCAGGTCGTCCTCGTCCCGCTCGAGGACCTGCGCGACGGCTACGTGCTCGGCGACGTGCACAACGACTGGCTGCTGTGGCAGTCGGTCACCGGCCGCGGCCTGGTCACGCGGCTGCCGACCGACGTCGACGTGCTCGCCAACACGATGCAGGTCCCGCGGCGCGGCGACGGGCTCGTGTTCCGCACCGCGCTGCGGCGGGTGTTCGATCTGCTCTACGACGAGCGCCGGCTCTGACGTCAGGCCACCTCGGCCGCGGCGGCGCGTCCCGCGATGCGGCCGGAGAACAGGCAGCCGCCGAGGAACGTCCCCTCGAGCGACCGGTAGCCGTGCATGCCGCCGCCGCCGAACCCGGCGACCTCGCCGGCGGCGTACAGGCCGGGCAGCGGCTCGCCGGACGTCGTGAGCGCCCGCGCCGACAGGTCGGTCTCCAGGCCGCCGAGCGTCTTGCGGGTGAGGATCGAGAGCTTGACGCCGATGAGCGGGCCCGCATCCGGGTCGAGCAGCCGGTGTGGCGCGGCGACGCGCGTGATCCGGTCGGCCAGGTAGCGGCGCGCGCCGCGGATCGCGGTGACCTGCAGGTCCTTCGTGTACGGGTTGGCCATCTCGCGGTCGCGGGCGAGGACCTCGCGCTCGACGGTCCCGTAGTCGAGCAGTGGCTCGTCGGTCAGCTCGTTCATCCGCTCGACCAGCCGGCGCAGGTCGCGCTCGACGACGAAGTCCCCGCCGCGCTGCTTGAACGCCTCGACGGGCGCGGGCGCGCCGGACGCCAGGCGCGAGCGCAGCAGGTCCGGGACGCTCTTGCCGGTGATGTCGGGGTTCTGGTCCGAGCCGGAGAGCGCGAACTCCTTCTCGATGATCTTCTGGGAGACGATGAACCAGGTGTGCTCGAACCCCGTCCTCATGATGTGCTCGAGCGTCCCGAGCGTGTCGAAGCCGGGGAAGAGCGGGACCGGCAGCCGGTTGCCGCGCGCGTCGAGCCACAGCGGCGACGGGCCGGGGAGGATCCGGATGCCGTGGCGCGTCCAGATCGGCTCGTAGTACGCGATCCCCTCGGTGTAGTGCCACATCCGGTCGGGGTTGACGACGTTCGCGCCCGCCTGCTGCGCGATGCCGATCATCCGGCCGTCGACGTGGTCGGGCACGCCGGAGAGCATGTGCCTGGGCGGCTTGCCGAGCCGCTCGGGCCAGTTGCGGCGCACGAGGTCGTGGTTGCCGCCGATCCCGCCGGACGTGACGATCACGACCGGCGCGCGCAGCTCGAAGTCGCCGACCTCGGTGCGTGAGCTCGGCGCGCCGCGCGGGACCGACGTCGGCTCGAGCACCTTGCCGGCCACGCCACAGACCGCGCCCGCCTCGGTGAGCAGCGCGTCGACGCGGTGGCGGAAGGCGAACGTCACCAGGCCGCGCGCGACGCCCTCGCGGACGCGGCGCTCGAACGGCGCGACGATGCCCGGCCCGGTGCCCCACGTCACGTGGAAGCGCGGCACGCTGTTGCCGTGGCCGGTCGCGGTGTAGCCGCCGCGCTCGGCCCAGCCCGGGTAGGGGAGCCAGCGCACGCCCATGTCGTGCAGCCAGCGCCGCTTCTCGGTCGCCGCGAAGTGCACGTACGCCTCCGCCCAGCGGCGCGGCCACTCGTCCTCGGGCCGGTCGAAGCCGGCGGCGCCGAGCCAGTCCTGCCAGGCCAGCTCGAACGAGTCCTTGATCCGCCACCGCCGCTGCTCGGGGCTGTCGACGAAGAACAGCCCGCCGAACGACCACCACGCCTGACCGCCGAGCGACTGCTCGCCCTCCTGGTCGACGAGGATCACGCGCCGGCCGGCGTCGGCCAGCTCGGCGGTCGCGACCAGGCCGGCCAGGCCGGCTCCCACCACGATGACGTCTGCCGCGCTCATGGGGCGGGCAATGTACCGGCGGGTTCGGGCGAGGGAGCGGCGCCGCGCGGACGCGGGCGCCGGCTCAGCCCACGGACGCGAGCGCGCGGCCGATCGTGTCGGCCGTCTGCATGACCGCCTCGCCGAGCTCGCGCATCCGGGCGGGCTTCATCCGGTCGGGCGGCCCGGCGATCGTCACCGCGCCCCGGACGGCGCCGCGTGCGTCGAGGATCGCCGCGGCGACGGCGTGGACGTGCTCCTCGCTCTCACGGCGGTTCGTGGCGTAGCCCGCGGCGCGGATGCGGCTGAGCTCGCGCAGCAGCTCGGCGCGCGAGCGGGTGGACTCCGGCGTCAGGCCCTCGAGCTCCTCGCCGGGGAACAGCTCGAGCACGCGCTCGCGGGGCAGGCGGGCCAGCTGCGCCTTGCCCGCCGCCGTGCAGTGCGCGAGGAGCCGGTGCCCGGTGCGCGCGGTGGCCCGGACCGTCGCGCTGCACTCGACGCAGTCCAGGAACACCGTGTCGCGTCCTTCGAGCGCGACGAGGTGCGCGGTCTCGCCGGCGTGCGCGACGAGCCGCTCGAGCTCCGGCCGGGCGAGCGGGCGGATGTCGACCTCGGCCATGCTCGCGCGGCCGAGCTCCGACAGCCACGGCCCGAGCCCGTAGGCCTTCGTGTCGGGGTCGCGCTCGACGAGCCGGTGGTGCTCGAGCATCGCGAGCAGCCGGTGCGCGGTCGACGGGGCGACGTCGAGGTGGCGTGCGGCCTCCGACAGGCTGACCGCCCGCCGGTCGGCCACGAGCGCGAGCAGCCGCAGCGCGCTGTCGACCGACTCGATCGGGTACCGCGGGCGCTTCGTGGCCGTGTTTTCTGGCATGCGGAAAACGGATTCTACTGGTGGCTTGCCAGGGCGCGGGCCGTCTTGTACGGTGCGCGCTGTCGCAGAAAGTCGTTTCTGCATGACAGAAGCAGTTCGAGGGAGGGAGAGAGCCTTGTCCCGCGCACCGATGCCGAAGGCGGCCCTGTCGCACGTGGGTCTCCTCGTCGCCGACCCGCCGGCCGTCGCCGGCTGGTACGCTCGCACCGTCGGCCTGGTGGTGCACGAGACGCTCCCCGACGGCACGGTCCGCCTCGGCTGGGGGCGCGGCGCGCACGCGCTCGAGCTCGCGCCCGGCGACGGCTTCGGCCACCTCGCGCTCGAGCTTCCCGGGCCGGCCGAGCTCGAGGCCTTCGGACGCCGCCTGGAGGCGCACGGCGTCGCCGTGTCGCGCGAGCGCCGGCCCGGCGACCACCCGGAGGTGCTCGTCTTCACCGACCACGACGGGCATCGCGTCGAGGTCCACGGCCCCGTCGACCGCAGCGGCGAGCACGCCGCCGACCCCGGGCGCAGGCCGGTGCGCATCCATCACTGCACGCTGGCCAGCCGATCGGTGCCCGAGCAGGCGGCGTTCTACGAGCACGTCGTCGGGATGCGCGTCTCCGACCGCATGGGCGACGCGTTCGTGTGGCTGCGCTGCAACGAGGAGCACCACACCGTCGCCGTCGTCGAGGCCGACGACGACGGCCTGGACCACTTCTGCTTCGAGATCGACTCCTGGGCGTCGCTGAAGACGTGGTGCGACGAGCTCGCCGCCCGCGACGTCCCGCTCACCTGGGGGCCGGGACGGCACGGGCCCGGCAACAACCTCTTCGTCATGTTCGACGACCCGGCCGGCAACCACATCGAGCTGTCGTGCGAGATGGAGCGCTACCGGGACGACGTCGCCGAGTACGTCCCGCGCGAGTGGGCGCCCGCTGCGAAGACGATCAACCTCTGGGGGCCGGCGCCGGCCTGGCGGGCGCGCGTCGCGGCATGAGGTTCGCGAGCTGCGAAGCCGGCGGGGAGCGGTTCGCGGCGCTCGTCGACGGCGACCGTGTCGTCCCGCTCGACGGCGTCGCCGAGCTCGGGTCGCGGACCGACGTGACGCTGCTCGCCGACCCGCCGGTCCGGACGGCGGACGCGATCGCGCTGCGCGACGTCCGCCTGCGGCCGGTCGTGCCGCGCCCGTCGAAGATCGTCTGCGTCGGGCTCAACTACCGGACCCACGTCGACGAGACCCGCCGCGACCTGCCCGGGTACCCGGTCCTGTTCGCGAAGTTCGCCGACAGCCTCGTCGGGCCGTACGACGACATCGTCAAGCCGCCTGAGTCGTCGCAGGTCGACTACGAGGCCGAGCTCGCCGTCGTCATCGGGCGCAGGCTGCGGCGCGCGTCCGCCGCCGATGTCATGACGGCGATCGCCGGCTACGCGATCGCCAACGACGTGACCATGCGCGACTACCAGTACCGCAGCCACCAGTGGCTGCAGGGCAAGACGTGGCCGTCGAGCACCCCGCTCGGGCCGTTCCTCGTCACGCCCGACGAGGCCGGCGACCCGCGCGAGCTCGAGATCTCGCTCCGGCGCAACGGGGTCGAGCTGCAGCGCGCGACGACCTCGGCGCTGCTGTTCGACATCCCCACGCTGGTCGCGTGCGTGTCGGAGTTCACGCCGCTCGAGCCGGGGGACGTGATCCTCACCGGCACGCCCGGCGGCGTCGGGTACCGCCGCGAGCCGCAGGTCTTCCTCGAGCCCGGCGACCGCGTGAGCGTGGAGATCAGCCGCGTCGGGCGGATCGAGAACCGCGTCGTCGCCGAGGCGGTGCCCGAGCCGTGACCGCCGCGTCCACGATCGCCACGACCGTGCTCGTCGTCGGCGCCGGGCCGGTCGGGCTCGCCGCCGCGAAGGTCCTCGCGCGCAGCGGCGTCGCGACCCTCGTCGTCGAGCGCGAGGCAGAGGTCGCCGCCGAGCCGCGCGCGGTCAGCATCGACGACGAGGCGATGCGGCTCCTGCAGTCGGTCGGCCTCGCCGGGCGCGCCGCGCCGACCGTCATGCCCGGCACCGGCACGCGCTACTACGGCATCGGCGGCCGCCTGCTGGCCGCCGCGTCGCCGCCGGCGCTGCCGGCCTATGGCTTCCCGATCAAGAACCCGATCGACCACGCCGGCTTCACCCGGCTGCTGCTGGACGCGGCGGCCGAGGACGGGGCCGACGTGCGGCTCGGCCACGAGCTCGTGCGGCTCGCGGTGGGCGACGAGGGCGCCACCGCCGGCGTGCGCGGGCCGGACGGCCGCGAGCTGACGGTCACGGCGCGGTGGGTGCTCGGCTGCGACGGCGGGCGCAGCACGACGCGCAAGCTGCTCGGGATCGAGATGCGCGGGCGCAGCGTCGACGAGCCGTGGCTCATCGTCGACACGCGCGACGACCCCCACGCCGAGCGGTACGCCATGCACCACGGCGACCCGGCGCGCCCGCACGTGATCCTCCCCGGCGGGGGCGGGCGGTGCCGCTACGAGTTCCGCCTCCGGCCCGGCGAGGAGGCGGACGCGGCGTCGTTCGAGCTCGCCCGGCGGCTGCTCGCGCCGTACCGTCCCGACCTGCGGCCCGAGCACATCGTCCGCCAGCGGGTCTACGTCTTCCACGCGCTCGTCGCCGCGGCGTGGCGCCGCGGCCCCGCGTTCCTCCTCGGCGACGCCGCCCACATGATGCCGCCGTTCGCCGGCCAGGGCCTGAACACCGGGCTGCGCGACGCCGCGAACCTCGCCTGGAAGCTCGCCGCCGTGATCCGCGGCGACCTCGGCGAGCAGGTCCTCGAGACCTACGAGCGCGAGCGCCGCCCCCACGCCGAGGCGATGGTGGCGATGTCCGTCCGGCGCGGCCGCGTCGTCATGACCACGAGCCCCGTCAAGGCCCGCGCGCGCGACGCCGCGGCCCTGCTCGCTCGCCGGGTGCCTCCGCTGCGCCGGCGGCTCGAGCGGCTGCCGATCAAGCCCCCGGCGCGGTTCGGCGACGGACTCCTCGTGCGCCTCGGCGACGACGCGCCGGGCATCGTCGGGGCGATGCTGCCGCAGCCGCGCGTGCTCGGCGCCGACGGGCGCCTCGTCCGGCTCGACGAGGTGCTCGGCCCCGGCTTCGCGCTCGTGACGACCGGCCCGGCCGACCTGCTGCGGAGCCTCGCCGACCCGGCGTGGTCGCGCCTCGGGGCGCGGCGCGTCCGGGTCCTCGTCGACCAGCGCTTCCCGCCGGCGCCCGACCCGTCGGGGCCGGTGACGGTGGCCGACGACGACGGGCTGCTCGCCCCCGCCCTCGCCGACTGCGGCGGGCTGGTGCTCGTCGTCCGTCCCGACCGCTTCGTCCTCGGCGCGTTCGTGCCGCGGCACGAGCAGGCGTTCCTCGCCGCATGGAGCCGGCTCGGCGGGCCGGCCGGAGCGGCGCCGCAGACCGCAGGCAACAACGGCGCGGGACCCGACCGCGCCGCCCAACCCCTCGGGAGCATGACATGACCCTCACCCACCCCGGCGCGGCCGCCGCCGCGAGCCTGGCGGACCTGGACCGCGCACACCTGATCCACCCGCACCGCCCGGCGGGCTCGGGCGACTCGCTCGTCCTCGTCCGCGGCGCGGGCGCCCGCGTGTGGGACGCCGACGGGCGCGAGTACCTCGACACGGCGGCGGGCCTGGCGCTCACGAACGTCGGACACGGGCGCGCCGAGCTCGCCGAGGCAGCCGCCGCGCAGATCCGCGAGCTCGAGTACTACCCGACGTTCTGGGAGTTCTCCAACCCGCGCGCGATCGCGCTCGCTGCCCGCCTCGCCGGGCTCGCGCCCGGCCGTCTGCAGAAGGTCTTCTTCACGAGCGGGGGCTCGGAGGGCATCGAGACCGCCGCCCGCATGGCCCGCCTGCACCACCACGAGCGCGGCGAGCGCGGACGCACGATCCTGCTCGCCCGCCGCAGCGGCTACCACGGCGTCGGGTACGGCTCCGGCTCGCTCACCGGGTTCGACGAGTTCCACCACGGCTTCACCCCGATGCTGCCCGACGTCGAGCACCTCACGCCGCCCTGGCCGTGCCGGCCCGAGCTGTACGGCGGCGAGGACCCGACCGACTTCTGCGTCCGCGAGCTCGAGGAGACGATCGCGCGCCACGGCCCAGACCGCATCGCGGCGATGGTCGCCGAGCCGATCATGGGCGTCGCCGGGATGGTGATCCCGCCCGACGACTACTGGCCGCGGATCGCCGAGGTCCTGCGGCGCGCGGGGATCCTGCTCATCGCCGACGAGGTCGTGTGCGGCTTCGGCCGGACCGGGCGCTGGTTCGCCTGCGAGCGCTACGGGATCGAGCCGGACATCCTCGTCACCGCCAAGGGCATCACCTCGGGCTACGTCCCGCTCGGCGCGGTGCTCGTGACCGGGGACGTCGCCGAGACGCTCGACCTCGGACCCGACGGGTTCCCGATCGGGTTCACGTACACCGGCCACGCGACCGCGTGCGCGGTCGCGATGGCGAACCTCGACATCATCGAGCGCGAGGGGCTCGTCGAACGGGCGGCGTCGCTCGGCGCGCGGATGCTCGAGGGCCTGGCCCCGCTCGCCGGCCTGCCGGCGGTCGCCGACGTGCGCGGCGCCGGGCTGATGCTCGCCGTCGAGCTGCGCCGCGACACCGCCGCCGGCGCGGGCATCGGCGCGAACGCCTCGCGCGCGCTGCGCGCAGACCACGGCATGATCGTCCGCGCCCACGAGAGCGTGCTGTCCGTCTCGCCCCCGCTCGTGGTCGAGGACGCGGACGCCGACCGGATCGTCGAGGCGTTCCACGACGTGATCGGACGGCTGGACGACGGGAGGGTGCGGCGATGACGCAGCTCGAGCGCGAGCGCCCGGCGGCGCCCGTGTCCGACCCGGGCCGGCGGCGCGGCGCGTGGATCGGCGGCTGGCGCGACGGCGGCGGCGAGCAGATCGACGTCCTCGCCCCGGCCACCGGCGAGGTCCTCGCGTCGTTCACCGCCGCGAGCGCCGAGGTCGTGCGGGCGGCAGCTTGTGCCGCGGCCGCCGCGCAGCCGGCCTGGGAGGCGGCCGGGCCGGACGAGCGGGCGGGCCTGCTGCTCGCGGCCGCCGACGGCGTCGAGGCGCGCCGCGCCGACATCGTCGGCATGCTCGTGCGCGAGTCCGGCTCGGTGCACGGCAAGGCGCAGGCCGAGGTCGACAGCGCGATCGCCGAGCTGCGTGCCGCGGCCGCCCTCGCCCAGCAGCCCCAGGGGCGGGTCCTGCCGCCCGCGCGGCCGGGGCACACGAGCATCGCGCGGCGCGTGCCGCTGGGCGTCGTCGGCGTGATCGCCCCCTGGAACGTCCCGCTGCTCCTGGCGCTGCGCAGCGTCGCGCCGGCCTTGGCGCTCGGCAACACGGTCGTGCTCAAGCCGGATCCGCACACGCCGGTCTGCGGCGGCGCGGTCCTGGCCGAGGTCTTCGCCGGCGCCGGCCTGCCCGACGGGGTCTTCTCGCTCGTGCTCGGCGGCGCGGAGACCGGTGAGGCGCTCGTCCGCGATCCCGGCGTGCAGATGATCTCGTTCACCGGGTCGACCGCGACCGGCCGCCGCATCGGGCAGATCGCGGGCGGCGCGCTGAAGAAGCTCGCGCTGGAGCTGGGCGGCAACAGCCCGTTCGTCGTCCTCGAGGACGCCGACCTGGAGCGGGCCGCCGCGGCCGGCGCCGCGAGCTCGTTCCAGCACCAGGGGCAGATCTGCATGGCCGCGTCGCGGCACCTCGTGCACGCCGCGGTCGCCGGCGAGTACGTGGAGCGGCTCGTCGAGCGTGCGCGGCGGCTCCGGCTGGGCGATCCGGCGGCCGACCCCGGCGTCGACCTGGGGCCGATCATCGACGCGCGCCAGCTCGCCCGGGTGCGGCGCATCGTCGACGAGAGCGTCGCCGCCGGCGCCCGGATCCTGGCGGGCGGCGCCGACCGCGGTCCGTTCTTCGAGCCGACCGTGCTCACCGAGGTCACGCCGTCGATGCCGGCGTTCGCCGAGGAGATCTTCGGGCCGGTCGCGCCGGTCACGGTGTTCCGGGACGACGACGAGGCGGTCGAGCTCGCGCGGATGACCGAGTACGGCCTCGCCGCCGCGGTCCACACGCGCTCGGCCGAGCGGGGGCTGGCGCTCGCCGCGCGGCTCGGCGTCGGGATGGCGCACGTCAACGACCAGACCGTCAACGACGTCCCGCATGCGCCGTTCGGCGGCCGGGGCGCGTCCGGCAACGGGAGCCGGTTCGGCGGCGAGGCCAACTGGGAGGCGTTCACGCAGTGGCAGTGGCTGACGGTGACGGGGGAGCCGCCGGCGCTGCCGTTCTGACCCGCAGACGCAAGGGATGAGGAGAGATCGGAGATGACGGCAGGACAGACCCACAGCCACGAGCTCAAGCGCGACGCGATCGGCGCGCCGGGCATCGTGTTCTTCGTCGTCGCCGCAGCGGCGCCGCTCGCCGCGACGCTCGGCGCGTCGCCGATGGTGTTCGGCGCGACCGGTCCGGGCGGCCCCGGCGCCTACCTGTCGGCGACGGTCGTGCTGCTGCTGTTCGCGGTCGGCTACGCGACGATGAGCCGCCACGTCACGAGCGCCGGCGGCTTCGCTGCGTACATCAGCCGCGGGCTCGGCGGCGCCGCGGGCTTCGCCGCCGCGTTCGTCGCGCTGCTCGCCTACAACTGCATGCTCGCCGGGATCTTCGGCCAGTTCGGGGCGTTCGCCGCCGACATCCTCGACCGGCAGGTCGGCATCGACCTGCCGTGGCAGGCGTGGGTGGCGATCGGCCTGGCGGGCGTCGCGCTGCTGGGCTACCGCGACGTGCAGCTCAGCGCGCGGGTGCTCGGCATCCTGCTCGTCGCCGAGATGCTCATCCTGCTCGTGCTCGACCTCGTCGTCGTCGCCGACGGCGGCGCCTCCGGGCTCTCGGCGACGGCGTTCGCGCCCGGCGAGGTGTTCAGCGGCGCGGTGGGCGTCGCGATCGTGTTCGCGTTCTCGTGCTTCGTCGGGTTCGAGGCGACGACGATCTACGGGGAGGAGGCGCGCAACCCCCGCCGGACCGTTCCGCGCGCGACCTACGCGGCGATCCTCGTCATCGGGCTGTTCTACACGCTGACCATGTGGTCGATCGGGATCGGGTACGGCTCCTCCGCCGTCGCGGGCGCGGCGCAGGAGAACCCGGTCGGGTTCGTCACCGACCTCAGCACGCGGTTCGTCGGCGCGTTCTCGACCGACCTCATGAACCTGCTCGTCCTCACGAGCCTGTTCGCGGTCGTGCTGGCCTTCCACAACACGCTGGCGCGGTACCTGTTCTCGCTCGGCCGCGCGGGCGTGCTGCCGGCGGCGCTCGGCCGGACGCGCGCGACCGACCGGGCGCCGCACGTGGCGAGCGTCGTGCAGTCCTGCGTCACGACGCTCGTCGTCGGGGTGTTCGCGATCTCCGGCGCCGACCCGTTCGCCAACCTCTTCGCGTGGCTCGTCGGGCTCGGCACGCTCGGGGTCCTGGTCCTGCAGGCGACCGCGTCGATCGCGGTGATGGCGTTCTTCGCGCGGACGCGCGCCGACACGCGCCTGTGGCACACGCGGATCGCCCCGCTCCTCGGCCTCGCCGGGCTGGCGACCGCGATCGTGCTCGTCCTCGGCAACTTCGACGTGCTGACCGGGGCGACGTCGGGGCTCGTGCCGCTGCTGCCGTGGCTCGTGCCGGTCGCCGCGCTCGCCGGCGTGGCCACCTGGTACGCGACCCGTGGCCGCGGCGTCGAGCTCATCGGTGCGGCCGACATCGAGCCCGCCGACCAGCCCTCGCCGGCGGCGACGCCGGTCGCCGGCGCCGGGCCGGCCTGACCCGCACGGCCCCGTGGCCCGCCGGCCGCGGGGCCGTCCGCCTCAGGCGCACGCCGAGATCGCCGAGGCGCCTGGGCGTCTCGGTCCACCGGGTCCGGCGCCTGCTGCGCGAGGCGCGCGCGCACGAGCCGCGGGCTCGTCGCCCGCGCGATCCGGCGCGAGGAACGCTGAGCGCTACTCGGTGCCGAAGATCCGGTCGCCGGCGTCGCCCAGGCCCGGGCGGATGTAGCCGCGCTCGTCGAGCTGCCGGTCGAGCGCGGCGGCGAGGATCGGGACCTCGGGCTCGGCCTCGCGGACGGCGCGCACGCCCTCGGGCGCGGCGACGAGGCAGACGAGCCGCAGGTCCTCCGCGCCCGCCGCGCGCAGGCGGCGCAGCGCCGCGATCGCGCTGCCGCCGGTCGCGAGCATCGGGTCGACGACGAACACGGCCGACTCGGCGACGCCGGCCGGCAGCGACTCGTAGTAGCCCTCGGGCTGGAGGGTCTCCTCGTTGCGGCGCATGCCGATGTGGGCGATCGCCGCGTCGGGCACGTGGCGCAGGAAGCCGTTGACCATGCCCAGGCCGGCGCGGAGGATCGCGACGACCATCACCGGCCGCGCCAGCCGTGCGCCGGTCGTCCGCTCGAGCGGCGTCTCGACCTCGACCTCCTCGACCGGGATGTCGCGCAGCGCCTCGTAGGCCAGGGTCCACGACGCCTCCTCGAGCGCGACCCGGAACTCCTCCCGGGTCGTCTCCGCGGCGCGCAGCACGGTCACGGCGCGCGCCAGGACGGGGTGCTCGACGATGCGAAGGCCCTCCATGCGGTCGCCGAGCCTATCCACGCCGCGCGCGGGCGGTAGCGTGCCTCGCCGCATGGATCCCCGCCGCAACGTCGAGCTCAAGGCGCGCGACCTCGATCCTGAGGCGACGCTCGCCGCCGCACTGGCCCACGGCGCGAGCGACGAGGGGGAGCTCGTCCAGCGCGACACGTACTTCGCCGCGCCGGAGGGCCGGCTCAAGCTCCGCGAGGAGGGCGACCGGGCCACGCTCATCGCCTACGCGCGCGCCGACGAGGCGGCCGCGCGCCTGTCCGCCTACCACCTCGTCGACGTGCCCGACCCGCAGGCGATGGCCGCCGCGCTCGACGCCGCGCTCGGGCGCACCGTCGTGGTCTCCAAGCGCCGGCGCCTGCTGCTGTGGCGCGACGTGCGTATCCACCTCGACGACGTCGAGGGGCTCGGCCGGTGGGTCGAGCTGGAGGCGGTCGCGCCGCCCGGCAGCGACCTGTCGGCCGAGCACGCCAAGGTCGCCGAGCTGCGCGAGGTGCTCGGCATCCGCGACGACCGGATCGTCTCGCGCGGCTACGCGGCCATGCTGCTCGAGCAGGGCGCGGCGACCGAGCGGCTCGTCGAGCTCGCCCGGCGCGCGATGGACCGCGCCCACGTGCCGTACTCGCGCTTCCCGGTCGGCGCGGCGCTGCGCGACGAGACCGGCGCGCTGCACGCGGGCGCGAACGTCGAGAACGCCGCGTACCCGCAGGGCCAGTGCGCCGAGGCGTCGGCGATCGGCAGGCTCGTCGCCGCCGGCGGGACGAGGATCGAGGAGGTCGCGGTCATGGCCGACACCGCGCTCATCACCCCATGCGGCGGCTGCCGCCAGCGCCTGGCCGAGCTCGCCGGCCCCGGCGTCCCCGTGCACCTGTGCGGGCCAGAGGGCGTCCGGCGCACCACGACGCTCGGCGAGCTGCTGCCGCTCGCGTTCGGCAAGGAGGACCTGTGAGCGCACGCGCCGCCGCCGACGTCATCCGCGAGCGCGCGCCCGGCCATCCGCCGCCGCGGCTGGCGCTCGTCCTCGGCTCGGGCCTGGGGCCGGTCGCCGACGCCGTCGAGGACGCCGTCGCGATCCCGTACGCCGACCTGCCGGGCTTCCCGGTCGGCACGGTCGCCGGCCACGCCGGGCGGCTCGTGCTCGGCCGGCTCGGCGGCACGCAGGCCGCGGTGTTCCAGGGCCGCGCGCACCTGTACGAGGGGATCCCCGCGCCGCAGCTCGCGGTGCCGACACGGACCGCGAAGGCGCTCGGCGCGGAGATGATCGTGCTGACGAACGCGGCCGGCTCGTTGCGCCACGAGGTCGGGCCCGGCAGCCTCATGGCGATCACCGACCACATCAACTTCAGCGGCGCCAACCCGCTCATCGGCCCGAACGACGACGCGCTCGGCCCGCGGTTCGTCCCGCTCGGCCGCGCGTACGACCGCGAGCTGACCGCCCGCCTGCACCGCGCCGCCGACGCGCTCGGCATCACGCTCCACGAGGGCGTCTACCTGCAGGTCGCGGGGCCGAGCTTCGAGACGCCGGCCGAGATCCGCGCGTTCAAGATCCTCGGCGCGGACGCGGTCGGGATGTCGACCGTGCCCGAGGTCATCGCGGCCAACCACGTCGGCCTGCGGGTCGCCGCCGTGTCCGCCATCACCAACCTCGCAGAGGGCCTGGGGGACGAGCCGCTCAGCCACGAGCAGACGCTCGCCGGCGCCGCCTCCGCGGCGGCCGACCTCCAGCGCGTCCTGCTGCGCTTCGCCGAGGAGCTGTGACCGTGATCGACCCGATAGCCCTGCTCGACCTGACGTCGCTGGAGGACGACGACACGCCCGAGCGCATCCGCGACCTCTGCGCGCGGGCGGTCACGCCCCGCGGCCCGGTCGCCGCCGTCTGCGTGCTTCCCGCGTTCGTCGGCGTGGCGAAGAAGGCGCTCGCCGGCACCGGCGTGAAGGTCGCCGCGGTCGCGAACTTCCCCGACGGCGACGACGACCCGTTCGGCGCCGCCGACGAGGCGCAGTTCGAGGTCGACGCGGGCGCCGACGAGGTCGAGGTCGTCGTCCCGTGGCGGGCGGCGGTCGACGGCGACCTCGAGGCGGTCGGGACGCTCGTCGCCGCCTGCGCCGCGGCCGTGCCGCCCGGCGGGCTGAAGGCGATCCTCGAGACCGGATCGCACCCCAGCGCCGAGCTGACGCGCGAGATCGCCGACCAGGCGCTCGCCAACGGCGCGGGCTGGCTGAAGACGTCGACCGGCAAGGTCGGGCCGGGCGCGACGCCCGAGGCCGCGCGGATCCTGCTCGAGGCCGTGCGCGACTTCGGCTCGGGCGGCGTGAAGGTCTCCGGTGGCGTGCGGACCGCCGAGCAGGCGCGCGAGTACCTCGCGCTCGCCGAGGAGGTCATGGGCGCGGGCTGGATCGGCCCCGACACGTTCCGCCTCGGCGCCAGCGCGCTTCTCGACGACCTCCTCCGGGCCGCGTGACCGCGCCGGTCAAGGAGCTCATCCGGGCCAAGCGCGACGGCCGCGCGCTGACCGCGGACGAGCTGCGCGCGATCGCGCTCGGCATCGGCGACGGGACCGTCACCGACGCGCAGGCCGCCGCGTTCGCGATGGCCGTGTTCTTCCGCGGCCTGGACGAGCGCGAGCTGCCGGCGTTCACGCTCGCGATGCGCGACTCGGGCACGGTCCTGGACTGGTCGGGCCTGGACCGGCCGGTGCTCGACAAGCACTCGACGGGCGGCGTCGGCGACAAGGTCTCTCTGATCCTCGCGCCGATCCTCGCCGCCTGCGGCGCCGCCGTGCCGATGATCTCCGGCCGCGGCCTGGGCCACACCGGCGGCACGCTCGACAAGCTCGAGGCGATCCCCGGCTACGACACCCGCCCGGACCCGGCGAGCCTGCGCGCGGTCGTCGAGCGGGCCGGGTGCGCGATCGTCGGCCAGACCGGCGAGCTGGCGCCTGCCGACGGGCGCCTGTACGCGATCCGCGACGCGACCGGCAGCGTCGAGTCGATCCCGCTCATCGTCTCGTCGATCCTCTCCAAGAAGCTCGCCGCCGGCCTGCAGGGCCTCGTGCTCGACGTCAAGCACGGCAGCGGCGCGTTCATGGCCGCGCTCGACGACGCCCGCGCGCTCGCGCGCGCGCTCGTCGGCGTCGGCAACGCGGCCGGCCTGGCGACGACCGCGCTGCTGACCGACATGGACCGCGTGCTGGGGCGGACCGCCGGGAACGCGCTGGAGGTGCGCGAGTCGATCGAGGCGCTCACCGACCCGGACGGCGCCGACGCGCGGCTCGTCGAGGTGACGCTCGCGCTCGCGCGCGCGGCGCTCGCGCTCGGCGGCCTGGACGGCGCCGACCCCGAGGCGGCGCTGCGCGGCGGCGCCGCGGCCGAGCGGTTCGGGGCGATGGTCGCCGCGCTCGGCGGGCCGGCCGACCTCGTCGAGCACCCCGGCCGCCACCTGCGCGCCGCGCCGGTCGTGCGCGCCGTCGAGGCCGGGCGCGACGGCGTCGTCGTCGCCCACGCCACCCGCGACCTCGGGCTCGTCGTCACCGAGCTCGGCGGCAACCGCCACACCGAGGCCGATGCGATCGACCACGCCGTCGGGCTCGACGCGATCGCCGGGCCCGGCGACCGGGTCGGCCCGGGCGGGCGGCCGCTCGCGGTCGTGCACGCGCGCGACGAGGCGGGCGCGGACGCCGCCGCGGCCGCCGTGCGCGCCGCGATCACCGTCGGCGACAGCGCCCCGCCCGCCCCGCCCGTCGTCACCGAGGAGGTCCGGTGAGCGCCACCGCCGGCATCCCGAAGGCCGAGCTGCACGTCCACCTCGAGGGCACCGCCCGCCCCGCGCTCGTGCGCCGCATCGCCGAGCGCAACGGGGTCGCGCTGCCCGCCGGGCTGTTCGCCGACGACGACACGTTCGCGTGGCGCGACTTCCTGGACTTCCTGCGCAGCTACGACCTCGCCGCCAGCATCATCCGCACCGGCGAGGACTACCGCGACATCACCTACGAGTACCTGCGTGACTGCGCGCGCGAGGGCGCGGTGTACGTCGAGCTCATCGCCTCGCTCGACCACGGCGCGGCGGTCGGCCTGCCCGACGACGAGCACCTGGCGGGCATCGCGCAGGGCATCGACGACGCGCACGCCGAGACAGGGATCGTGGGGCGGATCATCTCCTCGTGCGTGCGCAACTTCGGCGTCGAGGCGGCCGAGGCGGTCGCCGAGCGCACGCTCGCGCTCGACCATCCGTACGTCGTCGGCTTCAACATGGCCGGCGACGAGGCCGGCTATCCGCCCGGCCCGTACGCGCGGGCGTTCGCGATGGCCGCCGAGGCCGGCCTGGGCTGCAGCGTCCACGCGGGCGAGCACGCGGGCGCCGAGTCGGTCCGCCAGGCGCTCGGGCTCCCGGGCCTGACGCGGATCTCGCACGGCGTGCGCGCGATCGAGGACCCGGCGCTCGTCGCCGAGCTGGCCGGCCGCGGGATCGTGCTCGAGGTCTGCCCGACCTCGAACGTCGCGCTCGGCGTGTTCCCGAGCTACGAGGCCCACCCGCTGGCCCGCCTGCACGAGGCGGGCGTCACGATCACGCTGGGCTCGGACGACCCGCCCTACTTCGCGACGAGCATCGGGCACGAGTACGAGGTCGCCCACGAGAGGTTCGGGCTCGACCTCGACACCCTCCGCGGCTTCACCGAAAATGCCCTCGATGCGGCCTTTTCCCCCCGGGAGGTGATCGCAGGGGTACGACGGCGCCTGACGGGCGGGTAGGGTGGCGCATCGCCGACAGGGCCGGCCGCCGTCCCACGTCGTTCCGGCAGGCCGGTTTCGTGCTTCTGAGGAGGAGCCCCCAGTTGTTCTCACTTCACCGTGTCCGGACGATCGCGCTGATCGCCCTGACCGCACTCATGCTGACCGCCGCGGCCTGCGGTGACGACGACGACTCCGGCGAGTCGGCGTCCACCCAGGAGCAGGCGAAGAAGTCGATCAAGGTCGGTCTCGTCACCGACATCGGCGGCCTCAACGACCGCTCGTTCAACTCGCTGGCGAACGCCGGCCTCGAGCAGGGCAAGAAGGAGCTCGGGATCGAGGCGCGCGTCATCACGTCCAAGTCGAACGCCGACTACGTGCCGAACCTGTCGACGCTCGCCCAGCAGCGCTACGACCTCGTCATCGCCGTCGGCTTCCTCATGGCCGAGGCGACCGAGACCGTCGCCAAGAAGTTCCCGAACACGAACTTCGCGATCGTCGACGTGGCCCAGGCCTCGATGAAGAGCAAGCCCGCCAACGTGCAGGGCCTGATCTTCAAGGAGGGTGAGGCCGGCTACCTCGCGGGCTACCTGGCCGCGCTGTACGCCAAGGACAACGACATCGACACGATCTCCAGCGTCGGCGGCCAGAAGATCCCGCCGGTCGACGCCTACATCGCCGGCTACCAGGCGGGCGCGAAGAAGGCCGACCCGTCGATCAAGACGCTCAACGGCTACTCGCAGGACTTCGTCGACCAGGCGAAGTGCAAGGAGATCGCGCTGAGCCAGATCGAGCGCGGGTCCGGCGTGGTCTTCCAGGTCGCGGGCCAGTGCGGCCTCGGCGCGCTCGACGCCGCCAAGCAGGAGGGCAAGCTGGGCATCGGCGTCGACGCCGACCAGGCGTTCCTGGGCGACCACATCCTGACGAGCGCGATGAAGCGCGTCGACCAGGCCGTGTTCGAGGCGATCAAGTCCGTCCAGGACGGCGCGTTCGAGGGCGGCACCGACCGCGTCTTCGACATCAAGTCCGAGGGCGTCGGACTGGGCGAGATCAGCGCCGACGGCGAGCAGTACAGCGGCGAGGTCGACAAGATCCGCGAGCAGATCGCCGCGGGCGAGATCGAAGTCCCCAGCACGCTGGACTAGGACGCGGTGGGCACCACGCCCCCTGACGCAGGCGCCGCGGAGCTGGCGCTCGAGCTCCGCGGCATCACCAAGCGGTTCGGTCCCGTCGTCGCGAACGACGGGATCGATCTGCAGCTCCGCCGTGGCGAGATCCACGCGCTGCTCGGCGAGAACGGCGCCGGCAAGTCGACGCTCATGAACGTCGTCTACGGGATGCTCAGCGCCGACGAGGGCGAGATCCTCGTCGGCGGGCGGCGCGTGGAGATCACCTCGCCGCGCGACGCGATGGCGCACGGGATCGGGATGGTGTTCCAGCACTTCATGCTCATCCCGGTCATGACCGCCGCCGAGAACCTCGTGCTCGGCGACGAGCCGCGCCGGCGCGGGCTGCTCGACCGCCGCGCCGCGCGGCGGCGGGTGCGCGAGCTGTCCGAGCGCTTCGGCCTCGACGTCGACCCCGACGCGCGCGTCGAGGAGCTGTCGGTCGGCCAGCAGCAGCGGCTCGAGATCCTGCGGGCGCTGGACCGCGGCGCGGACATCCTCGTCCTCGACGAGCCGACCGCCGTCCTCACCGCCCAGGAGACCGCCGACCTGTTCCGCGTGCTGCGCGAGCTGCGCGACCGCGGCACGTCGATCGTCTTCATCTCCCACAAGCTCCACGAGGTCCTCGAGATCGCCGACCGCGTCACCGTCCTGCGGCGCGGCAGATCGGTCGAGACGCTCGACACCGCGGGCGCCGACGAGGCGACGCTCGCCCGCCTCATGGTCGGGCGCGACGTCGTGCTGCGCGTCGAGAAGGAGCCGCGCGAGCCCGAGGCGCCGATCCTCGAGGTCTCCGGCCTGCACGTCGAGGACGACCGCGGGCTCGAGGCGGTGAAGGGGATCGACCTCACGGTCCGTGGCGGCGAGATCGTCGCGGTCGCGGGCATCGACGGCAACGGGCAGGCCGAGCTCATCGAGGCGATCACCGGGCTGCGCGCCCCGTCCGCCGGCACGATCACCGTCGCCGGGCGCGACATCACCGGCGCCGACCCGCGCGAGGCGCGCGCCGCCGGCGTCGGCCACATCGCCCAGGACCGCCACCGCCAGGGCCTCGTCCTCGACTTCTCGATCTCCGAGAACCTCGCGCTCGACCGCTACCGCGAGGGGACGACCGCGACGCTCATGTCGCCGCGGCGGCTCGACGAGGCGGCGCGCAGGCTCATCGACGAGTTCGACATCCGCGGCGGCGACTGCCGGACCCCGTGCCGGTCGCTGTCGGGCGGCAACCAGCAGAAGGTCGTCGTCGCGCGCGAGATCGCCGGCGACCCGCAGGTCCTCGTCGCCGCCCAGCCGACGCGCGGCCTCGACGTCGGCGCGATCGAGTTCGTCCACCGCCGCCTGCTGGCCGAGCGCGAGGCCGGCCGCGCGATCCTGCTCGTCTCGCTCGAGCTCGAGGAGGTCCGCGCGCTCGCCGACCGCGTGCTCGTCATCTACGAGGGCCGGATCGTCGGCGAGGTCCCGCCGACCGCCTCCGACGAGGAGCTCGGCCTGCTGATGACCGGCGGAACCCCGAGCACCGGCGCCTCGTGAGCACCGTCCCCGACCCCCAGCCCGGCAGCGCGCCGGAGGAGAAGGGCGCCGGCGCGACCGTCGCCGCCCGCATCAGCGACCAGCTCGCGGTCGGCGGCGTGCTGCTGCCGGTTGTCACGACGCTCTTCGCGTTCCTCATCGGCGGCCTCGTCGTCCTCGCCACCGGCAAGAACCCGTTCTCGACCTACCAGGCGATCTTCGAGGGCAGCGGGCTGAACTGGCTGCTGCCGTGGGTCGGCGGCGCGGACCGCGACATCGCCGCGATCAACCTCCAGCAGACGCTGCTCATCACCGGGCCGCTGATCCTGCTCGGCTTCGCGGTCGCGTTCGCGTTCCGCACCGGCCTGTTCAACATCGGCGGCCAGGGCCAGTACATCGCCGGCTCGGTCGTCGCGGTGTGGATCGGCTCGTCGGACATGGGCGTGCCCGGCTGGCTGCAGATCGTGCTCGCGATGCTCGGCGCGGCGATCGCGGGCGGCGTGTGGGGCGGCATCGCCGGCCTGCTGCGCGCGACCACCGGCGCGAACGAGGTGATCACGACGATCATGCTCAACTACACCGCGCTGTGGGTGAGCTTCTACCTGTTCGGGCTCGGCGGGCCGCTGCAGAACGACAGCCAGCCCGACATCCCGGTCTCGAACGACGTCGTGCCCGAGGCGCGGCTGCCGGTGTTCTGGGGCGACCCCGAGCTGCAGGGCCTGCACATCGGCATCTTCTTCGCGCTCGTCGCGGCGGTCTTCTTCTGGCTGCTGCTCAACCGCTCGACGAAGGGCTTCGAGGCGCGCGCGGTCGGCTTCAACCCCGACGCGGCGCGGGCGAGCGGCATCCACGTCGGGCGCACCTACGTCTTCGTCATGGCGACGTGCGGGCTGCTCGCGGGCCTGGCCGGGTCGCTCGACATCCTCGGCTGGCAGTTCCGGATCGCGACGAACGACATCCAGGCGTTCGAGCTCGGCTTCCTCGGCATCGCGGTCGCGCTGCTCGGGCGCAACACCGCGATCGGGACGTGCCTGGCCGGCCTGTTGTTCGGCGCGCTCGTCAGCGGCACCTCGGTGCGCAACCTCGACCCGGCGGTGTTCGAGCCAGCGCTCGCGTCGAACCTCACCGGGATCATCCAGGGCCTCGTCGTCCTGTTCGTGGTGGCCGACGTCATGGTCATCGCGGTGTGGAAGCGGCTGTCGGGCCGCGGCCGGCGGCGCGCCGGGGGCGCGGGGACGGCGGGCAACGCGGAACCGGAGCCGGCGGCATGAGCGCGGTGAGCGGCATGGCGAGCGTCGGCCGGGTGCGGATGACGCCCGAGCGGCTCGGCTGGGGCGGCGGGATCGTCGCGCTGCTGGCGTTCGTGCTCACGCTGCCCCCGATCGCGGTCCGCACGCCGGTGCCGTCGATCCTGCTCGCGCTCGTCGCGGCCGGCATGGGCGTCGCGGCGATCCGCGCCGAGGCGCGGCGGCCGGGCTGGACCGCCGTCGTCGCGGCCGTGCTGTGCGGCGTGCTGGCGTGGGCGGCGACGACGGCCGAGCTCGGCCAGCTCGAGGTCGTCGCGAGCTGGGGCGCGCTCACCGCGGCGATGCTGCGGTTCGCGACCCCGCTGATCTTCGCCGGCCTCGGCGGCCTGGTGTCCGAGCGCGCGGGCGTCGTGAACATCGCGCTCGAGGGCATGCTCATCATGGGCGCGTTCTTCGCGGCGTTCGGCGCCGACAAGACCGGCTCGTGGGTGCTCGGCATCCTCATCGGCGTGCTGGCCGGCGCGGCGCTGGCGACGATCCACGCGATCTGGTCGGTGTCGTTGCGCGCGGACCAGATCGTGTCCGGCACCGCGCTGAACTTCATCGCGGCGGGCATCGCCGGCTACCTGTACGTCGACATCTACGGCGCCGAGGGCACGCCCGACGACCTGCCGCAGGTGCCGGAGATCTCGCTGCCGACCGAGTCGCTCGGGTTCATCGGGCGCGCGATCGCCAACCAGAACCTGCTCGTCTGGGGCGGCCTGCTCGCGGTCGTGGTCGTGTGGCTCGTCGTGTTCCGGACGCCGCTCGGCCTGCGCCTGCGGTCGGTCGGCGAGAACCCGCGCGCGGCCGAGACGGTCGGCGTGAACGTCATCCGCATGCGCTACGGCGCGGTCATCACGTCGGGCGCGCTCGCGGCGCTCGGCGGCGCGTTCCTCTCGATCGGGTTCGTGCACTCGTTCAGCGAGGACATGATCGCCGGGCGCGGGTTCATCGCCCTGGCGGCGCTCATCTTCGGGCGCTGGACGCCTGGCGGGCTGCTGCTCGCGACGCTGCTGTTCGGGTTCTCGAGCGCGCTGGCCCAGCGGCTGCCGGAGTTCTCGCCGCAGGCGGCGACGCTGTTCCAGGCGCTGCCGTACGTGCTGACGCTCATCGCGGTGGCGGGGCTCGTGGGCCGGTCGCGGCCGCCGGCGGCCGACGGGGTGCCGTACCAGCGCGAGGCGGGCTGAGGGGGCGGCGGGCTCATCGCGCGTTCCGCGTGCGATGAGCCGCCCTGAGTCTCCGCGGGGTGCGGCGCCGTGGTGCTCGGCACGGTGCCGGCGGTGGGGTTCCGGCGTGGCCCGAACGGCCGCCGGTGAGGAGGTGCAGGGGCGGGTTCGCGGTGCGCGTCCTGTCGGCGTCTCGGGGCCGCGTCCGTGGTGGTGGACGAGCCGGATGAAACGGTCGCTCGGGTGCGCGTTTCGTCCGGTTCGTGCCGCGCGCCCGCGCTCGACCCGCCCTCCGCGTCCCCGGCCCCCACGCGAGCGCCTGCGCGCCTCTGCTCGATCGGGCGGTGCGGCGCGCTCTGGTCGCCGGCACGCGTGTACCTGCGGGTCCGGCCGCTGATCGGCAGCCGGTGGCTGGTGATGCCCATCCGCTGCAGACCCCGACACCGCCGCGGCTGCAGGTGATAGGCGCGGCTTGCGGCTGATGCGCGGCACGGTGACGATCGCCTCCCCACGGGGACCGAGAAGGCGCACGATCTCCTGGTAGGCGGCAGCGGCCCTCACCGGGGACGCTGACCCGCGCGGGCGGCCGGGAGGGGGCGCGGTAGCGGGTGGGGCGCTTGGGACTCATCCGTGGACCTCAAGCTCATGCTATGCCCGTCCGGGCGGGGCGGGGGTGTTTTGCGGTCCGGCCGGGATTTGCTGCTCGGCGCGGGAAAATGTTGCGCGGCCGGGGTCCCCGGCTGCGCAGCAGCCGATATCATGCCGCCGTGACCGTGACCGTCAGGACAGCAGCGCAGCTTCCGGGCCGGCCGTCGGACAGGTCAGGGAATGAACTGCAGGCCCTGCCCGGCGATATGCGAGGCCGGGATGACGCGTTCGGTGATGACGCCGCGGCGCGGCGCGTTCATCTCGCTGACGCGGAACGACCCGTCGTCGAACACCTCTTCGACGTAGGCGACGTGGTTGGCCCCAACGCTGTCGACCATGATCGCGCCGACGGTCGGGGTGGTGGTGACGGTCATGCCGCCGTAGCGGGCGTTGTCGGCCCACTTGTAGGCATGCCAGTTCAGCGAGGGCACGGGCTGCGGGCGACCCTGGTTGATCCAGTCGGCGATGCGCTGGCGCTCGGCGCGCTCGACGATGTCCGGGCGCTTCATGTACCCGTACTCGGTGCATTCGCCGCTGCCGTCCAGGAAGTCGGCTTCGATTCCCGGCTTCCACACCTCCCACTGGGCGGTGACCTCCGGGGAGTACGGGCCGACCGGCTGCGGCGCCGGGGCAGGCTGCGCTGGGGCCGGGGCGGGCGCGGGCTGCGGCGCGGGCTGCGTCGGGGCCGGGCGCGCCGGCTGACGGCCCTGGCTGTCCTTGGCGGCTGAGACCCGGACGCGGATGACGCCGGCGACGATGCGACGCGTGAGCTTCCCGTGCGCCGCACGGCGGTCCGCGCGCGAGATCTTCAGCGTGCGCGTGACCTGCGTCCCGGCGCAGCGAACCGTCACCCGGTACCTGCCGGGCTTGGCGCGCGTGGCGGTCGTAAACCGGAACGTGACCGTCGCCGCGTCGTCGCGCAGTTTGACGGTGCGCCGGCGGCCGGCGACCTGGATCTGGCAGCGGTCCGCGCCGGACGTCTTGACGGCGATCGTCGCGGAGCGACCCGCCTTGACGGTCTTCGATGAGGCCTTCCACGCCACCTGCGCCTTGCCCTTGGCGGGCGCGGCGGCAGCGCCGGACGGCGCGGCCAGGCCGGCGGCGACGACGCCGGCGAGCGCGGCGCCCAGAGCGAGATCTCGAAGCTGACGAACGGTCATCTCCCCGCGAGCGTAAAACCACGCGAGAAGCCGTCAAGATCCGGCAGGTAACGCGAACGCCTGTTCTCCCCGGGCCGGCCCGTGTGCGATCACCCGGAAAACCGCGTGTTCATCGGTGTTCTCCCGGCGCGACGCCGGCGGATAACGTGCTGGGGAACCTCCGGTGACGCGCCCGGAAAGCTGGCGCGTGTCCGCTCATGGCTTGCTGTTCCGGCCCGCGGAGACGGGGCGCGGCGGTGCCCTGCTAGCCGGAGGCGCGGGTGCGGTACACCGTCACCTGCCGGGCGTCGTGCTCGATGTCGAACAGCAGCGTCCGCTGCGCGTCCGGGCGGCGCATGAGCTTGCCGCTGGTGCCCCAGCGGGCGGTGGCCTGGACGGTGTGGCCGGCGGGGATCTTCAGCTTCCAGACGATCACGTAGTCGCCGGCGGGCAGCGCCTGCACCTGGTTGCCGTTGTGCAGCGCGTTGACCGCGTTCTTGTTCGCGTGGCCGTCCCAGATCCCGGCGTCGCAGTCCGGGTTGTCGTAGTAGACCGTCACCCAGTACTCGCGGCTCATCGGGACCGCCTTGTACATGTCGTGCGCTCTGATCGTCGTCGAAGTTGTCCTAGGTGCCGGCGACGTCCGGCACAGCGCGGAAGGAGCCGGTGGCCTGCTGGCGGACCAGCTGCGTGCCCGGCCAATCGGCCACCGCCGACGGCGGACGAGTGCCACGGCGCGTCTCCGTGCACACCGCACCGCACGCGAACCGCACGGCGACTCAGCGCCGCCACGACGCGGCCGCACACCCCACCGGAAGCGAACCGGCGCGCCGAACTTGGACGGCTGATCTACTTTCCGGCATGCGTCGCCGGATCGCCGTCGTGGCCCTCGCTCTGCTCGCCCTGACCGCCGCTCCGGCCGCCGCCGCGCCCGGCGACGAGGCCGTCTACGGGCTCGTCCACGGGTGCTACGGGCTGCGCGCGGTCGACGCCGGCGCGTTCGTCGTCAAGCAGTCGCAAGGCGGGTACGCGGCGACGTCGCCCACGGTCGGCGGCGCCGAGCCGTTCCGGATGCAGGCGACCGCGCTGGGGCGCTACATGCTCTACGGGAAGGCCGGCGACTTCCTCTCGGCCGCGCAGGACGGCAGCGTCGAGGTCGTCGGCGGGCCCGGGCCGCACGCCGACTGGAAGGTCGCGCCCGGCGGCGGCGCGTTCCGGCTCACGCTCCACGGCTCGAACCGCTCGCTCGCGCTCACCGACGGCGGCCGCCTGACGACGACGACCGGCACCGGCGACCGGTTCACGTTCGAGCGCGCCGAGGGGTGCGCGACGTTCCCCGAGGCCGAGCTGAACGTCACCGGCGAGCCGAGCAAGGGCGCCTCGCCGTTCAGCCAGGTGCGCGGGACCGTCGACGCGCACATGCACATGATGGCCTTCGAGTTCCTCGGCGGCATGGCGCACTGCGGGCGGCCGTGGAGCCCGTACGGCATCACCGAGGCGCTGCGCGACTGCCCCGACCACGCGGCGGACGGCGTCGGCGCGCTGCTCGAGAACGTGGTCTCCGAGAAGGAGTCGCCGCTGACCCACGACACGTCAGGCTGGCCGGAGTTCAAGGGCTGGCCGACGTACGGCTCGCTCACCCACGAGCAGAGCTACTACCGGTGGGTCGAGCGCGCCTACCGCGCCGGGCTGCGCGTCTACGTGAACCTGCTCGTCGAGAACAAGGTCCTCTGCCAGCTCTATCCGCTCAAGCGCAACGCGTGCGACGAGATGGAGTCGCTGCGGCTGCAGGCGCGCCGCATCCGCGAGCTCGAGGACTACGTCGACGCGCAGGAGGGCGGTCCCGGCAAGGGCTGGTTCCGGATCGTCGAGACGCCCGCCGAGGCGCGCCGCGTCGTCAACGAGGGCAAGCTCGCGGTCGTCCTCGGGATGGAGCTGTCCGAGCCGTTCGGCTGCCAGGTCTACGCGGACCGGCCGATGTGCGACCAGGACGACATCCGGGGCGGGCTCGACGAGCTCCACAAGCTCGGGGTGCGCCAGCTCGAGCTCATCAACAAGTTCGACAACGCGCTCGCCGGGGTGGCCGGCGACAACGGCGCGACCGGGCTCATCGTCAACGTCGGCAACAAGCTCGAGACCGGCGGGTTCTGGGCGATGGAGACCTGCCAGGGCCCGCCCGAGGAGTCCGACCGCGAGCAGCCGACCGGGCTCCCGGTCGAGCACAACCACGACGACCTGGGCGCCGCCGTCCTGAAGGTCTTCGCCCAGACCGGCGTCGCGCCCGTCTACGGCCCCGGCCCGCACTGCAACATGCGCGGGCTGACCCCGCTGGGCCGGTTCGCGGTCGAGCAGGCGATGGCGCGGCGGATGATGGTCGACCCCGACCACCTCAGCGTGAAGGCGCGCAAGGAGCTGCTGCCGATCGTCGAGGCCAAGAACTACCCGGGCGTCCTGTCGAGCCACTCGTGGAGCACGGCCGACGCCTACCCGCGGATCTACAAGCTCGGCGGGATCGTCACGCCGTACGCGGGCAGCTCGAAGAGCTTCGTCAACGCCTGGAAGAACCTGCGCACCATGCGCGACCCGCGCTGGTTCTGGGGGATCGGCTACGGCGCCGACATGAACGGCCTCGGCAAGCAGGGCGCGCCGCGCGGCGCCGGCGCCCAGGACAAGGTCACGTACCCGTTCAAGGGCCTGGACCCGAACGTCACCGTCCACCAGAACCGGACCGGCTCGCGCACGTGGGACATCAACACCGACGGCGTCGCGCACTACGGCCTGTACCCGGACTGGATCGAGGACCTGCGCAAGCTCGCCGGCGACCAGATCGTCGAGGACCTCGCGCGCGGCGCCGAGGCGTACCTGCAGATGTGGGAGCGCGTCGAGGGCGCCCGGCCGCGCACGTGCATGCCGGTCCGCAGGCGCCTGACCCGGCGCGGCCTGGAGGACGTCCAGGTCGGGCGCAGCGTCGGCGAGCTGCTGCGCGAGGCCGGCCAGCCCGACGCGCGGCCCGGGCGGGTGTTCGAGTACTGCGCCCAGCTCGGCGGCGGCAGGCACGGCAAGGTCAGCGCGGTGCTGAGCGAGTCCGGGCGCGTCGTCCTCGTCGGCAGCCGCAACGCGATCCACAAGGCGAACGGGATCGGGATCGGCGACCGCGCGAGCCGTCTCGCGCGCAAGAAGGGCGTGCGCCGGTTCGGCCGCCGCGACGTCATGGTCCGCCGGCTGAAGGGCGGCAACCGGTTCGTGTGGGGCGTGCGCAAGGGCCGGGTGCGGTGGACGGCGGTCGTCAGCGGCCGCGTCGGCAAGGACGCGCGCGAGCTGCGCCGCGCGCTGCGCCTCGCCGGGCTGCGCTAGGGGCGCCGCCCGCGGGCGGTTCGACCGCCTTGCGTTCGACCGCCGCGTCGGCGAGGCTCTGCGTACCGATGAGTTCCGCGCCGCCCAGCGGTCCGAGGGTCCGATGATCGCTCACGTAGGACCCATCCCGGTCGAGGAGCTCGTCGTCGCGGCGGTCTCCGGCGCCGGCGTCGCGCTCGTCGCGGGCCGCCTGGTGCTCGCGCGGCTGCGGGCGCGCCTGTACCGCTCCGACTGAGGGAGACGGTGCTCGCACACCGCGGGCTTGCACGCGGGCGTGCCCGTCGACGAGACTCGGCCGCGTGCAGCACGTCGACGTCCGGCTCCTGGGGACCTTCTCGGTCGCCGTCGACGGCGAGGAGCTGCCGCCGTCCGCGTGGCCGCAGCGGCGCGCGGCCGACCTCGTCAAGCTGCTTGCGCTCACGCCCGGGCACCGGCTTCCGCGCGACGTCGTGCTCGAGACGCTCTGGCCGCACCTCGAGCCGCAGGCCGCCGCGGCGTCGCTGCACAAGGCCGCCCACTATGCGCGCCGCGCGCTCGGGTCGCGCGACGGGCTCGTGCTCGCCGGCGGGACCGTCGCCCTCGCGCCGGGCGCGGACGTCCGCACCGACGTCGAGCGGTTCGAGGCCGGCGACGACGAGGCCTACACCGGCGATCTGCTGCCCGACGACCGCTACGAGCCGTGGGCGGAGGGCCCGCGTGAGCGGCTCCGCGCCGTCGCGCTCGAGCGGCTGCGCCGGGCCGAGCGCTGGGACGACGTCGTCGCGCTCGACCCCGCCGACGAGGAGGCGCACCGGCGGCTCATGCGCGCGGCCGCGCAGCGCGGCGACCGCGCCGCCGTCGTCCGGTGGTTCGGGCACCTGCGCGCCGAGCTCGCGCGGCTCGGCACCCAGCCGTCGCCGGCGTCCGAGCGCCTGTTCGAGGAGCTCTCCCGCGGCCCGGCGGTCCGCGCCCCGCTGGGCGAGCAGACGCCGATGCGCGACCGCGCCGGCGAGATGTCGGTCGCGCTCTCGCGCCTGGAGGCCGCCGCGGCCCGGGAGGGCGGCGCGCTCCTGCTCACCGGCGAGGAGCGCAGCGGCAAGACGCGCCTGGCCGAGGCCGTCCTGTACGGCGCGGCCGACCGGCGCTGGCACACGCTGCGCGCCGCCGCGGGCGACGACGGCGACGCGCTCGGCGCCGCGGTCCGGGCGCTGACTGCCGAGCGCCCCGACCTCGCAGAGGGTGCCGGCGACGCGACGTGGGCTCCGCTCCTGCGCGCCGCCCGCGAGCGCGGCTGCGCGGTCCTGCTCGACGACCAGCACCTCGCCTCCGAGCAGTCCCTCGGCGCGGTGGAGGAGCTCGTCGCGGCCGCGGCGGGCGAGCGGCTGCTCGTCGTCGCGTGCTGGCGCCCGTCCGAGGCGGGCGGCCGGCTGCAGGCCGTCGCCGCCGGCCTGACCGGCCGGCGCGTGGCGACCGCGATAGCGCTGCAGGCGCTCGACGCCGGGCCGCTCCCGTCGACGCGGTACGCGACGACGGCCGACGGCGCCCGGATCGCGTACCAGGTCGCCGGCGAGGGCGACCCGGCGGTCGTGCTCGTCCCGGGCTTCGTCTCGAACGTCGAGCAGGGCTGGGACATGCCCGCCGCCCGCCGGATGTACGGGCGGATCGCGAGCCGGTCGCGGCTCGTCCTGTGGGACAAGCGCGGCACGGGCCTGTCGGACCCGGTGGCCGCGGTCCCGACGCTCGAGGAGCGCACGCTCGACCTCACCGCCGTCCTCGACGCCGCCGGCGTCGAGCGCGCCGTGCTGTTCGGCGTCTCGGAGGGCGGCCCGCTCGCGCTGCGGTTCGCCGCCCGGAACCCCGAGCGGGTCGAGGGACTCGTCCTGCTCGCCACCGCCGCGCGGTTCATGGGCGACGAGCGGCACCCGCGCGGCTGGCGGCCGGACGTCGCGCGGCGCCTGACCGACGAGCTGTTCGAGCACTGGGGCACCGGCGCGCTGCTCGAGGTGTTCGCGCCGGCCCTGGCCGCCGACCCCGCCGCGCGCGAGGTGTTCGGCCGCTTCCAGCGCGCCGGCGCCAGCCCGGCGATGGGCCGCGCGATGGCGGAGGCGATGTTCACGATCGACGTGCGCGACGAGCTGGGCGGGATCGTGGCGCCGACGCTCGTCCTGCACCGCGGCGGCGACCGGATGGTCGACGCGTCCGGCGCCCGGCAGATCGCCGACGCGGTGCCGGGCGCGACCTACGTCGAGCTCGAGGGCGACGCGCACTTCCCGTTCCTGGGCAGCCCCGACGACGTGCTCGCCGAGCTCGACGCGTTCCTCGACGCGCTGCGCACGCCCGCCCCGGCCTGAGCCGTCAGTTCAGGTGCCGGATCCGCGGCCACAGCTCGCGCCACGGCCGCGCCGGGCCGTCGCAGACGCGGACGGGCCGGCCGTGCTCCTCGTTCTCGACGCCCGCGTCGTTGGCGATCCGCGCGGCGACCCTGCAGCCGCGTAGCAGCGCGGGGTCGACCCCGATCGCGATGACCGGCGCCGCGTCCTCCGGCGGCGGGCCCCAGTCGCCGTACGCGTTGTGGCCGCTGTAGGCGGGCGGCAGGCCGAGCTCGTCCGCGAAGCGTTCGACCGCGCCGGCCTCGCCGTAGTTGGCGGTGAGGACGATCGCGCGCCCGGGCGCGCCGATCGAGCGGTGCACGTCCGCGACCGTCGCCGCGAACTCCGGCCAGCCGATCGTCTCGGCGACGTCCTCGTTGACGGCGAGCACCGGGTCCGCGTCCGAGGCGGGGAGGATCGGCAGGGCGATCAGCGCGGCGGTCACGGCGCTCAGCCCGACCGCTCCCGCGAGGAGCGCGCGCCGGGCCCGGGCCGCGCCGTGCTCGAACAGGCGCTCGACCGGGACCGCGCCCGCGGCGATGAGCGCGGGCAGCAGGCCGGCGAGGTAGTACGGCTTGCCGCCGCTCGCCATGAACACCACCGCGAGCACCGCCCACGCCCACGCGAGGAAGCGGAAGGCGCGGACGTCCGGGGCGCGCAGCAGCCGCACGAGCCCGGCGACCCACACCGGCGTGAGCAGCGGGCCGGCGAGCAGGACCTGGAACGGGACGATGAGGAACCACGGCTCGGAGCTCGCCGACGCGCCCGACGCGATCGAGCGCGACACGTCGAGCTGCGGCCAGCCGTTCGACGCCTGCCAGACGAGCCACGGCGACCACAGCACGAGCGCGAGCGCCGCCGCCGTCCACGCCCACGGGTCGCGCAGCAGCCGTCGCGGACCGGCGATCGCGACGCCCGCCAGGAGGCCGAACGCGAGGAACGCGGGCAGCGGCTTGTTCAGCAGGCCGAGGCCGAGCGCCGCGCCGGCCGCGAGCCACGACCGGCGGTCGCCGGTGCGGACCGCCCGCACCACGAGCCAGCTCACCGCCGTCCAGCACAGCAGGTCGAACGTCGCGGTGCTGAGCAGGTGGCCGGTGAAGAGCACGATGACCGCGGCGCCCGCGCACGCCGCCGCGATCCGCTCGCCGCGCCGCGACGCGCCCAGCTCGCGCGCGAGCAGCGCGGTGATCAGCACGATCGCGCCCGCCGCCAGCGCGCTCGGCAGGCGCAGCGCGGTCAGCGATCCCGGCGCCAGCTCGTCCATGACCCGCGCGACGAGCGGGGTCAGCGGCCCCTGGTCGGCGTACGCCCAGTCCAGCCGCCGGCCGGCCGCCAGGAAGTACAGCTCGTCGCGGTGGGGGCCGTAGCCGGAGGCGAACGCCACCAGCACCCCTGTCACCGCAGCGGCAATGCCCGGCACGCTCCGACCCACGGCCCTGAACCCTAGGGCCGGCGCGGACGTCAGGTCAGAGCCGGCCGCCCTCGAGCAGCCGGCGCAGGAACCGCTGCGTGGCCTCGTGCCTGGGGGCGGCCAGCAGCTCCTCCGGCGGGCCCTCCTCGACGATCCGGCCCTCGTGCAGGAAGCACACGCGGTCGGCGACCTCGCGCGCGAAGCTCATCTCGTGGGTGGCGAGCAGCATCGTCATCCCGCGCTCCTTCAGCTCGCGCAGCAGGACGAGCACCTCGCCGACGAGGTCGGGGTCGAGCGCGCTCGTGACCTCGTCGAGCAGCAGCGCGAGCGGGTCGGCGGCGAGCGCGCGGATGATCGCCACGCGCTGCTGCTGGCCGCCCGACAGGCGGTCGGGCATCTGGTCCTCGCGGCCCTCGAGCCCGAACCGCGCGAGCAGCTCGCGCGCGCGGCGCTCGGCCTCCTCGCGCGGGACGCCGTGCGCGCGTACCGGCGCGAGCACGACGTTCTGCAGCACCGTGAGGTGGGGGAAGAGGTTGAACGCCTGGAAGACCATGCCGAGCCGGCGGCGCACCGCGACCGGGTCGACGCCGGGCTCGGTGACGATCTCGCCGTCGACGAGCACGTCGCCGTCGTCGATGTCCTCGAGCAGGTCCATGCAGCGCAGCAGCGTCGACTTGCCCGAGCCGCTCGCGCCGATGAGCGCGACCGCCTCGTGGCGCCGGACGGTCAGGTCGATGCCGCGCAGGACCTCGGTGTCGCCGTACGCCTTCGTGACCCCGCGCGCCTCCAGGACGACCGGCGCGGCGCTCATCGCTCCATCCTCCGGCGCTGCATGCGCTCCAGCCAGCGAGCGAGCGGCACGGTGACCGCGAGGAACAGCACCGCCGCCGCGACGAGCGGCGTGTAGACGAAGTTCGACGACGCCTCGATCTGCGCGACGCGGAACGCCTCGAGCGGCCCTAGGATCGACACGAGCGCGACGTCCTTCTGCAGCGAGATGAAGTCGTTGAGCAGCGGCGGGATGACGCGCCGGATCGCCTGGGGCAGGACGACGAACCGGAGCGCCTGGCGCTCGGTCAGCCCCACCGCGAGCGCGGCCGCGCGCTGGCCGGGGTGGATCGAGTCGATCCCCGCGCGGTAGACCTCGCTGACGTACGCGCTGTAGGAGAGCGTCAGCGCGATGCCGCCGAGGATGACCGGGTCGGTCGGCAGCCCGGACATCTCGAGCGCCGGGATGCCGAACCCGATGAGGTAGACGACGAGGATCGTCGGCACGCCGCGGAACAGGTCGACGAACCCGGTGGCGAGCAGCCGCAGCGGCGTCAGCGCCGGCGTGGACGACACGCGCACGAGCGCGATCGCGAGCCCGAGCGCCAGCACCGCGACCTCGACGACCACGAACATCCGCACGTCGAGCCAGAACCCCTCGAGCACCTGCGGGAACGAGTCCGCGAAGTCGCTCGGGTTGAAGAACGTGTCGCGGACCTCGGGCCAGCCCTTGCTCGAGGTGACCGCGACGAGCAGCGCGCCGAGGACGACGACCGTCGAGACGGTCGACACCGCACGGTCGCGCCGCGCCTTGCGGCGCCGCGCCGCCTCACGGACGGCGCGGCGGTCGGTGGTGACGCCTGCGGTGCTCAGCGCAGGTCGGGCGCGGCGGCGCCGCCCATCCAGCGATCCTCGATGCGCTCGAGCTCACCTGACTCGCGCAGCGTCCGGATCGCCTCGTTCACGCACTCGGTCAACGGCGAGTCCTTCTCGAGCAGCAGGCCCCAGTCGTCGCCGCCCGGCGCCTCGAACTGGCCGACGATCTTGGCGTCCTGCACCTCGGCGCCGATGAGGTAGAAGGCGGTCGGCAGGTCGACGACGACCGCGTCGACGCGCTTGCCCTTCAGCGCGCGCGTGACGTCGTTCGAGTCGTTGTAGACCTGCGGGTCCTGGTTCGGCTGGATCCGGTTCTCGACCGCCTCGAGGCTCGTCGTGCCGACCTGGACGCCGATCTTCACGTCCTTGAGGTCGGCGAGGCTCTTGGCGTCGGCGGCCGGCGAGCCCTCGGGGGCGACGACCGCCTGCGGCGCGGTGAAGTACGGCTCGGAGAAGTCGACCCGCTTGGCGCGCTGCGGGGTGATCGAGATCTGGTTGATGTCGAAGTCGAAGTTCTTCGGCCCCGGCGCGTACGACGAGTTGAACGGGACCGTCACCCACTTGACCTGGTCCTTGCGGAAGCCGAGCTCCTCGGCGACCGCGTAGGCGACCGCGCTCTCGAAGCCGCGGCCGTTCGTCGGGTCGTCGTCCTCGAAGTAGGGCGGGTAGGCCGGCTTGTCGGTGCCGACCGTCAGGACCCCGTCCTGCTTGGTCGGGGCGGGCCGGCACTTGTCGGACGCCTCCTGGGCCTGCGTCGAGGCCTGGGTGGAGGCGCTGTCGTCGTCATCGTCGCCGCAGGCGGCGACGAACAGCAGCGCGGGGATCAGCGCGAGCGCGAGCAGGCGGCGAAGCGTGGGCATGGGGCACGAATGTAGCCGCGCCCCATGCGCACGCACGCGCGCGGGTGGGAACCCTGCCGGCCCGCCCGGGCCCGGCCGGCCCCGCCCGGCCCGCTCAGCGCGGGCCGGCGCCGTGGCCGAACGGGCCGCCGGGGCCGGGGCCGTCGGGGCCCTCAGGGCCGCCCGGGCCGTGGAACCGCTCGAACCGGCCGGGGCCGTCGGACCCGTCCGGCCCGCCGCGCCACGGGCCGCCGGGGAACGGCACGTCCCCGAGCACCTCCTCGACCTTGCCCGCCTCGACGCCGAGCTTGCCCGCCAGCGCCTCGACGAGCTCGTCGCGCAGGCGCTCGCGCCGCTGCGCGGCCTGCTCGTGCGCCTTCTCGCGCGCGTCCTCGAGCTGCTCCTCGGTGACGCCGAGCGCCTTCGCGAGCTCCTCCTCGAGGTCGTCGCGGTCGACGCGCTGCGGGCCGACGGCGCGCAGGGCGCGGCGCAGCCTGCGCTCGCTGACGCCCAGCTCCTCGGCCAGGTTCGCGAACGGCCGGCGCAGGCGCTGCGGGCGCGTGCCGGGCTTCGGCGGCTGCGGCCGGGCCTTCTCGAGCGCGGCCGACACCTTGGCGGCGTCGAGCCCGAGCTTGTCGGCGAGCTTCTCAGCGAACGCGTCGCGCCGGGCGTCGCGCACCTTCTCCATCGCGGCGCGGACCTCGCCGGCGCTCTTGCCGAGCGCGGAGGCGAGCGCCTCGACGCGCTCGTCGCGCCCCTCGTCCCGGCGCGCCTCCAGCGCCTCCTCGAGCGCGCTGCGCAGCTTGTCCTCCGGGACGCCGAGCTCCTCGGCGGCGTCCTCGAGCCACGGGCCGGCGATGCGGATGTGCCGCTCGAGCCTCGGCTCCTTCTCGGCGGTCGTGCTCGCCCGCTCGGCCTCCGAGCCGCTCGCGGCGGTCGCGGAGCCGTCCCCCGACTGGCTGCCGATCGCGTAGCCGGCCGACGCCAGCGCCACGGCCCCCGCCAGCACCGCAGTGGTCCTCTTCGTGCGGTTCGTCATGCGGGGCAGGGTTCCGGGCGAACCAAAGAACCACGTAAGAACGCGGCCCGGCGTCCCGGGACGACGGTCAGGCGCAGGCGGGCGGGACGATGACGATCGGGCACCCGGCCGAGCGCGCCAGCTCGCGATCGACGGCGCCGGCGAGCGCCGCCCGGATCGGGCCGCGGCCGTGGCAGCCGACCACGAGCACGTCGGCGCCGCGCCCGCAGGCCAGCCGGTCGAGCGCCGTCACCGGCGGCCCGTCGAGCAGCACGCGCTCGGCGTCCGGCGCGCCGGCCTGCGTCGCGATGTCCGCCAGGAGCTGCTCGCCCGCCTCGCGCTCTGCGCGCAGCACGTCGCTGCTGTGGTCGGGCGGGAAGACGACGCCGGCGCCGGCCACGGCGACGGCGGGCGGGTGGACGACGTGGGCGAAGACGAGCGGCGCGTCGAGCGCGCGGGCCAGCGAGACCGCGGTGGCCGCGGCGGCGCGGGTGGCGTCGTCGTCGCGCTCGACGCCGCAGACGACCGGCCCGCCCGAGCCGGGGAGGCGCTCGGAGCGCGCGACGAGGACCGGACGGCAGCCCTCGCGGGCGAGGCGGCGCGAGACGCTCCCGAGGAGCGCCTCGCCGATCGTGCCGCGATCCGGCGCCCCGACGACGACGAGCGCGGCGTCGCGCTCGTCGGCAAGGCGGTTGAGCTCGGCTACCGGCTCTCCGACCGGGACGACCGTCTCCTCCTCGTCGTCGACACCCGCCTCGCGCAGGAGGCTCAGGCCTTCCTCCCGCGCTTCGCGCACCCACGCGTCGGACTCGGATTCCTGGAGGGCGCCCGCCAGGACGGGCGCCGTGTCCAGGGCGTGCCCGTGCAGCGCCGGCAGGGGATCGGCGACGCGCGCCACGTGGACGTAGACGACGGCGAACGCGCCCGTCGCGGCGAGCCGGCGGCCCGCCGCGAGCACGTCCGCAGCGCGGTCGTCCGCGTCGATGGCACAGAGCACGAGCGGGTGCACGGGCGCATCATCCTCCCGCGCGCCCGCGCGCGCCAATGCGGCCCTCACCCCATTTCGCATGGGCGCGGATACCCACGCGCGCGGTCTGGGCCGGCGCGCGGGCGGGTAGCGCGGCGCCATGGGGACACCGCGCACCGTGACCGACACCGGGGTGACTGACACCGGGGTGACCGACACCGTGGTGGTGACGGGGGCGAGCGCCGGCGTCGGGCGCGCGACCGCACGGGCCTTCGGCGCCCGGGGACGGCGCGTCGCGCTGCTCGCCCGCGGCGAGGACGGCCTGGCCGCCGCGGCGCGCGAGGTCGAGCAGGCCGGCGGGACCGCGCTGCCGATCGCGCTCGACGTGGCCGACCACGACGCGGTCGACCGCGCCGCCGCACGGATCGAGGACGAGCTCGGCCCGATCGGCGTGTGGGTGAACTGCGCGATGACCGCGGTGCTGGCCTTCGTCCACGAGACGCGCCCCGAGGATGTCCGCCGCGTCATGGAGGTCAACTACCTCGGCTACGTGCACGGGACGCTCGCCGCGCTCGCGCGCATGCGCCCGCGCGACCGCGGCGTGATCGTGCAGGCCGGCTCGGCGCTCGCCTACCGCGCGATCCCGCTGCAGGCGACGTACTGCGCCTCGCGGTTCGCGGTCCGCGGCTTCACCGACAGCCTGCGGACCGAGCTGCTCCACGAGGGCTCGGGCGTGAAGGTCACGATGGTCCAGCTCCCCGGGCTCAACACGCCGCAGTTCACGTGGGTCCGCACGACGCTGCGCCGCCACCCGCGGCCGGTGCCGCCGGTCTTCCAGCCCGAGGTCGCCGCCGAGGCGATCGTCCACGCCGCCGCCCACCCGCGGCGTGAGCTGTGGGTCGGCGGGAGGAACGCCGCGATCATCGCCGCGAACCACGTCGTGCCGGGCCTGGCCGACCGCTACCTGGCGCGCACGAACGTCGACGCCCAGCAGACCGGCGAGCCGATCGACCCCGGCCGGCCCGACTCCCTCTACGCGCCGCTCGGCGACCGCGGGACGCACGGACCGTTCGACGACGAGGCGCGGAGCCGGTCGCTGCAGCTCACGCTGAACCGGCGCCGGCGGCCGCTGGCCGTCGCGCTCGCGGGCGCCGCCGCGCTCACCGCGGCCGGGATCAGCCGGCGATCCGGGTGACGCCGCGGCCGTCCGCCCGCGCGGTGAAGCCGGTCCCGTCCTGGCGGAACGCCGACCAGCGCAGGCCGCCGGCGTTCATGAGCACGAGGTAGCCGACCTCGCGCGTGGGCCGGCCGCGCTGCATCGCGCGCACGATCCGCCGCGGCGCGGACGCGTTGACCTGCGACCAGGAGTAGGTGCCCGCGCCGCGGGCGCCCTGCGCCTCGACGTCGGAGATGATCGCGACCTGCCCGTCGTGGCGGGCCTGCGCCGACCGCAGCCGCCCGTCCTGCGTGACGACCTGCGCGTCGATCCGGTCGGGCGCGACGCGCAGCATGAGCAGCCGCCCGCCCGCGCGCGCCCGCATGCGCCGCAGCGCCGGTGCGAGGTTGCCGCGCAGGAGCAGCGATCGGCGACCGAGCCCGGTCGGCGGCCGCGCCTCGCTCGACCCGCCGCCGGCCGCGTCGCCGCCCGGGGCGGCGAGGTCCCCGGCCTCGTCGATCTGGCGGCTGATCTCGTCGACCGCGTCGCGGATCCCCGGCACGGCGTAGAGCGCGACGGCGCCGATGCCCGCGGCGAGGACGGCGAGCACGACGAGGCCGCGGGCGGCGCGACGGCCTCCGGACGGCCGGCCGTAGGCCCGCGTCGTCGCCGGGCGGTGGTGCGCGGGACGGCGGGCGGCCGTGGCCGGCATCTGCGTCGGCGTCGCGTGAGGCGGTGCGCCCGCCCCCGCCGTCGTCGCGGTGGGCAGGTGCCCGAGCCGCGGCGCGGAGGGCTCGGGCGGCGCGACCTCGCCCAGCGAGGCGGTGTCGGTCTCACGCGGCGTGGCGCCGGCGGAGGTCGCCTCGCCGGTCCAGCCCATGGCAGCGAGCGGGTCCTCCTCGCGGTCGCGGCCGAAGGGGTCTCGGTCGGTCACGGCGCGCAGCATCTCGCATCCGCGACCCCGCGTGGGCGAACTTGGCGTACGACACGGCGGAACTTCGCGTAGGATGCGCGACCTGCCGACACGGCCGTTCCGCCGTGAGGAGGAGGGGGTGGAGGGCCTCCCGCTCGTGGAGGCCCTCCAGCGGCCCGCGCAACTCGACGTTCGCGCCGGCCCCTCCGAGGGCAACCGACCCGTGGGACACCGAGGAGAAGGGTCGGGCATGAGGCAGCTCACGAGCCTGGACGCGCAGTTCCTGGCGGTCGAGTCGGCGCGCACGTACGGGCACGTGTCCGGGCTGGCGATCTACGACCCGTCGACCGCCCCCGGCGGGCGCCTGACCCGCGACGACCTGTGCCGGCTGGTCGGCGAGCGGCTGCCGATGCTCGCGCCGTTCCGCTGGAAGCTCGCCGAGGTACCGCTCGACCTCGACCACCCGTACTGGGTCGAGGACCCCGACTTCGACCTGGACTTCCACATCCGCGAGTCGGCGGTGCCGCCGCCCGGCGACGACGCGGCGCTGGCGGCGACGGTCGCGCGGATCGTCGCGCGCCCGCTCGACCGCGCGAGGCCGCTGTGGGCGATGTACCTCGTCCACGGGCTGCCCGGCGGGCGCGTCGCGGTCCTCACGAAGGTCCACCACGCGGCGGTCGACGGCGTCTCGGGCGCGGAGATCCTGAGCGTGCTGCTCGACCTGGGGCCGGAGGGCCGGCCGCCGGAGGACCTGCCGCGCCGGCCGGCGGACCAGGCCGGCGAGCGTGTGCCCACGCAGCTCGAGATGCTCGGCCGCGGCCTGCTCGGGCTGCCGCGCCAGCCGCTGCGCGCGCTGCGGTCGCTGCCGCGCGTCCCGCAGCTCGCCGACGTCCCCGGCGTCCAGCAGGTGCCGCTCGTCGGGACGATCGGCCGGATGACCGCCCGCGCCCAGCGGCTGCTCGCGTCCGGCGACGCCGCGCACGTGCTCGAGCCGCCGCCGGTCAGCGTCCCGGTCACGCGCTTCAACGGCCCGATCACCCCGCACCGGCGGTTCAGCTTCGGGTCGTTGCCGCTCGACCGCGTCAAGGCGATCAAGAACGAGCTCGGCATCAGCGTCAACGACGTCGTGGTCACGATCTGCGCGACCGCGGTGCGCGCCTGGCTGGCGGCGCGCGACGAGCTGCCGGACGAGCCGCTCGTCGCGATGGTCCCGGTCTCGGTCCGCACCCCCGAGCAGATGGGTACGTTCGGCAACCGCGTCAGCGCGATGATCGTGCCGATCCCGACCGACGAGCCCGATCCGCGCCGGCGCCTGCTGGCCGCACACGAGACGCTGCGGACCGCGAAGACCCGCCACCGGGCCGTGCCCGCGACGCTCATGCAGGACGTCACCCGGTTCATCCCGCCGGCCGTCCACGCGCGCGCGTCGCGCCTGACGCTGCAGCTCGCGGCGAACGTCCGGCGCCCGCCGCTGAACCTCGTGATCTCCAACGTGCCCGGCCCGCCGATGCCGCTCTACCTCGCGGGCGCCGAGCTGCAGGCGCACTTCCCGGTCTCGGTGATCACCGACGGGGTCGGGCTGAACATCACGTGCATGAGCTACCGCGACCACATCGACTTCGGCGTCGTCGTCGACCGCGAGATGGTCGACGACGCGTGGGAGCTCATGGCGGCGCTCGACGCCGCCCTGGACGAGCTCGACGCCGCGATCTGCGGTCGCCGCGCGCGCACCGGCCCGCGCAGGCGGCCGTCGCGCCCGCCGCGGACGCCGTCGCCCATGGCCGGCACCTGACGCGTCAGGCCGCCCGGGCGGGCCGCGGCGCCCGGGTCCCGCGCGGCGCGCCCGCGATCCCCGGCGACCGTCGCCCGCAGGCGCGCAGCGGGGACGTGAGGAGCCCGCCCGCATGAGCGATCGCCGACTCAACCGCCGAGCAGGACGTCGTTCAGCTCCTGGCGGCGGCGCACGCCGAGCTTGCGGTAGACGCGCTGCAGGTGGTTGTCGACGGTCCGCACCGACACGACGAGCCGGTCGGCGATCTCGCGGCTCGTCAGCCCCGCGGCGGCGAGCAGCGCGATCTCGCGCTCGCGCGGGGTCAGCTCGTCGCGGGCGGGCGCACCGCACAGCAGCGGCGGGTGCGCGCCCTCGCACCGCTCGAGCCACGCGGCCGAGCGGGCAGCCGCCGTGCGCGCGGACGAGTCGCGGCCGGCGTCGCGGTGCAGTGCGGCGGCGGCGTGCGCGGCCTCCGCGGCGGAGATGAGCAGCCCGAGGGCGGCCAGGCGCTCGGCGGCGTCCGAGAGCGCGTGCGGGTCGCGGGCGCCGAGCGCGGCGCCGTGCGCGGCCGCCGCAGCCGCGTAGGGGCCGTCGACGCGCCGCGCGGCGTGGGCGAGCGCCGCCGCGCTGGGCGCGTCGCCGAGCCGCGCCGCGGCATGCAGCGCGATCAGCACATACGTGTCCTGCCCGTGCTCGCGCGCGCGGTCGGCGCCGGCGCGCGCGTGCGCCGCGGCCCGCGGGAGCGCTCCCGCGGCGGCGGCCGTCCACGCGTCGGCGAGGTCGAGCTCGGTCGCGAAGGCGCGGTGGCCGAGCGGCAGCCCCCGCATCCGCGCGGTCGCGTCCGCCGCCGCGGTCGTGTCGCCGGCCAGCGCGCTCGCCTGCGCCAGCCCCGCCAGGCTCCACGGCAGCATGCCCATCGCGTCGCCGCCGGTCAGCAGCGCGACCGCCTCGCGGAAGAACCGCAGCGCGGTCGCGACCTGCCCGCGGGCGAGCCAGACGTAGCCGAGCGTCCCCGCCTCCATCGCGGTCGTGTTCGCCGACCGGCGGCCGACCGCCGCCGCGTACGTGCGCTCGGCCTGGGCGGTCGCCTCCTCCGGGCGCCCGGCGAACAGCAGCGAGAACGCGCGGTGGCCCTCGAGCACCGCCTCGACGATCGGCAGCTCCCGGCGGTGATCGCGGGCCAGCGGCAGGAAGCGGCCGGTGAGTTCCAGCCCGGCGGCGATGTGGCCGCGCAGCAGCATCGCCTCGCAGGCGGCGAGCGCGGCGTACAGCCGCGCGCGCACGTCCGCCTCGGGGTTCAGCGCGATCGACCCGGCCGCCGCGAGCGCCTCGGCCGGACGCCCGGACGCCGACAGCAGCCGCACGCGGACCGCGGTCAGCTCCTCGCGCAGCCCGGGGTCGGTGACCTGCCCGAGGGCCCGGTCGAGCATCGCGAACGCCTCGCCGGAGCGGTCGAGCGCCCAGAACACGTCGCGCGCGCCGGCGATCGCGACGTCCGCGACGCGTCGCTCGTCGCCCTCGGCCTCGCCCGCGAGGGCCGCGTAGACCGCGCCGGCCTCGCGCGCACGTCCCTGGCCGGCGAGCGACCGGCCGAGCATGAGCCCCGCCTCCAAGCCGCCGCCGGCGTCGACCGCCGCGCGCGCGAAGCGCTCGCCGAGCGGGAAGTCGAACGCGCCGAGCGCGGTCCACGCCGCGCGCTCGAACAGCGGGCCGTGCCCGGGGTCGCCGGCCTCCAGGCGCCACTGCGCGACGCGCAGCAGGTCGCTGCCGCGGCGCGCGCCATGTGCGTCGACGGCGTCGGCCAGCCGCCGCACGAGCCGCTCGGCCGCGGTCTGCGAGAGCTGTGCGCGCACGACCTCGCCGTGCAGGGGGTGGGCGACGTCGGCCGTGCGGCGCCGGCCGTCGAGGCGGCGCTCGACGAGCGTGTGGCGCTCGAGCGCGCCGAGCGGGGCCAGCTCCCGCGGCGCGAGGATCCCGACCTCGAGCGGCGCCGCGACCGCCACGAGCGCGAGCACATCGCGCTCGGCGGCGGCGAGCGTGTCCAGGCGCGTGCCGACGAGCTCGGCGAGCCGCAGCCCGGCCGCGACGTCGCCCTCCCAGCGCCAGATGCCGTCGTGGCCGGTGAGCAGGCCCTGCTCGCGGCCGTAGAGGACGAGCTCGCGCAGGAACAGCGCGTTGCCCCGGCTCATGTCCCACAGCGCCGCGAACGTCCGGCCGTCGACCGGGCCGCCGAGCGCCGCCGTCAGCAGCTCCTCGACCTGCCGCGGCGCCAGCTCGGCGAGCTCGACGAGGCGGCACAGCTCGTCCTTCCACAGGGCACGGACGGCGTCGGGGACCGCCTCGCCGCGCCGGACGGTGACGATCGCGAACGCCTCGCCCGCCGCGACGAGCTGGTGGGTGAGCGTGGCGGAGGCGTCGTCGAGGAGCTGACCGTCGTCGACGCACAGGACGAGCCGGCGGCCCGCCCCGCGGCCGGCGAGCGCGCGGCGCGCGCCGGCGAGCAGCGCGGCGCCCTCGTCGCCCGTGGCGGGCGGCAGCAGCGGGGCGAACGCCCCGAGCGGGATCGCGGCCGACGAGCCGGTCGCGCGGACCCAGGCGACCGCGTGTCCGCGGCTCTCGGCGACGCGCGCCAGCTCGCGCGCGAGCCGCGTCTTGCCGACGCCGGGCTCGCCCGCGACCACGACGCCGCCCGCGCCGGCCTCGGCGAGGAGGTCCCCGACCGCCCCCAGCTCCCGCTCTCGCCCGACGAGTGGCCACCCCACGGAGCAAGTCTGCACGAGACGGCACGTGCTTGCACGAAAAATTCAGGCATGCCAAAATCTCGGTCGTGGCGCGGCTGACTCGACGTTCGCTCCTCTGCTCGATCCCCGCCGCCGGGCTCGGGGCGGCGACGCTGCCGGCCGCGCTGGCGTCCGAGGGCGAGGCGGCGTCCGGCGGTCACGCCGGGCACCAGGCCGCCCACGCCGGGCACGCGTCGTTCCGGGGCGCGGTCGACGCGCGCTTCAACGGCTTCGACCCGCACGCGATCCTGCGCGACTTCGACCGCGGGACGACCAGCCGGCTGCCCGGCGGACAGACCCTGCGCGAGTTCGAGCTCGTCGCCACCGACCGAGAGATCGAGGTGGCCCCCGGCGTGCGGTTCGCGGCGTGGACCTACAACGGCCGGATCCCCGGGCCGACGCTCCGCGCGCGCGAGGGCGACCGGATCCGCGTGACGTTCGTCAACGCCTCCGCGCACCCCCACACGGTGCACTGGCACGGGATCCACCCGGCCTCCCAGGACGGCGTGCCCGGCATCGGCGCCGGGCTCATCGAGCCCGGCGGGCGGACCGTCTACGAGTTCGACGCCGAGCCGTTCGGGCTGCACCTGTACCACTGCCACGTCCGGCCGCTCGCCGAGCACATCGCCAAGGGCCTGTACGGCGCGCTGATCATCGATCCGAGGCAGGGCCGGCCCGAGGCCGACGAGATGGTCATGGTCATGCACGGGTTCGACACGAACTTCGACCGCGAGAACGAGATCTACGCGGTCAACGGGATCGGCTTCGCCTACATGGACCCGCCGATCCGGGTGCGCCGCGGCGAGCTCGTGCGGATCTACCTCGTGAACGTCACCGAGCACGACCCGATCAACTCGCTGCACATCCACGGCAACTTCTTCCACTACTTCCCGACCGGGACGTCGCTCGAGCCGGTCGAGTACACGGACACCGTCATGCAGTGCCAGGGGCAGCGCGGGATCTGCGAGCTGCGCTTCCCGCACACCGGGCGCTTCATGTTCCACGCCCATCAGTCGGAGTTCACCGAGCTGGGATGGCAGGGGTTCTTCGAGGTCCACGACTGAGGCCCGCGGCGCCCCGCTGGCTGCTCGGCCTGCTGCCGCTCGTGATCGTCGGCGCGGCGATCGCCGTGTTCGTGGCGCTCGACGCGCCCGGGCTCGGCGAGCGGACCGGCGTGCCGATCGAGGAGGTCGCGGTCGAGCGCACGGTGCTCGAGCCGGGCGTCATCGAGCTGCTCGTCCGCAACGACGGGCCCGACCCGGTCACGATCGCCCAGGCGCAGGTCAACGACGCGTACGTCGAGTTCACCGGCGCGGAGGAGGCGCTCGGCCGCCTGCAGTCCGAGCGCATCCGCATCCGGTACCCGTGGGTGGAGGGCGAGGCGTACGCGGTCGCGCTCGTCACCTCGACCGGCGGGACGATCGACCACGAGATCCCGGTCGCGGCCGAGACGCCCGACGCCGACGCGTCGTTCTTCGGCCTCATGGCGCTGCTGGGCATCTACGTCGGCGTGATCCCGGTCGCCCTCGGCATGCTCTGGCTGCCGTGGATCCGGCGGATCCCGCCCGCGTGGGTGCGCGGGGTCATGGCGGTGACGGTCGGGCTGCTCGTCGTGCTCGGCATCGACGCGACGCTCGAGGGCCTCGAGCTGGCGGCGGGCGGGTCGCAGGCGTTCGGCGGCGCGGCGCTCGTCTTCCTCGGGATCGCGGTCTCCTACCTGGCCCTCAGCGGGGTGTCGGCGTGGGTGGCCGAGCGGCGCCGCGGCGCGGCGGCTGCGACGCTGCCGCTGCTCATCGCGGTCGGCATCGGCCTGCACAACCTCGGCGAGGGCGTCGCGATCGGCTCGGCGTACGCGACCGGCGCGCTCGCGCTCGGCGCGTTCCTCGTCGTCGGCTTCGCGTTGCACAACACGACCGAGGGCCTGGCGATCGTCGCCCCGCTGGCCGCGGCGCGCCCGACGCTCGGGCGGCTCGTCGCGCTCGGCCTCGTCGCGGGCGCCCCGGCGGTGCTCGGCGCGTGGCTCGGCGCCGGCGCCTACAACGCCAGCGCGGCGGCGTTCCTCTTCGGCCTCGGCGCGGGCGCGATCGTCCAGGTCGTCGTCCAGCTCGCGCCGGCCCTGCGCGACGAGCAGGGACGTACCCTGCACCCGTGGGCGGTCACGGGGCTGCTGGCCGGGATGGCGGTCATGTTCGGCACGGGCCTGCTCATCAGCGTCTGATGCTCGAGAACCTCAGCACCGCGGTCGAGGACTACGCCAAGGCGATCTACGCCCTGCAGCGGCGGGGCGGCGGCGAGCCCGTGACCACGAACGACCTCGCGGCGCGGCTGGGCGTCACCGCCGCGTCGGCGTCGAGCATGGCCAAGAAGCTCGCCGACCTCGAGCTCGTCGACCACGTCCCGTACCGCGGGGTGACGCTCACGGCGGCGGGCCGGCGCGTGGCGCTGGAGGTGCTGCGCCACCACCGCCTGCTCGAGCTCTACCTCGCCGAGCACCTCGGCGTCCCGTGGGATCGCGTCCACGAGGAGGCCGAGGCGCTCGAGCACCACATCTCCGAGGACCTCGAGGAGCGGATCGCCGCGAAGCTCGGCAACCCGACCCACGACCCGCACGGCGACCCGATCCCGTCGGCCGAGCTCGTCATCGACGAGGGCGACACGCGCCCGCTCGAGTCGCTCGAGGTCGGCGACCGCGCCCGGTTCGTGCGGATCTCCGACAGCGACCCGGAGATGCTGCGCTACCTCGAGTCGCGCGGGATCCGGATCGGCGACGAGTTCGAGCTCGTCGCCCGCCAGCCGTTCGACGGCCCGCTCACGCTGCGGTTCGAGGCCGGCGACGAGATCATCGGCGGGGCGCTCGCGGCCTCGATGCGCGTCGAGCTGATCTGAGCTCCGGCCTCGAGCAGCCACACCGCGGGCATCGTGCGCGTTCCCGCCTCCTGTGCGATGGTGCCGCCTGACCCGGTTCGCCGGCCGGTGGGCCGGGGTAGCGACACGACCATGGCTGAGAGAACACCGGACGACGACCTCATCCGCGAGGAGGAGGCGGCCGCGGCGCGCGACGCGGGGCACATCGGCGGCACCGCCGGCGACGAGGACGAGTTCGATCCCGCGATGCGCCCGGTCTACGAGGGCGGCGGCGGCGAGGCCGAGGGCTTCGAGCAGGCCGAGGCCGACCTCGTCGAGAACGCCTCCCACGGCGACGGGCGCGGCGACCCGCTGGGCGACGCGTTCAGCGGCGAGGCCGAGGCCGACCTGGCCGGCGCGGCGTACGGCGAGCCGGACGAGGTCGACACGACCGAGGTCGTGCGCGACGCCGACCCGACGGGCGCGTCGCCCGAGGACGATGCCGGCGAGGGCCCCGGCATCGCCGCCGACCGCTGACGCGGCGAGGGGGCGTCGCTGAGCGTCTTCACCGAGGCCGAGCGCGAGTACCTGGCCGGCGGCCGGCAGCTCGCGCGCCTGGCGACCGTCGGCGCGGACGGCACCCCGCACGTCGTCCCGGTCGCCTACCTCTACAACGCGGCGCGCGACACGATCGACGTCGGCGGCCGCGACCTCGAGCGGACGAAGAAGTTCCGCGACGTCCGGCGCAGCGGCCGCGCGGCGATCGTGATCGACGACCTCGCGAGCACCGACCCGTGGGTGCCGCGCGGGATCGAGATCCGCGGCCGCGCCGAGGCGATCGCGATGCCGACGCCGCTCATCCGCATCCACCCGGAGCGGATCGTCACCTGGGGGATCGGCCCCCACCCGACGGCGCGGACCGTCGGCGACTGACCCGCCGGGCGTCCGGGCGGCCGGTGGCGCTCAGGCCGGCCGGTCGCGCCGGCGGCTCGCGATCCACCGCTCGACCAGCTCGCGGTCGGCCGGCCGCATCCGCTCGATGTGCAGGCCGAGCAGGCCGTCGCCCGCGCGTCGCACGACCTCGCCCGCGGCGGGGACCGGGAGCTCCTCGCCCGGGAGCTGGAGGTGGACCTGCACGGCCTCGCCCGTGTCGAGCTCGAGCGGCGAGCGCACGAGCGCGCCGCCGAGCGAGACGTCGAGCGTCAGCGCCCGCGCCGGCGCGACCGGCGCCTCGAGCGGCACGAGGGTCACCGGCAGCACCGCGGCCAGGCGCGGCTCGGCGCGGCGCTGCGGCGGGCGGGCCGGATCGGCCGCGCGGAAGTGGAACACGACGGTGTCGTCGCGGACCCGCCCGCGCCGCCCGGCGGCCATCACGATGTCGCCCTCGCCGCGGAAGCGGACGCCGTCCTTCGTGCGCTCCACCGCGCCGCGGCGGCGGTGGAGCATCCGCGCCGGCAGGCCGGTCCCGTCGAGCAGGAGCGTCGCCTCGTCCGCGCCGGTCGCGACGACGGTCGCCGGCATCGCGCCGAGGTCGTCGACGACGAGCACGACGCGATCCGGGGCGCGCAGCGGCAGCAGGCGGGGAGCGGCGACGGGCATACCTACCCGGAGCATCGGCGCGTGCGGGCGTGAGCTTGACCGGGTAGCGATCCCGCGTGGCCACCGAACGACGCATCGAGCGCATCTCCGGGCCGCCGGCGCTGCACGCAGTCCACCGCCCCGTCTCCCGCCCGGGCCGGCGGGGACCGCGGTGAGCCGGATCGTCGTCGGGACGTCCTCGTGGGCGGACCCCGGCTTCGTCGAGGAGTGGTATCCGAGGGGCCTGCCGGCGCGCGACCGGCTCGCCTGGTACGCGCGGCACTTCGACGCGGTCGAGGTCAACGCGACGTTCTACGCGGTCCCCGAGGTCAGGACCGTCCGCCGCTGGGCCGAGCAGACCCCGGACGGCTTCACGTTCGACGTCAAGCTCCACCGGCTCCTGTCGCGCCACGCCGCGCAGCTCGACACGCTCCCCCGAGCGCTGCGCGACGACGCGACGACGACGCCGCGCGGACGGGTCCGGCTCACCGCCGAGCTCGAGGCCTCGATGGCCGGCGCGACCCTCGAGGCGATGAAGCCGCTCGTCGAGGCCGGCAAGCTCGCGACGTTCCTGCTCCAGCTCACGCCGGCGTTCGAGCCGCGGCGGCACGAGCTCGACGAGCTGGCCGCGCTCGTCGCGCGCCTCGCGCCGCACCCGGTCGCGATCGAGCTGCGCCACCGCGGCTGGGTCGACCGCCGGCGGATCGAGGACACGCTCGGCTGGTACGAGGAGCACGGCGCGGCGTTCGTCTGCGTCGACGCGCCGCAGGGCAGGGCGCCGACGATGATGCCGCCGGTGGACGCTGTCACCCGCGACGACCTCGCCTACTTCCGCGCCCACGGCCGCAACGCCGAGGGCTGGATGCGCGGGCGCAGCGTCGCCGAGCGCTTCGGCTGGGAGTACACCGACGACGAGCTACGCGAGCTCGAGGGCCGCGTGGAGGGGCTCGCCGAGCAGGTGCCGACGGTGCGCATGATGTTCAACAACAATCGCGGGGCGGACGCCCCGAAGGCCGCCGCACGGATGAAGGAGCTGCTGTGAGCGACAAGGCCGCCCGCCTGGAGGCGATCGCCGAGGAGATCCGCGCGCACGTGCCGTGCGGCGTCGCCATCTGCGAGCAGGCGACGAACCTCGTGCCCGGCGAGGGCGACCCCGACGCCGAGGTCGTGTTCGTCGGCGAGGCGCCGGGCGCGTCGGAGGACCGGCAGGGCAGGCCGTTCGTCGGGGCGGCCGGCAAGCTCCTCGACGAGCTGCTAGCCGAGGCCGGCCTGGCCCGCGAGGAGGTCTTCATCACGAACGTCGTCAAGGCGCGGCCGCCGAGGAACCGCGACCCCCGGGCCGACGAGGTCGCGCACCACTGGCCGTGGCTCGAGGCCCAGCTCGACGTCATCCGGCCGAAGGTCGTCGTGCCGCTCGGCCGCCACGCGATGGCCCGGTTCGTCGAGGGCGTGACGATCACCGAGGCGCACGGCCGGCCGGTCCACGAGACCGCGAAGGGCCGCACGGTCGTCCCCTGGTACCACCCGGCGGCGGCGATCTACAACCGCAGGCTGCGCGACACGCTCGCCGAGGACGCGCGGGCGCTGGCGGCGCTCCTCCGGCGCCGGTGAGCGGGACGCCCGCGCACCGCGTCCGCGTCGGCTGCAGCGGCTGGCAGTACGCCGACTGGCGCGAGCGCTTCTACCCGAAGGGGCTGCCGCAGCGGCGCTGGCTGGAGTTCTACGCGCGGACGTTCGACACCGTCGAGGTCAACGCGACCTTCTACCGGCTGGCCAGGCCGGACGCGGTCGCGGCGTGGCTCGAGCAGGTGCCGGCGGACTTCGTGTTCGCGGTCAAGGGCAGCCGGTACCTGACGCACATGCGGCGCCTGCTCGACCGCGAGCGGGGACTCGAGCGCTTCTACGCGTCGATCGCGCCGCTCGCGCGCTCGCCGCAGCTCGGGCCGGTACTGTGGCAGCTCCCGCCGGACTTCCGGCGCGACGACGTGCGCCTTCAGGCGTGGCTCGAGGCGCTGCCGCCCGGCCGCCACGCGCTCGAGTTCCGGCACGCGTCGTGGCTGCACCCGGACGTGTTCGGGATCCTCCACGCGCACGGCGCCGCGCTGGTGATCGCCGACGACCCGCGCCGCGTCGAGGTGCCCCACGTCGTCACGACCGAGTGGTCGTTCGTGCGCCTGCACCACGGCCGCCGCGGGCGGCGCGGGAACTACTCTGACGCAGAGCTCGAGGAGTGGGCGGCGCGGGTCCGCGACCTCGCCACGCACGGTGAGGTGTTCGCCTACTTCAACAACGACTGGGAGGGCTTCGCCGTCGCCAACGCCAAGCGGCTGAAGCGCCTTCTCGGACAGTGATCCTTGAACGCCTACGCCGACGTCATCCGCCAACGGCCCCTGGGGCTGCTGCTGCTCACGAGCGTGTTCGCGCGCCTGCCCCAGACCATGAACGGGCTCGCGCTCGTGCTGTTCGTGCGGGCCGAGACCGGCTCGTACCAGGCGGCCGGCGCGGTGGCGGGCGCCGTCGCGCTCGGGATGGGGGCCTGCGCGCCGTTCCTCGGGCGCTTCGCCGACCGGTCCGGCCCGGTGACGCTGTTCCCGGTCGCGGTCGCCCACGCGGCCCTGCTCGTCGCGATCGTCGTCCTCGGCGGCAGCGCGCCGACGGCCGTCCTCGTCGTCGTGGCGGCGCTGGCCGGCGCGGCGTTCCCGCCGACGCCGTCGGTCCTGCGCGCGCGGCTGCCGGTCCTGCTCGTCGACGCCCGCCCGCTCATCGGGCCCGCCTACGCGCTCGACTCGGTGCTCGTCGAGCTGACGTTCATGTGCGGTCCGGTCCTCGCCGGGTTCCTCGCGGCGCTCGTCTCGCCGGCTGCCGCGCTGCTGGTCTCGGCGGCCGCGGCGGTCGCCGGGACCGCCGCGTTCCTCAGGGTCCTGCCCGCGGACGAGCCGGCCGGCGCCGAGACGCACGGCGGCCTGCTCGGGCCGCTGCGCTCGCCGGCGATCCTCACGCTCGTGCTGACGATGCTCCCGTTCGGGATGGCGATCGGCGCGCTCGAGGTCACCGTGCCCGCGTTCACCGAGCGCGAGGGCGCCCCCGAGATGGCCGGCGTCCTGCTCGCGGCTTGGGCCGGCGGCTCGGCGATCGGCGGCCTGGTGTACGGCGCGCGCCGCTGGGTGAGCCCCGTCGCGGTGCGCCACCTGGCGCTGACGCTGCTCTACCCGCTCGCGTTCGTGCCCGTGCTCGCGTCCGGGTCGGTGTGGTGGATGGTCGTGCTCATCATGCCCGCCGGCATCTTCATCGCGCCGATCTTCGCGTCGCGCAACGAGCTGGTCGGCGCGATCGCCCCGCGCGGCACCGAGACCGAGGCGCTGACCTGGCCGCTCACGACGCTGCTCGCCGGCATCGCGCTCGGCGCCGCGATCTCGGGCGGCCTGGTCGACAGCCACGACTGGCAGGCGGGCGTCTACGCGGCGATCGGCGCGGCGGTCCTGGCGGCGCTGCTCTCGGCCGCGCGGCGCCGCACGCTGCTCGCCACGACGCCGTGGGAGGCCGCTACAGCCAGCCGCGCTCGGCGGCCATGAGCACCGCCTGGGCGCGATCGGCGACGCCGAGCTTGCCGTAGACGTTGTGCAGGTGGCTGCGCAGCGTCGAGGGGGACAGCCCGAGCTCCTCGGCGATCTCGCGGTACGTCCCGCCGGACGCCAGGCCGCGGAGGGCGTCGAGCTCGCGCGGCGTGAACGGCGACGGCTCGGACGGCTCGACCGCCATCTCCGACGCCGGCGCGGGGGCGTGCAGGTCGAACATCACCGCGCGCAGCTCGTCCGGCCCGAGGCCGAGCGCGCGGGCGGTCGACATGAGCGACCCAGGGTCGATCGGGTTGCCGGTCGAGTAGTGGCCGAGCATGTCGGCCAGGCGCACGAGCCCCGCGTCGCGCCCGCGGTCGTCGTCGTGGTGGCCGCCGACCATCTCGACGACCCGGTCGGCGACACCCCAGCGCTGCAGGAGCATCGCGCCCGCCGACGCGTGATCGAGCGCCAGCTCGCGCCGCTCGGCGCGCACCCGCTGCTCGGGCGTGCGCGCGTTGCCGTGGATCTCGGTCGGGTACGCGGGCGTCGCCTGCGCGAGCACGACCTTGCCGATGTCGTGCAGCAGCGCGGCGAGCGCGACCTCCGCCGGCGCCGGGTGGTCGATCACCCGGCCGATCCGGCGCGCGGCGCGCTGCACCGCCACCGCGTGCAGGCGGAAGCGCTCGGGCGGCACGCGCGTGCCCGTCACCGCCTGGAAGAAGTCGTAGACCGGGACCTGGCGGGCGACCTCCTCGACGCCCTCCCTGCCGAGCGTCGCGACCGCGTCGCGCACCGAGGCGGCGCCGCCGCCGCGCGCGGCGGCCGCGGTCACGAGCGCCGCGGCGAGCCCGGGGTCGGTCTCGGCGAGGTCGGCCATGCCCCCGGTCGTCCCGTCCTCTGCCTGCGCGAGCTCGAGCAGGCGGTCGCGCGAGTGCGCGAGCGCCGGCAGCTCGGTCTCGGCCAGCGCCGAGCCCAGGCCCCGCAGGCCGGCGCCGCGCGCCAGCCGCTCCTTGCGGCCCTTCTCGTCGTCGCGCGAGGGCTGCGCCGCCGGCACGGCGGAGGGCGCGTCGGCGGGCAGCACGGCCAGCTCGGGCTGCTCGTCGAGCACCTCGAGCGTCGCGTCGACGACCTTCGGGTCGAAGTGGGTCCCGGCGCCGGCGCGCAGCACCTGCTTGGCGCGCTCGGGCGTCAGCGCGGGCCGGAACGGCCGGTCGGCGGTCAGCGAGCAGAACGCCTCGCACACGCCGATGATCCGGCTGGCGATCGGGATGTCCTCGCCGCCCAGCCCGTCCGGGTAGCCGCGCCCGTCCCAGCGCTCGTGGTGCGAGCGCACGATCGTCGCGACGTCCTGCATGCCCGGCATCCCCACGAGCACCTCGGCGCCCCAGCCGGGATGGCAGCGGACCACCGCCCACTCGTCGGGGTCCAGCCGGTCGGGCTTGTGCAGGATCCGGTCGGGGATCCCGATCTTGCCGATGTCGTGCAGCCGCGCGGCGGAGCGCAGCGCCGCGGCGTCCTTGCCGGTCAGGCCCAGGCGCTCGCCGACCGCGCCGGCGAGCGTCGACGCGCGGTCCGCGTGCAGACCGGTGTATCCGTCTCTCAGGTTGAGCAGGCGCGCGAGCGCCTCGATGCCAGCCTCCATCGTCGGCTGGCTCCTACCCGATCGGCCCCGGGATGGAGCGTCAGCTCTGCGGGGGGCCGACATCCTCGCCCCGCGCGTGCTTCAGGTTCTCCTGGCGCTCGCCCAGCGCCTGCGCGACCGCGAGGCCGATGAGGCCGTGCGCCAGCAGCGGGAAGACCACGAAGAACAGGATGACCAGGCTGAGCGTCGTGCTCAGCGCGGCGTCGGCGAGAACGGGCATGCGCGTGAGCTTACCCACGTCCGCGCCGGGTAGCGTTCCACCTCGATGGACGCCGTCAGACCGCGAGGGTTGCACGCGCTCGTCCACCACGACGGGACCGAGGACGCCGTCGCCGTGGAGGAGCCGCTGGAGATCCGCGTGGACGGCCGGCCGCTGGCGGTCACGATGCGCACGCCCGGCGACGACGAGGACCTCGCGCTCGGGTTCCTGCACGGCGAGGGCCTCATCGCCTCTCCGCGCGACGCCGGGCCGCCCGCCGACCTGGCGGCGAACGTCGTCGAGGTCGCCGGGCCGCTCGACCGGCCGCTCGACGGGGGCGCGCGCCGCTTCTACACGACGAGCTCGTGCGGGGTGTGCGGCAAGGGCGCGCTCGAGGAGGTCGCGGTCCACGCGCCCGCGCTGCCGGACGACGCGCCGGGCGTTCCGCTGCCGCGCGCGCTGCTCGCCGCGCTGCCCGGCCGGCTGCGCCAGCCCGGGTTCGACCGCACCGGCGGCCTGCACGCGACCGGCCTGTTCACCGCGGCCGGCGAGCTCGTCCTCACGCGCGAGGACGTGGGGCGCCACAACGCGATGGACAAGGTCGTCGGCCACGCGCTGCGCGCGGGGCTCGTGCCGCTGCACGGCTTCGTCCTGTGCGTCAGCGGGCGGCTGTCGTTCGAGCTCGTCCAGAAGGCGGCGGTCGCCGGCGCGCCGGTCCTCGTGGGCGTCGGGGCGCCCACCTCGCTCGCCGTCGACCTCGCTCGCGATCGCGGCATGACGCTCTGCGGTTTCGCGCGCGGCGAAAGCGTCAATCTGTACGCCGGAGAGCACCGTGTCGTCTGAGCGCCCCACGTTCCGCCGCCTGCGCGACCTGCCCGTCGTCGGGAGGCTGGCCGACTGGGGGCTCGGCCCGGCGGCGGCGTCGAGCGCGACGCGCAAAGCCGGCTCGCGGATCGCCGGGCTGAAGGCGACCGAGTCGGTGTGCCCGTACTGCGCGGTCGGCTGCGGGCAGGTCGTCTACACGCGCGACGGCGAGCTCGTCGACATCGAGGGCAACCCGAACTCGCCGATCAACCAGGGCACGCTCTGCCCGAAGGGGTCGGCTTCGCGCCAGCTCGTCCAGCAGCCGAACCGGCTCACGAAGGTCCGCTACCGGCGCCCGGGCGGCACCGACTGGGAGGACCTCGACCTCGAGACCGCGATGGACATGATCGCCGACCGCGTGCTCGAGGCCCGCCGCAACGGCTGGCAGGACACCGACCACCGCGGCTGGAAGGTCAACCGCACGCTCGGCTTCGCGCACTTCGGCGGCGCGACGCTCGACAACGAGGAGAACTACCTCATCAAGAAGTGCTTCACGGCGCTCGGCGCGATCCAGATCGAGAACCAGGCCCGCATATGACACTCGAGCACGGTCCCCGGTCTGGGGACCTCGCTCGGGCGCGGAGGCGCCACCATGCCGCTCCAGGACATCCAGAACGCGGACTTCGTCTGGATCCAGGGGTCGTCGATGGCCGAGGCGCACCCGGTCGGGTTCCGCTGGGTGATGAAGGCGCGCGAGCGCGGCGCGAAGGTCGTGCACGTCGACCCGCGGTTCGGGCGGACGAGCGCGCTGGCCGACGAGCACATCCCGATCCGCGCGGGCAGTGACATCGCGTTCCTCGGCGGGCTCATCCACCAGGTGCTCGAGCGCGAGGCGTACTTCCGCGACTACGTGCTCGCGTACACGAACGCCGCGACGATCATCAACGCCGACTACGTCGACGCCGAGGACAACGGCGGGCTGTTCAGCGGCTGGAACCCCGAGACGGGCGCCTACGACCCGACGACGTGGATGTACGAGGGCGGCCAGGTCGCCGCGGCCGCGGGCGTGCGCGAGCACTCCGCGCAGTCCTTCGAGGCACGCACCGGCGCGGGGATGCTCACCGGGCCGGTCGAGCGCGACGAGACCCTGCAGCACCCGCGCTGCGTGCTGAACATCATGAAGCGCCACTACGCGCGCTACACGCCCGAGATGGTCGAGCGGATCTGCGGCGTCCCGCAGGAGCAGTTCCTGCGGATGGCCGACACGCTCATCGAGAACTCCGGGCCCGACCGCACCACGACGCTCTGCTACGCGGTCGGCTGGACGCAGCACACCGCCGGCGTGCAGATGATCCGGGCCGCGACGATCCTCCAGCTCCTGCTCGGCAACATCGGCCGGCCGGGCGGCGGCATCCTCGCGCTGCGCGGGCACGCGTCGATCCAGGGCTCGACCGACATCCCGACGCTCTTCGACATCCTGCCCGGCTACCTGCACATGCCGAAGGCCTACGAGGACGAGCTGACGCTCGAGCGGTACGTGCAGACCGGCGGCGCCGACAAGGGCTGGTGGTCGCACTTCGACAAGTACATCGTCAGCCTGCTCAAGGCCTGGTGGGGCGACGCGGCGACGCCCGAGAACGACTTCTGCTTCGGCTACCTGCCGCGCCTGACCGGCGTGCACGCGCACTTCGCGACGACGCTGCGGATGCTCGACGGCGGCGTCGAGGGCTACTTCGTCATGGGCCAGAACCCGGCGGTCGGCTCGATGCACGCCGGCCTGCAGCGGCGCGCGCTCGCCAGGCTCAAGTGGCTCGTCGTCCGCGACTTCACCGAGATCGAGACCGCGACGTTCTGGCGCGACAGCCCCGAGGTGAAGAGCGGCGAGCTACGCACCGAGGACATCCAGACCGAGGTGTTCCTCATGCCCGCCGCGACCCACATCGAGAAGGAGGGCACGTTCACCCAGACCCAGCGCCTGCTGCAGTGGCGCGACAAGGCGCTCGAGCCGCCGGGCGACGCGCGGTCGGAGCTGTGGTTCATGCACCACCTCGCGCTGCGGATCAAGGAGCGGCTGAAGGACTCGACCGACCCGCGCGACCGGCCGATCCAGGACCTCACCTGGGACTATCCCGAGCACGGCGAGCACCGCGAGCCCTCGGCCGAGGCGGTGCTGCGCGAGATCAACGGCTACGACGTCGCGACCGGCGCGCCCGTCCCCGGGTTCGCCGAGCTGAAGGCCGACGGGTCGACCGCGTGCGGATGCTGGATCTACTCGGGCGTCTACAAGGACGGCGTCAACCAGGCCCGGCGGCGCAAGCCCTCGCCGGACGGCTGGATCTCGCCCGAGTGGGGCTGGGCGTGGCCCGCGAACCGGCGCATCCTCTACAACCGCGCGTCCGCCGACCCCGAGGGCCGGCCGTGGTCGGAGCGCAAGAAGCTCATCTGGTGGGACGAGGAGGCCGGCAGGTGGGTCGGCCCCGACGTCCCCGACTTCCCGGTCGACAAGCGCCCGGACTACGTCGGGCCGGACGACGCGAAGGGGATGGACGCGATCAGCGGCTCGGAGCCGTTCATGATGATGGCCGACGGGCGGGCCTGGCTCTTCGCGCCGTCGGGGCTGCTCGACGGGCCGCTGCCGACGCACTACGAGCCGCTCGAGTCGCCGCTCCCCAACCCGCTGTACCCGGACATCCACGAGAACCCGGCCGCGCTGCGCTGGTCGCGGCCCGACAACCCGTACGCGCCGCCCGCCGACCCGCGCTACCCGTGCGTGCTGACGACGTTCCGGCTGACCGAGCACCACACCGCCGGCGGGATGTCGCGGACGCTCCCGTGGCTGGCCGAGCTGCAGCCGGAGATGTTCGCCGAGATCGACCCCGAGCTCGCGGCGGCGCGGGGCATCGAGGACGGCGGCTGGCTGACCGTCGTCACCGAGCGCGCCGAGATCGAGGCGCGCGCGGTCGTCACGCCGCGGATGAAGCCGCTGCGCATCGACGGCCGCAGGCTCCACCAGGTCGCGCTGCCGTTCCACTGGTCGTGGGCCGGGCCGGTCACCGGCGACGCCGCGAACGACCTCATCGCGCTGTCGGGCGACCCGAACGTCGTCATCCAGGAGTCCAAGGCGTTCGTCTGCGACGTGCGGGCGGGGCGCTCGTCACGCGGCACCCGGCCGCTGGCCGGCGTGCGCACGCCGGTGCACCCCGTCCGCCCCGACGGCGACCACCCGGCCGAGGAGCGCCCGCAGGCATGACCGAGATCGCGGTCGAGCGCCCCGAGGCCCGGCGGATGGGCTTCTTCACCGACACGACGACGTGCATCGGATGCAAGGCGTGCGAGGTCGCGTGCAAGCAGTGGAACGACCTGCCGGCCGACGATCTGGGCTTCCGCCGCGGCGCGTCGTACGACCACACGGGCGAGCTGAACGGCTCGACCTGGCGCCACGTGCGGTTCATCGAGACGACGACGCCGATGGACGCGGTGCTCCACGAGGAGGCGCTCGACCTCGTCGGGATGGCCGAGACGCCCGAGCTCGACAAGTGGATCTTCATGTCGGACGTCTGCAAGCACTGCACGAACGCCGGCTGCCTCGACGCGTGCCCGACCGGGGCGCTCATCCGCACCGAGTTCGAGACGGTGATCCTGCAGCCCGACGTGTGCAACGGGTGCGGCTACTGCGTGCCGGCGTGCCCGTTCGGCGTCGTCGACCGCGACCACGACGACGGGCGCGCCGCGAAGTGCACGCTCTGCTACGACCGGCTGCAGGACGGGCTCGAGCCCGCGTGCGCGAAGGCGTGCCCGACCGACTCGATCACGTTCGGCCCCTACGACGAGCTGCTCGAGATCGCCGAGCGGCGGGTGGCCCGGCTGCACGAGCGCGGGATGGACGGGGCGTACATCTACGGCGCCGGCGCCGACGACGAGCGCGACCTGGCCGGCGGGCTCGGCGCGTTCTTCCTCCTCACCCGGCCGCCCGAGGTCTACGGGCTGCCCGCGCGCGCCGAGTCGCCGGTGCAGGAGAACGTCGTCCCGGCCACGATCGCCGCGATGGGCGCCGGGCTGCTGGCGGCCGCCGGCGCCGCGCTCGCGTTCGTCACCGCCCACCGGAAGGCGGGGCGGTCGTGAGCGGGACCGGCGCGGGCGGGCGCGACCACGCGAGCTTCGACCGGGCCGGCTCCCGCCGGCGCGCGGGGGAGGAGGAGGCGCGGTTCGCCGCCCGCGAGCGGGGCGCGAGCGGCGCCGGCGCCGCCCGCGACATGACGCCCGCGCTCGGCGAGCCGGGCCGCCCGGCCCGGTGGGAACGCGCCGCCGAGGGCACGACGGTCGCGCTGCACGTCGGCGAGTGGCGCGACGGGCGCTGGTCGTACCTGTACGGCGAGGACACGCGCTACGGCGCCGAGCGCGCCGACGGCGGCCTGACGCTGCGCGGGTCGCGCGACGAGGTGCCGCCGCAGGTCATCGGGCCGATGCTCCACCGGCCGGTCTGGACGTGGGAGATCCCCGTGTACTTCTGGATCGGCGGGATCGCCGCGGGGTCGTCGTTCGTCGCGCTCGCGTGCGACCTGGCCGGCGACGAGGAGTCGGCGGTCGTCGCGCGGCGGGTCGCGCTCGGCGCCGTCCTGCCCGCGCCGGTGCTGCTCATCCTCGACCTGGGCCGCCCGCTGCGCTTCCTGAACATGCTGCGGGTCGTCAAGGTCCGCTCGCCGATGTCGCTCGGCGCGTGGTGCCTGGTGACGTTCTCGTCGCTGGCGGCCGGCAGCGTCGGGCTCGACCTGCTCGGGCGCCGGCGCGCGGCGAAGCTGACCGGCGGCGCGAACGCGGTGGTCGGCGGCTACCTGGGCTCGTACACCGGCGTGCTGCTCGCCTCGACCGCGGTGCCGCTGTGGGCCCGCTCGCGGCTGCTGCTCGGGCCGATCTTCGTCGCGACGGGCGCGGCGACCGGCGCGGCGGCGACGCGGCTCGTGCTCCTGGCCACGCGCAGGCTGGAGGAGGGGCATCCGACGCGGATCGCGCTCGGGCGGATCGAGACCGGGGCGATGCTCGCCGAGCTCACGCTGAGCATCGTCAACGAGCGCAGGCTCGGCCCGCTGGCCGCCGACCTCGAGCGCGGGCGGCCGGGGAAGATGTTCAGGGCGGCCAAGTGGCTCGTGCGCGGCGGCCTGGCCCTGCGCCTGCTGCGCGGGCGCACCGGCCGCCCGGCGCACGACGTGGCGAGCGTCGCGTACCTGGCCGCCGGGCTGCTCTTCCGCTTCGCGTGGGTGCGCGCCGGCCAGGCGAGCGCGTCCGACGACGAGGCCGTGGCGACGGTCGCGCGGGAGCCGTCGTGAGGCGGCTCGCTCAGCTCTGGGCGGAGGCGATCACGCGGCTCAGCCTCTTCATCGAGGCGAAGCTGACCTCGCCGCGCCGCCGTTTTCGGCGCTGACGCCGACGGGCTCGAACCCGTCGCGGTCGTGCTCGTGGCCGGGCCCGGGCTCCTCGTCGCCGGGCTGCGGCGCCGCGGCGGGCGTGCGGCCGTACAGGTACCAGTAGGCGCCCGCGACGAAGACCGCCGCGCCGACGAGGTTGCCGAGGCCGGCGAAGAGCCAGTTGTGCAGCGTGTCGCCCCAGCCGATCCCGCCGGTGCCCGCGAAGATCGCGGCCGGCAGGAAGAACATGTTCGCGACGACGTGGTCGAAACCCATCGCGACGAAGCCCATGATCGGGAAGAAGATCGCGAGGATCTTGCCGCCGATGTCGTCGGCCGCGAACGCCATCCAGACCGCCAGGCAGACGAGCCAGTTGCAGCCGATCGCGCGGAGGAAGATCTCCCACGAGGTCTCGGTCGCGCCCTTGAGCTCGGCCATCTGCCCGAGGCGCTCGAGCGGCGCCGCCTGCGTGACCACGCCGCTCTCCACCGCGAGGAAGTAGGCGACGAACAGCGCCCCGAGCACGTTCCCGATCGCCACGAACGTGAAGTTCCTCGCCAACTGGGCGGGGGTGACGCGGCGGCGGAACTGGGCAAGGGGCAGGAGCGCCATGTTGCCCGTCAAGAGCTCCGACCCCGCGACGACGACCAGGATCAGGCCGAGCGTGAACACCGCGCCGGTGGCCAGCGTGATGAGGCCGCCGAACGTCTCGGGGTCCAGGCCGGCGGAGACGACGACCGCGAGCAGGCCGGCGAACGCGATGTACGCGCCGGCGAGGAACCCCGCCACGAGCGCCTTGTCCCAGGACAGCCGAGCCTTCTCGATGCCCTTCTCGGTCGCGATCTCGGTGATCGCCTTGGGGTCCTTGAACGCCATACACGACCGCCGTACCCGTTGTGTGCGCACGAGCACGCACGACTTTGTGCGGTCATGTATCTTTCTGAGGCTGCCGCTCGGGCTGCGCGCAACCCACGCCTGTTCTACGCGCACCCCATTGTACGAGCGGATGCTGTTGCACGCGCAACAATTTCTGATAGAATTCCGACTGTCCGACTCGGACTTAGAGCTCTGCTGAAAGAAGGGATCACCACGACCACCACGCTCGAGACCGCCCTCGCGAACTACACGCCTGAGGCGGTCGACACCACCATCGATCCGCTGCACCAGCTGCTTGCGGAGTCCCGTCGCTGGCCCCTGCTCACTCCCGCGGAGGAGATCGAGCTGGCTCAGCGCATCGAGCGCGGGGACCTGGTGGCCAAGGAGCGGATGATCAACTCCAACCTGCGCCTCGTCGTCTCCGTCGCGCGGAAGTACCAGGGCCAGGGCCTGCCCCTGGGCGACCTCGTCCAGGAGGGCATGCTGGGCCTCATCCGCGCGGTCGAGAAGTTCGACTGGCGCAAGGGCTTCCGGTTCTCGACGTACGGCACGCTGTGGATCCGCCAGGCGATCCAGCGTGGCCTCGAGAACACGAGCCGCACCATCCGCCTCCCGGTCCACATGTCCCAGCGCGCCCGCAAGGTCGCCCGCATCGAGCGCGAGCTCGCCCTCAAGCTCGGCCACGAGCCCAGCAACGAGGAGATCGCGAACGCCGCCGAGCTCACGGTCGAGGAGGTCGAGGAGATCCGGGCCGCCGACCAGGCGCCCGCCTCGCTCGACAAGACCGTCGGCGACGACGGCGACACCGCGTTCGGCGACCTGCTCGCCGCCGACCAGCTCTCCCCTGAGGAGGAGGTCGCGGAGGCCTGGCAGTCGGAGATCCTCCAGTCCGCGGTCGCCGAGCTGCCCGAGCAGGAGCGTCGCGTGATCGAGCTGCGCTTCGGCGCCGGGCCCGAGGGCAAGATGCACACGCTCGGCCAGGCCGGCAAGGTCCTCGGCGTGTCCGCCGAGCGTACGCGGCAGATCGAGGAGCGCGCGCTGCGCCGCCTGTCGCAGAACGCGGACCTGTCGGTCCTGCGCGACGCCGCGTAGGCCGGCGCGCCGCACCACCAGCTGGTACCAGCCGGACCTTTGCGAAGGGCCGCCCGGTCTCGGGCGGCCCTTCGTCGTGTCCGGGCTCGGTGTCCGTCGCCGACCGCGGCGGCGGGGCCGCGCCCGGGCCGGCACCACCGAACCCGGGCGCGGACCCACCCGCGGCAGGCCACGACCGACGCCGACCCGGGCGACGAGCACCCAGGCCGCGCAACCCGCGACCCTACGCCGCAGCCGCCACCGCCTCGGCGAGGTTCGCCCGCGCCCGGACGAGCAGCGACTTCGTCCCCTGGACGGTCGTACCCAGCTCGGCCGACAGCTCGCGGTGCGACTCGCCGCCCAGCTCGCGGCGGACGAGCGCGAGCCGCTGGCGCTCGGGCAGGCGGCCGATCTCGGCCACGACCCGCGCGAGCTCCTCGTTGGCCTCGGCGGCCGCCGCCGGCTCGGTCTGCGGGGGCGCCGGCACCAGCGCCAGGCGCTCGGGCTCCTCCGTGCGGCGCTGGGCGCGTAGGTGGTCGAACGCCCGGTTGCGGACGATCATGTACAGCCACGGGCGCAGCGCCATCGGCCGGTCGCTGGCGCGCAGGCCGCGCAGGCCGCGGATGAACGCGTCCTGGACGACGTCCTCGGCGTCGGCGTGCGCGCCTCCGAGGAGCTTGGCGGCGAAGCCGACGAGCGGCTCGCGGTAGCGGGCGACGACGATCGCGTATGCAGCGTCCGAGCCGGCTCGGATCTGGGCGACGAGCTCGGCGTCGGGGGTGGAGTCGGACGGGGGGAGCATGGGTCGAGCTTCGCCCCGGACCCGCCCAGCGCCCAGGTGTCCTGGGTGTCGTCGTGCGCCACCACAGGTGTGGCCCGGACTACCCCTAGGATGAAGGTCTCGCCGATGTCCACCCTGGACGACACCCCGCTCGGGCGCCACGCGGCGACCCCGGCCGAGCTGCGCGAGCGGCTCCTGGCCGAGCGCCAGGGCGACCCGTTCCTCGTCTGGCGCGACAAGGACGGCAAGCAGCAGCTCCTGCCGCTCCACCCGGGACTGCGGCGGGTGACGATCGGGCGCGGGCCGTCGAACGACGTCGCGCTCGGCTGGGACACGGAGGTCTCGCGGCTGCACGCCGAGCTCGAGCGCCTCGCGGGGGAGTGGACCGTCGTCGACGACGGCCTGTCGCGCAACGGCACGTGGCTGAACGGCCAGCGCGTCGCCGGGCGCCAGCGCCTGCGCGACGGGGACGTCGTGCAGGTCGGCCAGACCGTCATCGCCGTGCGCGTGCCGGCGCCCGAGGACTCCCGGCCGACGGTCGCGGGCGGCCACAGCGCGATCCCCGAGCTCACGCCGGCGCAGCGGCGGGTGCTCGACGCGCTCTGCCGCCCCTACAAGGAGTCCGAGTTCGCCACGCCGGCGACCAACCAGCAGATCGCCGAGGAGCTCTTCCTGTCGATCGACGCCGTGAAGGCGCACCTGCGCGCGCTGTTCAACGCGTTCGGTCTCGAGGACCTCCCGCAGAACCAGAAGCGGTCGGTGCTGGCGATGCGGGCGATGCAGCTCGGCATCGTGCGCTGAGCCGCGTCCGGCGCCCGCCCGCGCGGTCAGCCGCCGCGGTCGAACCGGACCCGCTGCAGGCGCCCGCCCGCCGTGCTGACGACGTAGGCGGCGCCGCCGGAGATCGTGAGCTTCGTCGGGTTGAGCGCGAGCTCGCGCGGCTCGCCGACCGGGCGGGCCGAGTCCCCGTCGACGCGCACGAGCGTGGAGCTCGCGAACGTCGACACCCACACGTCGCCGCCGCCGAACGCCGCGAAGCGCGGCTGCCCGGGGACGCCGACGGTCGCGGTCGCGCGGCGGCGCTCGCGGTCGATCCGCGTCACCGTGCTGTCCTCGCTGCCCGCGACCCACACCGACCCGGCGCCGACCGCCAGGCCCGACGGCCCGCGGCCGACCGGGATCACGGTCTGCTCGCCGGTCTTCACGTCGATCCGGGTGACCGTGTCCGTGGCGCGGTTGCTCACCCACACGGCGCCGCCGCCCACCGCCATGTCCTGCACCCCGCGCGAGACCTCGACCTCGCGCACGACGCGCATCGTGCGGGGGTCGATGCGCAGGACGCGGTGCGTCGGGAACGAGCGCAGGCGCGCGCCACGCATGCCGACCCACACCGCGTTCTCGCCCGCCTCGACGGCGACCGGCGTGCCCTCGGGCAGCCCGTGCACGCGGCGCAGGCCGGTCTCGAGGTCGATGCGGACCAGGCGCCGGGTGTCGCTCGCGGACGTGACCCACAGCGCCCCGAAGCCGGCGTCGATGTCGAACGCGCCGCGGCCGACGCGCGGGCCCGGGCGGGCCTCGTCGAAGCGGGCGAGGTCGACCTGGCGCAGCCGCTCGGCGCGCGGGATCGTCACGTACGCGCGGCCGTTCGCGATCGCGACGCCGTTCGGCCGCCCCGGGATCTCGACCGCCTCGACCCGGCCCTCCCCGGAGGCGGTCGTCGCCGCCGGGGCCTTCCCGCCGCGGCCGGTCGGGCCGGTGCCGCCGCCCGAGGCGAGCACGGCCGCGACGACGCCCGCCGCCACGAGGACGGCGATCACCGCGGGGACGAGCGTCGGCGGGCGCCGCGCACGGTCGCCGCCCTCGTCGCCGGGGGCGCCCGCCGGCTCGGCCTGCGCGCCCTCCCCGGTCCGCTCCGCGCCGACCGGGGTGGTCGCCGCCGTCGGTGTGACCGGCGTCGTCGGCCCGCCCTCGCCGCGGCGGGCGTCCGGGCGGTCCTCCGGCGGCGTGATGCGCGTCTCCTCGACCGCCGACGGGGGGAGCGGGGTGTCGAGCCCGGCGATGCTCGACGCGGGCCGGCCGATCGCGGCGAGCATCGCCCTCCCGAGATCGCCCGCGGTCGGGAAGCGCTCCGCAGGGTCCTTGGCCAGCGCGGTGTGGACCGCCGCGGCGAGACCGGCCGGGACGTGCGCCGGCAGGTCGGGCGGCGGGTCGTTCAGGTGCGCCCACAGGGTCGCCTCGTCGCTGCCGCGCTCGTACGGCGGCGACCCGGTCAGCGCGTGGTGCAGGACGCAGCCGAGCGCGTACACGTCGGTGCGGGCGTCGACGCGCTCGTCGCGGATCTGCTCGGGCGCGACGTAGCCGAGCGTGCCGACCCAGCCGCCGGCGCGGGTGGCGCTGACCGCGGCGCTCGTCGCGCCGACGCGCTTGGTCAGGCCGAAGTCGGTGAGGTAGGCGTGGTCGGCGCGGCTGAGCAGGACGTTCGCGGGCTTGACGTCGCGGTGGACGAGGCCGCGGGCGTGGGCGGCGTCGAGCGCGGCGGCGACCTGGGCGATGATGCCCGCGGCGCGGTCGGGCGGCAGCGCGCCCTGCTCGCGGATGAGCGAGCGCAGGTCCGGGCCGTCGACGTAGCGCATGACGATGTACAGGACGCCCTGCTCCTCGCCGGCGGAGAAGATCGGCAGGACGTTCGGATGCTCGACCGCCGCGGCCGCCTTGGACTCGCGGACGAAGCGCGCCGCGAACGTCGCGTCGGCGGCGAGCGCGGGCGCGATCGTCTTCAGCGCGACCGTCCGGTCCAGCGACGGCTGAACGGCCCGGTAGACGACCCCCATGCCTCCCCGGCCGGCCACGCCCTCGATGCGCAGGCCGGCGAATTCGTCGCCGGGTCGAAGATCCATGCGGCCTGCTTGTCTAGCAGGCGCTACCGATGCCCGGCGGCCATGCGGGTCAGGGTGCCGCCGACCATCGGGGCGGGCATCGCCGTACGATGCGGCGATCGTCGAGCCCCGACATCGCGCGGCCCAGGCCGGCGTCGCCGGCCACTACGACGTCCTCGACGAGGCGTACCGGCGCACCTGGGGCGAGCACGTCCACCACGGGCTGTGGACGACCGGGCGCGAGTCGCCGGCGGAGGCGGTGCGGGCGCTGGCGCTGCGGGTCGCCGACGCGGCCGGGGTCTCGGCCGGCGACCGGGTCGTCGACGTCGGCTGCGGCTACGGCGCGACCGCGCGGTTGCTGGCGGCCGAGCGCGGCGCGGCCGTCACGGGGCTGACGCTGTCGGCGGCGCAGGCGGGCGCGTACCCGCCGGCGGCAGGCGTCGAGCTGCTCGTGCGCGACTGGCTCGACAACGGGCTCGACGACGCGTCGTTCGACGTGGCGATCTCGATCGAGGCGATCTCGCACATGCCCGGCAAGCCGCGCGCGTTCGCCGAGATCGCACGGGTGCTGCGCCCGGGCGGGCGGGTCGCGATCGTCGACTGGCTGCACCGCGAGGACCCGTCGCCGCGCGAGGTCCGCCGGCTGCTGCGGCCGATCTGCGAGGAGGGGCACCTGCCGTCGCTGCACGCGCCGTGGGAGTACGAGGCGTACCTGCGCGGGGCGGGGCTGGAGCCGCTCGGCTACGAGGACCTCAGCGACCGCGCGGCCCGGACCTGGGCGATCGTCGCGCGCCGCCTGCCGGGCGTCCTGCTGCGCGACCCGGCGCTCACGGCCCGTCTGCTGCGCTCACAGGACCGGGGGTTCGCGCTGTCCCTCGCACGCATCCCGCTCGCATATCGCCTCGGAGCGATGCGCCTCGGCCTCTTCACGGCCCGAAGACCCGCAAACACCGGCCAACGAACCTCAAGGGGTCTGACCCTTTGAAGTCCCTGGGAGTCTCAAGGGGTCAGACCCCTTTAGGTCGGGGGTCTCAGTGCCGGTGGGAGCGGGGCTCCGTAGCGGCGGGACGTCTCGGTGACGTCGGCGCGGTCGACGACGTCGCAGCCCAGGCGCGTCGCGATCCGCTCGGCCGTCGGCAGCTCCGTGCGGCGGATGAGCGCCTCGATCCGCGCGTGCTCGGCGCGCAGGCCGTCGGCGTGCGCCTCCAGCCGGCCCCAGACCGTGACGATCCCCTCGACCCAGTCGAACTCGCCGAACCAGTTGCGCCGGCCCGGCTCGTGGTACGCGTAGATCCCGCACTGGCACGCCGGGTGCGGCGAGACGTGGTCCTCGGCCAGCCACCCCTCGGGCGCGCCCTTCATGATCCGCCGCTGGACCGGCAGGCACTCGGCGTGCATGACCCGGCCCTCCCAGCGCACCGGGATGTTCGGGGAGAGCAGCCGGTCGCCGACGACCTTCCACGCCCGGTACGCGACGACCGGCGTGACGAGGTCGGGCGCCGCGCTCACGTCCGTGCCGGCTCGCGCTCGGGCGGCGCGGGCGGCGGCGCGGTCTCCGGCGCCTCGGGCGGCGCCTGCGGACGGCGCTCGCGCTCCGGCTCCGGCACGCTCGCGGGCGGCCGCAGCGGCTCGACGACGATCGTGGTGGACTTGCCCGGCAGGGTCATGGTCCTCGTCCGACTGTAGCTTCCGCGCCGTGCCCGCTCCGCGCGTCGCGATCTTCGGCCCGCACCCGCTGCTCAGCATCGCCGTCGAGCGCCGCGGCGACGCCGACGACATCCACCTGCACCCGGCCGGCCAGGGCGTCTGGGTCGCGCGCACCGCGGGTGAGCTGGGCGCCGAGCCGATCCTCTGCGGGTTCATCGGCGCCGAGCCCGGCGTGCCGCTCGAGCCGCTCCTCGACGCGCTCCCCGGCGAGCGGCGCCTCGTCACCACCACCGGGGCGACCGGCACCTACATCCACGACGCCCGCTCCGGCGAGCGCCGGCCGGTCGCGATGGCGCTCAGCCCGCCCCCGTCGCGCCACGAGCTCGACCAGCTCTTCAGCGTCACCGCCGCCGCGGCGCTCGCCGCCGACGTGCTCGCCGTCTGCAACCCGCTGCCCGGCGACGCGCTGCCCGAGCCGGTCTACGGCGCGCTCGTCACCGACGTGCGCGCGAACGGCACGCCCGTGCTCGTCGACCTCAGCTCGCCCCGGCTCGACAGCGCGCTCACCGGCGCGCCGGACCTCGTCAAGCTCAACGACTGGGAGCTGGCCGAGTACGTCCGCGGCCCGGTCGGCGAGCCGCACGAGCTGCGCGCCGCGGTGGCCCGCCTGCTCGACGCGGGGGCGCAGGCGGTGCTCGTCACGCGCGGCGAGCGGTCCGCGTGGGCGTTCCGCGACGGCCACGAGTGGGAGATCACGCCGCCGTCGTTCGAGCGCGGCTTCCGCGAGGGCTGCGGCGACACGATGTTCGGCGCGATCGCCGCGCGCTGGGCGGCGGGCGACCCGTGGGAGGAGATCCTGCGCACCGGCGCGGCAGCGGGCGCGGCAGCGTTCCTGCGCCACGGCCTGGGCAGCGTCACGCGCGACGTCGTCGAGGAGCTGCGCGCCTCGGTCGCGGTCGAGCGCCGCGCCTGACCCCGCGGCCGGCCTCAGTACGGCGGCTCGACGTCCCGGCCGGCCACGATCGCTGCGGGCGCCTCGTGCGCGATCCAGCCGGCATGCGGCGCGAGCCTCCGGACGCGCGCCAGCACGTCCAGCGCCGCGGAGAGCTCGACGCGCCGCCCACCGTGCGAGGAGTGCGCGTCCGTGCCGAGCACGTGCACGAGCCCCTCGTCCGCGAACCACGTCGCCGAGCCGTCGACGACGAACGCCGCCGTGAGCTGGATGAGCGCCCCGGCCGCCGCGATGTCGCGCAGCCGGTCGGCGGCGTCCTCGCCCGGGTGGCGCTCGGGATGGGCGAGCACCGTGCGGAACCCGCGCTCGCGCAGGCGCTCGACCGTCGCGACCGTCCGCGCGCTGAGCGGCCCGGGCGCCGGCTCGAGCAGGATCCACCGGCCCCCGCCGCCGAGCGCGCACGCGCGCAGCTCGTCGTCGTCGAGCTCGTCGACGATCGGCTCGGCGATCTCGCCGCCGGTCGCGACGCGGACCTTCCGCCCGGCCGCCTCGAGCGCGGCGTTCACGGCCGCGACGCGCGCGCCCAGCTCGGCGATCCGGACGTCGTGGTCGTGGCGGATGTGCGGCGTCGCGCAGATCAGCCCGATGCCGTCGGCGTCGGCCTGCGCGCCCATCGCGACGCTGTCGCGCGTGTCGAGCGCCCCGTCGTCGACGCCGGGCAGCACGTGGCAGTGCAGGTCGACGAGCACGGCGCCGACGCTACCGCGCGGCGTGCCGGCGATACCAGGCGCGCGCCTTGGCGCGCCCGCCGCAGACGCGCATCGAGCACCAGGCCGACGATCCGTTGACCGAGCGGTCGTAGAACGCCCACCCGCAGCGCTCGCCCGGGCACGCCTTCAGCCGCGCCCACGACCGGTCGGCCATCGCCGCGAACGCGACGGCGAGCACCGCGCCGACCGGGTCGCCGGGCCGTGGCTCGAGGCGGGCGGGGCCGAACCGCACGCGCAGCCCGGCCTCGTCGGCGGCCGCGTCGAGCGTCGCGAGCGGGTCCGGGCCGGTCTCACCGATCGCGTCGCCGTGCCCGGCGTTGGCCCAGAGCAGCACGCGCAGCGCCTCGCGGACCGCGCGGGCGCGGTCGCGATCGCCGGGCCGGAGCCCGCGCCGCGCGCACCAGGCCGCCCAGCCGCCCGCGTCGTCGAGCAGGTCGGGGCCGTGCTCACGGTCGACGGTGTTGACGAACGCCTGGACGAGCGCGAGCGGCTCGGGCGCGGGGGCACGGCCGCCCGGCTGGACCGAGGCGTCGATGAGCGCTTGACGTTCCATCGGCGATGTCTCACCATCAGAGGCTATCTGATGGTCAAGGACGCACCCCGACTGTCGCGCTGGGAGATCCTCGGCGCCTGGCTGAACGTCTGGACGCCCCCACGCGACGCGCACGTCCCGCCCATCCCCTGGCGCAAGCTCGCCGTCGGCGGCCTGCTGACCCTCCTCGTCGCCGGCGGCGCGCTCGCGCTCATCGCTCCTCGCATCGACGACGCCAAGGAGGAGCGTGCGGCCCGAGAGCAGCGCGAGCTCGACCAGCGCCGGGCCGCCCGGCGCGAGCGCATCGCCCGCGAGCAGCAACCCCGGACGGGCAGGCTCGAGGCGGGCGCCGGGCGCGGTGAGGCCGTCGCCGCCGTCGAGGCGGCGATCGGCGCCGACGCCCGGCGCCGCTTCGACCCGGACGCCCGGCCGGCGACGTGCGAGCCCGCCGAGGGCGCCGATCCCGCCGCCGCCCGCGTCGCCTACGACTGCCTCAGCGCGGTCCGCGACATCGTCGGCGCCGCCGACCAGACCGGCGCGCGCGGCACGCTCGGCATCCCGTTCCGCGCGGTGATCGACTTCGAGGCGGGCTCCTACGCGTTCTGCAAGACGAACCCGCCGCCGGGCGAGCAGGTGATCCCCGACCCGCGCACGATCGTCGAGCTGCCCCGGGCCTGCCGGAGCTGATCCCGCGCCGGCCCACCGCGCGCAGCGGCGACGCGGAGGCGACAGGGAGGGGGCGGAGCGGCCGGGAGGCCGTCAGGCGCCCGGCGACGGCGGCCCGGACGTCATCGCCTTGAGCTCGGCGACGTCCTTGGCCATCGCGTCGACCTCGGCGTCGAGCTCGGCCATCGCGGACGGGTCGCCCTCGGCGATGACCTGCGCCGCCGCGCGCGCCTCCTCGATCCGGCGGGCGATCGCGTCGAGCTTTCCGGTGATCTCCATCGGGTCAGTCTGCCGCAGCGGCTGCGACGACGCGCAGAGCCCCGTCGCGTCGCCGGCGGACGCCCCTCCGGAGCTTTCCGACCCACGCGGTAGGATTTGACGCGTGATCTTCACGACGAAGGCCGAGTATGGCGTGCGGCTCCTGGTGGAGCTCGGCAGGCAGGACGCCGGTGTCACGGTCTCGCTGAAGTCGATCGCCGACTCCGAGGGTCTCCCGCTCGCCTACCTGGAGCGGATCGTCGCTCTCCTGAAGAAGGCCGGCTTCGTCGAGTCCACGCGGGGCGCCCACGGCGGCTACCGCCTCGCGCTGCCGCCGGAGGACGTCCGCATGGACGCGGTCATCAACGCCCTCGAGGGCGGCGTCGCACCCATGTCGTGCTTCGTCGACGACACCGCGGGCGACAACGCGCGCGTCCTGTGCTCGCACCACGACACGGGCGAGCTGTGCGCGACCCGGCTGCTCTGGACGCGCGTGCAGGGCGGCGTCATCCGCGCGCTGCAGAACACCACGCTCGCCGAGCTCGTCGCCTTCACCCAGCGCGAGACGCCGCTGCAACTGACCCACAGCTGAACCCCGACCCGAGGCCACCTGAACTTCATGCTCGAGATCAAGAACCTCCACGCCCAGGCGGGCGACAAGCAGATCCTCAAGGGCGTCGACCTCACGGTCCGCCCCGGGGAGATCCACGCCCTCATGGGCCCGAACGGCTCGGGCAAGTCGACGCTCGCGAACGTCGTCATGGGTCATCCGGGCCTCGAGGTCACCGAGGGCCAGATCATCTTCAAGGGCGAGGACATCACCGAGGCCGAGCCGGACGAGCGCGCCCGCATGGGCCTGTTCATGGCCTTCCAGTACCCGGTCGCGGTGCCCGGCGTGACGATCACGAAGTACCTGCGGATGGTCCAGAACGCGCACCGCGAGGCGCGCGGCGAGGAGCCGATCTCGCTCAAGGACTTCCGCAAGATGACCGAGGCCGCGATGGAGCTCACGAACGTGCCGAAGCAGTTCGCGAGCCGCTACCTCAACGAGGGCTTCTCGGGCGGCGAGAAGAAGCGCCTGGAGATGCTCCAGCTCGCGCTGCAGCGGCCGGAGATCGCGGTCCTCGACGAGACCGACTCGGGCCTGGACATCGACGCGCTGAACGTCGTCGCGAACGCGGTCAACAAGGTCAAGGACGAGACCGGGATGGGCGTGCTGATCATCACGCACTACCAGCGGATCCTCCACATGATCAAGCCCGACCGCGTGTCGGTCATCTTCGACGGCCGCGTCGCGACCGAGGGCGGCCCGGAGCTCGTCGAGCAGCTCGAGCGCGAGGGCTACCAGTCGCTGCGCGAGCAGGTCGGCGCCGCCGCGTAGCCGCGCCGCAAGCACCGTGAGCACGCTCGCCCTCGACTCCGCCGCCGCCGACTTCCCCGTCCTGGAGCGGGAGGGCCTGGTCTACCTGGACAGCGCGGCGACGTCGCAGAAGCCGCGGGCGGTCATCGACGCGATGGCCGAGTTCATGGCCCGCCACAACGCGTCGGTGCACCGGGGCGTCTACCCGCTGGCGGTCGAGTCGACCGAGGCGTACGAGGGCGCGCGGGCGCGCGTGGCGGCGTTCACCGGCTCGAGCGCGCGCCAGACGGTGTTCACCGGCAACGCGACGCAGGCGATGAACCTCGTCATCCAGGCGTGGGGGCGCGAGAACCTGCGCCCGGGCGACCGCGTGGTGACGACGGTGACCGAGCACCACTCGGTGATCGTGCCGCTGTGGATGATCTGCCGCGAGCGCGGGGCGGAGATCGACGTCGTGGGCGTCGACGACGAGGGCCGGCTCGACCTCGACGAGCTCGACGCCCACCTCGCCAAAGGCCCGCGGTTCGTGGCGGTCGTGCACGTCTCGAACGTGCTCGGGACGATCAACCCGGTCGAGGAGATCACGCGCCGCGCGCACGCCGCCGGCGCGGTCGTGCTGATCGACGGCTCGCAGGCGGTCCCGCAGATCCCGGTCGACGTCGGCCGGATCGGCGCCGACTTCTACGCGTGGACGGGCCACAAGGCCTACGGCCCGACCGGCGTCGGCGTGCTGCACGGCACGGCCGAGGCCCTCGACGCGCTGCCGCCGCTGCTCGGCGGCGGGCACATGATCAGCTCGGTCTCGTTCGACGACGTCCGCTTCGCCGAGGTCCCCGCCCGGTTCGAGGCGGGCACCTCGCCGATCGTCGAGGCGGTCGGCCTGGGCGCCGCGATCGAGTGGCTCGACGGCCTGGGGATGGAGGCGGTGCACGCGCACGAGCAGGCGCTCGTCGAGTACGCGCTCGAGCGGCTCGCCACCGTCCCGGGCATCACGCTGTTCGGCACGCCGGACGCCGCCTCGCGCGGCGCGGTCGTCTCGTTCGCGCTCGACCACGCGCACCCGCACGACGTCGCGGACATCATCGGCCGCCAGGGCGTGTGCGTGCGCGCCGGCCACCACTGCGCCCAGCCGCTCATGCAGCGCCTCGGCGTGGGGGCGACGACCCGCGCGTCGTTCGCCGTGCACAACACCCGCGAGGACGTCGACCGCCTGGTCGACGCGCTCGGCGAGGTGCAGCGCATCTTCGGCGACTAGCCTCGGGGGCACCAGCCATGGACGACCTGTACCGCGAGCAGATCCTCGAGCACTACAAGCGCCCGCACAACTGGTCGCCGCCGCTGCCGGAGATCGAGGCGCCCGACTACGAGTTCGAGGACGCCAATCCGCTGTGCGGCGACACGCTGCACGTGGCGCTGGCGGTCGACGACGACGGCGTCGTGACCGACGTGCGCTTCTCCGGCCACGGCTGCGCGATCTCGCAGGCGGCCGCGTCGCTGGCGAGCGACGAGGTCAAGGGCATGCGCGTGGAGGACGTGGTCAAGCTCGACCGCGACTTCATCCTCGACCTGCTGGGGATCGAGCTGAGCGCGACGCGCCTGAAGTGCGGCCTGCTGAGCCTCAAGGTGCTCAAGAGCGCCGCGCTGGGCAGCCAGGTCGACTGGGAGCCCGACGTCCCCGAGGGCGTCAGGCCGCCCGGCGGCGACGGTCTCTGAGCGCCGCCCGCCCGCCCCACGGGGCTCCGCCTTGACGTCGTGGCCCGGCGCCACTACCGTCGCGCTGAACATTTTCTCAAACCATGCACATTTGTCATGGGGAGGAGCGGGTCGTGAGTGAACCGGTGTTCGTGGCGTGCGACATGGGCACGTCGATGACCAAGGCGGCCGTCGTCGACCTCGCGGGGGAGATCCTCGCCTCGGCGTCGGAGGAGTCGCGCCTCGTCACCCCGCGACCCGGCTGGGCCGAGCAGGACATGCTCGACATGGAGGCGGTCGCGCACCGCACGATGGCCGCCGCGGTCGCCGAGTCCGGCCGGGCCGCCGACATCGCCGGCGTGAGCCTGTCGAGCCAGATGTCGGGCATCGGGACGATCGACGAGCGCTTCGAGCCGGCCACCCGCTTCGACTCGTGGCTGGACTCGCGCTGCGCGCCGTACATGCGCTCGATGGCCGAGAACGGCCGCCGCGTGACCGAGCTGTCGGGCTGCCCGCCCACGTACTCGCACGGGCCGAAGATCCTCTGGTGGATGCACGAGCGGCCGGAGGACTACCGCCGCATCGCACGCTTCGTCGTCCCCGCGTCGTTCGTCGCGGCGCGCCTGGCCGGCCTGACCGCCGACGAGGCGTTCGTCGACCGCACGTTCCTGTGCTTCTCGAACCTGTCGGACACCCGGAACTGCCGCTGGTCGCCCGAGCTGCTCGACGCGTTCGGCATCGACGAGCGCGTCCTGCCGCGGATCGTCGACCCGCTCGACGTGGTCGGCGAGGTCACGCCGCAGGCCTCGGAGGCGACGGGCATCCCCGCCGGCGTCCCCGTCGCGGCCGGCGGCGGCGACCAGACCGTCGCGTGTCTCGGCGCCGGGCTCGTCGAGCCCGGCCAGGCGTCGGACTCGGCCGGCACCGCGAGCCTGTTCTCGATGTGCGTCGAGGAGTTCGCCCCCGACGTCGAGGAGCAGGCGCTCATCGCCTCGCACTCGATCGCCCCGGGCTGCTTCATCTCGTTCTCGTTCATCAACGGCGGCGGGATGGCGCTGAACTGGTTCCGCGACGAGCTGGCCTTCGACCTCGACGCCGGCACCGCGTTCACCGAGCTCGAGCGCATGGCGGCGGAGATCGAGCCGGGGGCCGACGGCCTGCTGTGGCTGCCGCACATCCAGGGCGGCGTCATGCCGCCCAAGCCGTACCTGCGCGGCGGCTTCCTGGGCCTGAGCGCCGGCCACACCCGCGCGCACATGTACCGGGCGATCCTCGAGGGCATCGCGATGCAGTACGCCGACTGGGCGCGGCTGGCGCCGTCGTACTTCACCGGCGGCGGCCTCACCGAGGTGCGGGCGTTCGGCGGCGGCTCGAGGTCGCGGCTGTGGAACCAGATCAAGGCCGACGTGCTCGACGCGTCGTGGCGCTGCCTGCCGCGCCCGGAGTGCGCGATCCTCGGCAACGCGATGATCGCGGCGGCGGCGACCGGCCACGTCGACGACGTCCGCCGGATCACCGAGTGGCACCAGCCGGGCGAGCCGGTCGAGCCCGACCCGGCGCGGCACGAGCGCTACGCCGAGCTCGTCGAGGTCTTCCGCCTCGCCGCGCACGGGGCCGACCCGGCGCTCGAGCGGCTGCAGGCTCTCGACCGGGCCACGGCGGGCGCCGCCGCCTGACGGGGTGCGGCCGCCGAGGCGGCCCGCCGCTCGCTCTATGGTTGCCCCGTGTCCGACGACCTGCTCCTGCTCCGTGCCGCTCACCTGTACTACCGGGCGGGGCTGACGCAGGCGGAGGTCGCCGAGCGCCTGGGCGCCGGGCGGGTGAAGGTCAGCCGGCTGCTCGCCGAGGCGCTCGACCGGGGCATCGTGCGGATCGAGATCCAGCATCCGCTGGCCCGGCTCGCCGAGCTCGAGTACGAGGTCAAGGAGCGCTTCGGGCTCGAGGACGTCGTCGTCGCCGCGAGCACCGGTGAGCCCGGCAGCGGCGGCGAGGAGCTGGCGCTCGCGTCGGTCGCCTCGGCCGCCGCGGCGTACCTGCGCGATCTGCGCCCGTCGCCGGAGACGCTCGGCGTCTCGTGGGGGCGGACGATGTACGCGCTCGCGTCGCGCATCCCCGAGGGCTGGGCCGAGGGCACCGACGTCGTCCAGCTCAACGGCGCGCTGTCGCGGACGCCGACGCCGACGCACGCCGACTTCGTGGCGGGCCGGCTGGCCGAGACCGCGGGCGGCGTCGCCCATCTGCTCGCCGCGCCGGCGATCGTCGAGCGCGCGGACATCCGTGCCGCGCTGGAGAGCGACCGCGGCATCGCGCAGGCGCTCGACCTCGCGCGGCGGGCCGACGTGGCGATCTTCTCGCTCGGCGCGCTGTCGGAGGACTCGGTGCTCGTCGCCTCCGGCTACCTCGACGGCGCCGACATCCGGAGGCTGCGGGCGGAGGGGTGCGTGGGCGACGTGCTGTCGCGCTTCATCACGGCCGACGGCGCGATCGCCGACCCGGACCTCGACGCGCGCACGGTCGGGCTGGCGCTGTCGGACCTCGCGTCGAAGCGGTGGTCGATCGGCGTCGCGGCCGGCGCGGCGAAGACCGACGTCGCACGGGCGGTCATCGCCGGCGGCTACGTGAACGCGCTCGTCGTCGACGAGGAGATCGCGACCGGGCTCCTGGAATGAGCCGACGGCGTTGCACAAATGTGCATGTCATGTACATTTGTGCCGACGCTGAACCCGGCTCGCGAAAGGACGGTCCATGCTCGCCGCCGTGCTGCACGCTCCTGGCGACATCCGCATCGACGAGGTTCCGGAGCCCGAGCTCACCCCAGGCCACGCGATCGTCCGCGTCGCCGCCGTCGGGGTGTGCGGCTCCGACCTGCCGCGCATCCTCGTCAAGGGCGCGCACCGGCTCCCGATCATCCCCGGGCACGAGTTCTCCGGGACGGTCGTGCAGGCCGCCGACGACGTCGACGTCCCGGTGGGCCGGCGCGTGACGGTCCCGCCGATGATCCCGTGCTTCGACTGCGGGTCGTGCGCGCGCGGCGAGTTCTCGCTCTGCCGCGACTACGACTACTTCGGCTCGCGGCAGGACGGCGCCTACACCGAGCTCGTGTCGGTGCCGAAGACGAACCTGCTGCCGGTCCCCGACAGCGTCGACGACATCGCCGCCGCGTCGGTCGACCCGGCGGCGATCGCGCTCCATGCCCTCATGCGCGCCGGCGTCGAGGCCGGCGACCGCGTCGCGGTCATGGGCGCGGGCCCGATCGGCCTGTTCGCCGTCCAGTGGGCGCGGATCCGCGGCGCGACCGAGGTGCTCGCGCTCGACGTCATGGACGAGAAGCTCGAGCTGGCCCGCGAGCTCGGCGCCACCGCGACCGCGCGCTCGGACCGCGACCACGACGAGGGCGGGTACGACGTCGTCGTGGAGACCGCCGGCGTGCCCGCCGCCCAGAACCAGGCCGTCCTGCTCGCCGGCCCGCGCGGCCGCGTCGTGTTCGTCGGCATCCCGGTCGGCGACGTGCCGCTCGACGGCGCCACCGTGCAGCACCTGCTGCGAGAGGAGGTCACCGTCGCCGGCGCCTGGAACTCGTTCTCGGCGCCGTTCCCCGGCCGCGAGTGGACGACGAGCGTGGCGATGATGGCGGAGGGCCGGCTGCGCGCCCGGGAGATCGTCTCCCACCGCGAGCGGCTCGAGCAGCTTCCCGAGGTGCTTCCCTGGATGGGTCGCCGTGAGGGATTCTTCTCGAAGGTGATGTTCTTCCCCAACGGCGAGGAGGCCGCCGCATGACCCGCACCCGAGCCCTGCCGCACGTCGACCGCGTCGGCGTGGAGGAGCGCGTCGCCCGGCTGGCCAAGCGCTCGATCAAGACCGACGCCAAGCGCCAGGGCATCCGCATGGCGATCTCGATGCTCGACCTCACGACGCTCGAGGGCAACGACACGCCGGGCAAGGTCCGCCAGCTCGCGGCCAAGGCCGTCTGCCCCTCGCCGGAGTACCCCGAGGTGCCGTCGTGCGCGGCGGTCTGCGTGTACCCGGCCATGGTCGGCGTCGCCGCCGAGGCCGTGGCGGGCACCGGCGTGAAGGTCGCGTCGGTCACGTCGGGCTTCCCGGCCGGGCAGACGCCGCTGGAGGCCAAGCTCGAGGAGACGCGCCGCGCGGTCGCCGACGGCGCCGACGAGATCGACATGGTCATCTCGCGCGAGGCGTTCCTGGCCGGCGACGACGCGCGCGTCGTCGACGAGATCGAGCAGATCAAGGACGCCTGCGGCGACGCCCACCTGAAGGTGATCGTCGAGACCGCCGAGCTGGGCTCCTACGACCACATCCGCCACGCGTCGATGCTCGCGATGACCGCCGGCGCCGACTTCATCAAGACGTCGACCGGCAAGGCCAGGCAGGGCGCCACGCCCGGGGTCATCCTCGTCATGCTCGAGGCGATCCGCGACTACGTCGACCGGACCGGCCGCGTCGTGGGGATGAAGCCCGCCGGCGGCGTGTCGACGAGCAAGGCGGCGCTGAACGTCCTCGTGCTCGTCAAGGAGACGCTGGGCGACGAGTGGCTGACCCCCGACCGCCTGCGCATCGGCGCCTCGTCGGTGCTCAACGACCTGCTGCTGCAGTACGCCAAGACCGCCACCGGCCGCTACGGCCGGTCCGAGGACTTCTCGAAGGAGTGATCGGGTGAGCGCGACCGCATCCCCCGACGAACGCCAGGAGCAGCGCTCACCGCTGCGCTGGGACTACGCGCCGGCGCCCGAGTCGGCCGACCACGTCCGCCTGCGCGACAGCTACGGCCTGTTCATCGGCGGCGAGTTCGTCGAGCCGGCCGACGGCACCTACGCGCCGACGATCAACCCGGCGACCGAGGAGCCGCTCGCCGAGGTCGCCCAGGCCGGCCCGGTCGACGTCGAGCGGGCGGTGGCCGCGGCGCGCGCCGCGCAGCCGCGCTGGGCCGCGCTGCCGCCGCTCGAGCGGGGCAAGTACGTCTTCCGCATCGCGCGCCTGATCCAGGAGCGCGCCCGCGAGCTGGCGGTCGTCGAGACGATGGACGGCGGCAAGCCGATCAAGGAGTCGCGCGACGTCGACATCCCGCTCGCCGCCGCGCACTTCTTCTACTACGCCGGCTGGGCGGACAAGCTCCGCTACGGCGTGCCCGACGGGCCGGTCGAGCCGATGGGCGTCGTCGGCCAGATCGTCCCGTGGAACTTCCCGCTGCTCATGGCGGCCTGGAAGCTCGCTCCTGCGCTGGCGTGCGGCAACACGGCGGTGCTCAAGCCGGCCGAGACGACGCCGCTGACCGCGCTGCTGCTCGCCGAGATCCTCCAGGAGGCCGAGCTGCCCGAAGGCGTCGTGTCGATCCTCCCCGGCGACGGCGCGACCGGCGCGGCGCTCGTCCGCGCGGACGTCGACAAGGTCGCGTTCACCGGCTCGACCGCGGTCGGCCGCGAGATCCAGGCCGCGCTCGCCGGGACCGACACCGGGCTGACGCTCGAGCTCGGCGGCAAGTCGGCGAACATCGTCTTCGAGGACGCGGCGCTCGACCAGGCGGTCGAGGGGATCGTCCAGGGCATCTTCTTCAACCAGGGCCACGTGTGCTGCGCGGGCTCGCGGCTGCTCGTCCAGGAGTCGGTGCACGACGAGGTCGTCAGCCGCCTGTGGCGCCGGATGCAGTCGCTGCGGGTCGGCGACCCGCTCGACAAGAACACCGACGTCGGCGCGATCAACTCGGCCGCGCAGCTCGCGCGGATCACCGAGCTCGTCGACGCCGGCACGGAGGAGGGCGCGGAGATCCGCCGGCTCGCCTGCGACCTGCCCGACCGCGGGTACTGGTTCGCGCCGACGGTGTTCACCGAGGTCGCCCCGGCGCACCGGATCGCCGTCGAGGAGATCTTCGGGCCGGTGCTGAGCGTCATGACGTTCCGCACCCAGGCCGAGGCGATCGAGAAGGCGAACAACTCGCGTTACGGCCTGGCCGCCGGGATCTGGACCGACAAGGGCTCGAAGGCGTTCGAGGTCGCGTCCGCGCTGCAGGCCGGGGTGGTGTGGCAGAACACCTACAACCACTTCGACCCGACCGCCGCGTTCGGCGGCTTCAAGGAGAGCGGCTTCGGCCGCGAAGGCGGCCCGAGCGGCCTGCGCCCCTACCTGCGGCAGGCCTGACCGATGCGGCTCAGCGTTCCGAAGACCTACAAGCTCTACATCGGCGGGGCGTTCGCGCGGTCCGAGTCGGGCCGCCACGATCCCGCCCTCGACCACGGGGGAGCCCGAGTGGCCAACGTTCCGCGCGCCTCGCGCAAAGACGTCCGTGACGCGGTCAAGGCGGCCCGCGGCGCCCAGGCCGGCTGGGCTGCGCGCACCGCCTACAACCGCGGCCAGATCCTCTACCGTGCCGCCGAGGCGCTCGAGTCGCGCGCGGCCGAGTTCGCCGAGCAGGCCGTCGAGGTCTGCGGGCGCGACCGTGCCCGGGCGCGCGCCGAGGTCGGCGAGGCGATCGACCTGCTCGTGCACTACGCGGGGTGGACCGACAAGCTCCACGCGGTGCTCGGCGGCGTGAACCCCGTGGCCGCGCCGTTCCTGTCGTTCTCGACGCCGGAGCCGACCGGCGTCGTCGGCGCGGTCCTCGGCGCCGAGGACGACCTGCCGCGCCTGGTCGGCGCGATCGCCGCGCCGCTCGCCGCGGGCGACACCGTCGTCGCGATCCTGCCCGAGCGCTTCCCGCTCGCGGGCCTGGACCTCGGCGAGGTGCTCGGCGTGTCCGACGTGCCGGGCGGGGTCGTGAACCTGCTCTCCGGCCGGCTCGACGAGCTCGTCACGCCGCTGGCGGGCCACCGCGACGTCAACGCGATCATCGACGCGACCGGCGATCGCGAGCTGGCCAGGACGATCGACACGCTCGCGGCCGAGACCGTCAAGCGCGTCGTGCGCGTCCCGCGCGACCGCGCCGAGCCCGACGACTCGCTGCGGCGGCTGCGCGAGCTGACCGAGCTGCGCACGGCCTGGCATCCGGTCGGCGCCTGAGGACGGCGCCGCGCCCGCCGGACCGCCCGGCGGGCGCGGAGCCGAGCGCGGGCCGGCTAGGCCTCGACCGCCGTCGGCCGGTAGAGCGGCCTCAGGTACGCGAGCCCCTCGGTCACGAGCTCGTCGCTCGGCGGCCCCAGCGGCCGCCACGTCGACAGCGCGACCGCCATCTCGGGCGACAGCTCCGAGAACGACTCCAGGCCGACGTAGCCGTCGTAGCCGGCGTCGGCGAGCGCGCCCATCACGGCCGGCCAGTCGACGGTGCCGGTGCCGGGGACGCCGCGGTGGCTCTCGGTGAGGTGGACGTGCAGGAGCCGCTCGGCCGCGCGGCGCACCGGCGCGCCGAACTCCTCCTCCTCGATGTTCATGTGGTACGTGTCGAGGTGCAGGCCGACGTTGTCCTCGCCGATCCGGTCGAGGTGCGCGAGCGCCTGGTCGACCGTGTTGATGAGCGACGACTCGTAGCGGTTGACCGGCTCGAGCGCGATGCGCACGCCGCGCGGGGCCGCGTACCGCGCCGCGGCGCGCAGCACCTCGGCCGAGCGGTCGAGATGCAGCTCGGTGGGCGGCCCGAGCAGGTCGCCCCACGCCGCGTAGGTCACGCCGCCGAGCACGGTGGCGCCCATCGCGGCGGCAGCGTCGACGCACCGCTGCAGGTGGTCGGCGGCGGCCTCGCGGACGCGCTCGTCGTCGCTGGTGGAGCTCGTCTCGGCGGTGAGCACCGTCGAGGTGACGAGCTCGATGCCGGCCGCCGCGGCGCGGTCGCGCAGGACCTCCGGCTCGATCGCGTCGAGGTCGCCGAGCGGGATCTCCAGCGCGTCGAGCCCGAGGCCGGCGGCGCGGTCGATCAGGCGGGCGTCGTCCGGCGTCCAGGCCGACGTCCAGGCGTTCGCGTGAACGGCATAGCGCGGGGGCATGGTCTCTCTCCTTCCTTCAGGGCTCGATGACGACCTTCAGCGCCGTCCCCGACCGGGCCGCCGCGAACGCCGCGGCGGCGTCCTCGAGCGGGTGGCGCGCGGTGACGAGCGGGGCCGTGCTGACCGCGCCGCCGAGCGTGAGCTCGAGCGCCTCCCGGCAGTCGTCGGCGGTGCACGACGTGGTCCCGGTGACCACCAGCTCCTTGTAGTGGACGAGGTTCGTGTCCAGCTCGACCGTCGTGCCGCGCGGCAGCCCGGCGAAGAAGTTGATCCGCCCGCCGGGCGCGGCGACCTCGAGCGCCTCGACCTGGGCGGCCGGGGCGGGGGCGGCGACGAGCACGACGTCCGGACCGCCGTCGCCGAACACGTCGCGCAGCGGCGTCGCCGCCGGGTCGACGACGAGGTCGGCGCCGAGCGCCGCCGCCTGGTCGCGGCGGTCGGCCGACGGCTCGGAGACGACGATCCGCCGCGGCCCGCGCGTGCGCGCGGCGAGCAGGTGCAGGATCCCGATCGGGCCCGCGCCCATGATCAGCACGACGTCGCCGGGGCCGATCCGGCACGGCCGCTGGCCGCGCAGCACGCAGGCCAGCGGCTCGACGAGCGACGTGGCCGCCGGGTCGGCGTCGTCGGGCAGGGGGAGGAGGTTGCCCTGCGCGATCACGTCGGCCCCGGCGACCACGTGGGTGGCGAAGCCGCCGTCGCGCGTGAGCCCGAAGCACTCCCCGTCGGGGCAGAGGTTCGAGCGGCCCGCGCGGCACTGCTCGCAGCGGCCGCAGCCGATGTTCGGCGCCACGAACACCCGCTGCCCGGCCTCGAGGCCGGTGTCGGGGCCGGCCGCGACCACCGTGCCGACGATCTCGTGGCCGGGCACGCGCACCGTCCCGTCGGGGTAGTCGCCGTGGCTGCCCGACCAGATCTTCAGGTCGGTGCCGCAGATCCCGCACGCCTCGACCCGCACGAGCACGTCGCCGGGCCCGGGCGCCGGAGGCTCCCAGGGCTCGACGCGCAGCTCGCCCGGGCCGCGGTAGACCAGCGCGCGGCCCTCGCCCGCCACCGCGCTCACCGGCGGTAGCGCGGGTTGTCGACGACGCGCGGGCCGTCCTGGCCGGCCACCACGAGCGCCGGGAACCCCTCCTCGGCGATCGTCGCGTAGTCGTATCCCGCGTCCCCGGGATAGACGGCGTAGAAGACGAGCGGCTCGTCGCCGACGTTGACGCTCCGGTGCGCCCAGTGGCCGGGGACGTAGCTGACCGTTCCCGCGCGGATCGGCTCGACGACGACGCGGCCGTCCTCGGTCGCCATGAGCAGCCGGCCCTCGCCGCTGAGGCCGAGGTAGATCTCCGCCCGGTCGCGGTTGGCGTGGAAGTGGCCCTTCGTGAAGAAGTACTCGTCGCCGACGCGGCCGGGCTGGATGACCGTCGTCGAGGACGGCAGGTTCGACCCGTCCATCGGCGCCGGGATCTCCGAGACCGTGTAGGCGAGCTCGCCGAGCCGCTCGTCGGGGATCTCCTCGAGGAACAGCCCCGCGAGGTCCGACAGCCGGCGGTGGGTGACCCTGCGCTCGGGCGACAGCGTCCCCGAGCGCAGGTCGAGCATGGTCGTGTGCGGTTCGATCACGGCGCTCCTCTCATGCCTCGGCGCGGCGGATCGCCCGCCGGCGCCACTGGTCGAGGGCCACGACGAGGACGATGATCAGGCCGTTGATGACGCGCTGCCAGAACTCGGCGACGCCGACGATGGCCAGGCCGTTGGAGAGCACGCCGATGACGAGCACGCCGATGACCGTGCCGCTGACCCTGCCCTCGCCGCCGAACAGGTTCGTGCCGCCGATGACCACGGCGGCGATCGACGAGAGCTCCATGCCCTCGCCCATCAGCGCGTTCGCGCTGCCCTGGCGGCCGGCGAGCATGAAGCCCGCGATCGCCGCCAGCACGCCCGAGAAGATGTAGATCTTCAGCTTCGCGCGCTCGACGTCGATGCCCGAGACGCGCGCGGCGTCGGGGTTGCCGCCGATCGCGTAGGCCGAGCGGCCCAGGCGCGTGCGGCCGAGGATGAACGCGCCGAGCAGCACGCAGGCCAGCGCGACGAACGCGATGAGCGGGATGCGGCCGACGCTGTCGGCGCCGAGCGTGCTGATCGAGTCCGGCATGGTGCGCCCCTCGATCGCCTTGTCGAAGTTCGGCACCGGGAAGCCGTCGGTGATGAGCAGCGCGATGCCGCGCACCGCGGTGAACGTGCCGAGCGTGGCGATGAAGTCGGGCACGGCGAAGCGGGTGATGACGAACCCGTTGAACGCGCCGACGGCGAAGCCGGTCGCCAGGCCGAGCCCGAGCGCCAGCGGCTCGGCCCAGCCCCAGTGCGAGAACGCGACGCTCATCACGCTGCCCGACAGGGCGGCGGTCGACGCGACCGACAGGTCGATGCCGCGCGAGACGATCACCAGCGTCTGGCCGACCGCCAGGATCATCGGCACCGAGTACTGCCGGAGGATGTTCAGCATGTTGTCGGTCGTGAGGAAGTCCTCCGACGCGACGCCGAACGAGACGATCAGCGCGAAGAGGATGATCAGCGCGCCGCCGCGGCCCCCGGCTGCGCGCACGTAGCGCGCGGCGCCGGCCGCGTGGCTGCGCTGCTCCGGGCCGGCCGCCGCGGCGTTCGCGACGGTCGGCGGGGCGGTGTCAGACATGGACGACGCCTCCTGCAGCAGTCATGATCTCGTCCTCGGAGGCGGTCGGCGGGAGCGTCGCGCAGACGCGGCCGCCGGCCATGACGAGCAGGCGGTCGCCGAGCGCGCGCGCCTCGCGGATCTCCGAGGTCAGGTACAGGACCGCCACGCCCTGCGAGGCGAGCACGCGGACGAGGCGGAACACCTCCTCCTTCGCGCCCACGTCGATGCCGCGCGTGGGGTCGTCGAGGAGGAGCACGCGTGCGCCGGCGGCCGACCAGCGGGCCAGGACGACCTTCTGCTGGTTGCCGCCGGAGAGGTTCTCGACGCGGGTGTCGAGCGACGCGGTCTTGATCCCCAGCTCGTCGACGTGCCGCTTGGCGATCCGCTTCTCGTCGGCGAACCGGAGCATCGGCCCGCGCGCGACGCGCCCGAGCGAGGCGAGCGTGATGTTCGCCGCCACGCTGAGCTGCGGCACGAGGCCCGCCTGGCGGTCCTCGCCGACGTAGCCCAGGCCCGCCGCGATCGCGTCCTGCGGGCTGCGGATCCGGCGCTCGGCACCGAGCACCTCGATCGTGCCCTCGGTGGCGGGCTCGAGGCCGAAGAGGGTCTTGGCGAGCCGGCTGCGGCCCGCCCCGACGAGGCCGAAGACCGAGACGATCTCGCCCTCGGCGATCTCGAGGTCGACGGGCTTCAGGCGCGGCGGCCGGGCGAGCCCGCGCGTGCGCAGCGCGATCCTGCCGGCCGGGGGCGGCGCGGCCTCGCGCTCCTCGACGCCGGTGGTCAGGCTCGTCGCGCGGCCGACCATCATCTGCGCCAGGCGCTGCTCGGAGACACCCTCGGTCTCGACGGTGTCGACCACCCGCCCGTCGCGCAGGACGGTGACCCGGTCGCAGATCTCGACGAGCTCGGACAGGTGGTGCGAGACGTAGATGATCGCGACGCCGCTCTCGCGCAGCTCGCGGATGATGCGGAACAGCCGCTGGGCCTCGCGGTCCGACAGCGCCGAGGTCGGCTCGTCGAGGAGCAGGACCCGCACGTCGACGGACAGGGCCTTGGCCAGCTCGACGAGCTGGCGCTCGGCCATCCCGAGCCGGCTGACCTCCGTCGCCGGGTCGATGTCGAAGCCGACGCGCGCCAGGTGCTCGGACGCCTGCTCCTCCAGCGCCTTCCAGTCGACGACGCGGCCGCCGAGCTTCATCGGCCAGCGGCCGACGACGATGTTCTCGGCCACCGACCGCTGGGGGACGAGGCTGAGCTCCTGGTAGACGATGCCGATGCCGCACCGGCGCGCCTCCTGGGGCGACCCGGGCGGCACCTGCGTGCCGCCGACCTCGATCGTCCCCGAGTCGGGCGCGACCGAGCCGGCGACCGCCTTCATGAGCGTCGACTTGCCGGCGCCGTTCTGGCCGAGGAGGGCGTGGACCTCCCCGGGGTCGACCTCGAGGTCGACCCCGGAGAGCGCCTGCACGCCCGGGTAGGCCTTCGACAGGCCCTGGACCCGGAGCATGGTCACCGCTTGCAGTCCTGCTTGATCTTCGCCCAGTCGATCTCCGGGAGCTTGGGCTGCGGGTAGAACTGGTCCGCGTTGCCCTTGTACGCGGTGCGCGGGCGGATGTCGTAGAGCTTGGGGACCTCCTGCCCGCAGGCGAGCTGGATCGCGAACTGCCCGCCGAACCAGCCCCACTCGGGGAACCCGTGGTGGGTCTCGGCGATGAGCTTGCCGGCGCGGATCGCGTCGGTCGACTCGGGCGTGACGTCGTTCGTGAAGATCGCGATCTTGCCGTCCGACAGCGCCTTGTCGCCGCCACCGACCTCGAGCACGCCCTTGCGCTCGGCGGCGTTGATCGCGCCGAGGCCCATCTCGTTCGAGGCCGCCCAGATGAAGTCCATCTCCTTCGGCGAGTACCGGGACATGAAGTTCTCGGCGGCCTTGATGCCCTTCTCACGGTTCCAGTCGGCGGCGATCGGCTTGCCGAGGATCTGGATCCCCGGGAACCGCTTCATGACCTCGTTGAAGCCCTTGAGGCGCTCGCGCGAGAACAGGGTCCCGGCGATGCCCTCGATGATCACGCCCCTGGCCTTGATGTCCGCCGGGTCGACGTCCTTGTAGAGGTCCTCCCAGAACTTCAGGTCGAGGTAGTCGTCCGGCTCGACGTCGACCTTTTCGCCCTTGCCGAGGACGCCCGGGCCACCGAAGTAGTCGAGGATCGCGTAGGCCGAGATCTTCGCCGCGTCCGCGTTGTCGAACCCGACGTAGCTCGCCACCTCGATGTCCTTCTGCTCCTCGAGCAGGTTCACGAGGATCACCGGGATCCCGGCCTGGTTGGCCTGCTTGATCGCCGGCTTGATCGCCTCGACGTCGGTGGGGGAGATCGCGATGACGTCGACGCCCCGCGAGATGTAGTCCTCGATGACGGCGAGCTGGCTCGCGTAGTCGTTGTGCGAGGACGTCGACCGCGAGAGCACCTCGACGTCGAAGCCGTTGGCGTTCGCGTCCTCGGCTGCCTTCTTGAACCAGTCGGTCGCCGTCTTGTAGACGCCGGTGATGTCGGGCGGCGACCACCCGATGACGATCTTCTTCGGCGTGTCGCCCGACGCTCCGCCGCCGCCGCCGGACGCGTCGTCGTCGCTGCCACAACCGACCGCGACCATGGCGATCGCGGCGATCAGCGCAGCAAGAAGCCTCGCATGCGTTCGCATCCGATCCTCTCCTCCTCTTGATCCGGGCGACCCCGTGCCGCCCGTGTGCCGTTCAGGTCAGGTCAGGTCAGGTCAGGCCGCTGTGTAGCCACCGTCGATGACCAGATCCGTCCCCGTCATGAACCCCGCGCCCTCGGATGCGGCGAACACGATGGAGGCGGCTATCTCCTCCGGACGCCCGAGCCGCCCGAGCGGGCGGCTGGACTCCAGCCTGCGCTCGAACGCCGCCGGGTCGGCCTCCGCTGCGATGGCGGCGTCGACCAGGGGCGTTCGCGTCGTTCCCGGGCAGATCGAGACGGCGCGGATGCCGTCCGCCGCGTGGTCCACGGCGATCGACCTGGTGAGCATGTTGAGGCCGGCCTTGGAGACGTTGTACGCCACCTGCCCCGGGACCGCGGCGATGCCGGCCTCGCTCGAGACGTTGAGGATCACGCCGCCGCCCTGCTCGCGCATGACGCGCACGGCCTCGCGCGCAAGGCGGATCGCGGCGTGGAGGTTGATCAGCAGGAGCTCGTCCATCTCCGCCGGGTCGGCGTCGGCGAGCGGCGCGCGCCGGTAGATCGCGGCGTTGTTGACGAGCAGGTCCAGGCGGCCGCCGCCGGCCTGGAGGGTGGCGGCCGTGAGGCGCTCGGCGGCGTCGGGCTCGCGCAGGTCGGCCGCGATGAACGTGCCCCGGTCGCCGAGCTCGTCGGCGACGCGGGCGCCGCGTTCGGCGTCGCGGCCCTGGGCGGCGACCCACCAGCCGTCGTCGGCGAGGGCCAGCGCGGCAGCGCGGCCGATGCCGCTCGTCGCGCCGGTGACCAGGGCGGTGCGGGAGCCAGTGCTCATCGTTCCTCCGGGGGGACGACGCGGACTTCGATGCGTGACCGGTCGGACCGGTGCCACGCGCGGTAGGTCTCGAACGGCCGGTCGTCGGTGTCGAGCGTCGCCGCCTCGACCCGCAGCAGCGGCGCGCCGGGCTCGACCTCGAGGTATCCCGCGACCGGTTGCTCGGCGAGTACGGCCTCGATCACGCGGCGGCCGTCCGCGACGCGGACGCCGTGGCGCTCGCGCAGCGTGCGGTACAGGCCTTCGGTGGCGAGGTCGGTCTCGAGGACGCCGGCGGCGAGCTCGAGCAGGAGGTAGGTCTGGACGTACATGACGACCTGGCCGTCGAGCGAGCGGATGCGCTCGAGCCGGACGCCGTGCGTGCCGGCCTCGAGCCCGAGCGCGCCCGCCGCCCAGGCGGGCATGGGCTCCACCGTCCGGGACAGCACCTCGGTGTCGACGCGCATGCCCGCCGCGACGGCCTCCTCGAAGAAGCCGGCGCTGGACTGGAGGAACCCGGAGCGCGGCGCCGTGTCCGACACGAACGTCCCGCGCCCCTGCTCGCGCCGCAGGGAGCCCTCCGACTCGAGCTCGGAGAGCGCCTGCCGCACGGTCGTGCGCGACAGGCCGAAGCGGTCGCACAGGTGGGCCTCGGAAGGAAGGCGGACGCCGGGGGCGAGGACGCCGGTGCTGATGGCGTCGGCGATCGCCTGCTTGAGCTGCAGGTAGAGCGGAACGCCCGGCCGGCGTTCGATCACGAGCCCGTCGAACGACCCCAGGTCGCCGGCGCTCGCTGGATGACCCTCTGCGACCACGGCAGCGATTGAACCACTTGTCATGACATCTTGCAAGCAATTGTCATGCCAACTTGGAATTCATCATGACAACTGCTTTGCTTGTCGGTATGACCGACCTGGTCGTGGGGGTCGACCTCGGAACCACCGGGACGAAGACCGGGCTCTACACCGTCGCCGGCCGGCTTTTGGCCGAGGCGACCGCCGAGACACCGCTGCGCTGGCACGGGCGCGCACGCGTCGACCAGGACCCCGGCGACTTCTACGAGGCGGCCGCCGCCACGATCGCCGAGGTGGTCCGCCGCTCCGGCGCCGACCCGGCCTCCGTGCGCGCGATCGGGCTGAGCGGCCAGATGGCGGGCGTCCTGGGGATCGACCGGGCGTGGCGGCCGACCACGCCGTACGACTCGTGGCTCGACACGCGCTGCGCGTCCGAGGTCGAGCGCCTCGAGGCCGAGGCGGGCGACGAGATCGCCGCGCTCAGCGGCTGCCCGCCGATGGTCAACCACGGCTCGAAGATCGCCTGGTGGCGGCGCCACCGGCCCGACGCGTTCGCCGCGACCGCGGCGTGGATCCCGCCCGCCGGCTACGTCGCCGGGCGCCTGGCCGGGCTGGCGGGCGACGCCGCCTACGTCGACACGAGCCACCTGCACTTCACCGGGCTCGCCGACACCGAGCACGCGCGCTGGTCCGAGCGCCTCGCCGCGCTCGTCGGCGTCGCCGCCGACCGGCTCCCGCGCATCGTCGCGCCGGCCACCCCGATCGGCGAGCTCACCGGCGCCGCGGCGGCCGACTGCGGCCTGCGCCCCGGGACGGTCGTCGCGGCCGGGCTCGGCGACACCGCGGCCGCGACCCTCGGCGCGGGCGTCGTCCGCGCCGGGCAGCTCCTCGACGTCGCCGGCACCGCGGCGATCCTCGCGGCGAGCGCCGACGCGTTCCGGCCCGATGTCGAGCACCGCACGCTCATCACCATGCGCGGGGCGGTCCCGGGCCAGTGGGTGTCGCTCGCGTACCTGTCCGGCGGCCCGCTGCTCGGCTGGCTCGCCGAGCTCGTGCTCGGCCACGAGGCGGCCGCCGACGGCACGCCCGCCACCGAGACGTTCGACCGCCTGTGCGCGGCGGCCGAGGACGTGCCGGCGGGCGCCGGCGGCCTGCTGTTCCTGCCGTACCTCGACGGGCGGATCCTGCCCAGCGAGCCCGCGCTGCGCGGGTCGTTCGTCGGCCTGCACCGCCGCCACCGGGCGCCCGAGCTGACCCGTGCGGTGCTCGAGGGCGTCGCGCTCGAGTACGCCGAGTACCTCGGGATCCTGCGCGGGCTGCACCCCGGCCTGCGGGCCGACGAGGTCCGCGTCAGCGGCGGCGGCGCCCGCAGCCGCACCTGGTGCGCGATCAAGGCGTCCGCGCTCGAGGCGCCGTACCGGCGGCTCGAGCGCGCCGAGCTCGGGTGCTGGGGCGCGGCGCTCGTCGGCGCGGCGGCCGCCGGCCTCGTCGACGACCTCGCCACCGCGGCCGAGCGCGCCACGCCCGCCGGCGAGCTCATCGCCCCCGACCCGGCCGACAGCGCGGCCTACCGACGCCTGGCGCCGGTGCGGCGCGAGCTCGTCGACGCGACCGCGCGCGCCGGCCGTGCGCTCGAACAGCTCGTCCCGGAAGGAGAGGAGATCTCTGCATGACGCCACTGCGCGTACTGCTGGTCGGCGCCGGCCGCGCCGGCGCGAACCACGCCCGTCATCTCGCCCACACCGCCCGCGCCGCGGTCGCCGGCGTCGTGGACGCGAGAGCCGAGGCGGCCGAGGCGCTGGCCGGACGGCTGGGCGTGGCCCACCACGTCTCGCTGCCGGAGGCGATCGAGGCGACGCGGGCCGACGCGGTGGTGATCTCCACGCCGACGTTCACCCACCACGAGCTCGCGCTCCAGGCCGCCGAGGCCGGCTGCCACATCCTGTGCGAGAAGCCGATGGCGCTCACCGAGGCCGAATGCGAGGCGATGATCGCCGTCGCGCGCGAGGCCGGAGTCGTGCTCCAGATCGGCTTCATGCGCCGCTTCCAGCCCGAGTTCGCCGAGGCGCGCCGGCGGATCGAGGAGGGGCGGATCGGGACGCCCATGGTCGTCAAGTCGCTGACGCGCGGACCCGGGCTGCCACCGCCCTGGGCGTGGGACCTGCGGCGGTCGAACGGGATGCTCGCCGAGGTCACGAGCCACGACTTCGACACGGTCCGCTGGCTCGCCGGGGCGGAGATCGTGCGCGTCTACGCCGAGGTCGCCAACCACAAGGGCGCGGCCCGCGGGGTCGAGGCCGGCGAGTTCTACGACAACGCGGTCGTCACGCTGCGGCTCGACTCCGACGCCGTCGCCACGATCGACGGCACCTGCCCGGCCGACTACGGCTACGACGCGCGCGTCGAGGTCGTCGGGACCGAGGGCCTGCTCGTCATCGGCGACGTGCGCGGCACGGCGCTCGTCGAGGTGCGCGACCGCGACGAGGGCGCGATCACCCCGGTGCACCGGACCTGGCCGGAGCGCTTCGAGACCGCCTACCGCGAGCAGATCCGCGCGTTCGTCGACACGGCCATGTCCGGCGGGACGCCCGCGGTGACCGGCGCCGACGGGCTGGCCGCGGTCCGCGCGGTGCGGGCGGCGAACCGCTCCTGGCAGGAGGGGCGGCCCGTGACGCTCGAGCCGGTCGCCGCGTGATGGAGGCGCTCGTCTACCACGGACCCGGCGTCCTGCGCGTCGAGCGGCGGCCCACGCCCGAGCCGGGCGAGGGCGAGGCCCTGCTGCGCGTCGAGGCGTGCGGCGTCTGCGGGACCGACCTGCGGATCGCCGCGGGCGGGCACCGCGCCTACCCCGAGGGCACGGTCCGCGTCCCCGGGCACGAGATCGTCGGCACGCTGCTCACCGAGGCCGGCGGGCTGCCCGCGGGCCGGCGGGTGTTCGTCGCGCCGAACGTCGGCTGCATGCGGTGCGACCAGTGCCGCGCCGGACGCGTGAACCTGTGCCGGACGCCGCAGGCGCTGGGCATCACCCGCGACGGCGGGTTCGCCACCGAGCTGCTCGTCGGCCGCGACGCCGTCGAGCAGGGCAACCTGCTGCCGGTCCACGACGGGCTCGACCCGGCCGTCGTGTCGGTCGCCGAGCCGCTGGCCTGCGTGCTGCGCGGCCAGCGCCCCTGCCGCATCGGCCCCGGCGACGTCGTGCTCGTCATGGGCGCGGGACCGATCGGGCTGCTGCACCTCCTCGCCGCGCGCACGCGCGAGCCCGCCGCCGTCGTGGTGTCCGAGCCGTCGGCGGCACGGCGCGACCAGGCGCTGGCGCTCGGCGCCGACGCGGTCGTCGACCCGTCCCGCGAGGACGTGGCCGCGGCGCTCGCCGCGTTCGGCGCGGGCGGCGCGCACGTGGTCGTCGTCGCCGCGCCGTCCGCGCAGGCGCAGGCCCGGGCGCTCGAGCTCGCCGCGCCCGGCGCGCGGATCAACCTCTTCGCCGGCCTGCCGCGCGACCGCTCGGTCGTCGAGCTCGACTCGAACCTCATCCACTACAAGGAGCTCGTCGTCACCGGCACGACGGCGTCGACGACCGAGGACTGCGCCGAGGCGCTCGACCTCATCGCCGGCGGGGCCGTCGACGCCGCCGCGCTCGTGACCGCCCGGCACCCGCTCGCCGACGCCGAGGCGGCGTTCGCCCGGGCGGGCTCCGGCGACGCGCTGAAGGTGGTGATCGAGCCGTGAGCCGGATCGAGACCGTCCTCGGGCCGGTCGCGCCCGAGCGGATCGGCGCGGTCGACGCGCACGCCCACGTGTGGCTCGACCCGCCGGCGGCCGGGCCGGCGCTGCGCGACGAGCGGCTCGCACGCGCCGAGCTGCGGGCGCTGAAGGCGGCCGGGGGCGACACCGTCGTCGACTGCCAGCCGGGCGGCGCCGGGCGCGACGGCGCGGCGCTCGCGCGGCTGAGCGAGGCGACGGGGATCCGGATCGTCGCGGCCACCGGCTACCACCAGCGGCGCCTGCACGCGCCCGGCGGCGTGTGGGACGCGCCCGGCACCGCACGCGCGCGCTTCGGCCGCGAGCTGCGCGTGTCGCTCGACGAGGCGCCCGGCGTGCGCGCCGGCGTCGTCAAGGCCGTCTGGACCGACGCCGGCGGGGTGGAGGACGAGCTGCTCGCCGCGGCGCTCGACGCCGCGCGCGAGGCGGGCGTGGCGGCGATCGTGCACGTCGAGGCGACCGGCGACCTGGACCGCCTGCTCGCGCGCCTGGAACGCGCGGGCGCGGCGCCCGGGGCGGTGCAGCTCTCGCACATGGACAAGCGGCCCGACCCGGTGCTGCACGCCGAGCTGGCGCGCGCCGGGCACGTCCTCGGTTACGACACGTTCGTCCGTGCCAGGCACCGCCCGGCCGAGCGGGTCTGGCCGCTGCTGGAGGCGATGCTCGAGGCGGGGCTCGACCACGCGGTCACGCTCGGGCTCGACCTCGTCGACGCCACGCAGTGGTCGGTGAACGGCGGCCCCGGGCTGCCGGCGCTGCCCGGCCACGTGCTGCCGGAGGCCCGGCGCCGGGGCGCGAGCGCCGAGCAGCTCGAGGGGCTGCGGGGCGCCAACGCGCTGCGGCTGCTCACCGCCCGCGACACGGGGGTGGTCGCGTGATCGACGCCCGCGTGCTCGTCACCCCGCGCTCGTACGGCGCCGAGCTGCGCGCCGAGCTCGAGCGCCAGGTCCGCGAGGTCCGCTACAACGACCTCGGCCGGCCGCTGCGCGCCGCCGAGCTGCGGGAGCGGATCGAGGGCTGCGCGGGCCTGCTCGCCGGCCTCGACGAGGTCGACGCCGGCGTCCTCGCCACCCCCGGCCTGCGCGTCGTCGCCCGCTACGGCGCCGGCGTCGACCGCGTCGACCTCGCGGCGGCCGAGCGCCACGGCGTCGTCGTCACGAACACGCCGGGCGCGAACGCGGCGGCGGTCGCCGAGCTGACGCTGGCGCTCATGCTCCTGCTCTGCCGCCCGGTGCTCGCGTCGGTCGCGGCGGTGCGCGCCGGCCGCTGGCCGGCGCTGCCGGGCCGCGAGCTCGGGGCGCGGACCGTCGGGCTGCTCGGCCTCGGGCGGGTCGGCTCGCTCGTGGCCGAGCGGGTCGCGGCGCTCGGGGCGACCGTGCTGGCCTGCGACCCGGCGGTCGGCGCGCAGGCGGCCGCGCGCCACGGCGCGCGGCTCGTGGCGCGCGACGAGCTGCTCGCGCGGGCCGACCTCCTCAGCCTCCACCTGCCGGTGACCGCCGAGACGCGCGGGATCGTCGACGAGGACCTGCTGGGCCGGTTGCGGCCCGGCGCGCTGCTCGTCAACACCGCGCGCGGCGAGCTCGTCGACGAGGACGCGCTCGTCCGCGCGCTCGACGACGGCCGGCTGGCCGGGGCCGCGCTCGACACGCTGCAGGAGGAACCGCCCGGCCCGGACCACCCGCTCGCCGGCCGCGACGACGTCATCGTCACCTCGCACCTCGGAGGCCAGACCGCGGAGGCCACCGCGGCGATGGGCCGCGCCGCCACCGGCGACCTGCTGGCGGTGCTGCGCGGGCGGCCGCCGCGCCACCCGGTCGTGGCGCCCGCGACCGCGGAGGCGGGCCGGTGACCGGGGCGACGGTCGACCGGCTGCGCGCGGCCCGGGTCGTCGCCGTCCTGCGCGCCGACACGCCGGACCGGGCCGTCGCCGCCGCCCGCGCGCTCGTGGCGGGCGGCGTGAGCGCGATCGAGCTGACGTTCACGACGCCCGGCGCCGAGGCGGCGCTGCGCGACGTCCGCGCCGAGCTGCCCGGCGCCGTCGTCGTCGGAGCGGGCACGATCCGCGACCGCCGGCAGCTCGACGCCGCGGTCGACGCGGGCGCGGAGTTCCTCGTCAGCCCCCACCTCGACGTGGCGCTCCTCGAGGCGATGCTCGCCACCGGCCGGCTCGCCGTCCCCGGCGTGCTCACGCCGAGCGAGGTCGCCGCCGCGCTCGGCGCCGGCGCCCCGGTGGTCAAGCTCTTCCCCGCCGTCACCGTCGGCCCGCGCCACCTCAGGGCGCTGCTCGGCCCGTTCCCCGGGCTGCAGGTCGTGCCCACCGGGGGGATCGGGCCGGCCGACGCCCGCGCGTGGCTCGGCGCCGGGGCCGTCGCGGTCGGGGCCGGCAGCGAGCTGTGCCCGGCGGAGGCGATCCGGGCCGGAGACGCCGCCGCGCTCACCGCCGCCGCCCGCTCGTACCTCGCCGAGGTCGCGGAGGCGGGCCCGTGACGCGGCGCTTCGTCTTCGTCGGCGTGACGACGGGCTCGTCGTCGATCGTGCGGATCTTCCCGCGCTGGCGCGACGTGCTCGGCCTGCCCGCCGACGTCGAGCTCGCCGGCCACGACATCCCGCTCGGCGAGCCCGCCGAGCGCTTCCGCGAGGCGGTCGCGTGGCTGCGCGACGACCCCGCCAACCTCGGCGCGCTCGTCACCACCCACAAGATCGATGTGGTCCGCTGGGCGCGCGACCTGTTCGACGAGCTCGACGAGCACGCCGAGCGGCTCGGGGAGGTGTCGTGCATCGCCCGGCGCGGCGGCCGCCTGCTCGGCTGGGCGAAGGATCCCATCACGGCCGCCCGCGCCCTGGACGGCTTCGTGCCGCCGGGCGCCATCCCGGCGGGCGCCGACGCGCTCGTCCTCGGCGCCGGCGGGGCGGGCAGCGCGATCGCCGAGCACCTGCTGCGCCGCGCCGACCGCCCGCGGCGGGTCGTCGTCACCGACCGCGACCCGGCGCGGCTCGCGCGGCTCGGTGCGCTCGGCGAGGTGGAGGCGGTGCTCGCCGAGGGCGACGTGAACGACCGCCTGCTCGGGTCGCTCCCACCCGGGTCGGTCGTCGTCAACGCGACCGGGATGGGCAAGGACCGCCCCGGCTCGCCGGTGGGCGACGGCGCCCGGTTCCCCGAGCGGGGCGCGGTGTGGGAGCTCAACTACCGGGGTGAGCGGGACTTCCTGCGTCAGGCGCAGGCCCAGGCCGCCGACCGCGCCCTGCGCGTGGAGGACGGCTGGCGGTACTTCGTCTACGGCTGGACCGCCGTGATGGAGGAGGTCTTCCAGCGGCCGCTCACCGAGGACGACGTCGACCGCCTGAGCCGCGAGGCGGAGTTTGCGAGGCCTGACCATGGGTGACCTGCGGTACGCGATCCACTCGTACGCGTGGACCTCGAGCTGGCGACCGGAGGACGTGGCGATCGTCGACCATGCCGCGAGCCTCGGGCTCGACGCGCTCGAGGTGCCGCTGATGGAGCTCGAGCACATCGACCCCGGCGCGCTGCGCGAGCGCGCCGCCGCGGCGGGCATCGAGCTGCTCACGTCGACCGCGTGCGACGAGCGCACCGACCCGACGAGCGACGACGAGCGCGTGCGCGAGCGGGCGCTGCGGTTCCTGACCGACTGCGTCGACGCCACCGCGGCGATGGGCGCGACGGTCTGCACCGGCGTCGTCTACTCGGCGCTCACCCGGCCCGAGCGGGCTCCGGCGGCGGCGCACCGCGACCGCGCGACGGAGATCCTGCGGACGGTCGCCCGCCACGCGGCGGCCAAGGGCGTGACGGTCGGCATCGAGCCGGTCAACCGCTACGAGACGGCGCTCGTCAACACCGCCGAGCAGGCGCTCGACCTGATCGACCGCATCGGCGAGGACAACGTCGGCGTCCACCTCGACACGTACCACATGAACATCGAGGAGCGGGACTTCTCCGGGCCGGTCCGCCGCGTGCTCGACGCGGAACGGCTCGTGCACGTCCACCTCAGCGAGAGCCACCGCGGCGTCCCCGGCCGCGGCGTCGTCGACTGGGCGGCGGTGATGGGCGAGCTGGCGCGCGGCGGCTACGACGGCTACGTCGGCCTGGAGTCGTTCGCGGAGGTCGCGCCGGCGCTGCGCGGGGCGACCTGCATCTGGCGCGATCTGGCGCCCGACAGCGACACGGTCGTCCGCGAGGGCCTCGTCCACCTGAAGTCGCTGCACCGGACCGCGCTCGCGGCCTGATCTCCGCCGCGCCGGGCGGGCGATCCGCCCGCCCGGCGGGCCGGGCCGGAAGATCGGTCAGACGCCGGACGGGGCGCGACGCGGGCCCCGGGTACAATTCAGACCGTCCAAGACGGAATTCGTGCCCTGCGCCACGTGCCCTCCGACACCATCATCGACGTCTGCCCGCTCTCAGAGCTCCCGCCCGGCGCCCACAAGGTCGTCGAGGTCGACGATCTCGAGATCGCGGTCGTCAACTGCGGCGGCGAGATCCTCGCCATCGAGGACCGCTGCTCGCACGACGACGGGATCCTGTTCGAGGGGTCCTTCGACGCGGAGCGGTGCACCGTGGAGTGCCCGCGCCACGGTTCGGTCTTCGACCTGCGCACGGGCAACCCGCTCAACCTCCCGGCCTACCAGCCGGTGGACACCTTCCCCGTCCTCGTCGAGGACGGGCTCATCAAGCTGGAGGTCGACTGATCCATGGCTGCAACCCCTGAAACCGAGACGCTCCAGTCGCTGAACGCCGACTACACCGAGCGGTACGGCTTCCACGACCCCGAGAACTACCTCTTCAAGGCGCCGAAGGGGCTGAACCGCGAGATCGTCGAGAAGATCTCGGAGTTCAAGAACGAGCCGCAGTGGATGCGCGAGTTCCGCCTCAAGGCGCTCGAGCACTTCATGGCGCGCCCGATGCCGACCTGGGGCTCGCCGCTGCTCGAGGAGGTCGACTTCGACGACATCCACTACTTCGTCCGCGCGTCGGAGAAGGCGGGCCGCTCGTGGGACGAGGTGCCCGAGGACGTCAAGCGCACGTTCGACCGGCTCGGCATCCCCGAGGCCGAGCGCAAGTTCCTCGCCGGCGTCGGCGCCCAGTACGAGTCCGAGGTCGTCTACCACCAGGTCCGCGAGGACCTCGAGAAGCAGGGCGTGATCTTCCTCGACATGGACTCGGGCCTGCGCGAGCACGAGGACCTCGTGCGCGAGTACTGGGCCACGGTGATCCCGCCGAACGACAACAAGCTCGCCGCGCTGAACAGCGCCGTGTGGTCGGGCGGCTCGTTCGTCTACGTCCCGCCGGGCGTCAGCGTCGAGATGCCGCTCCAGGCCTACTTCCGCATCAACACGGAGAACATGGGCCAGTTCGAGCGGACGCTCATCATCGCCGACGAGGGCTCGTACGTGCACTACGTCGAGGGGTGCACGGCGCCGACGTACAGCTCGGACTCGCTGCACTCGGCGGTGGTGGAGCTCATCGCCAAGCCGGGCGCGCGGATCCGCTACACGACCGTGCAGAACTGGTCGCAGAACGTCTTCAACCTCGTGACCAAGCGCGCGATCGCCGAGCGCGACGCGACCGTCGAGTGGGTCGACTGCAACCTCGGCTCGAAGCTCACGATGAAGTACCCGTCGGTGTACCTCATGGGCGAGCGCGCGCACGGCGAGATCCTGTCGATCGCGTTCGCCGGCAACGGCCAGCACCAGGACGCGGGCGGCAAGATCATCCACGCCGCGCCGAACACGACGTCGAACATCTTCGCCAAGTCGATCTCCAAGGACGGCGGGCGCTCGTCGTACCGCGGCCTGCTCGAGGTCGCCAAGGGCGCGCACGGCTCGCGGTCGAAGGTCGTCTGCGACGCGCTGCTGCTCGACGAGGAGTCGCGGTCGGACACCTACCCGACGATCCGGATCGGCGAGGACGACGTCGACGTCGGCCACGAGGCGACGGTCTCGAAGGTCGGCGAGGAGCAGCTCTTCTACCTCCAGGCCCACGGCATCGACGAGGAGGAGGCCTCCAAGCTCATCGTCAACGGCTTCATCGAGCCGATCGTCAAGGAGCTGCCGATGGAGTACGCGGTCGAGATGAACCGCCTCATCGAGCTGCAGATGGAGGGCTCCATTGGCTAGCACCGCCACGCCCTGGACCGAGCTCCCGCTGCCCGAGTTCAAGGGCGTCCCGGGCTGGGAGTTCACCGAGCTGCGCAAGTTCGACCTCGCCGCGTACCCGAAGGCGGGGCCGGCCGAGGACACGGACGTCGCGCCCGCGCCGGTGTTCGAGGCGCCCGAGGGCGCGGTCACGCTGCGCCAGGTCGACGCGACCTGGGAGCGGGCCGAGACCGCCACGTCCGAGGGCCCGCTCGTCATGCCGCTCAGCCAGGCGGTCGCCGAGCACGGCGACCTCGTCGACCGGTACCTCGGCACGGTCGTGCCGACGGGCGACGACCCGTTCGTGGCCCGCAACGCGGCCGAGTGGGAGGGCGGGCTGTTCGTCTACGTCCCGCGCAACACCCACCTCGAGGCGCCGATCGTGGCCAGCGCGATCCAGGCCCGGCAGGGCAGCGCGCTGAGCTGGCGCACGCTCATCGTGCTCGAGGAGGGCGCGGAGGCCGAGGTGTGGGAGCAGTACCTGTCGGCCGCCGACGGGCTGTTCACCACCGTCGTCGAGCTCGTCGTCGGCCCGAACGCCAAGCTGCGCTTCGTCTCGGCCCAGGACCTCGACGAGAAGTCGCTGATCTTCGGCCGCCAGCGGGCGCGGGTCGAGCGCGACGCCGAGCTCGACTGGGTCGTGCTCGGGTTCGGCAGCGCCAACGGCAAGGTGTTCCAGAACACGATCCTCGAGGGCGAGGGCGCGACCGGCAAGGTCACCGGCGCCTACGCGACCCGGGGGCGCCAGCACGTCGACTTCGACACGACGCAGGAGCACGCGGCCGCCAACTGCGTCTCGGACCTCGCGTTCCGCGGGATCCTCGCCGACCGCTCCAGCGCGGTCTGGCGCGGGATGATCATGGTCGACCCGGGCGCCCAGCAGACCGACGCCTTCCAGGAGTCGCGCAACCTGCTGCTCTCCAAGAAGGCCCACGCCGACGCGATCCCGGGCCTGGAGATCCTCGCCAACGACGTGCGCTGCACGCACGCGGCGGCGATCGCGCAGATCGACCCCGACCAGGTCTACTACCTGCGCTCGCACGGGCTGACGCAGGCCGTCGCCGAGCGGCTCGTCGTCGAGGGGTTCCTCGCGGAGCTCGTCGAGCGCTTCGAGGAGGGCGCGGTCCGCGACGCGCTCGCCGCCGCGCTCGAGCGCCGGCTGGCCACCGTCCTGGGCGACTGACCTGGGCCGCACCGGTCGCCTGATCCGTCGCATTCCGCTGCCCGCGCTCGCCGGCGCGGCGGCGGGCTGCGTCGCGCTCGACGCGTGGCTGGCGCGGCGGGCTTCGCCGCCGCCGGTGCCGGTCGCCGCGGCGCTCGACTGGTCGGCGCACCTGGCGACGACCGCGCTGGCGCTGCGCGCGCTGCCCGGCGACAGGGCGGCGGAGCTGAGCGACGCCGCGCTCGCCGCGTCGCTGCTCATCGACCTCGACCACGTGCCGCTCGCGCCCGCGATGCTGCGCGGCGCGGACCTGCCGCGCCCGCGCCCGCACACGCTGCTGACCCCGTTGGCGCTCGCGGCGGCCGGCCGGCGCGGCGCGGCGTTCGGGACCGCGGCGCACCTGGCACGCGACCTGTTCAACGGGCCGGGCGTCGCGCTCGCGTGGCCGGTGCACGGCCGCGACGTGCGCCTGCCGGTCGCGCTCGAGGCGGCCGTGCTGGCGGCGCTCGTCGCGCTCGCGGCGGCCGCCGGGGCCGACGAGTAGCTCAGCGGCGCGTGGCGGCGATCCCGACGATGCCCGCGCCTCCCAGCGGCGCGGGCGTCGCGAAGCCCGCCTCGCCGATCCAGCGCAGCAGCGTCGCGCGCGTCGGCGGCGGGCCGGGGAGGACGCCGGCGAGCCGGCCGGCGCGGATGACGAGGTCGCTGCGCAGCGTGCCGCCGCTGACGAGCGTCACGAGGAAGAGCCGCCCGCGCCGCCGCACGACGCGCCCGAGCTCGTGCAGGAACCGCTCCGGGTCGGGCATGACGTGCAGGCCGTTGAGGCTCACCGCCGCGTCGACGGTCCGGTCGGCGAGCGGGAGCTGCTGCGCGTCGCAGCGCAGCAGCGCGATGTCGAGCGGGACGCGCTCGGCGACGGCCTGGGCGCGGGCGAGCATCGCGCTCCCCAGGTCGGCGGCGACGACCCGGCCGCGGTAGCCGTGGCGCCACAGCCGCGGCAGCAGCGTGCCGCCGCCGGCCGGGACGTCGAGCAGGACCGGCACCTTGCGACCGCGCGGCGGCCGCGTCTGGGCCGCGACGCGGGCGACGAACCCGTCGAGGTCGGACACCGGGCCGACGTCGCCGTAGGCGAGCGGGGCGAGCCGCCGCACGAGGTCGCTGCGGATCCCGCGGTCGTAGAGGCTGCCGTAGATGCCCTCGAACCGGCCGGCGCCGGCCTCGGGGTCGTCGAGCACGCTGACGACGCCGCGCGCCTCTTCGTGCGCGGCCGCGCGGGCCTCGGGCGTCAGCAGCGCGTCGAGCCAGGCGGCGGGCACGGCGTGAGCGTACGCGGTGCGGGGCTATCCTCGCGCCATCGTGGACGCCTGGGTCGCCGAGCACGCAGAGCGCATCGCGGACGGCGCCCCGGACCGGCTCCGCCGCCTCGTGGACATCTCGTCGCCGTCCGGCGACATCCCGGGCGCCGAGGCGGCCGTCGCCGCCGCGTGCGAGCTGCTGCCGCCCGAGGCCGAGGTCGAGCGCGTGCCGTGCTCGTCGCCCGACCACGCCGACGACCTCGTCGCGCGGATCCACGGGACCGGCGACCGCCGGATCGTGCTCGTCGGCCACCTCGACACGGTCGTCCAGCACGCCGAGCACAAGCGCCTGGCCGAGGACGGCGACAAGCTCGTCGGGTCGGGCACCGCGGACATGAAGGGCGGCGACGTGCTCGCGATCGGCGTCCTGGAGGCGCTCGTCGCGGGCGGCGGCCCGGACTTCGGCGAGGTCGCGCTGCTGCTCGTCAACGACGAGGAGTGGCGCCGCGTCCCGTTCGGCCACACGCAGCGGTTCGCCGACTTCGACGCGTGCCTGTGCTTCGAGGCCGGCCAGCTCGGGCCGGCGGGCGAGGAGGCGGTCGTCGTCCGGCGCAAGGCGGCCGGGACGCTGCGCGTGCGCGCGCACGGCCGCGAGGCGCACTCGGGCTCGTCGCCGGAGAAGGGCGCCAACGCCCTGCTCGCGCTCGCGACCGCGGCGAAGGCGATCGCCGAGGCGGCCGACCCCGACGGCCCGCTCGCGCTGACGAGCGTCCCGACGATCATGCGCTCGGGCGAGGCGTTCAACGTCGTGCCCGGGTCGGGCGAGCTCATCGGCGACATGCGCGCGCACAGCTCCGACGCGTTCGAGCGCGTCCTGCACGCGATCCCCGAGCAGGTCGGCGACGTGCGGCTCGAGCACGAGCTGCTCCGCTCCTGGCCCGGGATGGACGCCGCCGAGCGCTCGGCGCCGGTGATCGAGCGCGCGTCCGCGCTCGCCGGCCGCCCGATCCACCCCGGCGCGCGCGGCGGCGCCAGCGACGCCAGCCACCTGGCCGGGGCGATCGGGGTGACGATCGACGGGCTCGGACCGCGCGGCGGCGGGGCGCACGCGCCGCACGAGTACATCTCGCGCCGCTCGCTGCGGCCCCGCGCCGCGGTCGCCCTCGCCGTCGCCGCGGCGGCGCTCGACGCCTGAGCGCCTACCGGACGGTGAACCTGATCCAGCGCGAGCGCGAGCTCTTGAACGGCCGCTTGCCGATGTACCGGACGCGCACGCGCCAGCGGCCCTTGTACTTCAGGCGCTGCTTGAAGCGGAACGGCTTGCCGGCGTTGTAGGCGGCGCCGTGGATCTTCTTCCACCGGCCCTTGCGCCGGTTCTGCCACTCGACGACGACCTTGCCCTTGATCGCGAACGGCAGCTTCGTGCCGACCCGGCCGACGAGCGTGCGCGTGCGGCCCTTGCCGAGCAGGCGCAGCGACGGGAACCGGGTGGGCTGGGGGCGCAGGGTGGCGGGGTCGACCTTGCGGAAGCGGACCTCGGCGGTGCCGCGGTTGCCCTGGCCGTCGATCGCGGTCGCGACGATCGTGTGCGTGCCGAGGCCGAGCTTCTTGGCGCCCTGCCAGTTCAGCGTGAGCGCCTGGCCCGACGCGAGCGGCCGGCCGTGGTTCGTGTACGAGCGGATCTTCTGCCCGCCCTTGACCTCGAGCAGGATCCGCAGGACGTCCTTGTCGGGCGTCGTGACCGACACGCGCAGCGGCTCGCCGGTGCCGATCACCTCGCTGGAGCGCGGGGACAGGAACTGCACGGTCGGGGCGCCGAAGTCGCCGCACGGCCCGGTGAGCGTGTCGCCGCGATGGGCGATGTCGGCCAGCACCGCGTAGGCGGGACGGCGCGAGCCGTCGAACCGCACCAGGCCGTACATGTTGTTCATCTTCCCGTCGTTCACGAGGTCGCGGTTGGTGAACCACATGGCGACCTGGACGTACGAGTCCTGGGCGAGGCAGTGGTAGGCCTCGCGCAGGAACCGCGCCTGGGTGGCCTCGTCGACGCCGGCGAGCTTCTGGCCCGCCCACGCGCCGGTCTCGCAGGCGTGCTGGGCGGCCGACCACCCGATCTCGGTCAGCCAGATCGGCTTGTCGTCGCCGTGCGCGAGCATCGTCGCGCGCAGCTCGCGGTAGCCGAGGAACACGTAGCGCCCGATGCGGCCGTTCGGGTCGCGGTAGTAGTCCATCGGCGAGTTGACCAGGCACGCCGTGTCGGTGTGCGCGGACATGACGTCGAAGTAGCCCTTCGCGCCGGCGGCGTAGGCCTTCTCGAGGAAGTCGTAGTTGTGGCCGACCGTGGGCGAGAAGACCACCTTCATCTGCGGGTCGGCGGCCTTGATGGCGGCGTACGAGCGCTGGAGGAGGTCGACGTACGCGGACGGGTTCGGCCCGCCGATCCAGAAGTGGCCCTCGTCGGCCTCGTTCCAGATCTCGATCGCCTCCAGGCGCCCCTTCCAGCGCCGGGCCATCGACCCGACGAAGTCGGCGTAGGCCTGGGGGTTGCTCGGCGCCTGGCGGGAGGCCGAGGCGACGACGAGCAGCGTCTTGATCCCGCGCCGGTCCTCCTCGGCGATGATGCGGTCGTAGGAGGCCAGCTGGGCGTCGTCCCAGTAGAGGAAGTGGCGGGCCCACTTCGAGCCGATCTCGGTGAGCTGGTCGAAGTCCGCGGGCGTGCCGGAGGCGGCGCCGCCGTTGACGTTCAGGCCGACCTCGGCCGCCGGGGCCGGGGCGGGAAGCAGCAGGGCGGCCAGGAGGCCGAGCAGGGGCAGCAGGAGGCGGAGGGTACGCACGCCCGGCTGATCGGATGCGACCGCCGCCGCCTTTAGGGGGCCCAGACGAACGACCCACCGTCCGCCGCGCCGCTCAGGCCGAGCGCCTCGACCGCCGCGCGGACCCCGGGGAACGCCGGGTTGTCGTAATCGTGGAAGACGACGACCGCCCCGGGCGCCAGGCGCGGGCGCCACGCCTCGACCTCGGCGATCGTGTCGTCGCGCTCGTGCGTCGAGTCGATGAAGAGCAGGTCGACCGGCTCGGTCGCGTGCGCGGCGCCTTCGGCGCCGGGCGCGGCGACGAGCTCGATCCGCTCGCGCGCCGAGGCGGGAAGGAGCCGCAGGTAGGCGTCGCGGTGGGGCTGGACGACCGGGTCGAACGACACGACGCGCCGCCCCGGGTCGGCGAGCGCCAGCGCCGCGGTCGTCCACGCGACCGCCGTCCCGAGCTCGGCGACCGACCGCCGGCCGCGCGCCAGCCGCAGCAGCGTCGCGACGTCGGCGGGGCGCGTCGCGCTCTGCAGCGCGAACGCGTCGTCCACGCGCAGCGCGTGCGCGAGCGCGCGCGCGTGGAAGAGCGCGACGCGGGGCGGCAGGACCCGCAGCGCGGGCAGGCGCGAGGCGAGCAGGCGGGCACGACGGACGGCGGACAAGGACCGGGACCGTACCCCGCGAACGAGTGTGAGGGGGGTCACAGGGAGGCTTATGTCACCGCAAGTCGCTACGCTCCCTGCCGTTCTCGTTGAGGACCAGCCGAACTCGCCGCCACGGAGGCGGCGGGACGGGGGACCCATTGGCCTGTGCGCCTGCGTGCGCCTGGCCGGGGGCGAATCACCGCCATGAGCGCGGTGTAGCGCTGCTCTTTCTGCGCGAGCCCGACAGCTAACCCCGTAGGCACCAGCCGTGAAAGAGAGGTCTTCCCGCAGTGCCCACGCCGCAAGTCCTTCGACGTTCGCTCCTTGCCCTGCTCGGTGCGATCTCGATGCTCGTCCCGCTCTTCCTCGTCGCCTCGCCCTCGGCGGAGTCGAGGACCCTGACCCAGGGGCACCGTGGCCAGGAGGTGCGCGAGCTCCAGAAGCTGCTGCGCCGCGCAGGCTTCAAGACCAAGGTCGACGGGGTCTTCGGCCGCGGGACCTACCGCACGCTCCGCCGCCTGGAGCGCGAGCTCGGCCTCCGCGTCGACGGCCGCCTGACCGCCTCCGAGCGGCGCCTCGTCGAGCGCGCGCTCGCGCCGGCCGAGGGGACCGGCGGCTTCAGCACCGACAGCATGAGCCGCCCGCGCGCGGTGTCGTCGCAGACGGCGCCCGGCGACAAGGCCCAGCTCACCGAGGACGGCCTCGCGATCCCGCCGGCGAACGCGCCCGAGGAGGTCCGCAAGGTCATCGAGGCCGCGAACGAGATCGCCAAGACGCCGTACAAGTACGGCGGCGGCCACGGGCGCTGGAAGGACTCGGGCTACGACTGCTCGGGCTCGGTGTCCTACGCGCTGCACGGCGGCGGCCTGCTCGAGACGTCGATGCCGTCCGGCGGCTTCACGAAGTGGGGCGAGGCCGGCGAGGGCAAGTGGATCACCATCTACGCCCACGGCGGCCACATGTACATGGTCGTCGCCGGCCTGCGCTTCGACACGAGCGGGCGGTCGAAGACCGGCTCGCGGTGGCAGCGCAGCATGCGCTCGTCGAGCGGCTTCGCCGTTCGGCATCCTGAGGGGTTCTGACCTCCGACCCCGCACGACAGCCGCAGGACGCCGACGAGGAGCTCCTCTCCGCGGAGCTCCCGTCGGTCGAGTCCGAGATCACCGACGACCAGCGGGTCGACCGCATGGCGGCCGAGCTGCGGCGCGGCTTCGCGGCGCTCAGCGGGGTCCGGCGCGCGGTCTCGGTGTTCGGGTCGGCCCGGACGCCGCCCGACGCGCCGGCCTACCGGACCGCGCGCGAGATCGGGCGGGCGCTCGGACGCGCGGGGTTCACGGTCATCACCGGCGGCGGCCCCGGGTCGATGGAGGCCGCCAACGCCGGCGCCCGCGACGCCGGCGCGCTGTCGATCGGCCTGAACATCGACCTGCCGTTCGAGCAGCACCTGAACCCGTACGTCGACCTCGCGCTCGACTTCCACTACTTCTTCGCGCGGAAGGTCATGTTCGTGCGCTACTCGGGCGCGTTCGTCGTGCTGCCGGGCGGGTTCGGCACGATGGACGAGCTGTTCGAGGCGCTGACGCTCATCCAGACCCAGAAGATCCGCTTCTTCCCGGTCGTGCTCTTCGGGCGCAGCTTCTGGGACGGGCTCGTCGACTGGCTGCGCGAGCGCATGCTCGCCGCCGGCAACATCTCCGCGCAGGACGTCTCGCTCCTGCGTGTCACCGACAGCATCGACGAGGTCGTCGCGATCTGCGCGTCGGCGGCCGAGCGGCGCTGGGACCCGCGCGGCTGGCCGGAGGATCCCGACAGGGACTGAGCCGCGCGCCGCGAAGCAGCGGGCGTGCGCACGTCGCTGTCGATCGCCGGCGCCGTCGTCCTGCTGGGGTGGCTGCTCGCCGCGCCGGCGCACGCCCGTGTCGCGGTCGTCGCCTCCGGGACGACCGAGGGGCTGCTGCTCCACGTCGTCACCAACGAGGTCGTCGCGCGGGTGCCGCTGCCGGGGCCGGCGGTCGGCGCCGCGGTCGCGCCCGACGGCCGGCGCGGGTTCTGGGCGGCCGGCTCCGAGGTCGTGGCGGTCGACCTCGACACACGGCGCGAGGCCGCGCGCCGCGACCTCGGCGCGCCGGTGCTCGGTGTCGCGGCCGCCGGCCGTCGCGTGGTCGCGGTGACCGCCTCGCGGCTGATCGTGCTCGAGGGGGCGGCGCTCGGCGTGCGCCGCAGCGTCCGGCTGCGCGGGAGCGCCACCGGCGCGGTCGCGCTCTCACCGGGCGGCGGCCTTGCCGCCGCGGTCCTGCGCAGCGGGCGGGTGGCGTTCGCCGACGCCGGCGCGGGCAGGCTGCTGCGGCGCGTCCGCGTGCCCCGCGCGGCGGGGGTCGCGCTCGACGGGGCCCGGCGCGCGTGGATCACCACGACCCGCGGGCGCCTGCGGCTGCTGCGCCCGGGCGACCGCAGGCTGCGCGGCCGCGGGCTGCGCCTCGGGCGCGGGCTGGGCGGCGCGGTGGACCTGTCGCCCGACGGCGCGCGCCTGGCGGTGGGCGCCGCGGGCGGCGCGGACGTCGCGGCGGTCGTCGACCTGGCCGCGAGCCGCGTGCACCGCTTCCGCGCCGGCCGCGGGCCGGGCGCCCCGGCGTGGGCGCCGGACGGCAGCCGGATCTACGTCGCCGACGCGCGCGGCGCCGGCGTGTCGCTCGTCTCGCCGTTCGCGCTGCGGCGGATCGGCGTCGTCGCGCTGCGCGGCACGCGGCCCGTGGGCATCGCCGTCCAGCCGGGCCTGGCGCGCACGTTCGGGACCGAGGCGGCCGACCTGCTGCGCGGCTCGCGCGGGCGCGACGAGCTCATCGGCCTCGCGGGCGACGACCGGCTCCTCGGCGGCCGCGAGAACGACCGGCTGGAGGGCGGCGACGGCAACGACGTGCTCGTCGGCGGCACCTACGACGACCGCATCGACGGCGGTCCCGGCGACGACGTCCTGCGCGGCGAGTCGGGCAACGACCGGCTCGACGCGGGCGAGGGCGACGACGTCGCCGACGGCGGCACCGGCGACGACCGGCTCGACGGCGCCGGCGGGAACGACCGGCTCGACGGCGGGGCGGGCAACGACCGCCTGTTCGGCGGCCCGGGCGACGACGAGATCGTCGAGACGACGTTCGGCAACGACCTGCGGCTGTACGGCGGGCCCGGCGACGACCTCATCCGCGGCGGGCGCGGGTCGGACCGGCGCATCCGCGGCAACGCCGGGAACGACCGGCTGTACGGCGAGAGCGGGACGGAGAACATCGCCGGCGGCGACGGCGACGACCTCGTCGACGGCGGCCGCGCCCGCGACCTCCTGTACGGCAACAACGGCGACGACACCGTCCTCGGCGGCGGGGGCGACGACACGGTCGACGGCGGCAACGGCGCGGACACGCTCGACGGCGGCTCGGGCGACGACGAGCTGCTCGGCGGCGACGGCCCGGACACGATCGTCGCCGGCCCGGGCCGCGACGTCGTCGAGGGCGGCGCGGGCGACGACACGATCCGCGCCGCCGACCGCGAGCGCGACGAGATCGACTGCGGCCCGGGGCAGGACACGGTGTACGTCGAGGACGCCGCGGCGACGCCGGCCGCCGAGGCGCCGCCCGCGACCGCGGCCCAGGCGCCGACCGCCGCCCCGCGCCCGCGCGACGCGATCGTCGGCTGCGAGACCGTCCTGTTCGCGGCGCCCGAGGCTGCGACCGACACCGACGAGGTGTCGATCATCCGCGGCACGCGCGGCGACGACGTCCTGCGCGGCACGCCCGGCGACGACTCGCTGTTCGGCAAGGCCGGCGCGGACCGCCTGTTCGGCGGTGGGGGCGACGACTACGTCGACGGCGAGTGGGGCCACGACGAGCTGCACGGCGGGCCCGGCGACGACGTCATGGCCGGGCGCAGCGGCGACGACCGCATCTTCGGCGACGCGGGCGACGACCGCATCACCGGCGACCGCGGCGAGGACCGGATCGACGGCGGGCCGGGCGACGACGAGCTGTTCGGCAACCTCGACGACGACGTCGTCCACGGCGGCAGCGGCGACGATCGCATCAACGTCGTGCGCGGCGGCATCGACCGCGTCGACTGCGGCCCGGGGCGCGACGTCGTCCACGCGGACCCCGTCGATCACGTCGCGCGGTCGTGCGAGACCGCCCGCCGATGAGCGGATCTGCGCCACGGCATGCAAGATTTGTGACGTACGCCCATTACACTCGACGACTTGTCGAGTCTTCGGGAGGGCTCCAGCAGCCGCCCCCGCGAGGTGGCGGGACAGGGGGTGGTGGTCGTCAGCGACGCGGGCGTCGTCGTCCGCGCGGACGCCATCGCATGTGCCGCGCTCGGCGTCGCGCAGGACGCCGTCGTCGGCTCGCGGCTGGATGCGCTCGCCGCCGCGCGCCACCTGCGCCAGCAGGCGTCGATCACCCGCCTGGGCCGGCGCGCGCTCGAGGACGCCGACCGGGAGAGCCTCTTCGACGAGGCCTCGCGGCTCGTCGCCGAGACGCTCGGCGCCGACTACGGCGGCGTCTTCCTCTACGAGGGCGAGCGCCTGCGGCTCAGCGCCGTCCACGGCCTGCCCGCCGGCGCCGCGCGCGACCTCGAGCTGACCCGCGCGGATGCGATGCCGCCGACCGAGCGGCTCAGCCGGCCCGACCCGATCGTCACCCCCGACTGGGAGCGTGAGCGGTTCCTGCGACGCCCGGACTTCGCCCTGCGGTTCGGCATCCGCAGCAGCGTCGCCGTCCCGCTCGCCGGGCGCCTGGTCCACGGCGTGATCGCCGTCGCGCGGCGCGTCCCGCACACCCCGCCGGCCGACGAGGTCCGCTACGTCGAGGCCGTCGCCCACGTGCTCGCCGCCGCGCTCGACCGCGCCGCCGTCGAGTCCGAGGGCCGGCACCGGGCGCTGCACGACACGCTCACCGGGCTGCCGGGCCGGATGCTCGCGCTCGACCGCGTGGCCCATGCGCAGCGCCGCACGGTCCACGGCGGCGGGCGCGTCGCGGTGCTCGCGGTCGACCTCGACCGGTTCAAGGAGGTCAACGACCTGTACGGGGTCGCCGCGGGCGACGAGGTGGTCGGCGCGATCGCGACGCGGCTGCGTGAGCTGGCCCGGCCGGCCGACACCGTCGCGCGCCTGTCCGGCGACACGTTCGCGCTCGTCTGCGAGGACGTCGACGACGACGGCGCCGCCGCGTTCGCCGAGCGGATCGTCGAGGAGGTCCGGCGCCCCGTCCGCGCCGCCGGGCGCACGCTGTCGCTCACCGCCAGCGTCGGGCTCGCCTTCGCCGAGGCCGGCGACGACCCGGGCGACGTGCTCCGCGACGCCGAGGCGGCGATGGACCGCGCGAAGGGCCACGGGCGCGACCGCGTCGAGCTGTTCGACGCGCGGCTGCGCGCGCGGGTCGTCGAGCGGGTCCGGCTCCAGGCCGCGCTGCGCGAGGCCGTCGAGCGCGACGAGCTGTTCGTCGCCTACCAGCCGATCATGGCGCTCTCGACCGGGCAGGTCACGGCGACCGAGGCGCTCGTGCGCTGGCGCCACCCCGAGCGCGGCGTCGTCCCGCCCGGCGAGTTCATCCCGGTCGCCGAGGAGAGCGGGCTCATCGGGAAGATCGGCGAGCTCGTCCTGCGCCGCGCCTGCGCCGACGTGGCCGCGCGCTGCGCCCGCGGCCACCGCCTCACCTGCCACGTCAACCTCTCGCCGGCGCAGGCCGCCGATCCCGGGCTGGCCGACCGCGTCGCGGCGATCGTCGACGACACCGGCCTGCCCGCCGACGCGCTCGTGCTCGAGCTGACCGAGAGCTCGCTCATGGAGGCCGGCGAGGAGCCGCTGCGCGTGCTCCAGGCGATCCGGTCGCTCGGCGTGCGGATCGCGCTCGACGACTTCGGGACCGGCCACTCCTCGCTCGCGCGGCTGCGCTCGTTCCCGGTCGACGGCCTGAAGATCGACCGCTCGTTCGTCGCCGCGCTCGACGACGGCGACCCGTCGGACGCGCTGCTCGTCGCGGGCATCGTCCAGATGGCGCGGGCGCTCGGCCTGACCGTCGTGGCCGAGGGCGTCGAGACGCCCGCCCAGGTCGCGCGCCTGGAGCGGATGGGCTGCCGCTACGCGCAGGGCTTCCACCTCGCGCGGCCCGGCGAGCTCGACGCGCTCGACCGCCTGCTCGAGCCGGCCGGCTGAGCGCGGTCAGTCCACGTCGGGCCGGCGCCGGTCGCGCTTGCGCTCGGCCTGCCGGCGCTTGGCCTCCAGCCGGCGGCGGCGCGACGCGGCGGTCGGCCTGGTCGGCCGGCGCCGGCGGGGGACGTGGAGCGCGTGCTCGACCTTGCGCCGCAGGCGCTCGAGCGCGAGCTCGCGGTTGCGCGCCTGCGACCGGGCGTCCTGCGCGACCGCCGTGACCTTCGGGCCGATGACCTGGCGCAGCCGCGCCTTCTGGCCGCTGCTCAGCACGGCCGACGCGTCCACGTCGAGCACCGCCTCGATGCGCGAGGCGGTGACGTTCGCGTGCTGGCCGCCGGGGCCGGAGGAGCGGCTCGCCCGCAGCTCGGCCTCGGCCAGGAGGGCGTCGTAGTCGATCATCGCTCCCGCCATCCTGCCGCACGCGCGCCGGCCGACCGCCGTTCACCTCCCGCGGAGCGGCGGCGAGCACTGGCGAGCGGCCGCCGGTCTGGTGTAGGGTCGCCGCCGTCACTCAGTTCTCATTCGGAGGATCCATGGCCACCGGGACCGTCAAGTGGTTCAGCGACGACAAGGGCTTCGGCTTCATCACGCCTGACGAGGGCAGCCGAGACCTCTTCGTCCACTACTCCGGCATCCTCAGTGACGGCTATCGCTCTCTCGCGGAAGGGGCGCGCGTCTCCTACGAGGAGGAGCAGGGCGACAAGGGCCCCAAGGCCGTCAACGTGCAGAAGCTCTGAAGCGATCCTCCGGGCGGTGGCCCTGCCGCTAGTGCGGGGCCACCTCGCCGCCGCCGCCGACCGGCAGCCCCTCGTCGCGCCAGCGTTCCAGCCCGCCCGCCATCGACCAGGCGTCGTAGCCGGACGCGCGGAAGGCCTGCGCGGCCATCGCCGAACGGGCGCCCGCGCGGCACTGGAAGACGATCTTCCGGTCCTTCGGGAGCGTCTCGGCCTGCGAGGCGAGCCGTTCGAGCTCGATGTGGCGGCTGCCCTCGATGTGGCCGGCCTCGCGCTCGTACGGCTCGCGCACGTCGACGACGATGGCCTCGCCGCTCTCGAGCAGCTCGCTGGCCTGGCGGGGTGTGACTTCGATCTCGGGATTCACGAGCGGGTTGGACATCCGATGCCGGGGTCGGGTTGAAGGTAGCGGCTGCCGCCACACACCGCCGCTACGCTGCGCGCGTGGGCGTGATCCGCGACACCCGCGCCTACCGGCGGCTCAAGGTCGACGAGCGTCGCCACCAGCTGCTCGAGCGTGCGACGACCCTCTTCACGACGCACGGCTACGACGAGCTGTCGATGGCGAAGATCGCGCGCGAGGCGGGGGTCTCCAAACCACTTCTCTACCACTACTTCCCGACCAAGCGCCAGCTCTTCGAGGCGGTACTCGCCCGCGCCGCCGAGCAGCACCTGCAGCGGATCGACCTCGACCCCGACCAGCCGGCCGGACAGCAGCTCGCCGACTCGCTCGACGCGTACCTCGCCTGGATCGAGGAGCACGGGGAGACGTACGAGAAGCTCATGCGCAGCGCCGGGATCCCCGAGGTGCGCGAGCTCATCGACCGCGTCCGCGACGAGACCGCCCGCCGGATCCTCGAGGGACTGGCGCCGGGCGCGACCGCTCCCGCCAAGGTCCGCAGCGCGGTGCGCGGCTGGCTGTGGTTCATGGACGGCGTCTGCCTGGACTGGGTCCACGAGCGCGACCTGTCGCGCGACGAGGTCCACGAGCTGCTGCTCGGCACCCTGTTCGGGGCGCTCACGGCCGCCGGCTTCGACCCCGCGCCGCTCACGCGCGCGTGACCGGCGCGGGCCCGCGGCGCCCGTCCGGCCATACTGCGCGCCTGATGCAGTGGCGCAACTGGTCCGGAGAGCAGGCGTGCATCCCGGAGGTGTTCGCCCGCCCGCGCTCGACCGAGGAGGTCGTCGAGGTCGTGCAGCGCGCGGCGGAGGGCGGGCACGTCGTGCGCGCGACCGGCGCCGGGCACTCGTTCAACGACGCGGCCGTCTGCGAGGACACGCTCGTCTCGCTCGACGCGATGGACCGCGTGCTCGACGCCGACCCCGGGACCGGGCGCGTCCGCGTCCAGGCCGGCATCCGGCTGCACGCGCTGTCGGACGCGCTCGCCGCCCGCGGCCTGGCGCTGCAGAACCTCGGCGACGTCAACGTCCAGTCGATCGCGGGCGCGATCTCGACCGGCACGCACGGCACCGGCGCGACGCTGCCGAACGTTTCGGCGCAGGTCGCCGCGGTGCAGCTCGTCGACGGGATGGGCGCGGTGCACGAGCTCGACGGCGGCGACGACCTGCGCGCCGCGCGGCTGTCGCTCGGCGCGCTCGGGATCATCACCGAGCTCACGCTCCAGTGCGTGCCGGCCTACACGCTGCGCGGCGTCGACGCGCGCGCGCCGCTCGCCGACGTGCTGGAGCGCATCGACGAGCACGCCGGCGGCGCGCGGCACTTCGAGTTCTACGTCTTCCCGCACTCGGACCTCGCGCTGACGCGGACCAACGAGATCGTCGACGCGCCGCCCGATCCGCCGCCCGCGGCGCGCCGGTTCGTCGAGGACGTCGTGCTCAACAACTACGTCCTCGGCCTGGCGGTGGCCGCCGGCCGGCGCCGGCAGGAGCTCATCCCGGCGATCAACCGCACGCTGGCGCGCGCGTTCAGCCCGCGCACCCGCGTCGACCGCGCCGACCGGATCTTCGCGTCGCCGCGGCTCGTCCGGTTCGTCGAGATGGAGCAGGCGTTCCCGCGCGAGCACGCGCGCGAGGTCGTCGAGGAGATCCTCGCGGTCGCGCGGCGGTTCCCGGTGAACTTCCCGATCGAGGTGCGGTTCGTCGCCGGCGACGACGCGCTCATCAGCCCGGCGGCGGGCCGCGACAGCGTCTACGTCGCGATCCACAACGCGTGCGGGATGCCGTGGGAGCCGTTCTTCCGCGCGGTCCAGGCGGTCGGCGACGCGTTCGACGCGCGTCCGCACTGGGGCAAGCGCCACTTCCACACCGCCGAGACGCTCGCCCCGCGCTACCCGGAGTGGGAGACGTTCGCGGCCGCGCGGCGGCGGTTCGACCCCGAGGGGCGCTTCGCCAACGACCACGTGCGCCGCGTGCTCGGCGCCTGACCGGGCTCAGTCCTCCTCGAGCCGGTTGAGCTCGTCGGCGCGCGCCTGCGCCTCGGCGCGCGCGGACCGCAGCGCGGCGGCGAGCGCGTCGCCCTGGAGCGACGGCGGGATCTCCCGGATCCGCTCCTCGCCGTGGTCGCTGCGCACCGACACGATCGTCGTGCCGTCCTGCAGGCTGCGGGTCGACACCGTCCACGTCGGCGCGGGCGGCTCGCGGTGCGCGATCGCGGTCAGGCCGAGGTAGATCGCGATGGCGATCAGGGCGACGACGATCAGCGCGACGAGGACGTCCACCGGACCAGGGTTCGCCGCCGGCCCGCGCGTCCCTGTAGCGTCGCGGCGCGCATGGACCTGTACTGGGAGAGCACCGGCGAGGGCGAGCCCGTCCTGCTCGTCATGGGCCTCGGGATGAACGCCACCGGCTGGTGGCGGACGGTCCCGGTGCTCGCCGAGCGCTTCCGCGTGATCGCGTTCGACAACCGCGGGGTCGGGCGCAGCCCGCGCCCGCCCGGCCCGTACGCGGTCGCCCAGATGGCCGACGACGCCGCCCGGGTCCTCACCGCGGCGGGCGCCGGGAGCGCGCACGTCTACGGCATCTCGCTCGGCGGGATGATCGCCCAGCAGATCGCGCTGCGCCATCCCGGCCGGGTCAGGTCGCTCGTCCTCGGCGCGACGACGCCCGGCGGCCCGCAGGCGGTGCCGGCCGTCCCGGACGTCTCGGACTTCCTGCGCCTGCGCGAGCGCATGCCCGCCGAGTTCGCGGTGTGGGCGTCGGTGCCGGTCAACTACGGGCCCGAGACGCGCCGCACCGGCGGCGACCGGATCGCCGCGGACATCGCGCAGCGGCTGCGGTTCCCGGTCGAGCGGGAGTTCTACGCCGCGCAGCTCGCCGCGGCGCTGAACCACGACGTCCACGCGAGGCTCGGCGAGATCCGGGCGCCGGCGCTCGTCGTCCACGGCACCGAGGACGTGCTCGTCCCGCCCGGCAACGGCGAGCTGCTGGCGCGCGGGATCCCGGGCGCCGAGCTGCGCCTGTACGAGGGCGCCGGCCACCTGTACTTCACCGACGACCCGCGGATCGACGTGGCGATCCGCGACTGGCTCAGCGCGCGGACCAGCCCAGGTCCATCGGGACCGCCGCCCCGCTGAACGCGCGGCCCTCGGGGCCGAGCAGGAACGCCACGGCGGCCGCCACCTCGGCGGGCTCGATGAGGCGCTTGACCGCGTGCGGGGCGAGGATCACGTCCTCGAGCGCTTGCTCTTCGGAGATCCCGTGGACCTGCGCCTGCTGGGGGATCTGGCGCTCGACGAGCGGCGTGCGCACGTACCCGGGGCACAGCGCGGTCGCGTGGATGCCGTCGGCGGCGCCCTCGAGCGCGAGCGTCTTGACGAGCCCGACGACGCCGTGCTTGGCGCTGACGTACGCGGCCTTGAACGGCGACGCGACGAGCCCGTGGACGGACGCGACGACGACGATCCGCCCGTCGCCGGACGCCTTCAGCGCGTCCCACGCGTACCTGGCGAGCAGGAACGGCGAGGTGAGCAGGATCGCCAGCAGCGCGTCCCAGCGGTCCTCGGGGAACTCGCGGACCGGCGCGACGTGCTGGAAGCCCGCGTTCGGCACGAGCGCGTCGAGCCGGCCGTGGCGGTCGAGCGCCGCCTCGACCACCGCGCGGTTGCCCTCGCGGGTGGTCAGGTCGCCGTCCTCGACGTCGACGGCGTGGACCGTCCAGCCGTCCGCGCGCAGGCGCTCGGTCACGGCGCGGCCGATCCCGCTCGCGGCACCGGTGACGAGCGCGACCCGGCCGCTCACAGGAACGCCTGCCCCTCTCCGCGGTAGGTGGGCACGGTGTCGACGACGCGGTCGCCGCGGACCAGGTGCAGCTCGTTGAAGCGCTCGCACAGCTCCCCGGCCTTCGCGTGCCGGAAGAACACGACGTCGCCGACGCGCAGGTGCTCGGCGGCCGTGCCGAGCAGCGGCGTCTGCACCTCGCCCGCGCCCTCGAGGCGGTCGAGCCGCAGCCCCGCCGGCAGGTGCGGCGACGGCAGCCGGTCGGGGCCCGCCGGCCCGGACGCCGGGTAGCCGCCGCCGAGCGCGGTCGCCGAGCCGTCGCCCGCGCGCCGGACGACCGGCAGCGCGAACAGCGCGGCCGGCCGCGGCGTGAACGCGCGGTAGGTGTCGAACAGCGCCGGTCCGTACAGCCCCGAGCCGGCCGCGACCTCGGTCACCGCGCTCTCCCGCGCCGTCCGCTCCAGCGACCCGGTCCCGCCGCCGTTGACGAACTCGAGGTCGGCGACCGCGCGGACCGCGTCGACCACCGCGCGCCGCCGGCCCGCCAGCTCGCGCCCGGACCCGGTCTGCATCCCCCGGATCGCCAGCGAGCGCAGGCGCGCCCCGGCGCCCGCCCCGCCGGCGTCGCCGACGCCGGCGATCTGCGCCTCGTAGGCCATGAGCCCGACCAGCCGGAACCCGGGTCGCGCGACGATCGCGCGGGCGAGCGCGGCCGCCTCGGACGGGGCGTGCACCGGCGAGCGGCGCGCGCCGATCCGCAGCCGCCCGCCGAGCGGCCGCCACGACGCGTCGATGTCCAGGCAGACCCGCACCTCCGGCCGGCCCGCCGGGTCGCCGCACACGCGGTCGACGAGATCGAGGTGCGCGACGTCGTCGACCATGATCGTGATCTGCGCCGCCGCCTCGGGGTCCGCGGCCAGGGCGCGCAGCGCGCGCCGGTCGACGGTCGGGTAGGCGACGACGAGGTCGCGGAAGCCTTGGCCGGCGAGCCAGAGCGCCTCGGGCAGCGTGAACGCGAGGACGCCGCGGAACCCGTCGCGGCCGAGCACGTCGGCCAGCAGCGCCCGGCACCGGACCGACTTGGACGCCACGCGGATCGGCGTGCCGCCCGCGCGGCGGGTCATGTCGGCGGCGTTCGCCTCGAACGCGTCGAGGTCGACGAGCGCGAACGGCGCGTCGAGGTCGGCGGTGGCGCTGCGCAGGCGATCGAGCTCGTCCACGGCTTCAGACGGGGACCTGCCGCGTGTCGGCCGCGCCGGCCGCCTCGAGCGAGCGCAGAGCCTCGGCGGCCGCGCGGTCGCCGGAACGCAGCGCGCCGTCCATGTAGCCGTTCCAGATCGTCGCGGTCTCCGCGCCCGCCCAGTGGATCGGGCCGATCGGCGCCCGCAGCGCGCTCCCGAACGACGTCCAGCCGCCCGGCGTCATGTAGCAGCCGTAGCAGCCGCGCGTCCACTGCTCCTCGGCCCACGACTTCTCGATGTAGCGCTCGGGCGAGCGCGCCCGGTCGCCGAACAGGCGCCCGAACACGTCGAGCACCGCCGCGCGCCGCTCGGCCGCGCCCATCCGGCCGGCGCGCCGCGCGTGGTCGCCCTCCAGGAAGCCGAGCAGCACGCCGGGCGAGCCGCTCGGCGGCGAGTTGTCGAACGTGACCCGGACCGGGCCGGTGTCCGACAGCCCCGAGCCCGACAGGCCGTCGCGGCGCCAGAACGGCTCGTCGTAGACCGCCATGCACTTCCACACCGTGCCCTGCGGCATCCGCTGGACGAGCTGGTCGCGGTAGCCGGGCAGGATCGGGTCGAACTCGATCCGGGAGGTCAGCGTCGGCGGCATCGCGACGATCACGCGGCGGGCGGTGACGCCCTCGACCTCGACGCCGTCGTCCGACCAGGCGATCCGGCGCACGGGCGTCGAGAGCCGGACGACGTCGCCGAGCTGCTCGGCCATCCGCAGCGAGATGCGCTGCGAGCCGCCGACGAACCGGCGCTCCTGCGCGCCGCCCTCGCTGTCGGTCAGCTCCTCGAACGAGCCGGCCGCCCGGATGTAGAACAGGATGTGCAGCAGCGACACGTCGGCCGGCTCGCACGCCCACACCGCCTGGCAGGCGATCTCCAGCAGGGTCCGCCCGCCGCGGGTCTTGCACGCGCCGTCGAGCCACGTCGCGAACGTCTGCGAGTCCAGCGCCCGCGCGTCGGGCGACAGCCACGGCGCCTCGGCGTCGATCCGCCGCGCCATCCGGTTCAGGCGCATCTGCACCTGCTGGACGTCGAGCAGGAACGCGGGCGAGATCGGCGGGATCGTCCCGCGGTAGCGCTTCAGGCGCCCGCGCCACTCGACGACGTTCTCGCCGGCGACGTACGTGGGGAACGTGTCGACCCCGAGCTCGGCGGCGACCTCCAGGACCCGGTACTGCGTCGGCCCGGCCCACTGGCCGCCGACCTCGACGACGTTCCCGCCGCCGATGTCCTCGTTCAGCGTCCGGCCGCCGACGCGGTCGCGCGCCTCGAGGACGACGACCGACTTCCCGGCGGCCACGCACGCCCGCGCCGCCTGCAGCCCGGCGAGCCCGGCCCCGACGACGACGACGTCCGTATCCCTCATGACCTCATCCCCAGAACAGGTTGAACAGCCCGAACATGCGCGACGGATCGTGCTCGACCGGCGGTCCGTACCGCATCCGCAGCGCGCTGTTGACCGGCTGGAAGCCCCACTTCGACAGCACCTCGCCGCCCGCGGGATTGTCCTCGGGGATCGTGATCGTCAGCGGCTGCGGCTCGACCACGAGCCCGCGCAGCAGCGCCGCCCCGGCCTCGGCGTCCTCGGCGACGACCGCCGGGCCCGCGCCCCACGGCGTCTGCAGGGCGAAGCCCGCCAGCTCGCCGTCGCGCTCGTACGCCAGCCCGAGCAGCGCGGGCAGCATGTCGAACACCGGGCGGCGGTCCTCCCCGGTGGCGAGCCGGTCGAGCGCGAGCATCGCCTCGCGGTCCGACGGGCGCAGCCGGCGCACGCCGGGCGGCGGCGGACCGGGGGAGACGCCGCGCCAGGCGCGGGCGCGCGCCTCGGCGACGAAGCCGACGCGGTCGTAGACCGGCCGGCCCATGTCGGTGGCGTACAGCAGCACCGTCCGCGCGCCCTGCTGCTCGAGCCACTCGATCGCCGCGCGCGTGAGCAGCTCGCCCACGCCGCGCCGGCGCGCGCGTGGCAGCACGCCGAGCGCGCCGATCCAGCCGGTCTCGCCGAAGCTCGCGCAGCACGCGCCGCCGACGAGCTTGCGGCCCGCGGCGGCGACGAGGATGTGGCCTGCGGCCGAGTCGCGCGGATAGCCGAGCAGCCGTGCGACGTGCGGACCGAACCCCGCCTCGTCGAGCGTACGCGCGACCGGCTCGTCCGGTCGGGCGGGACGGATCTCGACGCGAGGCTCGCGGCGCCGCGAGAACGGGAGGACGGACGTGCCCGTGGCCACGCGTCGACCCTACTGCGCCTGTCCAGGGACTAGGGCACGGGTTCGCGCTCCACGACGCGGTCGCGGCGCGCGACCGTGGCGCGCGACTGCGACAACAGGAAGAGCGAGATCAGCAGTCCGAGGATGCCGACGGCCATGAGGATCACGCCGACCGTCGCGAGCTCGACCCCCGCGATCGAGTCCGTGACCGCGAACTTCAGGATCGCTCCGACGGCGAGGAGGAAGAGGCTGGTTCCGATACCCATGCACGGGCGGTACCCGCCGGAGGCGCCCCACTAGCATCAGACGTCATGCAGACCCAGACGACGGACGTGTACGCGATCCCCTCCGAGTACCTCGACTTCCGCGACACGATCCGTCAGATCGCCGCAGAGCGCATCGCGCCGCGCGCCGCCGAGATCGACGAGACCGGCGAGTACCCGTGGGACATCAGGCGCCTGCTCGCCGAGAACGACATCCTCGCGCTCCCGTTCTCCGAGGAGTACGGCGGTACCGGGACCGGCACGCTCATGCTGCAGATGGCGGTCGAGGAGATCGCGAAGGCGTGTGCGTCCTCGGCGCTCATCCTCATGATCCAGGAGCTCGGGACGCTGCCGATCCAGCTCTTCGGCTCGGACGAGCTCAAGCAGCGGTTCCTGCCGCGCTGCGCGACGGGCGAGTGGTCGCCGGCGTTCGCGCTGTCCGAGCCCGAGGCCGGCTCGGACCCCGCCTCGATGCGCACGCACGCCGTGCAGGACGGCGACGTGTGGGTCATCAACGGCGCGAAGAACTGGATCACGAACGCCGGGATCGCCGACTTCTACGTCGTGTTCGCGGTCACCGACCGCGAGAACCGGCGCGTCACCGCGTTCGTCGTCGAGTCCGACCGTCCGGGCGTGTCGGTCGGCAAGCTCGAGAACAAGCTCGGCATCAAGGGCTCGCCGACGGGCTCGCCGGTGTTCGAGGACGTCCGCGTCCCGGCGTCGAACGTCATCGGCGAGGTCGGCAAGGGCATGCGGGTCGCGCTCGGCACGCTCGAGCGCACGCGCCTGGGCGCCGCCGCGCAGGCCGTCGGCATCGCGCAGGGCGCGACCGACTACGCGGCCGCGTACGCGCGCGAGCGCATCACGTTCGGCAAGCCGATCGCCCAGCACCAGGCGATCGCGTTCAAGCTCGCCGACATGGAGGCCGGCACCGCCGCCGCGCGCGAGCTGCTCTACAAGGCGTGCGCGATGGCCGACCGCGGCGAGCCGCAGCTCGGCAAGTACTCGTCGATGGCCAAGCTCGTCGCGTCCGACAACGCGATGCGCGTCACGGTCGACGCGGTGCAGATCCTTGGCGGATACGGCTACGTCAAGGAGTATCCGGTGGAGCGGATGATGCGCGACGCGAAGATCACGCAGATCTACGAGGGCACGAACGAGGTCCAGCGGCTCGTGATCTCGAGGAGCATGCAGTAGCCATGCGCGGTGGCCCGTCCCCGCGGCGCATCGCCTTCGCGGCGGTGTTCGCGCTGTGCGCGGGCCTCTCGGCGATCGCGCTGCTCGACGGGTTCCACAGCTCGTACCCGATCAGCCTCCTGCAGAAGGTCGGTCTCGTCGTCGTCGGCGGGGCGGTCATCGGCGGCACGCTCATGGCGATCGGCCTGCGGATGGCCGACTGGCGCGACCCGGAGTCCGAGGAGGACTTCGACCGGATCGTCGACCGCTCCGAGCGCCTGGCGCGCGAGGGCCTCGCCGCCGAGCCCGACGAGCTCGAGTTCCTCGACCTCGACCCGTACGACGACGAGGACTTCGAGGAGCTCGTCCGCGAGGCGCTCGACGAGCTGCCCGACCTGCTCCAGGAGGCGCTGCGCCGCAACGTCGGCGTCGTCATCTCCGACGACGGCCGCCGCCACCGCGCGTACGGCCTGTACCGGGGCGACGGCGTCGCGCGCGACAACTTCCCGGACCAGATCATCATCTTCCGCGACACCCTGCGGCGCGACTTCGGGCACGACCCCGAGCTGCTGCGCGAGCAGGTGACGATCACGGTGCGCCACGAGCTGGCGCACCACCTCGGCGCCGACGAGCTCGGCGTCCGCGACCTGGGGCTGTAGGCCGCCCGGGTGGTGGTAGGCCGCTCCGCCGGTCCTGCAAGAAACGTTGGCGCCTCAAGGTCGTTCCGTGCGGACCGACGTACTCGCGCGTGGACGTCCACGCCGCCTCTGACGATCTCCTGGACACGCTGGACGCCTCGATCATCGCGACCGATCTCGAGGGCGTCGTCACCCGCTGGAACCGCGGCGCCGAGCGCCTGTTCGGCTGGACCCGCGAGGAGGCGGTGGGACGCGTCCTGTGCGACCTCATCGACTGCGGGTCGACCGCCGAGGCCGTGGAGATGCTCGCCGCCGGCCCGTGGCAGGGCGAGATGCGCCTGCGCCACAAGGACGGCACGCCGGTCTCGGTGCACTTCTCCCTCACGCTGTCGCCCGGCCCGGACGGCCGGCCCGCCGAGGTCGTGGGGTTCGCCGGCGACCTGTCGGCCCGGCTGGACGCCGAGCGCCGCGTGCGGCTGGCCGACGAGCACCTGCGGGCCGTGATGGCGAGCATGGCCGAGGGGCTCGTCACGCTCGCCGCCGACGGCACCGCGACGTACCTCAACCGGGTCGCCGAGGAGCTGCTCGGGGCGCCGGCGCACGAGCTGCTCGGCCGGCCGCTGCACGACCTCGTCCACGGCCCGATCTGCGCGCCGGAGCACTGCCGCCTGCTCGGGGCGATCGCCTCGGGCGAGCAGGCGCGCTCGGAGGACGACGCGTTCGCGCGCGCCGACGGCTCGCTGCTGCCGGTGTCGTTCACGATCTCGCCGCTACGCACCGGGGGCGGCACGGACGGGCTCGTGCTCGTCTTCTCCGACATCACCGAGCGCAGGGAGCGCGAGGCGCGGCTGGAGCGCGAGGCCGGCGCCCTGGCGTGGGCGGCGCGGATCCGGTCGGCGCTGGCCGACGAGCGCTTCACCCTCCACGCGCAGCCGATCGTCGACCTGTGCTCGGGGCAGGTCGTCCAGTACGAGCTGCTGCTGCGGATGGTCGGCGAGGACGGCGCGCTCGTCGCCCCGCTCGAGTTCCTGCCGACCGCCGAGCGGGTCGGGCTCGTCGGCGCGATCGACCGCTGGGTCGTGCGGCGGGCGGCCGAGCTCGCCGCCGACGGGCTCCCCGTGCAGATCAACCTGTCCGGCGCCTCGCTGTCGGACCCGGCGTTCGCAGGCGTCGTCGAGCGCGAGCTGCGCGCCGCGGGCGCCGACCCCGGGCGGATCGTCGTCGAGGTGACCGAGACCGCTCTCGTCACGAACGAGGACGCCGCGGCCGAGTTCGCGCGGCGGATCACGGGGCTGGGATGCCGGATGGCGCTCGACGACTTCGGGACCGGCTACGGCGGCTTCAGCTACCTCAAGCGCCTGCCGGTCGCCCTGCTGAAGATCGACCGCGAGTTCGTGCGCGACGCGGTGTCCGAGCACGGCAGCCGGCACGTGGTCCGCGCCGTCGTCGACCTCGCGCGCGGCTTCGGCCAGCGGACGGTCGCCGAGGGCGTCGAGGACGCCGACACGCTGAGGCTGCTGCGGCGGCTGGGCGTCGACTTCGCGCAGGGCTTCGCGATCGCGCGCCCGTGCCCGGTCGAGGAGGTCGCCCCGGCGGGTGGCGCGCAGGCCGCCTAGGATCGGCCTGCCGATGATGATCGTCATGACACCCGGCGCGACCGCCGAGCAGATCGACGCGGTCCGTGAGCGGCTCGCGACGACCGGGGTCCACGTCGTCGTCATGCCGGGCGAGCTCACGACGGCGATCGGCGCGATCGGCGACCCCGAGGGTGTCGCCGAGCTCGGGCTCGAGGGCCTGCCGGGCGTCGACCGGGTCGTCCCGATCAGCCGGCCGTACAAGCTCGCGTCGTCCGAGCTCAGCCACCACGAGCCGTCGGTGTTCGACATCGAGGGCCGCACGGTGGGCGGCGGGTCGACGTTCACGCTCATCGCCGGGCCGTGCACGGTCGAGTCCCGCGAGCAGACGCTGGCGGTCGCCGAGGCGGTGAAGGCGGGCGGCGCGTCGATGCTGCGCGGCGGCGCGTTCAAGCCGCGCACCTCCCCGTTCGCGTTCAACGGGCTGGGGGTCGAGGGCCTGGAGATCCTGTCCGAGGCGCGTGCCGCGACCGGGCTGCCGGTCGTCACCGAGCTGCTGAGCGGGATGCACGCCGACGCGATCGCCGAGCACGCCGACGTCGTCCAGATCGGCGCGCGCAACATGCAGAACTACGCGCTGCTGGAGATCGCGGGGAGGCTCGGCAAGCCGGTGCTGCTCAAGCGCGGGCTGTCGTCGACGCTCGACGAGCTGCTCATGGCCGCCGACTACATCCTCAAGGAGGGCAACGAGCGGGTGATCCTGTGCGAGCGGGGGATCCGCACGTTCGAGACGGCGACGCGCTTCACGCTCGACCTCGGCGCGATCCCGTGGCTCAAGCTCCACACGCACCTGCCCGTGATCGTCGACCCGTCGCACGCGGCGGGCGACCGCCGGCTCGTCGAGCCGCTGAGCCGCGCGGCCGCGGCGGTCGGCGCGGACGGCATCATCGTCGAGGTCCACCAGGATCCCGACGCGGCGCTCTGCGACGGCCCGCAGGCGCTCCTGGCCTCGCACTTCGCCGACTACGCCCGCGACGTCGCGGCGCACGCGGAGCTGCTCGGCAAGACGCTCGCCTGAGCGCGCCCGCCGCCCGGGCCGCCATCCCCGCTTCTGGGGACCCCAGGGGTCTGTCACCTTTATTGCGCGCGCAACTTCCACCTGTGCGTTGCGTCGTGCTACCTTAGTCCACGTGACTGAGATTTTCTGCAACGTCTGCGGCCGCCCGGCCGCGGTCCTGATGCAGGTCGTGACGAACGGCGCGCGGCGGCAGATGGCACTCTGCGACACGCACGCCGCCGAGCTGCAGCAGGCCGCCGCGGGCGCCGGTGGCGTGTCCTTCGGCCTGCGGCCCGTCCAGCAGCAGCAGGCCGGCCAGGACGCCTCCGGCTCGCGGACGCCTGCGCTCGACGAGTTCGGGCGCGACCTGACCGCCGAGGCGCGCGAGGGCCGCATCGACCCGGTCATCGGGCGCGACGACGAGATCGAGCAGACCGTCGAGATCCTCGCCCGCCGGCGCAAGAACAACGCCGTGCTCATCGGCGAGGCCGGCGTCGGCAAGACCGCGATCGCCGAGGGCCTCGCGCTCCGCGTCGTCTCCGGCGACGTGCCCGAGCCCCTGCGCGACGTGCGCATCGTCGCGCTCGACCTGGCCGGCGCGATCGCCGGCGCCCAGTATCGCGGCCAGTTCGAGGAGCGCCTGAAGAGCGTGCTCGAGGAGGTCCGGGCGTCCGAGGGCAAGGTCGTGCTGTTCGTCGACGAGCTGCACACGATCCTCGGCGCCGGCAACGCGGAGGGCGCGATGGACGCCGCGAACATGCTCAAGCCGATGCTCGCGCGCGGCGACCTGCGCATGATCGGCGCGACGACGCTCGACGAGTACCGCCGGATCGAGCGCGACGGCGCGCTGGCGCGGCGCTTCAGCGCGGTCATGGTCGACGAGCCGTCGCCCGAGGACACCGTCGAGATCCTGCGCGGCCTGCGCCCCGCCTACGAGCAGCACCACGGCGCGACGATCACCGACCAGGCGATCGACGCCGCGGTGCGGCTGTCGGACCGCTACATCACCGAATACCACCTGCCCGACAAGGCGATCGACCTCGTCGACCAGGCCGCCGCGCGCGTGCGGCTGGCCGGCGCGTCGACCGGTGACGAGGCCGGGCGGATCCGGGCGCGCCTGCAGGAGGCGCGCGCGGCCAAGCAGCGTGCGGTCGAGGAGGAGGCGTACGAGCGCGCCGCCGAGCTCAAGGCCGAGATCGACGATCTCGAGGCGACGCTCGCCGAGATGGGCGTGCCCGCCGACGAGGCGCCGGGGCGGCCGGTGGTGGCCGAGGCCGACGTGGCCGCGGTCGTCGCCAAGCGCACCGGCATCCCGGTCGGCGAGCTCGTCGAGGGCGAGCTGGAGCGGCTCGCGCACCTGGAGGAGGACCTCCACGCGCGCGTGATCGGCCAGGAGGCCGCGGTGGAGCTGGTCAGCGACGCCATCCGGCGCGCCCGCGTCGGGCTGGCGGACGGCGACCGGCCGCTGGGCACCTTCCTGTTCCTGGGCCCGACCGGCGTCGGCAAGACCGAGCTGGTCAAGGCCCTGGCCGAGCGGCTGTTCCAGAGCGAGAAGGCGCTCGTCCGGCTCGACATGTCCGAGTTCCGTGAGGCCCACACCGTGGCGCGGCTCATCGGCTCGCCGCCCGGCTACGTCGGCTACGGCGAGGGCGGTCAGCTCACCGAGCCGGTTCGGCGGCGGCCGTACAGCGTCGTCCTGCTCGACGAGATCGAGAAGGCCCACCCGGAGGTCTGGAACGTCCTGCTCCAGCTCATGGACGACGGGCGCCTGACCGACGGCGAGGGCCGGACGGTGGACTTCACGAACACCGTGGTCGTCATGACGTCGAACCTCGGCGCGGGGAAGGCGAAGCGCCCCGTCGGCTTCACCGGCGGCGACGCCGGCAGCGACGAGGAGCGCATGCTCGCTGCGGCCAAGGAGGCCTTCCTGCCCGAGTTCCTGAACCGGATCGACGAGATCGTGACGTTCGAGCCGCTGACGCCCGAGCAGGTCACCGAGATCGCGCAGCTGATGGTCGCGCGGATCGCGCGGCGGCTGGGCGACGAGCGCGGGATCGTGCTCGAGGTCCGGCCCGAGCTGCTCGAGCGCCTGGCCCGCGAGGGCTTCGACGAGGAGTACGGCGCGCGGCCGCTGCAGCGGCACCTGCGCCGGACGCTCGAGAAGCGGCTCACCCAGGGGATCCTCGAGGGCACCGTCACCGACGGCGCCCACGTGACCGCCGGCGACGACGGCCAGGGCGGCATCGCCCTCCACGTCGTCGCGCCGACGGCGACCCCGCACATCGTCACCGCCTAGCTCCTCCTCTCCTCCTACGGCGGTGGACCAGGAGAGCGCGGCCCCGGCCGCGCTCTCCGCACGTCCGGGGGTATCCTGCGTGGCGCAACGGCCCCCGCGAGTGCGACGTCGGGGGGATAAACCGCCCCGCGAGTGCGACGCCGGGGTTCCTCAAAGGAGACACACATGCCCGAGGCCGTCATCGTCGACGCCGTCCGCACGCCGATCGGTCGCGCGGTCAAGGGGTCGCTCAAGGACGTCCGTGCCGACGACCTTGCCGCCGTGCCGCTCAAGGCGCTGCAGGAGCGCAACCCCGAGGTCGACTTCTCCGAGACGAACGACATCATGTGGGGCGCCGCCGCCCAGGAAGGCGAGCAGGGCTACAACCTCGGCCGCAACGCCGGCCTGCTCGCCGGGATCGACCATCACGTCCCGGCGCTGACGCTCAACCGGTTCTGCTCCTCCTCGCTGCAGACGATCCGGATGGCGTTCCACGCGATCAAGGCGGGCGAGGGCGACCAGTACATCGCGGGCGGCTCGGAGGCCGTCTCGCGCGCGTCCGGCTCGACCGTGCCGTTCCACCCCATGCTCGACGGCTCCCCCGAGTCGAAGTACAACGTCTACATCCCGATGGGCCTGACCGCCGAGAACGTCGCCGAGCGGTGCAAGGTCTCGCGCGAGGCGCAGGACGAGTGGGCGTGCATCTCGCAGAACCGCGCGGTCGACGCCCAGGCCAGCGGGCACTTCGACAAGGAGATCGTCCCCGTCACGACGCCCGACGGCACCGTCGTCGCCAAGGACGACGGCCCGCGGCCCGGGACGACGATGGACAAGCTCGCGTCGCTCAAGCCGGTCTTCAAGGAGGACGGGACCGTCACCGCCGGCAACGCGTGCCCGCTGAACGACGGCGCCGCCGCGGTGCTCGTCATGAGCGACGAGAAGGCCAAGGCGCTCGGGCTCAAGCCCCGGGCGCGCATCGTCGCCTCGAGCGTCTCGGCGATCCGCCCGGAGATCATGGGCCTCGGCCCGATCCCGGCGATCCGCGCGGTGCTCGAGGAGACCGGGATGACGATCGACGACATCGACGTCGTCGAGATCAACGAGGCGTTCGCGGCCCAGATCGTCCCGTGCAAGGACGAGCTCGGCATCGACGAGGAGAAGCTCAACCCGTTCGGCGGGGCGATCGCGCTCGGCCACCCCTTCGGGATGACCGGCGCGCGGATCATGACGACGCTGCTCAACGACCTCGAGACGCTCGACAAGACCTACGGGATCGAGTCGATGTGCGTCGCCGGCGGCATGGGCATGGCGATGATCGTCGAGCGCCTGAACTAGACGTCCCTGCGGGAGAGGAGGCCGAGGACGACGACGGCGGCGACGCCGAACGTCACGGCCTCCGGCTCCCGCCGGCCCGCGAGCTTCACCGCGGCGAACAGGATCTCGGCCTGCATCGCGCGGCGCAGCAGGCCGATACTCGCGCCGTCGCCCGCGAGGACGCGGGCGGCGGCCGCGACGGTCACGAAGCCCATGACGACGGCCCAGGTCCAGGCCGACCACTCCCAGAAGACGACGGCGCCGATGCAGTTCATCACGCCGAGCGGGAGCGCGAGGCCCGCGGCGAGCCGGGCGCGGCGCGTGGTCCGGGGTGCGGAGACGGTGTGGCTGTGCGCGACGTCGCCCGGCTGCGGCGGGCCCGGGCTGGGCTGCCGTGCGCGGTGCTGGTGCTGACGATGCTCGAGGGCGAGGAATCGCTCGTCGCGGCGCTGCGCGCGGGGGGCGCTCGGCTACGTCGTCAAGGGCGCCGAGCGCGACGACATCGCGCGGGCGCTCGACGCGGTCCGCGCGCGGGCAGGCGTTCCTCGGGGCGGAGGTCGCGGGACGGGCGCGGGCGCGGCTCGGCGGCGACCGGCCGTCCGAGCCGTTCGCCGAACTCACCGAGCGCGAGCGGGAGATCCTCACGCTCGTCGTGCGCGGGCTGACGAACGCGGCGATCGCCGAGCGGCTCGTGCTCAGTCAGAAGACCGTCCGCAACCACGTCTCGAACGTCATGACGAAGATCGGCGCCAGGGACCGGGCGGCGGCGGTGGCGATGGCGCGCGACGCCGGGCTCTGACGGAGACGGCGGCGGGTCCGGGCGCCCGGCGCTCTCGACGGGTCCGTGGCGGGCCGGCCATCCGCCGGCGCCGGCGGACCGGGGAGAGAACTCCGGGGGTTTCCCCGATGTTCGGCGCGCCGGCCGCGCATAGCGTCGCCGGCCATGAACCCGCCCCACACCCCGATCCAGGCCGCGCCCGCGATCAGCGCGGAGATCGTGCGCCCCGGCGACGCCGCGTACGACGAGCTGCGCCGCGTCCACAGCCCGCTGCTCGACCGGCGGCCCGCGGCGATCGCGCGGGTGCGCTCGACCGAGGACGTGGTGGCGGCGCTCCGGTTCGCGCGCTCCGAGGGCCTGGCGATCGGGGTGCGCGGCGGCGGGCACTCGCTGCTCGGCGTCGTCGACGGGGGCCTGCTCATCGATCTGCGTGGGCTCGACGCGATCACGGTGGATCGCCGGGCGCCGCTCGTACACGTCGGCGGCGGGGCACTCGGCGGGGCGGTCGACGCCGCGCTCGCCGAGCACGCGCTCGCGGTCACGACGCCGCGGATGCCGTCGGTGGGGATGACCGGGTTCACGCTCGGCTCCGGCAGCGGGTGGCTGGAGCGCGCCGCAGGGCTGGCCGCCGACCGGGTGCGGGCGGCGACGGTCGTGACCGCCGACGGCCGCGTCGTGCGGGCGAGCGCGGACGAGCATGCCGAGCTCCTCTGGGCGCTGCGCGGGGGCGGCGGGAACTTCGGCGTGGTGACCGAGCTCGAGCTCGAGCCGATCCGGCTGGGGCCGGCGGTGCGCGCCGGGGTGCGCGTGTATCCGTTCGCGCGGCTGCGTGAGGTCGCGGGCGCGTACGACGAGGTGATGGCCGCGGCGCCGCCGGAGCTGTGCGGAGGGCTCGTCATCCGGTGCCTGCCGGGCGCGGAGGAGCCGGTCATCCTGCTCGTCGCGCTGTGGGCCGGCGAGCCCGCGGGCGCCGCCGACGGGCTGGCGCCCCTCGACAGGCTCGGCGAGCCGGTCGCCGGTGAGCTGGCGGAGATGCCGTACGCGCGGTTCCAGGAGCTGCTGCTCCCGCCGCCCGAGGTGCGCTCGCTGCCGATGCGGTCCTACGTCCGGTTCGCGTTCACGGGCGCGCTCGGCGCGGGGACGCTCGACGTGCTCGCCTCGCTGGGCGAGGAGCTGGGCGCGACGCCGTGCATGATCATGCTCCAGCCGCTCGGCGGAGCGGTGGCGGCCGGCGCCGCGGCCGGCACGGCGCTGGGAGCACGCGACGCGCGCTGGGCGGTGCAGCTCGTCACGTCGTGGACCGACCCGGCGGACGACGCGCCGAACATCGCGTGGACGCGGGCCGCCTGCGCCGAGCTCCTCGAGCACGGCACGACACCGCCGTGGCCGAACCTCATCACGGACGAGAGCCGCCGCACGCTCGCGGTGCCGTACGCGAAGGACACGCTCGCACGCCTGAGGGCCGCGAAGGCCGCGTGGGACCCGGACAACCTCTTCCGCGCGAACCACAACATCACCCCGGTCTGACCGCAGAACGCCCGAGAGCGTCCCGGGAGCTCCGCAAAATCCGCCTCCCAACCTCAAGGGGTCTGACCCCTTGAAGTCCTGAGGAGTTTCAAGGGGTCAGACCCCAGGGGGGCGAGGGTGAGGTCGTCGTGACCTCGTAGAGGCATGCCGAGACCGCTCCGAGAAGAAGTCGCCGGCGGCATCTACCACGTCACCGCACGAGGCAACGATCGCCGCGTCGTCTTCCGCGACAGCCGCGACGGCGAGCTCTACCTGTCGATGCTCGCCCGCGTCGTCAACCGCCAGGGCTGGCTCTGCCTGAGCTACTGCCTCATGCACAACCACGTGCACCTGCTCATCGAGACCCCGCGGCCGAACCTCTCCAACGGCATGCAGCGTCTCCAAGGCGACTACGCCCGGCGCTTCCACGCTCGCCACGGCACCTCGGGTCACCTGTGGCAAGGTCGGTTCCACTCCAAGCGCGTCCGCCACGACGCGCAGTTCTTCGCAGTCGCGCGGTACGTCGCGCGCAACCCCGTCGAGGCGCAGCTCTGCGACCACGCCGAGGAGTGGCGGTGGAGCAGCCACGGCGGTGTCGTCGCCGATGCCGCTCCCGCCTGGGTCGACCGTACGCGGCTGCTCCACTACTTCACGAGCGGCAGCGGCGACCCCGTCGCCCGGTACGCCGAGCTCGTGCACGCCGCGTAGATCGGCGCCGCGCCGGCGAACGACCGCGACCGCCTACTTCGGCGCCATCCGCAGCGCCCCGTCGAGCCGGATCGTCTCGCCGTTGAGCATCTCGTTCTCGACGATGTGGCACGCGAGCGCCGCGTACTCCGCGGGCAGCCCGAGGCGCTTGGGGAACGGGATCGTCGCCCCGAGCGCCTCGCGCGCCTCCGCCGGCAGCCCCGCGAGCAGCGGCGTGTCGAACAGCCCGGGCGCGATCGTGCACACGCGCACGCCGACCCCCGACAGGTCGCGCGCGGCTGGCAGCGTCAGGCCCACGACGCCGCCCTTCGACGCGCTGTAGGCGACCTGGCCGATCTGCCCGTCGAACGCCGCGATCGACGCGGTGTTCACGCACACGCCGCGCTCGCCCGACTCCCCGACCGGCTCGTTCGACGACATCGCCGCCGCCTCGTACCGCAGCGCGTTGAACGTCCCGATGAGGTTGACCCGGATGACGGTCTCGAACGGCTCGAGCGCGTGCGGCCCGCGCTTGTGGGCGATCCGCTCCGCCCACCCGATGCCCGCGCAGTTCACGCCGATGCGCAGCCCGCCGGGCGCCCGGGCGGCCTCGTCGACGGCGGCCGAGACCTGGTCGGCGTCGGTCACGTCGCACCGGACGAACGTCGCGCCGATCTCGGACGCGAGCGCACCGCCCTTCTCCTCGTTGAGGTCGGCGATCACGACGCGGGCGCCCCGCGCTGCCAGCTCGCGCGCGCTCGCGCCGCCCAGGCCGGAGGCCCCGCCGAACACCACCGCTCCTGCTTCTTCGATACGCATGGGGGCGGACAGTATGGGTAGGGTCGCGCCCATGGATTCCTGGGACGTGAGCACCCTCGATGTCGAGGTCCACAAACCCGCCGTCCTGCATTCGAACCCGGGCGCGGCGCGGCTCATCGCGATCAACCTCCCGGCCGGCGAGAAGCTGGGGGAGCACCAGGTGCACGAGCACGCGTACCTGGTCGTGACGACCGGCCGGCTGGAGATCGAGCACCAGGGCGGCACCACGGACGCGGGCCCGGGGTTCGTCGCGCACTGGGAGCCGCACGAGCGCCACGAGGTCCGCGCGCTCGAGGATTCGCGCTTCGTCCTGCTGCTCGCTCCGTGGCCCGGCGAGGGGCACTACACCGAGAACCCCTCCTAGCCACCCCCGGTCCCGGGTAGGGAGAACCCCACCCCCGCTCGGGTAGATCCCGCATGGCCACGGCGTCGTCCGAGGACGACGATCGGTCCATGCACGGGACACGAGGGAAGAACCTGGCGGCGCGCGCCGGAGCGTGGAGCGCGCGCCACAAGAAGAAGGCCATCTTCGGCTGGCTCGCGTTCGTCGCCGTGGCGCTCGTCCTCGGCAGCGCGGTCGGCACGAAGCAGCTCAGCGACGACGACTACGGGACAGGCGAGTCGGGCCGTGTGGACAAGCTCGTCGACCAGGCGTTCACCGACAGCGCCGAGGAGAGCATCCTCATCCAGTCGGCCGACGGCGACAAGGTCAAGCTCAAGGCCGCCACCGACGACGTGAAGAAGACCGTCAGCCGCTTCGGGACGGTCGAGCTCGGCGACACGCAGACATCGAAGGACGGCCGCTCGGTGCTCGTGAAGTTCGAGATGCCGGGCGACGACGAGGAGGTCCACGAGGAGAACATCGGGCCGATCATGGCGGCGGTCGAGAAGACGGCCGACCGGCACGACGACCTCTTCATCGGCCAGTTCGGCGACGCGAGCGCCGGCAAGGCGCTGAGCGAGGTGTTCGAGGACGACTTCCGCACCGCGGAGTCGCTGTCGATCCCGATCACGCTCGGCATCCTCATCTTCGCGTTCGGCGCGCTCGTCGCGGCCGGCCTGCCGGTCCTGCTGGCGCTGTCGGCGGTCGCGGCCGCGATCGGCCTGGTCGCGCTGCCGAGCCAGTTCCTGCCGGTCGACGAGGCCGTCTCCTCGGTGATCCTGCTCATCGGCCTCGCCGTGGGCGTGGACTACTCGATGTTCTACCTGCGTCGTGAACGCGAGGAGCGGGCGCGCGGCAAGGAGGCGTTGGCGGCGATCGACGCCGCGGCGGCGACGTCCGGCCGCGCGGTGCTCGTCTCCGGCGTGACGGTGATGATCGCGATGGCCGGCATGTTCCTGACCGGCTCGGAGACGTTCATCTCGTTCGCGATGGGGACGATCATCGTCGTCGCGGTCGCGATGATCGGCTCGCTGACCGTCCTGCCGGCGCTGCTGGCGCTCTTCGGCGAGAAGGTCGACAAGGGCCGCATCCCGCTCCTGCACCGCCTGCGCCGCAAGGACGGCGAGTCGCGCGTATGGAACCTGGTGCTCGACCGGGTCCTCAAGCGCCCGGCGATCGCCGCGGTGCTGGCGACCGGCCTGCTCGTCGCGCTCGCGATCCCAGCGTTCGGCATGCACACCGCCAACTCCGGGCTCAGCGACATCTCGCGCGACGTGCCGATCATGCAGACCTACGACCGCATGCAGGCCGCGTTCCCCGGCGGCCAGGTGCCGGCGGTCGTGGTCGTCAAGGCCGACGACGTCACCGCGCCGCCGGTGCGCGAGGCGCTCGCCGAGCTGAAGGAGGAGGCGCTCCTCACCGGCAAGATGAACGAGCCGACGACGCTCACGGTCAGCGACGACAAGACCGTCGCGACGCTCCAGATCCCGATCCAGGGCGAGGGGACCGACGAGGTGTCGGAGGCGGCGCTCGCCGACCTGCGCGACATCGTCCCGCGGACCGTCGGCGTCGCGCCCGGCGTGCACGACGCGGGCGTGACCGGCTGGACGGCGGGGTCGAAGGACTTCAACGACCTCATGAAGTCGACCGCCCCGCTGGTGTTCGCGTTCGTCCTGTCGCTCGCGTTCCTGCTCCTGCTGGTGACGTTCCGGTCGGTCGTCATCCCGCTGAAGGCGATCGTCCTGAACCTCCTGTCGGTCGGAGCGGCGTACGGCGTGCTCGTCCTGGTCTTCCAGGAGGGCGTCGGCGCGGACCTGCTGGGCGTCGACCCGGCGACGCAGGGCGCGATCACGTCCTGGCTGCCGATGTTCCTGTTCGTGATCCTGTTCGGCCTGTCGATGGACTACCACGTGTTCATCCTCAGCCGGATCCGCGAGGCCTATGACCGCGGCATGGAGACCGAGCAGGCGGTCGCGCACGGGATCAAGACGACCGCGAGCGTCGTCACCGCGGCCGCGATCGTGATGGTCGGCGTGTTCAGCGTGTTCGGGACGCTGTCGTTCATCGACATGAAGCAGATGGGCGTCGGGCTGGCGGCCGCGGTGCTGATCGACGCGACGATCATCCGCGCGGTGCTGCTCCCGGCGGCGATGAAGCTGCTCGGCGACTGGAACTGGTACCTGCCGGCGCCGCTGGCGCGCCGGCTGCCCCGGCGCCCCGCGCTGGAGCACGCCTAGGAGACGAGGCGGTAGCGCAGGAACAGGCTGCCGCCCGACTCCAGCACCGAGACGAGCTCGAGGGCCACGGCGCCGGCGCCGTGGCCCTCGACGATCGTGCGCGGCTCGTCGCCCCCGGCGAGCAGCGGCGAGACCGTGAGGAACAGCTCGTCGACGACGCCGGCGTCGAGCAGCGCGCCGTTGAGCCGCGGGCCGCCCTCGCACAGCACGGTGCGCACCCCGTGCTCGACGCGGAGCCGGCGCAGCGCGCGGCGCGGCTCGGCGTCGTCGCCGGTCAGCACGACGACGCGCGCGTCGGGGTCCCGGAGGAGCGGGACGTCGCGCGGCACGTCGCCGCTGCGGCTGAGGACGAGCGCGAGCGGCTCGGGCTCGAGGCCGAGCGCGACGCGCTGCGCCCGGCGCTCGGGCCGCTTGATCAGCCGCCCGTACTGCTCGGCCCGCAGCGTCCCGGTGCCGACGAGGACCGCGTCGACGCTCGCGCGCAGCGCGAAGAACACCGCCTTGTCCGCGGGCGAGCTGAGCTTCTCGGTCAGCCCGTCGAGCGTCGCCCGCCCGTCGACCGACGCCACCATGTTGACGACGAGGTAGGGCCGGTCGGCCGGCGCGCGCTCCGCGAACGCGAACTGCGCGGGCAGGTCGCCGTCGTCGACGGGCGGCCCGGCGGGGTACAGGCGGTTGAGGAGCACGCCGGGCAGTCTCGCCCATCTCGCGCCCGGTGCGGCATGCTGCAGCGATGAGCGACTGGACGGGGATCGCCGACGCCGACCGGCACCTCGGCCGGCGGGTGCCGCTGCCGGCGGCGCCGCTGCCGCTCGCGCGCTGGGTGGAGGTGCGGCCGATCGGCGCCGACGGCGTCGAGGTCGAGTGGAACCTCGACGACACGCGCGCGGGCGCGCGCGGGAGGCTCGCGCTCTACGCCGGGCGCTCTGAGCCGCCCGAGCGCCCGTGGGACGTCGCCGCCGACACCGTCGCCGTCGGGGACGCGGACGGCGAGCACCGCGTCCTCGAGCTCGCCGAGGCCGACGAGCCGCTGCGGCCCGCCCACGAGCTGCGCTGGCGTCACGACGGCCTGCACCTGCGCCTGACCGCGCAGGGCCCGTGGGGCGTGGACGAGCTGCTCGCGATCGCCGCGTCGGTCGCCTGACGGCGCGGCGCGGCGCCACGTCCGCCCCCGTCCGCGGGCGGATGACGGGCGGCCCCGAGGAGCCGGGCGTGGAGTAGGGTCCGGCCGGTGGACCTGCGTCGGCTCACGTGGCACGAGCTCCTCGCGATCGCGGGGGGCGCGCTGCTGGCGATCGGCCTGTTCCTGCCCTGGTACTCGGCGGAGAACCGCCGCGCCCAGATCGCGGGGACGCCCGGCCCGGGCGACTTCAGCGCCTGGGAGGTCCACGAGATCATGCGCTGGCTGTGGCTCGCCGCCGCGGCCGCGCCGCTGATCCTCGCGTACATCGTCGTACGCGGGCACGCGCTGTCCTGGGCGCGCGGGGAGATGACCGCGGTCGTCGCCATCGCCGCCTTCGGCTTCGCCGCCTACAACGGCCTCGTCGACCGTCCCGGCGAGCCCTCCGGGCTCATCGGGGCGAAGTGGGGGCTGGGCGTCGCGCTGGCCGGGATCCTGGCGATGCTCGTCGGGTCCGCCCTGCGCGCCTCCGAAGTCGAACGTGCCCGCAAACCTCCGGGAGTGCTGTAGATCCTCATGAACACCGTCGAGCACCGTGTCTTCGAACCCGCGTCGCCGGGGCGCCCTGACCGCAACCTCGCGCTCGAGCTCGTGCGCGTCACCGAGGCGGCGGCGCTCGCCGCCGCGCGCTGGGCGGGGCGCGGTGACAAGAACGCGGCGGACCGCGCCGCCGTCGACGCCATGCGCATCGTCCTCGACACCGTCACGATGGACGGCGTCGTCGTCATCGGCGAAGGGGAGAAGGACGAGGCCCCGATGCTCTACAACGGCGAGCAGATCGGGGACGGCTCGCCGCCCGCGGTCGACATCGCCGTCGACCCGCTCGAGGGCACGACGCTCTGCGCGAAGGGCATGCCGAACGCGCTGTCGGTCATCGCGCTGGCCGAGAAGGGGACGATGTTCGACCCCGGCCCGTGCGTCTACATGGAGAAGATGGCCGGCGGCCCCGACATCGCCGACTGCCTGGACCTCGACCGCCCGGTCGACGAGACGATCAAGCTCATCGCCAAGCGCCGCTCGTGCGACGTCGGCGACGTCATGGTCGTGGTGCTCGACCGCCCGCGCCACGAGGAGGGGATCAAGCGGATCCGCGAGGCGGGCGCGCGCGTGCGGCTGATCTCCGACGGCGACGTGTCGGCGGCGATGCTCGCGGTGACCGAGCGCTCGCCGGTCGACCTGCTGTGGGGCATCGGCGGCACGCCGGAGGGCGTGATCTCCGCGGCGGCGCTGCGCTGCATGGGCGGCGAGATCGTCGGCCGGCTGTGGCCGCGCAACGACGAGGAGCGCCAGGCGGCGCTCGACCAGGGCTACGACCTCGAGCGGCAGCTCACGTCGACCGACCTCGTCAGCTCCGACGACTGCTTCTTCAGCGCGACCGGCGTCACGGACGGCGACGTCCTGCAGGGCGTGCGCTACCAGGGCACGCGCTCGGCGACGACCGAGTCGCTGGTCATGCGCGCGCGGTCGGGCACGGTGCGCCGGGTGAAGGCCACGCACGACCGCGTGAAGCTGCGCGCGCTCATCGGCGGCGACAGCAAGCGGTACGGGTAGACCGGGATCATCGCCCGGCCGGTTCGCGCTCGCGGGCGCGGACCGGCTCGGGCAGCTCGTCGATCGTCGCGAACCGGCCGACCTTCGACTCGGCGAGGTCGAGCCGCGCGAGCCGGCGCAGGAAGCCGTGCGTGACGATGACGTGGATCCGGGACTGGGTGTTCTCGTACACCCGGCGGCTGATCCCGTACGCGATCGCCGGGTAGAAGTTCGCGACCTCGACCTCGACGTGGGCGATCGAGTCGCCCGGGTAGTCGAGCGACGGCCGGCGCCGGATCTCGATCTCCAGGTAGCCGTGGCCGCCGCGGCCGCGCCGGGCGACGAGGAGCCCGCGCTCGATCCGCCAGCGGACGATGCCACGCTCGTCGTCCATCTCGTACTCGGGCGCCTGGAACGTGAGGAGCGGGATGAGCCCGAGCGCCTTGACCTGGCGCCCGTCGCCGCGGTAGTCGACCTGCACGAGCCCGAGCGTCGCCCGCGTCAGCCAGCGCCAGTACGTGCGCGCGAGCCGCTCGAGGTGCTGCGGATTCCAGATCCGGTCGAGCGCCTCGGTGGGGAGGATGAGGTCGGCCTCCTGGATCGAGCGCACGCCGCCGTCGGGGTCGAACGTCGTGTGCTGCTCGGCGGTGACGATGAGCGCGTGGGCGACCGGCTTGGGCCGCCGCGCGAGCCACCGGAGCACGCCGGCGACGATGCCGAGGACGCTCCCGATCGCGAGCCAGAGCCGCATACAGCGCCGAACGCTGCCACAACCGCCCGCGCGGTGCGCCGCGCTCGGCGGCGGCCGGGACGGGGTCAGAGCAGCTCGACGGTCACCGGCTCGCCCGCCGCCGCCTCGCCGTCGCCGGCGGTGACGATCGCCAGGCCGTCGGCGCCGAGCATCGACGTGAGCTGGTGCGAGCCCTGCGGCCCGGTCGGCGTCGCCTCGCGCCCGGCCGGCGTGTCGGTGAGCCGCACGCGGACGGCCTCGTCACGGCCGGGGTTGCGCGGGACGGGCTCGGTGAGCCGCGCGGTGATCCGCGTCTGGGCCGGGTCGGCGCCCTGCAGCGCCGCGAGCGCCGGGCGCACGAACAGCAGGAACGTGACCATCGCGCTCACCGGGTTGCCGGGGAGGCCGAAGACGAGCGTGCCGTCCTTCGTGCCGAACCACGTCGGCTTGCCCGGCCGCAGCGCGACCCGCCAGAAGCGCTCGGTGACGCCGAGCGCCTCGAGCGCCGGCTTGACGTGGTCGTGCGGCCCGACCGAGACGCCGCCCGAGACGATGACGACGTCCGACGACGCGAGCGCCGCGCCGAGCCACTCGCGCGTGGCCTGCTCGTCGTCGGGGATGTGGACGCGCCCGGCGACCTGCGCCCCGGCGCCGGTGGCGAGCGCCGCGAGCGTCAGCGCGTTCGAGTCGTGGATCTGGCCGGGGCCGAGCGGCGCACCGGGCGGGACGAGCTCGTCCCCGGTCGCCAGCACGGTGACGACGGGCCGGCGCGTGCACAGGACGGCGGCGCGGCCGGCGATGACCGCCAGGCCGATCTCGGCCGCGCCGAGGCGCGTGCCGCGCCGCAGGACGGTCGCGCCGCCGCGCACGTCCTCGCCGGGCGCGCGGATGTGCTGGCCGGGGGCGACGTCGGCGTTCGTCGTGATCCGCCCGTCGGTGACCGTGACCTGCTCGACCGGGATCACGGCCTCGGCGCCCTCCGGCACGAGCGCGCCGGTCGAGACGCGCAGCGCCTCGCCCTCGCCGGGCGGCGCTGTCGCGGGCGCGCCGGCGCGCGACTCGCCGGTGACGACGAGCTCGCGGCCGGCGGGCCCGGCCGCGACGAGGTAGCCGTCCATCGCGCTGTTGGCGAACGGGGGGACGTCGTGGGCGGCGACGACGTCCTCGGCCAGCACGCGGCCGAGCGCGTCCTCGACCGGCACCTGGTGCGCCTCGAGCGGCGCGGTCGCGGCGAGCACGTCGGCGCGCGCCTCGTCGATCGGGAGCAGCGAGCTCATCGCCGGGCATCCTCGCGCACTTGCGTGGCGGGCCGCGGTCAGGCGACACTTCCCGTCCCGCTCTCCACCCGGACGGCACGGAGCCGTCCGGTCCGGACGCTATTCACCACCCTCATGCCCGCCTCCCACCTCGGCCGCAGGCGCTCGCGGCCCGTCGCAGACGCGCCTGCCCTCGACGGTGCGGACCTGGCGAAGGCGTGGCTCGTCGAGCTCGTCGCGGTCGCCCCGCTCGAACGCGCCGCACGCCTGCCCGGTCCGCGCTTCGCCGAGGACGCACCGCGCCTGTGCGCGGCGGTGGTGGCGGCGCTGTCGAGCGACGCCGCGCTCGAGGACCTCGAGCCCGGCGGGGCGCTCGCGCCGCTGGCGGCCGGGTCGGGCCACCTCGCGGCGGCGCCGGGGGCGCTCGAGGCGATCGACGCGCTGGAGGCGCTGCGCGCCGTCGTGTGGGCGGCGGTGCTCGAGGCGCTCGACCGCCCGTCGCCCGCGCAGGTCGCCGAGCTCTCCGACCGCCTGGCGACGATCATCACGACGCTCACGACGGCCGCGCTCGAGAGCCCGCACCCGCTCGGCCCGGTCCGCCCGGGCGACCGCGGCCCGCTCGCCGTCGTCCTGCGCGAGGCGCGCGAGGACGATCCGGCGGTCGTGGACGCCGGGACGGCGCGGGAGCGGGGGAGCGCGGCCGCGGCGGACCACCCGCGCCGGCGCCGCTCGGACCGCGCGGACGAGGCGCCGGGTGCGGACGCGGACGAGCGCGCCGAGGCCGGGCCGGCGGGCACCGGGCCCGCCGCCGGACCGTCCCCGGAGCCCGGGGAGCCGCGCGACCCCGGGAGCGGCCCCGCCCTGCCGCGCGTGGAGGACCGGCGCGCCGCTGCCCGGTCCGAGGCAGCGCCCGCCGCGCCCGGCGACGACGCGCCGCGCGTCGAGGACCTCGGCCGCGCCGCCCCGCGCGAGACGGTGGGGCCCGCCGCGGACCTCGCGCGCCGGCCGGGCGAGGCCGAGCCCGAGCGCCGCCCGCGGCTCCGCCCGGTCCCGGCCGGTGAGCGGGCGCCGTCGGCCGCCGAGGCGCTCGCCCAGATCGAGGCGACCCTGCGCGACGCGGCGCACGCCGCCGATCCGCTCGCCGAGGCGGCCGAGCGGCTCCGCGCGCTGGCCCGCCCCGGCGCGCCCACCGCGGACCCGTTCGACGCCGCCGCGACCCGGCTGCGCACCGAGGCGCCGCCGGCCGGCGAGCCGCGCATCCGCCGCATGCCCGCCGTCGAGGACGCCACCGAGTTCGCGGGCGCGCGCGTGACCCCGTGGGCGGCGTCGATCGAGCGCCGCCTCGTGCGCCACCGCTCCGACGGGCTGCCGTTCGCGGTGCTCTGCCTCGAGCTCGCCGACGCCGACCGGCTCGTCGCGGCCGACCTGGACCGCGACGTCGTCGAGGCGGTCGAGCGCGCCGAGGCGGCGATCCTCGCGCAGCTGCGCCCGGCCGACGCCCTCATCCGCGAGCGGCCCGGCCGCTACTGGCTGACCACGCCGGACACGGACGCGTCGGACGCGCGGTCGCTCGCGCACCGCATCGCCGCGGCCGTCGAGGACCTGCCGCCGCATCGCGGCGCGCCGTGGCAGGTGTTCGTGGGCGTCGCGACGTGCCCGGCCGACGGCGAGGACGCCGCGGCGCTGGAGAGCGGCGCCGAGGAGGCGCTGTTCGCGGCCCGCGCCGGCGGTCAGCGCGTGGCGGGTCCGCCGCGGGACTGACGCAGCTCGTCGCGCGGCCGGAGCCGGCGGCGGACGTGGGCGGGCCGGCCGCGGGTCCTAGCGCCTGCGCCCGGCGGTGACCGCGGCGGGGGGCGGCGGCAGGTAGCCGATCCGGACCGTCGCCCGGACGCCCAGGCGCCTGGCGGCGGCCTGGGTGAGGTCCCAGTCGCGGCCCTTCTTGAACGGCCCGCGGTCGATCACGGGGACGGTGAGCGTGCGCCCGCGGTGGTAGAGCTCGACCTTGGTCCCGCACGGCAGCGACCGGTGGGCGACGCCGATCGTGCTGCGGCGCAGACGCTGGCCGCACGCGGTCTTCCGGCCCCAGAACCCCGGCCCGTACCAGCTCGCGATCGCGGGCCGGAACACCGTGAGCTGGGCCGTCAGGGGCGCGGCGGCCGCGGTCGCGACGCCGGGGCGCTCGACGACCGCGCGCAGCACGGCGCGGCCGAGCTGGTCGGTCTTCCAGGCGGCGCGGAACGTGCCGTCCGGGTCGACGGTCGCCGTCGCGATCTGCTCCCACGTCCCGTCGAGGAGCTGACGCTCGATCCGTACGGCGCGGCCGGCGTCGGCCTCGCCCACCCGGCCGCGGACGGTGACCGTGCGGTTGACGAGCGCGCCGGGCGAGACGGTGAGCCCCGGCTGGTCGAGGGCCGCCTCGGCGCCACCGGTCGGCGCGGCCTCCTGCGCGGGGGCAGGGGCGGCGACGGCCAGCGCGAGCGCGGCCGCCAGCATCGTCGTGCGGGCAGCGGGAGCCTTCATGGGAACTGGGGCCGCCTACGGGGTGAGCTGACGGGCTCGCGCGATGCGCTACGGCCTCAACCGAGGCCGATTCGCCCCCGCGGTCCGGCTTGCCGACGGACCGCAAGTGGTTCCCCCGTTCCCGCCGTCCAGGGACGGGCGGGATTCGGCGACCGGGGCAGACTACCGCGCCCGGCGCGCTGGTGACGCGCCGGGCGTCGTGCGACCTACGGCCTGGGGATGCGCGAGATCAGCCCGCGCACCGCGTGGCCGCCGATCTGCACGCCGAGCTGGGCGAGCTCGCCGACCGCGCGGACCGCGGTCGTCACGACCTCGACGCCGCCCGGGAGCGAGCCGCCGGCGTCGTCCGGGGTCGCCCACCCGGCGGGCGGCGGGGTCGGCTCGGCCTTCGGCGTGGGCGGCTTGGTGCGGGCCGACGGGCGCGAGGTCGAGGCGGGAGCGCTGCCGGGGACGGCCTTGAGGTCGGGACGGCCGTTGCGCTCGGCGGCGGGCTTGGGCTTCGCCGACGCCTTGGGCTTCGCCGCGGCCTTCGGCTTCGATGCGGCGGCTGCCTCGGCCTTCGCGGCCGCCTTGGGCTTCGCGGCCGGCTTGGTCTTCGCGGCGGGCGCGGCCTTCGCCTTCGCCGCAGGCTTGGCCTTCGCCTTCGCCACCGGCTTGGAAGCAGCCTTCGGCTTCTCGGCCGCCTTCGCCTCGGCCTTCGCCGCCTTCGCCTCGGCCTTGGCCGGCGCCTTCACGGGCGCCTTCTCGCGCGCGGGTGCCTTCTCGGGCTTCGCGGCGCGCGCCGCGCCGGACGTCGCGGGCTTGTCCGCGGCCTCGGTGGTCGTGCTCTTCGCGGGCTCGGCGCTCTTGTCGCCCGCTGCTCCGGCGGCGGCGCCGGAGCGCTTGGCGCTCCGCCGGACCGGCCGCGATCGGGGCAGGCTGGAGAGGACCTCGCGCTTGGGATCGTCAGCCATCGGCTGATCATTCTGCCGCAGGTTGGACAGATTCCGCGTGCGAGCCGACACGGTTGTCCGTTGACTCGCCGAACCAAGTGCCTAGACTGAGGGAGCCTCTGCGGGTGGTGAACGGGTAGCCCTGCCCCGAACCCCCGACGGCGTCCTCGCGAGGAACCCAAATGCTGGGTGGCGAGCCCGGCGGAAACGGAACTTCATGTCAGTCGCAGAACTCCAGGAACTCGAAGAGGTCAAGAACCTTCTGGCGCGGGGCCAGGAGGTCGGCGTACTCACGTTCGCCGAGATCGGCAAGGCGGTGGCCGAGCTCGACCTCGACGAGACCGACGTGGAGGAGCTCCACACGTTCTTCGAGGCGTCGGAGATCGAGCTCGTCGAGGAGATCGACCCCGCACTGAGCGTCACGCAGCAGGTCGAGCGCGCTCCGGACAAGCGCGGCCGGCGCGCGAAGAAGGCGCAGGACATCTTCCGTCCGGACATGACGACGGACTCCCTGCAGCTCTTCCTCAAGGACATCGGGAAGGTCCGGCTGCTGACCGCGCAGGAGGAGGTCGACCTCGCCAAGCGCATCGAGCGCGGCGACCTCGATGCGAAGCAGAAGATGGTCGAGTCGAACCTCAGGCTCGTCGTCTCGATCGCCAAGAACTACCGCAACCAGGGCCTGCCGTTCCTGGACCTCATCCAGGAGGGGACGCTGGGCCTCGTCCGCGCGGCCGAGAAGTTCGACTACCGCAAGGGCTTCAAGTTCTCCACGTACGCGACGTGGTGGATCCGCCAGGCGATCGCGCGCGCGCTCGCCGACAAGGCGCGGACGATCCGCATCCCGGTCCACGTGGTCGAGAAGCTCAACAAGATCGGGCGGGCCGAGCGCAAGCTCGTCACCGAGCTCGGGCGCGAACCGACGAACGAGGAGATCGCCGAGGCCACCGGCATCGACCCCGAGGAGGTCGACTCGATCAAGCGCTCGGCGCAGGCGCCGGTGTCGCTCGAGAAGCCGGTCGGTGACGAGGAGGAGTCCGAGTTCGGCCAGTTCATCGCCGACGAGCGCGCCGAGTCGCCGTACGAGCGCGCGGCGGAGATCCTCACGAAGGAGGCGCTCCGCGAAGCGCTCGAGAACCTCAGCTACCGCGAGCGCCGCGTGCTCGAGCTGCGGTACGGCCTCGGCGGCGAGCACCCGCGCACGCTCGACGAGGTCGGGCGCACCTTCAACGTGACGCGCGAGCGCATCCGCCAGATCGAGAACCAGTCGCTCAAGAAGCTCCAGTCGCTGGCGGAGGCCCAGAAGCTGCGCGACGTGGCCTGACGACCGCCGCGGCGGTCGCGCGCCTCGTCGCTCCGGGAGCATCGCCTCGGCGATGCTCCCGGCGTCTTCTGAGGAGGAATCTCCGGTGGACGTGCTCGTCGTCGGAGCCGGGATCGCCGGGTGCAGCGCCGCCGCGCTGCTCGCCGAGGCGGGCGCCGACGTCGTCGTGCACGACACGAAGGGCGTCGCCGCCGGCGCGAGCGGACGCAACCAGGGCGTCCTGCAGCATCCCGTCGAAGGGCCGCTCGGCGAGCTGTTCGACGAGGCCCTGCGCCTGCACCGCGAGGTGCTCGACCTTCCGGACGCGCCGGACGGGATCCTCATGCTCGGCGCGACGAGCACGGAGGGCATCCCCGCCGCGCTGCGGCCCGAGCTCGTCGAGGACGCCGCGGAGGTCGAGCCCGTCGTGCGGCCGGGCATCCCGGCCGTCCGGGTCGACACCGGCTGGATCGTCGGCCCGCAGACCGCCACGCGCGCGTGGGCGCGGCGGGCCGAGCGCGCCGGCGCGCGGTTCGTCGTCGGCGACGAGCCGCCGGCCACCGCGGCCGGGACGGTGACGCTGATCGCCACGGGCGCGTGGACCGCCGGGATCACGCCGCTCTACGGCGTCACCGCCGACATCGACGTCCGCGGCGGCCACGTGCTCGAGGAGGCCGGCACGAACGCCGCGGTCGAGGGCGGCGGCGGCGAGCTCTTCACGCTCGTCGGCGACGTGCTCGGCGCGAGCGCGTCGCGCGAGCGGCCCGACCAGGAGGCGGTCGCGCGCCGCCTGGCCGCCCGCGCCGAGGCGTTCATCGGCCCCGTGACCGTCCGTGCGACGCGCTGCTGCCCACGGCCGCTGTCACCCGACGGGCTGCCGCTCGTCGGCCGGACCGGGGAGCGCGCGTACGTGTGCGCGGGCCACGGCCCGTGGGGCATCTCGGTCGGTCCGGCGACCGCGCGGATCGTCGCCGACGCCATCCTCGGCCGCGCCGATCCGCCGGAGCGCCTGGACCCCGCGCGGTTCGGGCTGCAACAGGCCGATCGAACCGTCCGAGGGCGCTGAGCGGCGCTCAAGAAATGGTCAGGAGCTGGCGATGACAGGGCAGCGATGCTCGACGTCAACGCCTGCCTCCGCCATCTGGTCCAGGTCGGCGGCTCGGACCTGCACCTGAAGGTCCCGAGCCCGCCGCTGGTGCGCTGCGACGGTGAGCTCGTCCCGATCCCCGGGGCCGACAAGCTCACCCCGCAGGACACCGAGCAGGCGCTGCGGCAGATGCTCACCGCGCCGGAGAAGCTCGACGAGTTCCGCGAGGACCGCGAGGTCGACTTCGCCTACGCGATCGAGGGGACCGGCCGCTTCCGCGTCAACGCGTTCCACCAGCGCGGGACGATCTCGATCGTCTGCCGCGCGATCCCGTTCGAGATCCGCACGATCGACGAGCTCGCGCTGCCGCCCGTCATCCGCGAGCTGGCCGAGGAGGAGCGCGGCATCGTGCTCGTCACCGGCACCACGGGCTCGGGCAAGTCGACGACGCTCGCCGCGATGATCGACCACATGAACGAGCGGTTCTCGCGGCACATCGTGACGATCGAGGACCCGATCGAGTTCCTGCACCGCGACAAGTCGTCGATCATCAACCAGCGCGAGGTGGGGCAGGACACGCACTCGTTCCAGCGCGCGCTGCGCCGCGTCCTGCGCCAGGACCCGGACGTGATCCTCATCGGCGAGATGCGCGACGAGGAGACCGTCCACACCGCGCTCAGCGCCGCCGAGACCGGCCACCTCGTGCTCTCCACCGTCCACACGGTCGACGCGACCGAGACGATCAACCGCATCATCGACTTCTTCCCGCCGCACATGCACCAGCAGGTGCGCGCGATGCTCGCCGGCACGCTGAAGGGCGTCGTCTCCCAGCGCCTCGTGCGCGCGAACGACGGCGGCCGGGTCGCGACCTGCGAGATCCTCCGGATGACCGGGCGCGTCCGCGACATGATCATGGACCAGGAGCAGACCGGGCGGCTGACCGAGGTCATCGCCGAGGGCGCCTACTACGGGATGCAGACGTTCGACCAGGCGCTGTTCGAGCACGTCAAGGCCGGCCGCGTCAGCCTCGACGAGGCGGTCCGCGCGGCGACGAGCCCGCACGACTTCAAGCTCCTGCTCGCCGCCGACGGCCGGCGCGGCACGACGATGGACGACCTGCACGACGCCGGCGCGCGCGGGCAGCAGGCCGCCGCCGCGGGCTACCGCCCGTAGGCCGCCGGGCGGCCGGGCGCACCGGCGCTCGGCATCGCGTCCATCGAATCGGGTGACGGACTGGACTTCGGGCCGTCGGCAATGAGAGGGTGCCGCGCATGCAGACGACCCTCGCCCAGTTCAACGAGACCCAGTCCACGGACAGCTTCACGCTCCAGAACTCCAAGCTCCTGAAGGTCCACCTCGACCAGGTGACGATCCAGGCCAAGCTCGGCTCGATGGTCGCCTACCAGGGCGACGTGAAGTTCGAGCACGCGGGCTCGGGCGGCATGAGCCGGATGCTGAAGAAGGCGGTGACCGGCGAGGGCCAGTCGCTCATGAAGGTCAGCGGCACCGGCGAGGTGTTCCTGGCCGACAGCGCCCAGGACATCCACCTCGTCTACCTCGAGGGGGAGAAGATCACGGTCAACGGCCCGAACCTCCTCGCGTTCGACTCCGGCATCGACTGGGACATCGAGCGCGTCCAGGGCGTCAGCGGCATGCTCGGCGGCGGCCTGTACAACACGGCGCTGCAGGGCACCGGCTGGGTGGCGATCCTGTCCGACGGCCCGCCCGTCCTGCTGAACGTCGCCGCGGCGCCGACGTTCGCCGACGCGCAGGCGGCGATCACGTGGTCGCAGGGCGTGTCGACGTCGATCAAGACCGACGTGAACCTTAAGACGTTCATCGGCCGCGGGTCGGGCGAGACCGTCCAGATGGCGTTCAGCGGCCAGGGCTGGGTGCTCGTGCAGCCGTCCGAGGGCCGGATCGACGCCGCGGGCTCGGGCTCGTCGAAGTCCGGCGGCGGGCTCGGGAACCTGCTCAACGGCTGAAGTTCCCTTCACTTCACGAGATATAGTGTGGGGGCATGCCGGTCGATGAGAGCTGTCCTGTCTGCCGTACCGCCGACATCGTCTGCGGCAAGTGGACGCTGCTCCTCGTCCGTGAGCTGGCCGAGGGCTGCTCGCGCTTCTGCGAGCTCGAGCGCTCGCTGACCGGCATCAGCCCCCGCACGCTCTCGCTCCGCCTCCGCGCGCTGGAGGAGGAGGGGATCGTCGAGCGCCACACGTTCCCCGAGGTCCCGCCGCGCGTCGAGTACGCGCTGACCGAGAAGGGGCGCGCGCTGCTGCCGATCATCGAGGGCATGCGCGTCTACGGCGAGCAGTGGCTCGGCGGGCGCTGCTCGACGGACTCCGGCGCGGACCCGGCCGGCGAGCCGGTCGACGCGCACCCCGTCGCGGCCTAGCGCCGGCGCAGGCGGCACGGAACCTTGCAGCGGGCAGGGAGCCCGCGCGCCGTGCGCGAACCGTGCCGGTATGCGCCACCGCCCGCTGCACAGTGCCCTGCGCGCGTTCGCCGACGACGCCGCGTTCGCCCTCGCCAAGGACGTCGCGGACGGTGCGGAGGTGCCCTTCGAGCTCGCCGCCGAAGGCCGCCCGCGCCGCACGCAGCTCTACTGCTACCGGCCGCTGACCGGCGCGTTCATCCGCGAGCGGCTGGGAGCGCTCGTCCGCCTGGAGACCTACGCGCCCGCCGCGCGGGCGCTCGAGTCGCTCGACGGCCTGGACGTCTACCTGCGCGCCCGCGGCGAGCAGCGCGTCCCGCGCGACGCCCGCGACCGGGCCGACGCGACGCTGCGCGTCTTCCTCGACCGGCTGTTCGAGGACTCGACGACGTTCGAGCTCGTGCCCGAGCGCTTCGACCGCGCGTACGCCGAGCTCGAGGCCGTGCTGAGCGCGAAGGCCGATCCGGTCGCGACGCTGGTCGTCGGGCTGCCGGGCCTGCGGCTGGCCTCGGCGGAGGTCGCGCTGTCGGAGGGGCTGCTGCTGTGCGAGGCCGAGGCGATGCCCGGGGCGCCGGAGGACGCGGCGTGGCTGGGCGCGGTCGCCGACGAGCCGAACGTGCTGGCGGTGATGACGCTGGCCGACCGGGCGCAGGCCGACGCGGCGCCCGACCGGCTGCGGCGGCTGGTGCGCGCGCTGCGGCTGTACGACGCGGGCGCGGTCGCGCTGGCGCCGGTGGGCTGGGCGCGGCTGGCCGACGGCCCGTGGCAGCTCGTCGACCTGCACGGCGGGTCGCCGGCGCGGGCGTCCGATCCGCTGACGATCGCGCCCGAGCAGGAGGACGAGCTGCGCGCGTTCGTGTCGCTCGTCGACCGCCGGATGCCGCGCGGGGGCGAGCTGGCGTGGGCGCTGCGGCGCTTCGACCTGGCGTGCGAGCGCGAGGACCCGGCGGAGGCGCTGACCGACCTGCTGCTGGCGCTGCGCGCGCTGCTCGAGCCGGAGGGCGTGGACAGCGGGCTGCTGGCGCGGCGCCTGGCGGCGCTGTGCGCGGCGCCCGAGGAGCGCGACGCGCTGGCCGACCGGATCGGCGACGTGGTGTCGCTCGAGCGCGCGATCGTCGCGGGGCTCGCGCCGCCGGCGGCGGGCGTCGAGGAGGTCGTGGACGAGCTCACCGAGCACCTCCGCGCGATCCTCGGCGACGCGCTCTGCGGCCACCTGGACCGCGATCTGCGCGCAGCGGCCGACCAGGCGCTCACGATCCCCGCAGATTCCGCCCTCGGCACCTGAAGGGGTCTGACCCCTTGAACTCCTGCAGGGCTTCAAGGGGTCAGACCCCTTGAGGCGGGGAAGAGGTGCTCGTGGACCCGCACGAGGCCGTCGACGTCGTGCACGTCGCCGTCCAGGAGCGGCACGATCACCGGGTCGTCCTCGCCCAGCTCGGCCATCAGCCGCTCGACGCTCGCGCGGTCGCGCGCCGCGAGCACCTGCAGCTCGCGCAGCGTCTCGGCGACCTTCGCGAGCAGCTCCTCGGGCAGCGAGCCGTCGAGCGCGGCGGCCGCCTCGTCCGGGTCGCCGGCGACCGCGTCCGACTGCACGCGGTTGACGATCAGCCCGCCGAACGGCATCCCCGCCTCGCGCAGCTTGCCGCGGAAGAAGATCGCCTCCTCGACCGGCTCGCGCTCGGGCGAGGTGACGATGAGGAACGTCGTCGCCGGGTCGGCGAGCAGCTCCTTGACGCCCGCGGCCCGCTCGCGGAACCCGTCGACGAGCCCGCCGAGCGACCGGAAGAACACGCTCAGGTCGTGCATGAGGTCGACGCCGGTCACCCGGCTGAGCACCCCGAACACGACCCCGGTCCCGCGCCCCATGACCTTCGCCGCGAGCCCCGTCGGCGCGAGGAACACCTTCAGCGCCCGCCCCTCGAGGAAGCCGGTCAGGCGGTCGGGCGCGTCGAGGAAGTCCAGCGCGTTGCGCGACGGCGGCGTGTCGAGGACGAGCACGTCGAACTCGCCGGAGCGGTCGAGGTCGTAGAGCTTCGCGATCGCCGTGAACTCCTGCGAGCCGGCCACCGCCCCCGACAGCTCCTGGTAGATCCGGTTGGCGAGCACCTCGTCGCGCGTCGCGGCGTCGGGCGCCAGCCGGTCGATGAGCTCGTCGAACGTCCGCTTGGCGTCGAGCATCATCGCCCACAGCTCGCCGCGCATCTCGATGCCGTGCCCGGCGAAGCGCCCGGGGTCGACGAGGTGCGGCTCGTTGCCGAGCTCCTCGAGGCCGAGCGAGTCGGCCAGCCGCCGCGCGGGATCGATCGTCACGACGGCGACCTTCAGCCCCTCGGCGGCGAGCCCCATCGCCAGCGCGGCCGACGTCGTCGTCTTGCCGACCCCGCCCGACCCGGCGCAGATGACGACCCGCTTGCCCTCGACGCGGGGAGCGATGCCCGTTGGCGTCATAGGCGCGCTGATGCTACTGGCGCGCTAGGATTCAACACGTGATGAAACCCGCCGCCGTCGAGATCGACCACCTCACCGTCGACCGCGGCGCCGTCCGCGCCGTCGACGACGTCACGCTCGCGCTCCCGGCCGGCCGCATCGTCGGGCTGCTCGGCCCCAGCGGATCCGGCAAGACCACCCTCATGCGCGCGATCGTCGGCGTGCAGCGGATCGCGAGCGGGGATGTGCGCGTGCTCGGCCGCCCCGCCGGCGCAGCGGACGTGCGGCGCCGCGTCGGGTACATGACCCAGGCGGCGTCGGTCTACCGCGACCTGTCCGCGCGCGAGAACCTGCGCTTCTTCGCGCGGGTCTCCGGCGCCGCCCCCGACCGCGTCGACGCCGTACTCGAGACCGTCGACCTCGCGGGCCACGCCGACCGCCCGGTCGGCGCGCTGTCGGGCGGGCAGAGCACGCGGGTGTCGCTCGCGGCGGCGCTCATCGCCGACCCCGACGTCCTCGTCCTCGACGAGCCGACCGTCGGCCTCGACCCCGTCCTGCGCCGCGACCTGTGGGCGATGTTCCGGCGTCTGGCCGACGAGGCCGGCAAGACGCTCGTCGTCTCCAGCCACGTCATGGACGAGGCGGTGCACTGCGACGTGCTCGTGCTGCTGCGCGAGGGCCGCGTGCTGGCGTTCGACGAGCCCGCCGCGCTCGTCGACCGCACGGGCGCGGCCGACGTCGAGCGGGCGTTCCTCGCGCTCGTCGACGCCGAGCGGGAGAGGAGCGCGGCATGAGCGCCACGGCCACGCTCGCGATCGCCGCCCGGGTCCTGACCCAGCTCCGCCGCGACCCCCGAACGGTCGCGCTGCTGCTCGCGGTCCCCGGGCTGCTCATCACCCTGATGCGCTACGTCTTCGACAGCCAGCTCCCGGCGTTCGAGCGGATCGCCGCGCCGATGGTCGGCATCTTCCCGTTCTTCACCCTGTTCCTCGTCACGTCGATCACGATGCTGCGCGAGCGGACGAGCGGCACGCTCGAGCGGCTCATGACGCTCCCGCTCGGCAAGGGCGACCTGCTCGCGGGCTACGGGCTCGCGTTCACGGTCGTCGCGACCGGGCAGGTGCTCGTGACGAGCGCGGTGACGTTCTGGGCGCTCGACGTCCCGGTCGAGGGCTCGGTCGCCCTCGTGGTCGTCGTCGCGCTCGCCAACGCGCTGTACGGCATGGCGCTCGGCCTGTTCGTCTCGGCGTTCGCGTCGACCGAGTTCCAGGCGGTCCAGTTCATGCCCGCGATCGTGCTGCCGCAGCTGCTGCTGTGCGGGCTGTTCGTCGCGACCGACCGGATGGCCTCGCTGCTCGAGGCGGTGTCCGACGTGGTCCCGCTGACGTACGGGTTCGATGCGCTGGCGGGCGTCGCGCGGTCGGCCGAGGGCGCCGGCGACGTGGCGCCCGAGCTGGCGGTCGTCCTCGGCGCCGCCCTCGTCGCGCTGGCGCTCGGCGCGCTGACGCTCAGGCGCCGCACGCCCTGACGGGGTCAGAGCGCGTCGCCCAGCGCCTCGGCCAGCGCGTCGAGGTCCGCGCCGCCCTCGGGCAGCGCCGCGAACGGCAGCGCCAGGTCGGGCTCCAGGCGCGCGAGCTGCTCGGCCTGCTCGCGCGCGCGGTGGTGGGCGGCGAGCACCGCGCGCGCGGCGTCCGACGTGGCGGCGAGCGGCTGGAGCAGCGCCGCCTCCTCGTCGGTGAACCGGTCGGCGCGGACCTGGTTGGCGACGACGAGGTCGAGCCGGTCGCCGAGCGCCTCGCGCAGGTGCTCGGCCTCGTTGACCGGCATCTCCTCCGGGGTGGCGACCGCGACGATCCCGGTCACGGTCGTGTCGCGCAGCGTCGCGTCGATCCTCCGCGCCTGCCGCGCCACCGGCCCGGCGGCCGCGACGTCGCCGAACGTCCGCGGCGCCTCGAGCAGCGCCAGCCCGTGCCCGGTGGCGGGCGCGTCGACGACGACGAGGTCGTACGGCTCGGCGCCGGGGGTGCGGCGCTCGTCCTGGGCGAGCTCCCAGAGCTTGCCGACGGTCAGCAGCTCGCGCATCCCCGGCGTCGCGGCGGTGAGGTAGGCGAACACGCGGCTGGCCGACAGCACCTCGGCGAGCGGCGCGGAGAGCTGGTCGCGCAGGTACTCCTCCATCGCGCGCTCGGGGTCGACCGACAGCGCGTACAGCCCGTCGCCGATCGCCGACTCGCGCCAGCCGCCCTCGGTCCCGGCGAGCGCGCGGTGCACGTCGTCGCGCTGGGCGACCTCGGCGACGATCGTTCGCAGCCCGCGCGCGGCGGCGACCATCCCGAGCGCCGCCGCGACCGCCGTCTTGCCGACCCCGCCCTTGCCGGTGACGAAGACGAGCTGCTTCGCGAGCACGCTCACGGGCGCGCGGCGACGAGCGTGTAGAGCACCGGCACCGGCATGCCGCCGAGCCGCAGCCGGTAGAGCCCGTCGTCCTCGCGCGCGAGCAGCGTGCCGCGCGGGTCGAACGTGCTCTCCAGGTGCTCGCGCAGCGCCTCGACGCGCAGGCCGGCGCCGATCGCGGCGGTGACGATCTCGCCGAGCGAGTGGGCGTGCTCGACCGTCGTGGTGGCCTCGACCTCGGCCCCGGCGTTCGCGTACGAGCCGGGCTCGTCGAACCGCACCGGGCCCGCGTCGGCGTACGGGAAGTCGAGCACGAGCGGGTCGAGCGACCCGACCGCGTTGAAGAGCGGGTGCAGGTCGACGAGCGCCAGGCGCCCGCCGGGCCGCAGCGCCGCCGCGACGCCGGCCATCCACGCGTCGAGGTCGCCGATCCAGGTCAGCACCCCGATCGTCGCGTACACGAGGTCGAACCGGCCGTGCAGCGCCGCCGGCAGCGCCGTCGAGTCGGCCTCGACGAACTCGACGTCGACGCCGCAGCGCCCGGCGATCGCGCGCGCCTTGTCGAGCGACGCGGGCGAGAAGTCCGCGCCGACGACGCGCGCGCCGCGCCGCGCGAGCGCGACCGAGTCGAACCCGATGTGGCACTGCAGGTGCAGGACGTCCTTGCCGCCGACGTCGCCGACCGCCAGCGCGACCGCCTCGTCCTCGAGCCGGTCCGGGCCGCGCTCGCCGCGGACGAGCGCCTCGACGTCGTAGTAGGCGTCGTCGCCCTCGCCGTGGACGGCGGCCAGGGCGTCCCAGTGGCGGCGGTTGACGTCGCTCACGGCCGAGGCGTCCTGTGGGCGCTGTAGCGTGCCCGCATCGTGTTCCGAGGAGCCATCCGGCCGCGATGGTAGGAGGAATGCGCGCCTCGCGCGCGAACACGCCCAGCATGGAAGCCAAGGCCAAGGTGATCGCGTTCGCCAACCAGAAGGGTGGCGTGGCGAAGACGACGACGACGCTGAACCTCGCGGCCGCCTTCGCCGAGAAGGGCCACAGGGTCCTGTGCGTGGACATGGACCCTCAGGGGAACCTCACGATGAGTCAGGGCATCGACCCCGACTCGCTCGAGCTCTCCATGTTCGACGTGCTGGTCCACGACACGGACATCCGCCAGGTCATCCGCAAGCGCGAGGTCGACATCGCCTGCGCTTCCATCGACCTCGCCGGCGCCGAGATCGCCATGTCCACCAAGATCGGGCGCGAGCGCTCCCTGCAGAAGGCCTTCAAGGCGATCGAGCACGACTACGACTTCATCTGCATCGACACCCCGCCGAGCCTCGGGCTGCTGACGATCAACGCCCTGACGGCCGCGGACAAGGTCATCGTCCCCGTGCAGTGCGAGTATCTGTCCATGCGCGGCCTCATCCAGCTGCAGAACACGCTGGAGATGATCAAGGAGAACCTCAATCCCGACGTGGACATCGAGGGGATCCTGCCCACGCTGGTGGACTCGCGGACGCTCCATGCGAAGGAGGCCATCGAGATCCTCGAGGAGAACTTCGGCGATCGCGTGTTCGCGTCGCGCATACGCAAGACGATCCGCTTCGCGGAGGCGCCCGTGAAGGGCATGTCGGTGCTCAAGTACGACCCGGACGGCGTCGCCGCCGAGTCCTACCGCCAGCTGGCGAAGGAGGTCCTCGCACATGGCTAGGAGAGGCGACCGCGCGAGCATGCGTGAAGGCCCGCTCGCGGCGCTGTTCCGGCGAACCGACACCGACGAGGACGCGGCGCGCGAGGACGAGCGCAGGGCGCCCGGGCAGCAGGCGCCCGCCGAGCCCGCCCAGGCCGCGCCCCGCGCGCAGGAGCCCGCTCCGCCCGCGCAGCAGGCCGAGCCCGCGCGCCCGCACCCGTCGCTGGGACCGAACCGGCCCGAGCCTGAGCCGGAGCCCGAGCCGCGGATCCCCACCCCGCAGGAGCGGCTGCGCCACGCGTTCAGCTCGGACCTGCCGGACAACGTCATGGCGCCGCCCGAGCCGCCGCACACGCCGCCCGGGGCGGTCGAGTTCGCGCCCGAGCGCCCGGGCCGGCCGCCGATCCTCGAGAGCGACCCGTTCGCGCGGACGTCGGGCACGCCGTTCGGGCAGGCCCAGCCGGTGCAGCAGCCCAAGCTGCGCGTCGTCGGTGTCGGCGGGGCCGGCGTCAACGCGGTCAACCGGATGGTCGAGGCGCAGATCGAGGGCGTCGAGTTCATCGCGATCAACACCGACCTGCAGTCGCTGCAGCAGTCGACGGCCGACGTGACGCTCCACATCGGGGCGAACCTCACGCGCGGGCTGGGCTCGGGCTCCAACCCGGACCTCGGCCGTCAGGCGGCGATGGACGAGTTCGACAAGATCAAGGCGCTGCTGAAGGGCAGCGACATGATCTTCATCACCGCCGGCGCCGGCGGCGGCACCGGGACCGGTGCGGCCCCGATCGTCGCGCGGATCGCCCGCGAGGTGGGCGCCCTGACCGTCGGCATCGTCACGAAGCCGTTCGGGTTCGAGGGCTCGCGCCGGCGCGAGCAGGCCGAGCGGGGCGTCGAGGCGCTCGCCGACGAGGTCGACACGCTCATCGTCGTGCCGAACAACCGGCTGCTGTCGGTGCTCGACAAGAACACGTCGATGGTCGAGGCGTTCCGCGTCGCCGACGACGTCCTGCGCCAGGGCGTGCAGGGCATCTCGGACCTCGTGACGCTGCCCGGCCTCATCAACCTCGACTTCGCCGACGTGCGGACGATCATGTCCGACGCGGGGAACGCGCTGCTGGGGATCGGCATGGGCGCCGGCGACCGGCGCGCGACCGAGGCGGCCGAGCAGGCGGTGTCCTCGCCGCTGCTCGAGACGTCGATGGACGGCGCGCGCAAGATCCTGCTGTCGATCACCGGCGGCAAGGACCTGTCGCTGTGGGAGGTCAACGAGGCCGCCAAGGCGGTGTCGGAGGCCGCCCATCCGGAGGCGAACATCATCTTCGGCGCGATGGTCGACGAGAAGCTCGCCGACGACGTGTGCTGGATCACGGTCGTCGCGACCGGCTACGGCGACCCGCGGCCGCCGCGGGCCGACCAGCCCGGCCGCCGGATCGAGGAGCCGCGGGGCGAGATCCGCGCCCGGCGGATCCCGCAGCCCGGCGAGCAGGTGCACAAGCCCGAGTCGCCGCGCACGCGCGACCTCGAGCTCGACGTCCCCGAGTTCATGCCCCGCCGCTGACGACACCTCGCGGCGCCTGTCGCGCCCGGCCGGAGGGCACCGGACGTCCGTCCTGCCGCCCGTCCGGCCGGCCCCGCCGGGCACCACGATCCGGCCGTCGCGGGGTCGTCTAGGGTGCGCCCGATGACGGGCATCTGCGCCGCCGGCCATCCGCTCAGCGCGGAGGCCGGCGCTCGCATCCTCAGAGAGGGCGGCAACGCGGTCGACGCGGCGATCGCCGCGATGCTGACGTCGTGGGTCGCCGAGCCGTTGCTGACCGGGCCGGGCGCCGGCGGCTACCTGCTGGTCGCCGGGCCGGGCGAGGAGCCGGTGCTGCTCGACTTCTTCGTCGCCGCGCCCGGCCGCGGCGCCGACCACAGCCGCCGCGCGGAGATGCTCGCGGTCGACGTCGACTTCGGCGACGCGCTGCAGGTCTTCAACGTCGGCGCGGCGTCGTGCGGCGTGCCGGGCAATCCGGCCGGCGTGGCGGAGGCGGCGCGGCGGTGGGGGACGATCCCGCTCGCCGAGCTGGCCGCGCCCGCGGCCTGCCTGGCGCGCGAGGGCGTCCCGCTGAACACCGCGCAGGCGTACATCGCCGAGATCCTCGGCGGCATCCTCACGAGCACGCCCGAGGCGGCCGCGCTGTTCGCGCCCGGTGGCCGCGTGCTGCGCGACGGCGAGACGTTCCGCTCGCCGGAGCTGGCCGCGACGATCGAGCGGCTCGGCGCGGAGGGCGCGGACCCGTTCTACACCGGCGACATCGCCGAGCGGACGGTCGCGTGGGTCTCCGAGCACGGCGGGACGCTCACCGCCGAGGACCTCGCGACGTACGAGCCGGTCGCGCGCGAGCCCGTCCGCGCGACCTACCGCGGCCGCGACGTCGTCACGAACCCGCCCCCGAACGCCGGCGGCGTGCTGCTGGCGCTGGCCCTGCGGCACCTGGACGCGGCGGGCCCGGGCCCGCCGCGCCTGCGCGACGTCGTCGCGGCGATGGAGGCGGCGCAGGCCGAGCGGACCCCGGAGTTCACGACCGGCCTGGCCGACCCGGAGTTCGCGCGCGCGTTCGTCGCGTCGCGGCTCGGCTCGACGACCCACATCTCGGTCATGGACGCCGAGGGGCACGCCGCGTCGGTGACGTGCACGAACGGCGAGGGGTCGGGGCTCGTCGTCCCCGGCACCGGCATCCACGTCAACAACATCATGGGCGAGGAGGACCTGAGTCCGCTCGGCTTCCACCGGGCGGCGCCGGGGACGCGGATGCCGTCGATGATGGCCCCGACCGTCGTGCTGCGCGACGGCGAGGTGGAGCTGACGCTCGGCTCGGCCGGGTCGAACCGGATCCGCTCGGCGATCCTGCAGGTCATCGTCGGCGTCGTCGACCACGGCATGACCGCGAGCCAGGCGGTCGAGGCGCCGCGCGTGCACGTCGAGAACGGCGTCGTGTTCGCCGAGCCCGGCGTCCCGGTCGAGGAGGAGCTGGACCCCGAGATCGACGTGACGTGGTTCCGCGACCGCAATGTGTTCTTCGGCGGCGTGCAGGCGGTCGAGCGCGACGCCGCGGCCGGGCGGATGAGCGGCGCCGGCGACCCGCGCCGGGGCGGCGTGGCGGTCGTCGCGTGACGGTGCGGGCAGCGCGGTCGCCACGACGGCGCGGGCGTGCCGTCGCGACGGTCGCCGTCGCCGCGGCGTCGCTGGCGGCGGCGGGCTGCGGCACGCCGTCGGCGGACCTGTTCGTCGTCGAGCGCTCCGGCGAGCTGCCCGACGCCGACCTGCACCTCGTCGTCGGCGACGGCGGGGCGGTCGAGTGCGACGGGGAGGAGCGCCCGATCTCCAGCGACCGCCTGCTCGAGGCGCGCGACCTGGCCCGCGACCTCGCGCCGCTGCTCGAGCGCGGCGTCCGGCTGCCGCCCGGCGAGCGGTCGCTGCTGCGCTTCGAGGTCACCGGGGAGGAGGGGACGATCGCGTTCTCGGAGGGCTCGCCGGGCCTGCGCCCGGTCATGGCGCGGGTGGTGCGCTTCACCCGCGACGTCGCGCGCGACGCGTGCGGGCGCGAACGCTGACCGCCCCTTGCGGCCGCTGATGGCTCGGCCGGGCGTCAGAAGCGCTGCTTCTGGCCGCCCTCACGAATCCCTGTGGCCCGGGCCGCCGCGAGGTGGGACAGTGGCCGTCGTGTCGAAGCGTGCATGGATCCTGATGGCGGTGCTGGCGGCTCTGTGGGGGTCGTCGTACATGTTCATCAAGATCGCCCTCGACGGCGGCCTCTCGGACACGTTCATCGTGTGGGCCCGCACGCTCCTCGGCGCCGCGATCCTCGCGCCGGTCGCCCTGTCCCGCGGCGCGTTCGCCGCGGCCCGCCGGCGCATCGGATGGCTTGCCCTCATCGCCGTCCTGCAGGTCGTCGCGCCGTTCCTGCTGATCACGACCGGCGAGCACCACGTCGCCTCGTCGCTCGCGGGGATCCTCGTGGCCGGCGCCCCCATCTGGACCGCGTTGATCGTCGCGTTCACCGCGCGGGACGAGCGGCTCGGCGGCGTGGGGCTCGTCGGGATCGTGATCGGCGTCGCCGGGGTCGCGCTGCTGTTCGGGGTCGACCTGACCGGCGACCGCGACGAGATCGTCGCCGGAGCGGGCATCCTGCTCGCCGGTCTCGGCTACGCGGCCGGCGCGCTGCTGGCCAAGCGCAAGACGCCGGACGTGCCGGCGGTCGGGATCGCCGCCACGATCATGGCGTTCAGCACGCTCTACCTGCTGCCGGCCGTGCCGTTCGGCGCCCCGTCCGCCGTGCCCGGCGCCGGGACGGTCGCGGCGATGCTCGTGCTCGGCGCGGGCTGCACCGGCGTCGCGTTCCTCATCTACTACACGCTGAACGCCGACCTCGGGCCCAGCCGCGCGTCGGTCGTCGCCTACATCGCGCCGGTGTTCAGCGTGCTCTACGGCGTGGCGTTCATGAGCGAGCCGCTCACCATGGGCGCGGTCGCCGGGCTCGTGCTCGTGCTCGCCGGCTCGTGGCTGGCCGCCGACGGGCGCCTGCCGCGGCGGCGGCGCGACGCTCAGGCGGCGGCTCTCGCCGACAACCCGGCCTGAGCCCAGGCGACGACGAACGCGTCGACGACCTCCGGGTCGAACTGCGTCCCGGCGCAGCGGCGCAGCTCGGTGAGCGCGTCGGTCGGCGGCATCCCCGGGCTGTACGGCCGGTCGGACGTCATCGCGTCGAACGCGTCGCACACCGCGACGATCCGGGCGCCGAGCGGGATCTGCTCGCCGGCCAGGCCGTCCGGGTAGCCGCCGCCGTCCCAGCGCTCGTGGGAGGAGCGCACGAGTGGCGCGACGCGATCGAGGGCCGGCGCGGCGGCGACGATCCGCGCGCCGATGAGCGTGTGGCGGCGCATGAACTCCCACTCCTCGTCGTCGAGCGCGCTCGGCTTGGCGAGGATGTCGTCGGGGATCGCGACCTTGCCGACGTCGTGCAGCTCGGCCGCCGAGTGGACGTCGCGGACCTCGTCGGCGGGCAGCCCGAGCCGCTCGGCGACCGCGGCCGCGAGCGCCGCGACCTGGTGGGTGTGGCCCTCGAGGTCGGGCGAGCGCTCGGCGAGGACGCGCAGCAGCACGTCGGTGCTCTGCCGCTCGACCGACACGCGGCTGCCGCGCTTGTGGGCGTACATGCGCTGGTCGGCGATCCGCAGCGCGTCCTCCGACGTCGCGGCCTCGATCGGCAGCTCGACCGCGCCGAAGGAGCAGCCGACCGTGAAGCCCTCGCCGTGGGCCTGCAGCGCCCGCGCCGCCAGCCGGCCGAGCCGGGTGGCGTCGTCGCCGCGCCCGTCGAGCAGCGCGCAGAACTCGTCGCCGCCCATCCGGTAGGCCCGCCCGCGGCCGGCGATGACCGCCTCGAGCGCGCTCCCCAGGCGGATGAGCAGCGCGTCGCCCGCCGGGTGGCCGTAGGTGTCGTTGTAGTGCTTGAAGCCGTCGAGGTCGAACAGCACGAGCACGAGCGGGTCGGCGGCGGTCGCCTGCGCCAGCCCGGCCTCGAGGTCGCGCGTCAGCCGGCGCCGGTTCCCCAGCCCGGTGAGCGTGTCGGTCAGCGCGTCGTGACGGCTGGCCGTCAGGAGGTCGGTGTTGAGCCGGTAGGCGAGCACGAGCCGCCCGAACACCGCGAGGACGGACGCGGTCGCGAGGATCGCGGCGAGCGGGTTGACGCCGGACATCGCCGCGCCGCTCAGCAGGCCCAGGCTGACGAGCGCGAACAGCAGCGGCATGACGACGACGCGCAGGTCGCCGCCGTCGGTCACCTCGGCCGCGGCGCGCTGCGGCGCCCAGGCGGCGGCCGCCCAGAGCAGGTACGCGAGGTTCCACCCCGCGTCGAACCAGGAGCCCGAGTCGTACGTGCCGTTCGCGTTCGTCACGAGGTACAGCGAGTCGGCGACCCAGAACGCCAGGACGCCGAGTCCGAGCAGCAGCCACGTGCGGTCCAGGCGCCAGCGTGCGAGCGCGACCGTGCCGACGACGACCGCCAGCAGCGCGAGGTCGCCGACGGGGTAGGCGAGGTTCGTCAGCACCTCCGGGGCGGTGCCGGTCACGTCCCTGGTGACGCGCCCGACGACCGCGGCCGCCGACACGGCGCCGGCGGCGAGCGCCGCGACCGCGCCGTCGAGCCACAGCGTGCGCGGCACGCCGCGCAGCCGCGCGCGGGCGAGCAGCACGAGCCCCGAGAACAGGCACGGCACCGCCAGCAGGTAGCCGAAGTCCGCCGGCGAGGGGATCGTGATCTCCTCGAGGTCGTAGAGGATCAGCGTCCAGTACAGGTCGCCGGCCGTCCACAGCGCCATGCCGGCGCCGATCGCCAGCCACGCCCGCCGCTCGCGCCGCTCGCCGGCGAACCCGCGCGTGAGCAGCAGCGCCGTGCAGGCGATCTGCATGACCTGGCTCGGCAGCTTGCCGAACAGGGGATCGGGCAGCGTCACGGCGCCCGCGTTGTGCAGCTCGAAGCCGAGCACCCACACCGCCAGAGCGGCGAGCGCCCAGGAGACCCACCCCGTTGCGTTCCTCACAAGCGGGGCTATCGGCAGCGGGCGCCGAAACCTGACGCGGCCCGGGCTCGCGCCCGGCTGATATGGGCGTCGGTTTGTCAAGCGGGCAGCGGTGAGTGCCGCCCGCTTGACGGCCGGTGGTGCAGAGAAGGGGGCTCGTTGCTCGGCGCCGGACGCGTCTGCGGACGCGGTGGCGT